>Ga0265797_10012415_pt1 | contig 10442 bp, 5 predicted proteins | sample P2T30metagenome_FD_192433 | JGI IMG/M metagenome (GOLD analysis project Ga0265797, IMG submission 192433) | Plant litter microbial communities from East Loma Ridge, Irvine, California - P2 T30 | ecosystem: Environmental > Terrestrial > Plant litter > Unclassified | place: USA: California... | reverse complement strand
CATTCTCTGCCCTCGGGTATCTGCTATGTTTCGACGACCTCCTTCATGCAAGCCTGGGTCGAAGATAAGCATCACTGCCACCATGGAGACTGACAACGACACCACCGTTCAGCTGAAGCACGATCCCGGATACGGTGTTCTGATATGTCTCAAATGTCGCTACGCCGTACAGAAGTCCGCCTTGGACAGCCACCTGCTACGACACAAGATCTACCGAGAAGAAAGAAAGCGCTTAGTGGCGTCTGTCTCACATCTCAAGGTTCTGGAACCCGACGAAGTGTCAACCCCAGCACCTTCATCACCAGCTTTGGCTTACATAACCAAGTTCTCCGGTTTGAGATGTACAGTAACGCAGTGCGGACATCTTACTGTGAGCGCGAAACGCATGAAACTCCATTGGAAGCAAGCTCATGGGTCCTTGGAGCTCCCGATTCGGGGTAGCGACTTGGCTCGACATGCGGTATTGCAGACATTCTTCCGAGGAAACAAAGTCAAATACTTCGAAGTCGAGTCGATACACACCGCCGATGTTGACAACCATATATCTTACGATGACACTGCCCATGCCGGTCTTTCGGTCCAAGTAGTCCAACCGTACGCTCCCGATGAAGCCCAGTCACCAATTCGATCAAATGAACCACAGGCCGGTCTCCTGTCCCCAGGAAACGAACCCGACATGTGCATGCTCCGTTATTTTCATCACTTTGTAACCGCAACATCGCTCACACTGCCCTTCAATATTGACTCGCCACTGAAAGGGAGACATTGGCAAGAGTCTGTCATCCCTCGAGCTTTACAACACAGTTGGCTGATGCAAGGCTTGCTCGCGATATCTGCATGCCACACGGCCGTTTCGACCACCAATCTAGAAGCGAAGGAACTGCATTGCGAGTCTGAGGCGCAATACGCTTCTAGATTCAAATCGCGAGCCGGACATTCGGTACTGGACGAGACTGCGGAGCAGATGAGCGATCATGTGCAGTGCTTGTTGCACCTTGCGGAAACTGCTCTCCACCAGACCACAGCCAATAGAGCGAGTGATCCTCGGCAACGACACCCCGTTACGGTGTCGCTAAGAGGCAGTATGTACCCACAAAGTACAATCATGGCTTCTCAGACTTTGTTAGGTGAAGAGGAAACGGCCGGTTCGAACGACCACATGGTTGAAGCTCCTCTAGAGGGACTCCAAACGCTGCGATCGCGGATGTTTGAGCTTCTCGGACGACCAGCCAATATCAGCGATGCTCTGACCATTCTCAAGTCAATTGAGCTGCTCCAAGAGACTTGCAGTAGCGTTGGGCCAGAAGATAGTATTGAAGTCTGCTGGAGTGCTGCCGCGGCATGGCTGAAGATTGTCCCAAACCATTTCCATGAGATGGTCGATGAACAGGATTCGATTGCGCTTTTGATGATGGCCTACTGGTCCGCGATCATGGTGACTCGGGTGGAGCGGCAGGGCTGCTGGTTCTTGAAGGGTGTTGCGAAAGCTTTGGTCCTACAGGTCACCGAGAAGTTGGTCGTGGAGAAGCATCCGTTACTGCCGTTGATGCTGGATTTTGAAGGCATTTGACAAGAATGGATGCACTTAATTTGTGATTGTAAGCTCGGCTAACCCGTCACTACAAATGTCAAGTCGGATGGCGGAAGGTTTGTCTAGTCTTCAAGACTTTTAGTATGCCGAACATTCTCTTCTTGACTTCCCACGGTAGTGATAGGCTCCTCGCCTATAATCACTCTATCCTTGATGTACTGCGGCATCGTCTCATCATCATGGAAGAAGCCTTCTGTCGGCACCATCTTCTCCCAGCCCATGCGCTCGGTCGAATGTTGCCCAGTCGGATAAACCTGTACCGGCCAGATCTTACACAGCAAGGCATAGATTATGGCGCCTGCTGTGCCGGACAGTATGAAGCTATCGAAATATAGTCAGCGATATGCCGCGGACGTCGAAACACGCGTTACAGTTCCTACTCACCCGCAGTTGTACACGTTGACGGCTGTCTGGCTGATCGAGCCCGGCTTGATTGCGCCGGATATGCCGGAGATGACCAGCACCACACCGCAAGCCCAAGCGGCAAAGGCTCGGATGTTGAAGCCTTTCACGTAGTAGTATGGCGAACCACGTTCCGGCGTGTACAGAGACGGCACATGGATGTTCCCACGGCGCGCGAACCAGTAGTCCACAATCATGACTGCCACGATAGGCGTGACGAAGCACAGATACGAGCCGAGGAAGGTGAGGAAGTTCTGGGCACTGTTCACAAGGAGCCATGGGACGACGGGCCACACGAGGATATGGCTGAGGATCATGCCGCGGACAATGGTGAAGTACTTGGGGAAGAGACCGTTGAGATCGCAGCCAATCGGTATAGCATTGCTCGACACGTTCGTGACGATCGTGGCGAAGCATTGGATGAAGGCTCCCAGGAAAACAAGTGTACGAGTTCCAGGGCCCCAGAACTCATCGAGGACGAGGCCGTAGAAGTCCCACAAATTCCAGTTTGCTACACCAAAATGCTATATAGTGCAAAAGGCATAGATTAGCAATTGTTTCTAGCTATATCCTAAAGATACAGTTCATGCTTACCTTGGCGCCAGCTGCTGTTGTAAAGAGTCCGATAAGGATGACAAGAGGTTTGCTGACGAAGAGTCCGGCAGTCAAGGGCCAGACATCGCGAGGCCTGTTGCCATAGCGGGCCAAATCAGCGATGTTGACCATTGGAGGTACAACGCCGCTGACCACTGTATTGACGGCACGCATGAAGGACCATCCAAGCTGGCCACCGGACACTGAGATCTTAGCGAGGTTGAGGTTAACACCTTGGAACTTAACGAGTGCCCAGATCATGGTAGCGATGTATGCGATTGGTGAAAGTACCGATTTGACCACGAAGAGTGGACCAGCCTTGCTAGGGTGGAGCCATGCAAACGGGAATTGGAACAGCCAAGTGAGGAAGAAAGCTATCATCTGAGAAGTCGTTATCTTTGCCGATGCAGGCAAATGGTTTGGGATATCCGTCCATCGGTGTCCAAAGATGCAACGTAGAGACACATCCATCATGCGGCTAGCATAGTAGGTCTGCGTGCCCATGTAGAAGATGGCAACTATCATGCGAATGAAGATGAACCAGAGTGAGCCATAAATGCCAGCACAGATTCGCACATAAACAGGAAATCCAACATGATAGAGCGTCGCGCCGCGGGCATTGAAGAAGATGACAACACAGCAGAGACCGGTGCCGACGAAGGATGCGATGATGATTGTTTGCCAGGTAAGACCAATCGCATACAAGCTTGATCCAATATTATATGTGGTGGGCGAGAAGGCTATGCTGAATTGAAAGGCAAAGAAGTACCATGCGGACCAATTCCGTTTGGCTGGAGGAGTGGGCTCAAGGTCAATGTTGCTCCAGCGGCCATGTGATTTCTCTTGGTGGCTCTCATCGTTCGTTTGCTGCGCTTGCAATGCTTTTGCGAGCCGTGAGACCATGATATCGATGGTGACGGGTGAAAATAATTAGAATTGTCAGAATCCTACAGGCATAGAATGCTCAAAGACAAGGCTTTGTATTGCTAAATGTACCGATCAATATGCGTGAGAAAGCGTCCAGGTCGAATCGGCCAAGTGATAGGCGAACGATGTAGATGATAGGCAGGCTACCGGCATACGGTACTCCTCACCACGTGCGGTTGCAGATCTCTCTTTGACTGATAGCGCAGCATCGGCAAGAGAGCTGGGCAGCTTGAAGATAACGATCTAGCATCTGCAGCCCTTGATGCAGCGCGAGCGGGATCTCGCAGATACGGCCTAGCCTATCTCCTTCAGATAGGCTGCATCGCCTACTTGATTGCAGCGGAGTGGTGCCGTGCTGTTTGAGCCTTCTATGACAGAATAATGATTTTTGAGTGAGTGCATACTAGAGAGGAGGTCAAGGTAAAGTGGTGAAGAGTAATGGCGACGAGGTTCAGCCTCAGATTGCGCCGTTTCATGTGACGCAATGCAACCAAGAATCGCATCTACAATTTGTCATCTCGCAAGAACATTGAACAAAGCTCATCAGAATATCTCCAGGTCTTGTACCTTATAGTAAAGTTCCTCGTTCGTGGTCAGAAAATGCTTGAGCCGACCGTATGAATGCGCCAGGTAAGCCAAAGGCATACACAAGCGGTCAGTGGCTTGAAAGTGGCGCACATCGAGCTTGCTCATCTTTAAGCTTTCATCACCTGACAGAGAACTGTGGTGCTGGCTGCCGGATACATAAAAGGTAGTTACCGCGAGGCTCCTGCTGTTCGAAATGCATATCTCTTTGCTGTGGCGTGAGAGGCACTTGCTCACCTCGGCGTGGACGACAAGCCTGCCTGCCGTCTGGTAGTTGTTATGCGCACCTAAGCAGTGGTATGATGCCGACCCGGGTATATTCCCACCATGAGATGAGCAAGGCGCGCCGCCCGGTCTCGCATCAGTCTTCGGAGAGGCAGCATCGATAGCACAACATGGCGGACCCTTTGCGCGTGGACCCGGAGCTGCACATTCCATCCACCAACATCATACCTTCCGACAGTACTCCGCCGAAGGGCCGCAAGAAGCACATGCATCCGTGGGAAGCAGACGACCTGGGACCCCGGGAGTGGAACCAAGATGAGCCTCAGGACTGGTGGTTCGCCTCGACCGCCATCCCACTTCTGGCCGCCACCATAGGACCGCTTGCCAATGTCCTCTCTGTCGCCGCTCTCGTAACGCCGTGGAGATCCTGTTTGATTGTCGATGTCCAGGCTGGATCCGCTGCGAAAGCATGCGTATGGAACGGCCAGGGAAACACAATCGGACCTCAGCTCAAAGGGCAACCTTTTGGCGATCCACCGTGGGCGTACTCGCTGAACACCGTATCACTGATCACCGGCTGTGTTGGAAATGTCTTTCTACTCTGCAACTTCACAAAGCGCGTACGATACATCATTGCACTACCAGCGACCATCATAATGTGGGCTGCGTCTAGTGCTATCTTGATCGGCATCACGGCCTCAATGGATATTTACACTCCGCCTATACGCCCGCAAGAGACTTATCACCAAGGCTTCTGGTACGCTATTTTTGCAGCGGTTTTGTACATGATATGTTTCTTGATCCTCATGGTGAACATGCTCGGTCACATACGAGGACATTACCCGCAGACCTTCGCGCTATGCGATTCGCATCGAACACTCATTCTCCAAACCATGCTCTTCTTCATCTGGCTTGCTGCTGGCGGAGCCGTGTTTTCATTCATCGAAACCCATTATGGTGGCGGCGCTTTTGTGTGGTCTTTCGCCAACGCTCTGTACTTCTGCGAAGTCACCATCCTGACTGTCGGTTTCGGCGACATATATCCGACCAACAACTTCAGCCGCGGATTGATGCTTCCTTACGCTGTTGGCGGCATCGTGATGCTCGGTCTCGTGGTATCAAGCTTGACCACGTTTGCCACGGATCTGGGCTCAGTGAACATTGTGAAGAAGCACACTGAACACAACCGAAACAAAACCATTGGACGTACTGTCACTAATTCAACAGAGTACCTGGATCGCCAATCAGCATCTCCGAGTGGACGTCCTCACATATCCTCACCATTCAATGCTGTCGACACTTCCGCTGCTACGCGCATCAGCGCAGAAAAGGCCGCTGCATGCGAACATGTTGGCGATCGCTCGCCATCGAACCAGCCCATCTTCAACTTCACACGAGCAGCTAGTGACCTCGTGAGTAAGGCTCGGAAGCCAAAGCTGCTCCTACTTCGGGAGGACAAGGACCGGTTCGATGCCATGCGACGCATTCAAAAGCAGACATCTTCTTTCAAAAAGTGGAGCACACTCTGCTTCACAATTGTCGCCTTCGGTCTGATGTGGTGTCTGGGTGCCCTCGTGTTCTGGCTCTGTGAGCGCCACGTCCAAGACATGACGTACTTCAACGCCCTATATTTCTGCTACGTCTGTCTGCTCACCATCGGGTATGGCGACATGGCACCGCAGAGCAACGCTGGACGGCCATTCTTCATTGTATGGAGCATAATCGCTCTACCCACCATGGCTTTCCTCGTCAAATATCTAGGAGACACCGTCATCGGAAGCTTCAAAAGAGGAGTCTCGGCTATTGGCGACTTCACCTTGCTTCCCAAACAAGGCGCATACCGAAAGCTACTGAACCACTTCCCACGGCTGACGCAATGGCTCCAGCGGCGCAAAGATAACAAACTCTCACAACAGCGCCTGGAAGCCGGTTTTCCTGTCGGTATTGACGAGGACGCAGAAAGGAGAGCCAAAACGCTAGAACAATTCGCCCGCGAGACTCCCACGCACTATGACCTTGCTCGACGCCTGGCAAAGACCATCCGCCAAGTGGCCAAAGATGCCAAACTCAAGCAAGAAAAGCACTACACCTACGTCGAGTGGCTCCAATTCGGCCAGATGATCAAGTTCACCGCAGAAAAAGACGAAGGCACCGACGGCGAAGCAGAAGAGGAGGGCGTGGTGGAATGGGACTGGATCGGCGAGAACAGCCCGATGATGGCGCGTGGCACTGAGGCCGACTTTGTACTCGACCGGTTATGCGAGAGCATGAACAGGTACATTCACCGGATCTCGAATACGAAAAATTCGAGAGAGCCGACTACCGAGACTGGCCGAGCGATATTGGCAAGCGGTCGGTCTAAGCCGTTGCCTATGCCTGTGGACCGCGCGAGGGCTGATGGGAGCGTGAGGAAGAGGGGCAATAGCGTGAGAGGCGAGGCGAGGAGACATCATGACAAGATGGCGTCGAGTAATGTGCAAGAGCACGGAGGAGATTGAGACTGTGAGTCTATTGAGATATCAGAGTTGGCGTAGGAGGGAAGAGACAATGACTGTGCAATTATTAGTCAGAGTAGATTTATCATGCTAGTATGAGTACTCCCGTGGTGGTGGACGACCTTGAGACGCTTCCTATACTGCTTTGTATAGGTGATATTCACCTTGAACCCTGGTATAAGCATGCAGGCCCTTGGAATAACACTAGCCATATACACCGGCAACACATTTGTGGCTGTGGGAGCTCAGCAAGGCAACTATACGCTTGCGGGTTCCGTCTAGCCCTCGGGAGCTCCGATTGATAGTCCATGCCTTGAGGCTTGCGAGGCGTCGCAACGATGGGGCTAAGTATGTGACTATGGCTTTGGCACCGGCTGTGCATTCCATTCCGACTTCACGGGCCTCGACACACTCGGCAAGAGCTTTGGCGTCATATCTAGCGAGAGCTGCATGTGGTCAAAGCATCAATGCCAGCTTCTGGAGGTTGACTATTTGGCTGTGGTACGCAAAGTAGGAGAAATATCGTAGCTTAAGTGCTTGGCTGAAAAACTGTACCTTGATCACCTAGAGCTAGGTTTTTCAGGCGACTTTAACGGTCAAAATTCAAGCGATTTATTCTAAGCCTTCTAGCCTGGTCGATAGCGTCTTATAGCACGTGTGGTGCGGTATAAAATACTAGAAACGCCACCCGCAATTAGCATGTATGACTAAGCACGGCTTAACCGCGCTACAGCCAATGAGGAGCAAGCGCAGGCGAGCCCCTGTGCCCATGAACGACAACATTTCCCGACAGCACCTAAATAATTGTGTCCCTTTTGAAGCTGTCATACAACCATATCAAGCTCGAACTATCACAGGACGAGGGCCACAAGATTGACCAGCAATCCTCAGTCTGTGGATCACTTGGATGCGTTGCTGCGAACGACATCGGGGAATGGCAAACCGAGAAATGCGGTCTGCACGGTGCTGTTCTTTAGTGAGACCATCACAACTGATCCGGTGGCAATAGAGCAGACCCTACCTATCATGGCTAGTGTGTGACTTCTTGCAGCCGGTGGCTGATATAGCAGCCCAATTGGTACCGTATACACTCGTGGCATGTCCAAGGGGCTGAGTTCTATTTCTTCTGTGGCTGACTGTACTCCACTATATCGACGTCTTTTGACAGCACCCTTTCCGTGAACATGCTTAGCGAAAGACCCTGGTTCGAGGCCGCGAATCGAGGATCTCCCGAATACCCGCCCGACGGATCTGAAAGTACCAATTCAGGTATGGCTTTCCGGCAGCCCTTCGAGATCCAATTTCCACATGCAAAAGTCCAGAGCTCAGAGACAAGCTATCGCGAACACCGAATAGCTAGACAAGCCCAGCCAGAATGCACGGGGAGCATCCCGAAAGCCATGCGTCCTCCAGGAGATGTCCACCAGTCTATGAGAGTATATGAAGAAAGAACATGGCCCTGAATGTGATGTGCGGTATTCACTCTTTGGCTTTCCAGCTCCAAGTCGATCTTTAATTTACAGGACGCCTCCACTCTTTAGGTGGTCCTATCATTGTCTTTATATTATCTAATCATCTATCATAATGCTTTACCCTTTCCTCCTCTTGGCTTCGGCTGGCGCAGCCGTTGCTCAATTGCCAACAGCATGCGAGAACTTCGCAAACGCCACTGAGCTTCTTCAAGCTGACGATGGCAAAGCATACTGCTCTTCAATTCTCTCTTATGGAACTGTCACCAACACATTGGTCGAGTCGGCCACGGCTACTGAGACGACGACCCTCACCACTCCATCCGAAATCACGGAAACAAAAACAACCACTCAAACAGACACCATCAGCAGCGGCACAGTTACTGAGACAGCACCTCTTTTCTGGGTCACCGAAACTTCTACCGTGTCGACTACCGAATACGCTTGTCCTACGGCCTTCAAACGTGGCCTAGAGGCTTATGCTGTCCAAAAGACCACAAGCGCCCCCGAGCCAACCTCCGCTCCCGTCGACTACTTCTCGGACGACTGCGAGGACGATGAGGATTCGGAGACTTCGCCTGCGGAGTCTGAGTACCACTCCCCGGTATACATGACCGTCTACCCAGCTTCGGCTCCTCAGGGCAAAGTCTTGACCTTGAGCTACGCTAGTCAATCGACCATTCTGAGCAACGCTCAGCACACTCAGGCATATGGAGTTGCTCCTGCAGCGTACTCAGGCAGCGCCATCGGCTCTTCTTACAAGCACTCCACGGCCGCAAGCAACGCTCAGTACTCACAGGCTTCTGGCAACGCCCCTGCGGCATACTCTAGCATTGCCATTGGCTCTTCATACAGCGAGTCGGTATACGTGAGCGGACAGCCTCACATCTCCAGCAACTCCACCATCCACTACTCCGCTGGTGTCACAGGTTCTTCCAGAATCTCTGTGCCAATCGTTTCCAGCAACTCTACCATCATTCCTACTGCTGGCCCCACTGCCTCATCTGTCATCTTCACAACTTCTCCTATGATCACTCCTACACCTGCGCCTAAGCCATCTTGCGACACCGCACCTACAGCTCTTCGCACCGGATTCGCTTGCGATGCCGTTAACGCAGCATGCGGCTGCCTTGGTCTCGCATTAGCGACTGAAGATGTCACTTCTACCACTACTTTCACCGAGGCTTCTTTCGTGACCGAAGCCATGCTCATCACTACAACCACGACTCTGACGGAAACGGAGTTCACCACTGTCCCTGAAGCCACTCTTACTGAATCGCCTTCTTCCACTACCACCGCGACTGCAACTGCCACCGCATCCGTCTGCCCATGCTCTGGCTCCACATCTTCCCTCTGCGGCACCACGCCCGACACATGCAAGGACCTCCAAACCGATCTCAACAACTGCGGCTCGTGCGGCAACACTTGCGCCGACGGCGACTACTGCAGCGCCGGCGTGTGCAAGACGCCCACCGTGCCCAACGTGCAAAAGTGCGTTGAATCCAGGTGCGAGAAGTACCTCACGTGCAGTAAGGGCAACAGCTGCTTGTGCATCGCCACCGCCGAGGGCACCGGCGCTTGCGTCTCGCCGGCCTCGCACTGTACCTACAAGAATTGTGCTGCCACTACTGATTGTGGTGTCAACGAGGTCTGTGCTGCCAACACGTGCTGCGGAAAATCCACCTGCGTCTCGCTGGCGATGGTCTGCCCGAACGACAACACGGCGAGCAGGATGTTCAGGAGGAAGACTTGGGATGGCAAGACTGTTGGTGGTGGCATGTAAGGGGATGGGTAAAGCTCATTGCTGGTCAGCCAGATCGCACATCAGCAAAGTATTCAATCAATACAATCTAAATGATCTAAAATAAAGTCTTCAATGCCGCACACGCCTTCGAATTCCTATCCGTGACCTCGTTGCAACAGGATTGGTTTACTACGATTGAGAGAGTACGATCGTGCGCAATTCAAAGTTCGAGTCACTCAAAAGCCTCCAGCTACAGTATACCAAGCAAAGTAAATGCTGGGGGTTTTGAACTGCACCTCGAAACCACAACATCTAGATCACATTACTGCCCAAGCCACAGCTACAATGATAGTTGGTCTCACATCGACCGCGGATCTGCCCCTGCTCAGCACATCAAGCACATGTCTACC
>Ga0265797_10012413_pt1 | contig 10443 bp, 6 predicted proteins | sample P2T30metagenome_FD_192433 | JGI IMG/M metagenome (GOLD analysis project Ga0265797, IMG submission 192433) | Plant litter microbial communities from East Loma Ridge, Irvine, California - P2 T30 | ecosystem: Environmental > Terrestrial > Plant litter > Unclassified | place: USA: California... | reverse complement strand
GCCGCCGGTCACGTACACCTTGGTTTTGCTGAGGGCAGGAGTAATAGCGTCGGCGAACTCCATAAAGAAACCTTCACGGGCCTTGGTGCTCTCGCGCTTGTGGCCGAAGCCCAGAGCCTCGTAGGTGCCACCGGAAAGCTCGATGAAATCAAACTTGTTGGTTTCGAGGATGGAGGCCAGCTCCTTGGCTTCCTCAGGCTGGAAGCCCTTGTCCTGGAACTCAACGGAGTTCATCTTGATGCCGAGGATGAAGTTGGGGCTGGTACGGCGGCGAACTTCCTGGGCAACTTCGACGATCAGGCGAGAGCGGTTCTCGAGGCTGCCGCCGTACTTGTCGGTGCGGAGGTTGGTTGACTGCGAAAGGAACTGGGCAAGGAGGTAGCCGTGAGCACCGTGGAGCTCGATGCCATCGTAGCCGGCCTTCTCGAGGTACTCTGCGGCGTGGGCCCAGCCCTCGATGAAGCGAGCGATGTCCTCGGAGGTGGCGGCGCGAGGCTTCGCGAACTTCATGCCCATGATCTCCTTGTCGAGGTGGACGTCTGAGGCGGAGATGGGGTTCTTCTGGATACGCTGCTCGACTTGACGGCCGGGGTGGCTGACCTGGCCGACGATGAGGTTGCCCTCGACCTTAGCCTGGCGAGCCAATTCCTTGAAAGCCTCGAAGCGCTCGCCCTCGAAGGGAGCGTCAACGGGGATGATAGGGTTGCCCATGGCCTCCAAGTGGTCGTACTCGAACATGATGTTGCCGGTGAGGTTCAAGCCAATGCCGCCCTCGCCCCAGCGCTTGTAGACATTCTGGAGGTTCTTGCTGGGAATACCGCGGGCCTCGAGGTTGTTAGGGTCCCAGGACGAGATACGCTCGGTCATGGCGCCCTTGAGGAACCTGTTAGGAGCATCGCGGTTGGCGAACTCGAAGTGCAAAGGCTGGCCCAGAGGGGCAGGGTCGACCTTCTCGGACTCGTAGCGGGTAGATGATGCAGACATTGTGGGAGAATTGGTATGATTGATTGGAAGTTAGAATCAGAAGATTAGGTTAGAAGAGGCTGCGAAGCTTTGGTTTTGTGAAAGATCATTGATTACAAACGCAGTACTACTTGCCCTACCACCCGCCTCGTGGCAGCAGTGGCCTTTCTAGCGAGGCTGCTTAGAAATGCAGGCGAACACTTGTTGTCGGTGAGGGCCCATTGCGGTCTAGAGAGTCCCCACGAGCCACATCATTATTCGCCTTCGGCACTTGATGTCATATTTTGTGAATTCGATCTGAAGAAATGCCGGACCCTTAGATGGAAATGAACATTTATGATGTCAATCGGACCCGGAGCCGAGGTGCGCTTGAATGATCTTCAATCCTCTAAGAAATCCTGAGAATCCTGCTGCGTACATTGTAGACGGTAGGTTATGCAGGAGGCCTAAAAGAGATTTGTACGTATGCTTATGTGATCGAGGCGTGCATAAACCCTGTTTCTTTCTAGACGGTGCTCGTTGGGTGGTTTGGTGTGCCACGGGATCGATGAAACATGACGGAAGTGCGCATAACGTGGTGTCTTGAAGAGATTCGGTCAAAAGTACGGGTCTCCGTGGGAAAAGCAAAATATTAATGCCCTAAGACGGAGTTGAACCGGCGACCTCGTCATTACTAGTGACGCGCTCTACCAACTGAGCTATCAGGGCTGATCGATGGTAAGTTCTGATGCTGTTAATACATGTACTATGTGTTTGTCTGTCACCATGTGGGATGCTTGGGCGCCGAGTCTTCGACTTCGACTTCACCAAGGGACATTTGCCTCCTTTCCACAATAGTTGACCATCGCCCCTTTGTTCTACACCCTTTGTCTTTACACACCTGCAGTTTAGCCTGGCTGGAACCTATCGCCCCTCGCACCATTCGTCTTGATGTTGACACAAATGAGAGACAAAAGAAAAACCCATCCAGATGTTGACCGACGTATTGCAGAAAACTCGACCATTCGAACAATGCCCTTAAAGCCGCTGTCAGATGCAGAGAGTTGACTTGCTACAACTGCCACTTGGCTGCGAGTGTAACAAAGTGGTCTTTGTCCTGAGACTCATGGTACGAATGTGCATCCACAAGCCCGGTGAACCTCACCAGCAGGTTGAAGATCATCGGCTGTTGGTACTCTCCATCCTTCCGCAACTGTCTCAGGACTTCGAACGCCTGTGTCGCCTGCGCGACTGTCATGGTCTCTGCGTGGTCTACGACCCCGGTCAACAGGTCGCGATTCCTGAAGGACATGTCGAAGTTGTGAACAACCGAGAACGCGTAGTTGTTGGGTACGTTGGAATAGCACTCTCTCCCTTCGCGGCACAGCTTCATGAACTGAGCCAGAGCAGTCGCTGAAGCAACGACGTTCTGGTCCATCTGGAAGCGAAGCGTGAACGAAACCCCCGACAGCCAAGTCAGTCTGCGGTCGCGCATGATCTGGCTACGAGACTTCACCGCGGCAAGGCGGCTGCCGTATTTGGCGTACTGCAACTCTTCGAAAAGCTTCAACTGCTCGAAGTCAAAGTTGTCGACCACGAATTCGAAGGTCTGGGAACGAGCGTAATCGTAGCTGAATCCTGCCTGGAACTCTCCGCGGATCTGGTGACAGGTCATCTCCAGCGGATGCTGCACAATCGCGGAGAGCGCCTGGTCGCGGATGTCACCGTCGAACAGGAACTGCTTGGCTGCTTGGGCAACTTTGCGACCCAGGATGACGGGCTTTCGGCTTGCGTCGTCGGCGACAAGTCCGTAGATGTTGTTTTTGAGCTCGTCAGGAATGCCTTGCAAGCTGGCTTGAGCGGTTCCCATCAACGCCATGGTGTTTAGTGTTTGGGGTTGATCGATTGGTGTTTGTTGTTCGATCGATTTGTAGGTTAGTTGGGGAAGCAGTGTTGTGGTGAGACGTCCTTCAGTCTTGATCGTGGACTACCCATGGGTTTTTATCAGGCATGATGAATCCCCCCGAGCAGAGAGAGTCCATTGTCAGGTGTCGGTCCACCGCTTGTTTTCACCATTCCCTAAAGGCATTCATCGCATATCCGTACCCGTGAATGCCTTGGTGACGTGCGTCCATCAGCCTTCACTGCCTGATACAAAGGCGTAGAGCAACCGCTAAGCTGCAGATGATGGATGGGTTGACGGTAAGTTGGTCCTCGACGAACAAAGCCATAGTGATACGTGAGCCAATCAGCGCGGTCCGTCAACCTTTCCAGCTGCGACTACTGGTCACTGCGGCAATCAGACGGTAGATCAGACAGCACTCGTCGCATGCAGGACTAATTCTTAGAAATGGGAATAGACGCGATCCCCGAGTCGCAGCTTCCTAACTCGGCTTACTTCAAGCCAGGATTTCTCTCCGCCCGCGACATCACCATACAATTGACCTCACTGCGACATCACCACAACATACAATCTCCGCCACAACGGCTCTATCGCCCTCAATGGCACCCTCGCACATACCCAATGCCAACGCCAGCACCATGGCCAGCACTACACCAGCGTCGCCAACGCTCATAGGCATTCCTTTGGAGTTGAAGCACCTGATATTCGAACACCTCATCAACACCGGCGAAGTCTCCGGTCGCATGTTCCTCAAGAAGCACAAGGACGAGTACAGCGGCGACCTTTTGCTCCAGTTCATATCCGCCACCGCGATTTCAAATTCTCTCAGCATTACATGTCACCAGCTGCGTGCTGAGTTCAGCCTCTTCCATGCCATGACCGTCAAGGCACGCCACGTCTTCGTCGTCAACAATCTCGACCCAGAACAGCTCTTACTCTTCCGCACCTTCCTCGCGACGTATCGCCTGTCTCACCAACAACACTCCGACTCGACCATCCCGCTTCAGCTTTTCCAGAACGTTACGCTCTGCCTTGAGCTAGACGACAATATCCATCAGTCAGTTGCAGCATACCACAAGACATTGGTGCGCTACCACGGCCATGGCATCGTCCCTGAGGCTTTCGACGGTTTCTCAGAGGTCGTGGTGCGATCTGAATTCAGTAGCTATGGCTACGGGAAATCTACTGGTCGCGGGAAATCCACCAGTCGCAGCAAACGTCTGACAGGAGACTCGGAGGCGCAGGCTATTCTTGCGGCCATTGAACTCCGCTCCATTTACCAGGGTCACTCGTACCATGGTCACTTGTGCCGCGGCCCAGACCGGATCGCTGTAAGGTCCATAATGGAGGCCTTGGCCACCTTGTCAGGCCGGTCTATATGGGAGTGATGGCCCCTACAATCTGATTACATGATGCCAAACGTTCCAAGCTGCTTCAGCAAAGGCGCAATCCGGACTCAAGACAGCATTCGCTTCGCGCAATTACCCATCGCCAGCTCGAACATCGCAAGGCTCGTCACCTAGCGAATGTAAAGGAAACACAACAGATCGCGAGGTTCGAAAACTCGCAGGGCTGGCAAGGCAACGATGGAACAGGTTGGATATGAAAGCTCACAGTGGCTAGCCTGGTCAGTGGTACTGTACTCTGAAAGTACACACAAGGCCTGGTTGGATGCATGAAACAAATACTCTTCAATTGAACATTTCCATAAGTCTACCTGTGGTCTCTCAGCGGCTCCCACTCAAGCCATTCCTGCAGCCTTTAACTCCGCTGTAAAGCTGATGTCTCGAGCCTGTCTGAACTTTTCATCTTTTGTGCTTCCTGTTCCGCTGCGAACTGAACTCTGACCTCGGCCTCCATGTTACCGCTCACCACTTTCCACAGCTCTGCCCTAGCCCCTGAGCAGTGACAGCAGTCAATATTGCCCTGTCCAAAATCATCTCTCGTGTCCGCACCTGATAGCCCTTTGTTCAGCACTCTCTCAGCTCGTGACGCTCGTCCGAAAAGTTCTGCCATTGGCCTTCCGCCTGCAGCTCGGTCTCAGCATGGGCTTTCGGCACCTGACCCACTGTCCTAGCCTTCAAGTCCTTCTTATATCTGTCTCTCAAGTTCCGCCTCGGCCTCATCTTTCAACTCGTTCATGATTTCTGCCCTCAGCTCGGCCTTCAATTCTTCTCTCAATCTTGCTTTTATCTCGCTCTCCAGTCTCTGCGTTAGCGCTTCGCTGGCTTTTTGCTCGCGAGCCTCTCTCATGGGCCGGAAGTGGTTGTTGTGTGATTTGTTCAGGTTCTCAAAGATTGTTTCAAGTTTGTATGCACTTGGCCAATCCTTTTGGTGCCCCAATGAGTCCCGAATCATGTCCCGATCAGCGTCTCCGCAAAGCCTTCTCAATTCGCTTTTCGCAGCAGCTACCAGACTTTGCGCCGGGGCGAGTTTCTTCTGTGCAGACGACATGGTCCGGTGTTTGAAGTTGAGGTTGATTTCATGGGAGCGATAGGTGTAGTATGTATCACTGTTTAGGGCGCGCCGCAGTCTCGAGAAGGTTGAGTCCAGGTTGCGCCATCTTCTTTTGAGCTTGTCGATGGAAGAGAGGATGCGGTAGGTCAAATTGAACCGAATGATCGATCCAGAGCCATCAACGGTTTCCTTCAGCCGACCTTGAATGGTCTTGGGCATGCTTCGGACGACTTCGGCGAACACGTTGATGCGTTCTACATCGAAGTCCTCCAGCTCAAGACAGTATTGTGCCACGCCCGTAGTGAGAGCGCGGTGTCGGTGAACGGGATCGAATTCTTGACGGAGTTGGCGGCAGGTCTGGCTGAGTGGATGTTTCGCCATAGTATCCCACAGCCATGCATGGTCTGTGGACGTGGCTTTACTCGAGTCGAGCCTGCGGCCGATGATGCTGACCTCGTCGATATCGTCCACCACCAGGCGGTAGATGGCATTTCTCATCTCTGGGGGAATCCCCAAGAGTGAGGCATCTGGCGGCGGGCCGGCGGGCTTTTTGGTCCTTCGAGGCATGGTGTCCGAGGCGAATGAGGTAGGGTCGGGGCCGAGTGGCGAGAGGTGTGGCAGTGAGAGAAATCGCTCGCTGAGGATGCAGAATGCGGTTGTGGGTGGTGTCCAAGATCTTGTTGGCACGCAGACGGAGAGCTTTTGCAGAACAGATGAAGTAGGCTTGGGGAAGATGTTGATGCTGATATTATGTGTGACTTTTGCGTGGTGTTGTTTGTGGAGCACAGTCAAGAGGGCCTTTTTAGAATGAGCGTGACGATGCGCGGATGAGGAAAGAGCAACGAGCCGTGACACGTACCTTCACTTTCACATGCCCCGAACTTCATTCCCTTCATTTGTGATCGCCAAAGTAATGGTGTGCACTAGTATGTCTAGCAGATTATCTCGACGCTCTCAGAGACTCCGCCAACCTCTAGTGACTGTTAAACTGTCACAGTACGCTATCACTACCAATCCAGCCCTTCTTGTGTTAGAATTGCTCAATGAATTGCGGGCGTAATGCTATCAGGCTACTACTGTTCCCTCAAATGTAAGCATTGAATCACATTTATTGAAGTAACTCTAACCAGTCTAGCTGTTCCCTAAGCTCACCCTTGACCCCAGCACTCACTTGAAATATCGGCTCTGCCTTGAGCTTCTACCTCAGATCTCCTTCGAACTTTTCTTCCCTCTCGCCTCAAGCGCTTGTTGTTCCGCTAAAAGCTGTGCTCTATTTCATGCCTCCACACTCCAGACATCTTTTTCGTCCACTCTGCCCCGGCACCTGAGCAAGTAATTGAGCTCTGCACTCTTGCACTACCCAAACTCATTCCTTGTGTTCATCGCCTCGTAATTCTTTTCTCAACTGCTCTCTCAGCTCATCCTCGATGTCTGCTCTCATTTTCGCCTTCAGCTCGGCCTCGATCTCCGCTCTCAACTCCTCTGTCAACTTATCTTTGATGGCGGCAGTCTCTTTTACTGCGCGTGCAGCTTCCTTCTTGTGCCTATCATCTGTGTGCGCCCTGTCATGAAGGGAAGAGAGCAATTCCACAACATCTTTTCCTACACTTTCCCGCATTCGAGAAGTGACGAAGCGTCTGCCAAGATCACGACATAGCTCTTTCAATGCCCTCTTCGCGCTCAAGTTCTGTTCCCCGGAGATCGCGATTCTCTTCTCCGCAGTCGACATCGCATGACTTCTGAGGTTAAGGATCACCTCGGCACGTGGGAGTCTCACTACGCCGGTCAAGTGGCTCCTGACATCAGAGAACAAGATGCTCAGCTTCCGCGGTCCACTACTAAGGCGATCGAGCTCCTTTGTGTGCGAGCGAAGCTGCTTGACAGAAGCTCCAACGTTCTGATTCAAACAGAACATGAGCTTCATCTTGCGGGCCTTGATGCTTGACTTCAAATGTGAAAGCACCGAAGGCGCCTGTTCCAACAAGCGTGCAAAACTGCCAAGGCGGTCCAGGTCGTAGTTCTCCAGCAGTAGATTGTATTGCGGCACACCTATAGTCATGACGAGATGGCGATGGATAGATCCGAATTCCAGGCGGAGTTGACGACAAGTTTGGCTGAGCGGGTGTTTGGCGATTGTGTCCCAGAAACGGTCTTCAGCGCTCGCGGCACCGAACCCGATCTTGCGGCCGATGATGTTGGCTTCGTTGATGTCTTCCGCTACGAGATGATAGATATCATTCCTTAGCTCAGGAGGAAGGCTGAGGAGCGAGGCTCCTGATTGTGGCGCACTTGGCTGTTTGTTCTGGACCTTCCTCGGACGAGGCATGGTTGCGAAATTCTGCGACGGAGTGTTGAGGTATGAAGCTTGCAGTGACAGACTCGATCAATCTTAGTACTGTGTATTGCGATCAGCGTTCGTGTTAGCAATCGTGTCGGTGCTGCAGAGATCTCCGGAGTAGATGGGTGTGATGGAGTTATTGGAGTTGGGTGATGTGTGGTGCTGATCGTGACAGTGAGATCGATAGGCAAGTTTTATGGATGAAAGAGCTGGCATGCGCAGTCAGCGGCGAAGAACAAGGTGTCGTTAGTGTTCACCTTCACAAGTTCGCCGCATGGGCCGCCCACAACTTTGCCCTCTTAACTTGTGAACATCCTTTGACTTACCTCAAGCGGGAAGCAAATATGATAGTAGTGAATCAAATTGCTGTCTCAGGATGCTGCCAGACGGGTTGGCGGCAACTAATCTTTACGCCACTACCATCTTTCACAAAGAATCTATGGAACACGCAGAGGTATCCCGAATCTCGCCCGTTGCTACCATCGTTTGCAAGCATCGGATCGCGCTTCCTTGCCATTGAGTTGTAAAGCGAACGACTCTCAGATGTTCAAAGCTTGCATCTGAGCAATCATCTCGCTTCTAAGCTCATCCTTGAGCTCCCGCTTGATCTTGAGCATCTCTTCCCTCATTTCGTCCCTTACCTCCTCTCTCACGATTTGTTGGAGCTCCTGTCTTACACTCTGTCTCAGCTCTTCCCGAAGATTTTCTCGAACGTCGTTCTGCACCTTGATGCGATGCAACTCTCGCTTTGCAGCTTGAAAGCCAGCATTCGCTTTTTTGTGGTATTTCCAGAGTAGACCGGCAATTTCGTTGTCATGACTGGAAGAAGAACGGCTGTAGACGATTCCCATCCCAATTCTTGACCTGTGGGCCATGGAGACGCGCTCAAAGAGCGCACGATTGTCCCCATATACCCTGACTCCGTTCATACTTCCCAGCGCTTGCCTGATACTGGCTTCTTGCTCGTGTGAGATCGCGGCGGCTCTCTCAGCGGCAGATAGTGTCTTGTTGTAGAGATTGAGTGTGACCTCCCAGCTCCAGTAATCGCTTCCATGAGGTAACACGCCTTTGAGATTGGCGTAGCTGCTTCCGAGTCTCCCCGGTGTCTGAGCATATTTACTCAGCACCCTGACTGATTTGACCACATGACCATTGAGAAGGAAGCGAATGACGAATTTCTCGGCTGTGAGCTTTGTGCGAAGCTGTTCAAGTAGAGGTCCTGCCAAGACGATAAGGTCTCCGAGACGCTCCATGTGGTCCACGTCGTAGTTCTCGAGCTCAAGAATATATCTTGGAACGCCTTTTGTCATGACATAGTAGCGGTGAATTGGATTGAACTCTCTGCGGAGCATGCGACATGTCTGACTCAGCGGATGTTTGGCGATGGCGTTCCACATGCGGTTGGCAGCTCCCATAGCATTGCATGGAGGGCCGGAGAGCTTACGCCCGATGATACTGACTTCATCGAGGTTGGCGGCGACTCTGTTGAATATGTTGTTTCTCAGCTCAGGAGCGATACCCTGTAACGAGGCTCTCGGTGGTGCTCCCGCCATGGTTTTGGTGGGGTGTGGTGGTAGTGGCACGCAGTGAATGGAGAGCGTTTGTTTACAGAGTTAGGAACAGGAAGGTGCGAGCTGGTGTTTGGCTGCACACCTGAATCAACATAACGTGACATTGCCACATGCTTCTCCTGCCACTCTCAGCGGCAAGATTTTGGAAATACTTAATGCGACGCATAAGAGAGCAGCACCCTCAAATTACACCTGTGTCACAATGATTGGGCACGTGACTTGCGCATCGCTGGCCGTATGGATGCTTCATCGGCAAGGGCTACCAGCATTAACGCATAACCCAGGATGTTTTCATACCGGGATTCCATGACCTACAACATGCCATGGAGGAATTTCTGAATCTTGTGCGCTGCTTTGCATTTGTTTGCTTCCTATCATGATGGGTGAGGTTGACTGTCGATTGACTTCCCGCCAAGCCTCGGGGTAAAATTCCGCCAAAGAGCTCCAGCAAAAAGTTCGAACGAACGACGAGCTCCTGCCAGTCGCAAAGCCGAGTCCGCCCATTCGCAATTACACAACACACGCAAAACACCACATACACAACCGCAGCAATGGCCAAGACCGAGAACGATATCCGCGAGAAGAAGGAGAAGAAGGATAAGAAGCGCAAGGCCGACGAGGACGTTGAGGATGTCTCCGCAAAGAAGGACAAGAAGAAGAAGCGCAAGTCTATCGACGCCGACGGCGACGCTGTCATGGACGCTGCCGTTGAGGTGAAGGAGGATGCCGACGAGGAGAAGGCCGTTGTCACAGTGCCTGTTGGCGCTCTCGTTCCCTTCGCAAACCCGCTCGCGGACGAGAAGCAGCAGAAGAAGGTCCTCAAGGCCGTCAAGAAGTGTATGCGACAACAATGATCCACGAACTGGAAGAATCCATTACTAACATCTACAACAGCTGCGAAGAACAAGGCCCTCAAGCGCGGTGTCAAGGAGTGCGTGAAGGCCATCCGCAAGTCCCCCGCTGGCATCCCCGGCGCAGTCGACTCTCCCTCCGGTATCGTCGTTCTCGCCGCCGACATCTCCCCCATGGACGTTATCAGCCACATTCCCGTACTCTGCGAGGACCACAACATTCCCTACCTCTACGTGCCCAGCCGCGCCGAGCTCGGTGCCGCAGGCAGCACCAAGAGGCCCACCAGTGTCGTTATGATCACACCCAAGCAGGGCAAGGGCGCCGAGAAGGAGTCCGAGGAGGAGTGGAAGGAGACCTACGCCGAGCTCAACAAGCTCGCC
>Ga0265797_10012412_pt1 | contig 10444 bp, 7 predicted proteins | sample P2T30metagenome_FD_192433 | JGI IMG/M metagenome (GOLD analysis project Ga0265797, IMG submission 192433) | Plant litter microbial communities from East Loma Ridge, Irvine, California - P2 T30 | ecosystem: Environmental > Terrestrial > Plant litter > Unclassified | place: USA: California... | reverse complement strand
CCACCGAGATGTAATCGACACCCGTGGCGGCCACTTCAGCGATGGTAGCTTCGGTGATGCCGCCGCTGGCTTCGAGGGGCAGGCGGCCGGCCACCAGGGCCACAGCTTCGCGCAGCTGCTCGGGGCTCATGTTGTCGAGCATGATGCGGGTGATGCCGCCCGCATCGAGGGCTTGCTGCACTTCGGCCAGGGTGCGGGTTTCGACCACGATGGGCAGCTCGCGGCCGGTGCGGCGCAGGTAATCGTGGGTGGCCTGCACGGCCTGGGCAATGCCACCCGCATAATCGACGTGGTTATCCTTGAGCATAATCATGTCGAAAAGCCCGTAGCGGTGGTTAACACCGCCGCCGATGAGCACCGCCCACTTTTCGCAAATGCGGAAGTTGGGCGTCGTTTTGCGGGTGTCGAGCAGGCGGGCTTTGGCGCCGGCCAGCAGGCTGGTGAGGTGGGCCGTGTGGGTGGCGATGCCGCTCATGCGCTGCATACAGTTGAGCACCAGCCGCTCGGCAGTGAGGATGCTGCGGGCCGGGCCTTCGACAGTGAATGCCTTATCGCCATGGCGTACGCGGGCGCCATCTTCGAGCCGCACGTTTAGTTGCAAGGTAGGGTCTACTTCCTTGAAAATCAACTGGGCCAGTGCCACGCCGGCCAGTACGCCTTCGGCTTTCACGAGCAGGTGCGCCCGGTTGTGGGCCTCGGCCGGAATGGCGGCCAGCGACGAGTGGTCGCCATCGCCCACGTCTTCGGCCAGGGCCGTGCGGATGAAGGTGGTTAGCGCCTCGGGCGTGAGATACGGAGCGGAAAAGGCAGTTTGCACGCCGCAAAGGTACGCCGGCCCCCGCCTGCAATACGAAACTCCGCCCCTACTGCCGAAAGCGTTTTTCGGAAGCGGGAGCGGAGTTTCAGGTAGCGCAGACTTTCCAGTCCGTACTACTATCCTTTGGTAAAATCCATCTTGTCAATCTGCGGCGCGCCGCGATTGGCTTTCAGCTTGATAAACACTTGGTAAGTGCCATTGCGACCGGTGTAGCGGCCCACGGCGTATGGGGTACCGTCGGGGCCAGCCCCTTGGTGCACGATTTCGAACTTACCAGGGCCGTTTTTGGCGAAGAAGTTTTTCAGCACCAGCTCGGTTTGAGTGGCGTTCATGTTCTGGCTGTCGCCATCGAAGCCGACTTCTACTGAAGGGGCCAGATACTGGGCCAAATCGTGCGAAGAGCCATTGGCAATGGCCGAGCGCACGGCCCCAATCTGGTCGCCGCCCTGGGCCTGGGCACCGCTGGCCGCCGCTAATAGCAACCAGCCACACACCAATACTTTAGTAAATAATGATTTCATAAAATAAGCCTTGGCCTTGGGGTCAAATGCTCGTGGCAGGTTAAAAGCCAAAACTATGCCAGCAAGCGCGATTTCTGAAGGTTTTCTGTAGGGTAAGCGGTGCCTCCTACGTAGCGTAGGGGTATAAGGGTGCCCGACGTACTTTTGCGGCATGAAGAAGCAGGTATTATTAGTTATTTTAGATGGGTGGGGCATCGCCCCAAATACCAAGGCATCGGCAGTTGACCAAGCCCGCACCCCTTATTACCATTCGCTGCTTGAGCGCTTTCCGCACAGCACGTTGCAGGCTTCGGGCGAGGCCGTAGGCCTGCCCGAAGGCCAAATGGGCAACTCCGAAGTAGGGCACATGAACATTGGGGCCGGCCGCGTGGTGTACCAGGAATTGGTGCGCATCGGCAAAACCATTCAGGAGCGCAAGCTGGGCCAGATTGCCGTGCTAAAAGATGCCCTGGACTATGCCCGCGAAAATAATAAGCCGTTTCACCTCATCGGCCTGCTTTCTGATGGCGGCGTGCACTCGCACATCGAGCACGTGAAGGCGCTGTGCACCATCGCCCACGAGGCGGGCGTGCACAAAACGTTCGTGCACGCGTTCACCGATGGCCGCGACACCGACCCTAAGGGCGGCGTGCATTACGTGAATGAGCTGGAGCAGCACGCCGACCGCACGGGGGCCAAAATTGCCTCTATTGTGGGCCGCTACTACGCCATGGACCGCGACCAGCGCTGGGAGCGCGTGAAAGTAGCCTATGACCTGCTGGTGAATGGCGTGGGCACGCCCTCGCAAAACCTGATTCAGAGCATTCAGGAGCAGTACAAAGAAGGCGTAACCGATGAATTCCTGAAGCCCATTGTGAAGACCGGGGCCGACGGCCAGCCGCTGGCTACGATTAAGGATGGTGATGTAGTGCTGTGCTTCAACTTCCGCACCGACCGGGGCCGCGAAATCACGGAGGCACTTACGCAGCAGGACTTTAACGCCTACCAGATGCACCGCTTGCAGCTGCGCTACCTCACCATGACGACGTACGACGCGACGTTTACGGGTGTGAGCGCGATTTTTGAGAAAGACAACCTGAACAATACGCTGGGCGAAACGCTGGCCGCGCACGGCAAAAGCCAGATTCGGATGGCCGAAACGGAGAAGTATCCGCACGTGACGTTCTTCTTCTCGGGCGGCCGCGAAAAGGAATTTGAGGGCGAAACGCGCATCATGCGGGCCTCGCCAAAAGTAGCGACCTACGACCTCGCCCCCGAAATGAGCGCCTACGAGCTGCGCGACGCGCTGGTGCCTGAGCTGCGCAACAACGCGGCTGACTTCGTGGTCGTCAACTTCGCCAACCCCGACATGGTAGGCCACACCGGCGTGTTCGAGGCCGTGATAAAGGCCGTAGAGACCACCGACCAATGCGCCCACGACGTGGTAGAAACGGCCCTGGCCGCCGGCTACGCCTGCATCGTGATTGCCGACCACGGCAACGCCGAGTACATGCGCAATGAGGACGGCTCGCCTAACACGGCGCACACGACCAACCTGGTACCCTGCATTTTGGCGGCTGATGGCTATATCGGTGGCTTAGCCAACGGCAAGCTCGGCGACATTGCCCCCACAATATTGCAGCTGATGGGCGTGCCCCAGCCCGCCGAAATGACCGGCGAAAGCCTGCTACGCCCAGCGCTGAACTAGGCGCTGAACAAAACGGCCCGATTTTCATTCTCTCCGAGTGTCCCGCAGTGTCGAAGCGCAGTGCGGGACATTCTTTTAGCTATGAGTTGTAGAAGCATTTATTTATTTGCCAGCCTGTTGGCTCTCGGTAGCTGCGGCGGCAGCACCACTGCGCCCGGCCCGGCTGTGCCCGGCGCGCCCCGCGCAGTAGGTCCTTACTTCGATGTACGCGGCCTGCTCGATGCTCAAATCCGGCAGCTCAACGCCCGCCACCCCGGCGCCATCAAAGAAGTGAGCCTGCGCGGCGGCACCCCCGAAACCGTGCGCGTGCCCCAGGTAAAATGGGCCGATGAGCTCCAGATTTTCTACCAAGCCGACATCAACAAAGCCGCACTACGCGGGGCATACCGCCTAGATTCGACCACCGAAGCCAGCGGGGCCACCCGCCGTACTTACACCGCCCAACCCGGCCATAACAACGCAACCGTAACGCAGCTTTCGGTGCTGAGCACCGGCGGCCAGCCGCAGGAAATTGAAGCCACGCTACGGCAAGATAACCCATTGTTTTTTGGGCAAAAACAGCTGCATCTAACGTTGCAGAAAGGGCAACTGAGCGCGTACAGCGTGCGAGGCGCTCAAAAATTAGTACTATTTGATACGCTACGGTTTAGCACGAGTGTTCGGGTGCAGTAGCTTCGGGTATTCAGCTACGTTGTAGCCTATGAAATACGCGCTCTCCGTACTTGTATTTCCGCTTTTAGCGGCGGGTAGTTCCTATCAACAAAGTAATGCTGCTAGGAAGCCAAGGCCACACTTACCGAAGAAAGTGCTGCCTGCTCAACAGTCCGGCGCTAATGAGCAAGTGATGCAAAGGGCTTGGTATGAGTATAGCACAGACGGAGGTACACCGCCAACCGCCTCCACCGGGAGCTTTACTATGTTGGCCAATACTAGCCGCAAAACTGTGAACTTCGTTTCTGAAATGGAACAGTATTATCGGCAGCAAGCTATCATATTAGATACCAGCTATATGCATCTCATTGGCCCCTGGCGGGGGCTGACAGTCTCACAGAAATACGCTATAGTAACGCGGAAGCAAAAGGTTTACAGTCGGCGAGCCGATTCGTTGCACGCCGTGAATAACCAAGGGCACGCACTTATTTGGCTTGTAAATAACTCGGCCGCGCCCGTCGTACTTGGCACCCAAGACGGAAGTGTTTTCTGCGTATTGCAGGCGCTAGACAGAAATCAGCAGTGGCGACCCGTGCAGTACTGGCAATATAGTGGCTGTGGCAACAGCTACATTGTTCGCTACCTGCGCCCAGAAGAGCACCTCTCTTTACTGGCGAAAATACCCTGCCAAGGCGACTTTAAAACCAAGCTGCGCTACAAGTTGGCGGGCATCAAGCGATTCTACTACTCCAACGAGTTTGAAGGGCGTATTGGCTACAGTGAATTTTCAGAGCCACCCGGCCGCTACGGGCGCTCAGCGACCGGGCAATTAGTAGCCCCGTTCAAACTGGATAGTTTGCCTCGGCCCTTCTACGGAGGAAAGAGCGCATTTCCATTTCACCAAGGTGGCAAATGGGGCGACTCACTCCCCTACTAGTGTAGCCACCACCCAGCGGCGGCCGCCGTGGCGGCGGTGCTCGCCGAGGCACAGGCCCTGCCAGGTGCCCAGCAACAGGCGGCCATCGGCGATGGGTACGGTTACTGAGGTGCCCAACATAGCGGCTTTTAGGTGGGCCGTCATGTCGTCGGGGCCTTCCAGGGTGTGCTGAAAGTAGGGCGCATTGTCGGGCGCGAGGCGGCGGAAATACTCCTGAAAATCGCGCCGCACGGTGGGGTCCGCATTCTCGGTGATGAACAGGCTAGCCGAAGTGTGCTGAATGAAGAAATTGGCGGTGCCCACGCGCATAGTTTCCAGCTCGGGCAATTCACTGAGCAGCAAGTCAGTGATAAGGTGAAAGCCTTCGGCCACGGCCGGAAGGCGCAGACGTTTTTGGATATAGCGCATACACTTACCTACGGCTACTTGGTGGTTTGGTAGGCGCCGAGGTCGGCGCGAGCGGCCGGGCGCGGCACGTTCAGCAGGTCGCGGTCGAGCAGCGGCTGTACTTGCTGCTGCGTGCTGCGGCTGAGGCCCGGCGAACCCAGACCCAAGCTATAATTACTGGCGGTTCCGGCACTATAGCGGGTAAATTTTGGATACAGCGGGTCAGGGCTAATCAGGTTATTCAAACTAGATTTAGCTAAACCCGGCTTGGTAGCTACGTCGGTAGCGGCGCTATAGAGCTTGGTGCGCAGCAGCGTGTTGCGAATATCGACCGGGCCGTTCTGATACTCCTTGTAATTGGCCAGCACCAACTCATCATCAATCGCGCCCCACACGATGCTGTTATATACCTTCACCGTTAACGGACTACGTTTAGTAGTATCCGTATCAAGTGCCGACGCGTTGGTAAAGCCCAGCGAGGGCGTATTACGCACGGCACCGGTGGCGGCATAATTAGCGATAGTGCAATAATTAAGTGCGTAATTACCACCATAGCCCAGCATAGCATATTCGTAGCAGTCGCTAAAAAGCGTATTTTCTACTGTGGCTTTGCCAGCGAGACTCAGAATACCCGCCCCAGGCAGCCCCCGTCTGTTGCTGAGTGCCCCGGCAAAATTGACGCTGCCGCCCGAAATGTAGCGAATAATACTATTCTGTACTAGCACATCGGGTTGCACTGCCGTAGAGCTATTACTGCCTAAGAGCCACATACCTACCGAAGCGTTCTGAATAGTAGCGTAACGAATAATATTATTGCGGCTGGTGGGGTAGAACTGAATACCCGTCCACTGCCCAGGCGCAGTAGCATACTGCGTTTCGCCACTGCGGTCGCCCGCAAACCGTACGCGAAGAGCACTCCTTTCGCTGATGGTATCAGTCATGCCACTGCCTGGAGTAAAATCGCTGGGGCTATTCACCCGCAGCGTACCCTGCACCAGCAGCACCGCTCCGGCATGCGCATATATGCGCGTGCCAGGTTTGATAGTCAGCGTGCAGTTGACCGGCACCAGCACGGTATCGTAGAGCACGTGTGGCCGGTCGTTGGTCCATATGCTATTGCATGCCAATGCCACATTATCATGCAGGTAAATATTCTGCCCAAACGAGCGCAGCAGCACGCGCTGGTCTTGCCCGTTGGTGCGGAAATTCAGCTTCTCCTCCAGCACGTAGCCTTTGGCGGCGCCATTTTGGCCACTGTCGGGCAGCTTGGCCCGCACCAAGATGAGCAGGCTGTCCTCGCCCCGAATGAATAGATTACTAGCCGTTTGCTTGAGGTCGCCGTTGATAATGAGCGTGTAGGGCGACGTGACCGGCTGGTCAAGCGTCACGAGGTCCACGTTCACGCCCTTGGGGTTGCGGTTGTACACCCACAGCCGCTTGGTCACGGTGCGCAGCGTCGTAAAAACCGTGTCGAATTTCACCGTATCGGCCGAAAACTCCAGCGCGCCGCTGGTTTGCAGTTCTTCTTCGCGAGGCTTGCAGCCAGGCATAGTAAGGCTGCCAAGGGCGCTAAGCAGAACGAGAACGGGTAATAGTAGCTTTTTTAACATCAGAATAATAGGACTAGCAGCCAGCAAACGGAAACTATCAACCAATAGTATTCACACAAAAATGTCATGCTACGCTCGCAAAGCACCTTATCACGCCCGAAGTATACTGTGTACATCAACCGTGACAAGCCACCTCGCAAGCGCAGCATGACAAAACAACCCAACTAGCCAGCCCGGCGCAGCCGGGCGTATCCGTTAAATCCTAAAAATCCGTTGGAATCTGCGGTCTATTCAGCGCCCACTTTCAGGCGCTCGGCGCTCTCAACCAAGCGCAGCTGCTCCACAAAGTCGTCGATGTTGCCGTCCATCACGCTGGGCAGGTTGTACACCGTGTAGCCAATGCGGTGGTCGGTTACGCGGCCCTGCGGGTAGTTGTAGGTGCGGATTTTATCGGAGCGGTCGCCGCTGCCAATCATGCCTTTGCGGATGGCACCTTCGGCCTCGTTTTTCTTGGCCAGCTCGATTTCAAAGATGCGCGAGCGCAGCACGCCCAGCGCCTTATCGAAGTTCTTAAGCTGCGATTTCTGGTCCTGGCACTGGGCCACGATACCGGTCGGGATGTGCGTGAGGCGCACGGCTGAGTAGGTCGTGTTTACCGACTGCCCGCCGGGGCCGCTCGACATAAACAAATCCTTACGGATATCATTCATATCCAAGTTAATATCAAACTCCTCCGCCTCCGGCATTACCACAATAGAGGCTACCGAAGTATGAATGCGGCCCTGGGTTTCGGTGGCCGGCACGCGCTGCACGCGGTGCACGCCACTCTCAAACTTGAGCTTGCCGTACACATCCTCGCCCTTCACGGCCAGCACGATTTCCTTGTAGCCACCAGCGGTGCCTTCCATAGCATCGACCAGCTCCATTTTCCAGCCCTGCTTTTCGGCAAAGCGCAGGTACATGCGCTGCAAATCGCCCGCAAAAAGCGAGGCTTCATCGCCGCCCGCCCCGGCCCGAATTTCCATGATAACGTCCTTGGAATCGTTGGGGTCTTTCGGAATCAATAATTCTTTGATGGCCACTTCCATACGTTCGGCCTCGGGCACCAGCTCATCAAGCTCGGCCTTCGCCATCTCGCGGAAGTCTTCGTCCTTTTCGGTCGAAACCACCTGCCTAGCACCTTCTATATTACTGAGCACCTGCTGGTAAGCGCGGTACGCAGTCACGATTCTACCTAGTTCTTTGAACTCTTTATTAAGAGACTTGAAGCGCTTCATGTCGCCCATCACCTCGGGCTGCATGAGCTCGTCGTTCACGTTGTCGTAGCGCTCGCGGATGGCTTCGAGTTTATCCAGCATTTTGTGGTCGTAAAAAATAGTCAGTAGTTTGCAAAGATACGGCTTGATAACAACGTCCTTTGCGGTCGGCGTTCCCCGCCAATTCTTTACGTCCGCCCAGCCTCGTGTTGGGCTTTATTGGCCCGGCCCTTTGTAGCCCGCCGGGCATTTCGACCGCTTATGCAAGTTTTGAAGTTTGGAGGCACCTCGGTGGCCTCGGCCGAGAACATCGGCAAGGTAATCGCCATCGTGACGAGCGCGCTGGCCCACGGACCAGTAGTGCTGGTTGTTTCGGCCCTCGGCGGCACCACCGATGCGCTCATTAGCGGCGGCCGCGCCGCCGCCGCTGGCGACGAAAGCTTCCGCCAGGCCCTACGCCACCTCGAAGCCCGCCACCTCACCGCCGCCGAGCAGCTACTGCCGACCGCTGAGGCCCAAACCGAAATTCAGCCCTGGCTCACCGCCCAGTTTACCGAACTGGCGCTGCTGGCCGACGGCATTTTTGCGCTGGGCGAGCTCTCGCCCCGCACCCTCGACCGGCTCATGAGCTACGGCGAGCTGCTGAGCAGCCGCCTGGTAGTAGCCGCCTTGCAGGCGCGGGGCATCGCCACCGCCTGGGCCGACAGCCGGCAGCTTATCCGCACCAATTCGCGCTTCGGCATGGCCCAAGTCGATGAGGCCGCCACCGGGCAGCTAACCACTGATTTTCAGGCCAAGACTACCGAGAGTCTCTGGGTCGCACCCGGCTTCATCGCCGCCGATGCCGAGGGACACACCACCACGCTGGGCCGCGGCGGTTCCGACTACACAGCCGCTATTTTGGCTGCCGCCTTAGGGGCCGAAAAGCTGGAAATCTGGACCGATGTGAGCGGCATGCTCACCGCTGACCCACGCCTGGTGCGGGCGGCGCGGCCCATCGCGCGCATCAGCTACGAGGAGGCAATGGAATTGTCGCACTTCGGGGCCAAGGTGCTGTACGCGCCCACGGTGCAGCCGGTGCGGCAGCGCGGCATCCCAATGTGGATTAAAAACACCTTTGCGCCCGCCGACTACGGCACGCTGGTGGAGGTGGCCCCGCCGCCCAGCCCCGGCGTGGTCAAAGGCCTGTCGAGCATCGGCAACCTGGCCCTGCTCAACCTCGAAGGCGGCGGCATGGTGGGCGTACCCGGCTTTGCGGCGCGGCTGTTTGCGGCGCTGGCGCGGGCGCGCATCAATGTGGTACTCATCACCCAAAGCTCGTCGGAGCACAGCATTTGCGTGGGCGTGAACGAGGGCGACGTAGCCGCCGCCCAAGCCATTGTGGACGAAGAATTTGCCGGCGAAATCGCGGCCGGCCGCCTCGACCCGCTGCGGCCCGAAACCGGGCTGGCGATAGTGGCGCTGGTGGGCGACAATATGCGCAACCACCCCGGCATCAGCGGGCGCTTGTTTAGCGCGCTGGGACACAACGGCGTCAATATCCGGGCCATTGCGCAGGGCGCGAGCGAGCGCAATATTTCGACCGTTATTCGGGCCGCTGATGTGCGCAAAGCCATCAACGTACTGCACGAGGAGTTCTTTGAGGCCACGTATAAGCAGGTCAACATCTTCCTTTTAGGCCCCGGCAACGTGGGCGGCAAGCTGCTGGCTCAGGTAGCGAAGCAGCAAGTATACCTGCGCGACAAGCTCGGCCTCGACCTGCGCGTGGTGACCATCGCCAACAGCCGCCACTGCCTCGTGAGCGACGAAGGCGGCCTCGACCTCACGGCCTGGCCCGATGCGCTGGAAACCGCCCCTGCGCTGGTGCTGCCCGAGCTTACTGAGCTCATTATCAGCAAAAACCTGCGCAACTCCATCTTCGTGGACGTAACCGCTAACCCGGCCGCCGCCGACCAGTATGCCCCGCTGCTGGCCAAAAGCGTGGCCGTGGTAGCGTGCAACAAGGTCGCCGCGTCGAGCGAGTACGCCAATTATTTGCAACTCAAGCAGCTGGCTCAGGATTTCAATACCAAGTTCCTCTTCGAAACCAACGTGGGCGCAGGCCTGCCCGTTATCGGCACCCTGGGCGACCTCACGCGCAGCGGCGACGTGGTGCGCCGCATGCAGGCCGTGCTGTCGGGCACGCTCAATTTCGTGTTCAACCACTACGATGGCACCCGCCCCTTTGCCGAAGTAGTGAGCCAGGCCCAGACCGAAGGCTACACCGAGCCCGACCCGCGCCTCGACCTCAACGGCTCGGACGTGGCCCGCAAAATCCTCATCCTGGCCCGCGAGGCCGGCCAAAAGCTGGAAATGCGCGACGTAGCCAACGAAAGCTTCCTGCCCTCCTCCTGCCTCGAAGGCGACGTAGAAGCTTTCTACGAGCAGCTAGCCGTGCACGAGCCGCACTTCCGCGCCCTCTACGACGCGGCCGCCAGCCAGGGCAAGCGCCTCAAATTCGTGGCCCAATACGCCGATGGTCAGGCCTCCGTAGGCCTCCAGCAAATCGCACCCGGCCACGACCTCTACGAGCTGCGCGGCAAAGACAATGTGGTGCTTTTCTACACCGACCGCTACCCCGAGCAGCCGCTCGTGGTGA
>Ga0265797_10012411_pt1 | contig 10444 bp, 13 predicted proteins | sample P2T30metagenome_FD_192433 | JGI IMG/M metagenome (GOLD analysis project Ga0265797, IMG submission 192433) | Plant litter microbial communities from East Loma Ridge, Irvine, California - P2 T30 | ecosystem: Environmental > Terrestrial > Plant litter > Unclassified | place: USA: California... | reverse complement strand
TGATCGACAACGATCGTCCATCATGGTGGGGGGGGGTTCTTGGAGCTCTCTACACGCCTGTACTTTCTTCCTTTGCTCATGTTGGCTAAGGCCAACGGTAGCTCTTTCGCGGAATGATGCTTGTATGCTCTAAGCTATACTGTATGACTAGAATACTGTACCAGTCACAGCTTTGTTGTAGTATAGCAATCAAAGGGGCAATATTAATGGTGAGCATGTGACCACTGCTGTCTCTTATCTTATCGCTCACATTAAGCCGCCGCCGGTCTTCGGCCGGAAGCTCGTCATGCCATGTGTCCAGCGTGACCTGGCACTGGCACGGCGTGTTGCTCTGTTCTGGACCAACCTGCATGCTTGCTTGCTCCTGATTCATAACCTTAACTACTACCACCTGCTTCTACTGCTCCTTCCTCCCCTTCCACACCTTCCAACATTCACTGTTCAACCACTCCCGACTTGCATACCTAACGTCGCCTCACCAGATCCAAATCCCGCAACTGCTCACCTCAGACACAAGCTTCAACCGAGCGGGGCATACCTACTGCGACACCTTGATACGTGCTCTCACACCTCAACTCACTGCATAAGCCGCTGCCTGCGTCTTGCTGTGCGATCCTTTGTTGCCGCCCGACGAGCATCCCTGCTTATCCGCCACCAAGCACCGAGGCACCGAACATCGCCTAAAGCGACTGCTTTATCACCCCACAAGACCTGGTTGGCGCGCCAGACGAGACACCGACTCTGAGTCTGCGTGAAAGAGCACAACACCGCCATCATGTCCAGCCCGAAGCGCAGAATCGAGACCGACGTCATGAAGATGTTGATGAGCGACTACGAAGTCACTCTGGTCAACGACAACATGCAGGAGTTCTACGTCCGCTTCAAGGGCCCAGAAGAGAGCAAGTATCTCCTAACAGCAAATTGTGAAGACAATCTGGAAAAACCCAAGCTAACCAAACATCCCACAGCACCCTTCCTCGGCGGCCTCTGGAAGATTCACGTCGAACTACCCGATCAATACCCCTACAAATCGCCCAGCATCGGCTTCGTCAACCGCATTTTCCACCCTAACATCGACGAGCTCTCCGGCAGCGTGTGCCTCGACGTCATCAACCAGACATGGTCACCAATGTACGACATGGTCAACATCTTCGAAGTCTTCCTTCCACAACTCCTGCGCTACCCCAATCCGACGGATCCATTGAACGGCGAGGCGGCGGCGCTTCTGATGAAAGAGCCAAAGGCATACGATATCAAGGTCAAAGGTGAGTTGTTGAAGAGCTGTATTTATGACTGGATACGGAGAAGAAATCTATGCACGAGAAAGAAAGAGAGAGAGAGAGCATATGCTAACGACATTCTTTCACAGAGTACGTCGCAAAGTACGCCACAAAGGAACAAGTCGACGAAGCCGGTGAGCAGTCAGATGAGAGCGACGACCTGAGCAGCGTTGGCAGCTACGGCGATGACGACGAGGATGAGGTTCAGCCCGCTGGCACCATGGAAGTTTGAAACAACCAACAACCTTTGCGCAGCGCATCCTCTTTACAGCGCGGCATTTCGATCGGGCGACATATGGAGTTTCAGCATTCCCTACGGTCTAGGAATTCAATCTCAACTCTTCCTTGCTGCAGATCTTTGCTACGGAGTGTGGTGCAATTGGATTGGCAGACGGAGTCAGTCTCCATAACGGAACGGCTGGCAAGCAATAGGATGGCGTTTATGGCGTTCTGGCACGTCTCTTGGAAATTTGGATTTTTGTGCTTTTGAGGTGTTGGCGTAACGATGGGTATGAATCGTCTTGAACAAATCAGCTACGGGTGGAACAGCAAGGCTTTCCACCAATTGAATGAGGTGGTACGGTAGTAGCATGAACGATGGACAAGTTTGGTCAGTTGACACATTTTGTCAAAGTCACAGATATGCTCAATGCCACCTCGCCTTTTCCATGATAGCCGCTTTCTACCTCCTTGCGATTATTAGCGTGGTGCCGGGACGATTCAGAGCTATCGCTTTCCTATGAATTGACCTTATTGAGCACAACATCGTCAGCGAGCCGGGCAATGACCAATGCCTTACTACTGCTGCATGACCTCCTGCAAGTCCTACTGTCAGCAACAGAACTTCCCCTTTGCTGGCCGAAAACACCCAGGAGCTAAATCGCAATTCTTCTTGACGACGTGATTCCCTCTGGTCGATCCGCCGCGCAAGAGACTGGAATCGCTGGGGCTTTCAAAAGCTAGCTGCTGACATCTCGCGGCCCTGCTCTTTGCCTTGCTGCTTTTCGCTCCATGGCAGGATCTTGTGTCCCTACGTGGTTTGGCCATTTTGTTGATGCTATCGAAATTGACACTGATTATCATCGCCTGCTTGTTTTGTTTTTTCGCTCAAGACTGCAAGGTGGATCTCATTGTTCTGAGCACCTGATTTGCTGATGTAACGCTGGTTCGATTCTCGAGAGGTGGGAATGGTTGGGGTTGGGATGATATTTATGAAATGAATTCCTTCCCACACAATCGCCAAACACTGGGTTGGGGCTAGGATAAACTCTTCAGCAACAATATCCATGAGGATTCCTGACGAGTGAGTGACCAAGCCACTCGGCCTTCCTGCCGGCACAGAGCAAGCCTGCTTAACAAATAACCAAACAACTTCCATCCGCCAGACAGTAAAAGTCAGAGGAAGGAAGGGCAGCTCATATGGAAGGCACAGGGCACACCACAAAAACCTCTTATCTATCTACGGGCACGCGTTTCCCAGCGTGCACGAAGGATCGTAGGGCTTCGTCGGACAATCCCTCTCGAAGAAATAAAACGACGACCCCACCTTGGGATCATCAATCGAGTTCGCGACAAAATTGTCCACCAGGTTGGGCAACACCCTGTTCTGCTATAGGCCAATCGGCAATCTGAAGCGCTATCTCATGTAGCATTGAGACACTTGAGCTCTGCCGAGCCCTTGGGTCAGCTCGTGCACCATCAAGACTCTTGTAGGTTGTTTCCTACCTTCTGTCCATTTTGTACTGCAACTTGTACCTCTCAGTGCGGATTCGCTTGCTTTCTAGCTCGCTTGTGCTATCGATATGGATATCGAGAAAACACCAGTAAAGCCGCTTTCTGACGAGCAGGACGTGGCGCACGATGCGGACGACAAAGTCAACGTCTCCGGCCATGTGCAGGAGCTGGACCGGTCTTTCAGCGTCTGGAGTATTTGCTGCATCAGCATTATGAACAACAACGCGTGGGCTTCTGGCGGCGGCAGTCTGGTCATTGCACTATACAACGGCGGCGGACCAGGCGTTCTCTATGGCCTCATGGCAGCTACATTCTTCTATACCTTTATCGGGCTGTCTTTGGCGGAGCTTGCATCTGCAATCCCGTCGTCGGCAAACGTCTATCACTGGGCTTCTGTGACTGCTGGACCAAAATATGGGCGCGTTTGCTCGTGGTTCGGTGGCTGGTGGAACAGCCTGGCGTGGGTCTTTGGCACGTCGTCGGTGTGTCTTTTCGGCGCCAATGCTGCTGTCGCCATGTACTCGCTGTACCATCCTAACTACGTTCCGGAACGCTGGCATATCTTCTTCGCTTCCCTGGGGATTTCGTGGTTCGACAATCTTCTTGTCATGTTCGGGCAGAGGTTCCTAGCCAGAGTGGCTAATGCGAGTGGCATACTTTGCATCGCCTTATTGGTCATCACGGTTTTGGTTTGTGCTATTATGCCGTCTATGACTGGCGCTGGATACGCTAGTAGTTCTTTTGTCTGGACGGAATTCACGAACTTGAAGGGCTACAGTAGCTCGGGATTTGTATTCCTGGCTGGTATGCTGAATGGTGCTTATACCATTGGGACTGTGGATGGCGTCTGCCATTTGTGTGAGGAGATACCCAATCCTCGTGTGAACGTCCCGAAAGGAATAGCGGCGCAATTGGGCGCAGGGTTTCTGACGACGTTCTTCTTCTTCATTGCCATTGTAAGTTGCGAGCCCCCGGGTGAAACCACACAATACGTGAACTGACCATTTCCACACAGCTCTATGGCGTCACATCCCTCGACGACGTCTTCAACACCAACATTGTCTCCCTTCCTCTGGCAGCAATGTACCAACAAGCCACTCGCAGCAACGCCGGCACAATGGGCCTACTCTTCATCTTCCTTCTCGACTTCCTCATCGCCATTCCCGGCGCCTACGTCGTGTGCGGCCGAATGCTCTGGACAACCGCCCGCGACGAAGCAACACCTGCTTCAGGCTGGCTACGCCATGTCTCTGCCCGCTGGCGCAACCCGCTACAGGCTCAATTTGTGTGCGGTTGCTGCGTCACTGTGCTCGGATGTATCTACATTGCTTCGGACAGGGCTTTCAATGCGTTTGTGGGCACGTTTGCGATTCTCACAACGCTGTCTTATTTGACTGCAATCTTGCCGCACTTACTTACAGGGAGGAGAAATGTGCGCCCTGGACCGGCAAGTCCTCCGATACCCGCCCATTGAATCAGAAAGCATCGACAGAATGACTAACAGTCTCCCAAGTTCTACATCCCCTCGCCCTGGGGTCCCATCGTCCTCGCCATCGCAAGCGCCTACATCATCGTCTTCGATGTCATCTTCATGTTCCCGTACTCGATGCCTGTCAGCGTGGCTACCATGAACTACTCGTGCGTGATGGTAGGCGGGATCACGATATTGCTTGCGCTGGGTTATGCGTGGAAGAGGAAGCATGGGTACGTTGGGCCGCAGGTGGCGTTTGAGGGCAGGGATGATGTGCTTGTTGGGGTTGTGGGGTTGAGTAGGGAAGAGGAAGAGGGAAGGAGGAAGGGTGGTGGAGGAGATCGGGTGGCGGTGTAGTGAGTTGTGTATGCATGTTTGTCGGGATGGACGATGATTATTATTCCTGAAGTCGACGTCATAATAAGACACCTTGACACTTGAGCGAAAACCAGCAAATTGATCCAACCGCATTCAATCACCCTCGAGTACCCTCTTGCCGCTCAAGCAAACTCCGCACTTTCTCATCCATTCCTAACCATTGAAAAATCCGCCCCGTGCTCGGGAATCCCTCTAAATGATTCAACAAACCCAGCAAAGAAGCAGAATACCACCTCAACCTCTCCGGCAAACCCACCTTCTCCTCTCCGGCCATCCTAGCAGTCAAAATGGTCAACTGTATCAACTTCGTCTCGCCTGTCTCCGGCTCCGTGCTCAAAACTTTGTTCAATGCGTCCAGAGTGTGTTGCATGCTGCGAGATAGAACTCGAATTGGTTCCTGCACTTTCACGAAGCTTGGCCCATACTGTGGATTGAGTTGTAGCTTGTAAAGTTTGCACAAACTGGTGAGAAGACTGTCCAGGTCGTCTGCGATCTCCGGTATAATGTTTACGTCGCGGGACTGGTTGGTCTGGAGGGTTCGGAGGAGCTGTAGGGTGACGCCGGTGGAGACGATGAGTCGGGTCAAGGGCGGGGAGGTCGATGTTTGTGCTGGCAGTTGAGCTGGATCTGTACTTTCTCTTGATGCGTTTGGTCTATTAATCTGCGCTTCTTTGGTCTCAAAATTCTCTAATGGTGCTCCTGGGCCGCTTATGAACCAGGAGCCGCAGCCCGGACAGATACCTGCTTTTGAGTCCCGGTAGTCTGGTAGATTGGTGTGGCAGGCGTAGCAAGTGTTTGACGTCGAAGTTTCGGGAGATGGTTCACGCTTTTTACCACTGGGTACCGGTATCGTTTCGGTGGGTCTTGATCTTCTTATCATTGCCTGTCGCTCGAGCAAAGATCGTATATCTGTGTCCATACCCAAGAGGCTCTCGCTGGTGAAGCCATCCAGATGATCCAGAAGTCCTAATATGGCAGCCTGATACCAGCGTAGTCTCTCTAAGAGATCCGTATGCTCAATGTAGCGCATCGACGAGCTCAATGCCATCCATTGCGTCTCATCCAACGGAGATCGTAGCGAGCCTAACGCTGTAGCCACTGTATATCGCACGCTGGAACAAAGGACGTGAACATTCTCTTGCACGCGCTGGAGTCTGAGTCGGTAGTCTGAGTTTTCTTGAAGCCTGGAGAGACGCTTGAAGCCATCACTTAGACAGAACAACTGATCCACGGCTTCGGGGACATCATTCGTGTTCTTCGAGTGTCGATCTTGGATGCCCTGCAATTTGGCCGCTACGTCTTCGATGTCGTGAATCAGGTCGAACAGCTGCGGCGGTGCGATACCAAGAGGGTGTAGCGCAGGTCCAGGCTCCAGTTTCTTAGGACCTTCTGCTATCGGTACGTTTTCGGCTGTATTCCAGGGGAAGTCGGTAAAGACGAATTCGGAGCCACATTTGGGGCACGCGCCTTCTTCTACATTGGCTGTCCGAGCAAAGCGATGGCGGCAAGTGTAGCATATCTTGGCCACAGATTCTGGCTCCAGGTCTTCCAGCGATGTCTGATTGGCTTTTGGGAAGCTCAATCTGGACGGACTCTGATGTGCTTTGCCTGCGTTGTCCTGCCACTCGTGCAGGGACCGCATGCTTGCATCCATTGCCAGTAGGCTCTCATTTCTTGAGCTGTCAAGACGAGTACTGCGGTCTGATGTGTAATCATTGTTTGGCATGTCGCCGAGATCTGGTAGTGCCGAGTCCTCTGCGTCTATGACATCAATTGCGACTAGCCTTCGAAGTTGCTTCCTCAACTCGCGCTCAATGATCACGGCGTCGTTGTATGGGCCACTACCAGGAGGATTGAACAATCGCGCGTTGAAGGGTACTAATGCAAAGTCGTACACGCAGTCACCAACGGTTTGATAAGCGCGAGCCTCGATCTTCTGCTTGATCTTGGATAAATCCATGGGTTCTTTGATGATTTCGTAGTAGTCGGGGATGATGAGCTCGTCGACTCTATGGTGGAACCATCTCGATGGCACGGAACCACTGACCAGATGTTAGTGTAATGTCGAATGTGAATGTGTTTATATGTATCTGCACGTACTCTTCATTCCTGTAGTTGCAGATGTGTTGCAATACCTCCTGCATGCCATCCCACTGCGCGGCAGTCGTGTTAGGGCGAGTTTCTAGTGCGGGTCTTGTGGTGGACTGTTCGGTCGGCGCAGGTTTTCCTTCTTGCGGCGTGCGACTGACTCTTCCCAGGCTTGAGTTTGATGAACTGTGCAGATGTTCCCACGGATTCGGAAGGCTCTCATGAGAGTCGGATGTCAACTTGAACAGAGGCTGCTCGCGCCGATAAAGGTTCATGTACTTGTCTGTTCGTTCAGACAAGTATGGACCCAGTGCTTCCTCTCCCGGGGCACTTGCTCGATGAGGGACGTCTGAGTAGCCCGGCGAGAAGTTTGCTTGAGATGCCTTCGAGAGATCTGCAAGACGGCAAGCTTGCGAGCAGTAGACAGCCTCGCACTGCTTGTCGCAGACCAGGCAGAAATTCTGGAACCAGTCCACGTTTGTTGTTGTTGTGGTTTTGGTTGTGACTTGGGTATTAGTAGCGTCCGCCAATATAGGCAGTCCCGAGACCAGTTCCGAGCCTCTTGAATCACTAGGGCGAAAGCCTGCAGCTTCTGCCCCAGCTTGGAGGTTATGGTGATTCAAGAGGGCTTCTGATCTCGAGGCAGAGAACGACAGTTGGGCACGCTCTTCCATTAAGATGGTTGTAAATCGACTGCGTATACGCGGAGCACCGCCATGAAGCTCGAACTGCACTCGCGCGTCGACACTGATGAGCAGACTAAGAAGCAAAGCCTCTTGTTTGCGCACCAACGTATTCTTTTCGTCACGGTCAAGTGTGTTGTTGGCCTCATGGATCGCACATCTCCTGAAATCCCGGACAATGTCTTCCACTAAGGAAGTGCCTGCCACCGGCAATGCCTCCATGAATTGTGAGAACGTCTTGAAGGTTCGCTTGACGTCTTCTTCTGCAAAACCGGGCAGCTGCTCTTGACCAGTGGTAATGCCCTGCAGTCTCAGTTTCAAAGCCTTCAGGGTAGGGAAATCGATCTCGAGGTGATTGCCTTCAGCGTCGTCAAAGGTGCTTTGGCGGTCTGTGAAACTTTGCCTAAAGTAACTGCCCGATGCCAATTTGACTGCTTCATTGGCACGAATGATCATCTGGGCTTGTTCTGAACGAAGCTGAGCGACCACGTCTTTGCCGAAGTTGTACTGATCCTCAACGATCTCGATCAACACTTTCATAAGCAATGCTGCGCTTCTCTCCACGTCTGCCTTCCACATTGCATCGCTCGATGTTGCATCTTTGCTTTGCTCAGATGTAGCTGTAGCATAGAACATGCGTACGATATCTTCAATCCCGACACCGTTCGTGGTGTTCCTTTCGCTGAGACGCTGGGCAAAATTCGAAAAGATAGGCTTGACGAGTGCTTCGTCGTAACCAGTGATCTCTCTTATGCCGCCCGCAAGCTGAGTAGCTTCGAACAGCAAGGTATCGCATGCTTGCGAAGAAAGCAGATGGTTCTTGCGATAATGCCGGGGCTGAGTTTCTACATCTCCAGGCGCCTGATGTGCTCTCAGCAATGCAGCCTCCGCTTTCTCATCTGCAGTGCAATTTGTCTTTCGAACAAGAGTGACCAGCGAGACTTCGACTTCAAACTTAAAATTCCAGTCTAGAGCAGTGTGCTTGTTATCCTCGTTCCGTCCAAGGTAAATGCCTTTCTTGTACGAGAGTTGGTCGTTGGTTTCTTGTGGGATGTAGACGATGTCTCCCGGCAAGATGCTGGGGAATATTCCCTCTGCAGGCATGTAAATCGAGGGATCGCCCGTTGCCATATCCTTCGTTGCACTATGATCGTGAGTCTCGGAGGCAGATACATGATCAACCGAGACTGATTCCCCGGGTGATAGCGCATCAGCAGCCTTCGCATCTTGCGCATCCTCAGGGTCATCCTCAATGTTGGTGATGTCCAGGAGATTCTGCCATCGTGTCATGAACTACACATGTCAGATTCGAACATAAATGTAAGGGCTAAGGATCGTACTCACTTGAGCGTTCTCCTGGGGATCTGCTTTACTCCTGCCGTGGTTAGACTCCGACTCGACGCTCCTCTCGACTTCTGGGGGAATCGCAAAGAGAGCCAGCTGTTCTTGATGAAAAGCCAGATGGCGGTGGTAGTCGACTAGTGGGATTACGATTTGTGTGCCCGACAATAAGTCCTGACCTCTAGCCGTCAAATCGTTTCGCACATCATCCTCAAAGTCGCAGAACGGGCAGTCTGGAGCAGTTTCGGTCACAGAATGAGACGAGGCATCGACCAGCTTCAGAATGACATCCTCGGGAAGCTCTCCTGCCTCATGCTTTGAGCGCAGATGGTCTTGCAAGCTTTTGGCGGAGCTGAAAGATCCGTTTCTGCATTGGTTACAACTCCATTGGCGTTGGTGACACTGAGCGTCATGTGCTTGCCAAGCAGCTTTATCTTCAAATAAGCCCGCGTCACAGTCTGCGGACATGCAAACGTAAGCCCTGAGATCTGACAAGACGTGTTTCCGCCAAGAGTGTTGTCTCTTTGCTTGTACAATTCCGAAGCAGAATAGACACTCGAATGGATTGATTCCATGGGATATGTCTTCGAGCCGGGGAACGCGCAAGATTCCGGAGTCCTCTGGGTCCATCTGAGAATAAGCAACAGACGTGGCTTGCGAGACTGCATCGTCATGGTCCAGATCTTGCAGATCTTGTGGTGCGATTCTGTCAGCATGCAGAGTTGATGCTGTGGTTGGAGTCAGTGTTGGGCGTGTCAGAGGGGTGTTGGTGGTCGATGCAGCGTGTGCAGAGTGTGCTGGAATATCCAAGTTTCCATCAATTCGTGCAGGTTTGGACGGGAGCTCATTTGGTGGTGGTACCCGGGGTGTAACCTACGCACAAATGGTCAGTCCGAAGCACGATATCTACAGCATGTGTTCGCAGCTTCGTGAAGGCCGGGTGCATTGAATAAAATCCAAGTGCTCTTTAGTGAACTGCTTCACAGTTCCAGAACATTTCAGTAGCCGGGCTGTGTGATTACTATTATGTGGTTACGCCCGAGTAATTATGCATGTAAATGAGGCGTTGAACATCGAGTCGAAGGGTGCGCTGATTCAGATTTTGCGTGGAAATAGACTGAGATACTTACATGAGCTATGCGATTCTTGTGGTTCCGACAGTATCTAAGAAACTGGCGCCTCTGAGTGATGGCGTTGCCCAAGCGCTTCAGCAACCAGGGCTGCGCTCGTAGCTTGGGATATTTATCTGCAACATGCCGTATATCGAAATCGGCCAGGAAAGCTGCATCTTTGGCGCTCGCAGCTTTCGCATAACGATCCCGTGTTGTGGCCTTTTTGACCAGCATGGAGACTTTGAAGAGGCTGGTAATTATGTCACCAACACTCAGGTTGAGCTCTGAAAGCTCATCGGAGGACTCCAAGTCATCTTCGGATTCTGATATTTGCCGGTTTGTTCTTGAGCCTGACAC
>Ga0265797_10012410_pt1 | contig 10445 bp, 6 predicted proteins | sample P2T30metagenome_FD_192433 | JGI IMG/M metagenome (GOLD analysis project Ga0265797, IMG submission 192433) | Plant litter microbial communities from East Loma Ridge, Irvine, California - P2 T30 | ecosystem: Environmental > Terrestrial > Plant litter > Unclassified | place: USA: California... | reverse complement strand
CCCCCTGGGCCCCCATCCTGCTCCTCCGCGACGACTTCTCCTTCCACCTCATCCCCGCCCTCTCCCTCGTCCTCGACCTCTTGTTCTTCTCGCCACCTTACACCATCGCCGTGCTCCCCGCTCTAGGACTCTCGGCGTTCATAGCTTTCGGCTACTGGTTCTGGATCGAGCAGTGCTACGCTTACAACCAATTCTACCCGTACCCGATCTTCGATGTGCTGAGCACGCCGGGACGGGTGGGGTTGTTTGCCGCGAGCGCGGGGTTGATGGCGCTGGCGACGGGGGCGTTGGTGTGGCTTTATGGGGTTGTTAATGGGAGGGAGGCGAGGAGGGCGAGGAGTGGGAACGTTAAGGGGCAGTGAGGTGTTGAGATTTGGGTGGACTGATCTAAATGGACTCTATCGTTTGACCATGATTGGAGATCTCTTGCGCCATAGGATGTCTATACCAAAAGACTTTATCATGGCCACAGCGATTCTATTGCGATCGATCTGCTGGAATGAGCTGTGCCGTCAACTGACTGCACTTCGTAACCTTTTTGGGACATCATCGTCTATATATCTATACATACAATTATCTTACTCCAGCACAATGTACTTCCTCAAGTGCTCCGGCACAGCACTCAGCAAGCTCTTGCTCTCCAACCACTTGCGGCTAAACAAGCGATCCGCATACCTATAAGCGCCATCACACAGAATCGTCACAATGGTGTTGCCAGGGCCAAGCTTAACAGCCAAATCCCTCGCCGCAGCGACGTTCAGAGCACTTGATGCGCCAAGGTATAGGCCCTCCTCGTGCAAGCACCTGTACACCATTTCGATACTTGACGCATCGGGGATGTGCAGCGCGCCGTCGAGCAAGTCGATGTCGGGCTTTAGGTTGTCTGTCACGCGGCCTTGGCCGATTCCTTCTGTGATCGAGCCGCCTTTACGCTCGGTCAACTCGCCGCCGGAGGAGATGTAGGAGTAGAGCACTGAGCCGGGAGGGTCGGCGAGCCAGCATTGCACGCGGCCTGAGGAGGCTTCTTTGAGGTAGCGTGTTACGCCGGCGATCGTGCCAGCGGTTCCGGAAGCGCAAGTGAAGGCATCGAGCTTGCCGCCGGTCTGGGCCCAGATTTCGGGGCCGGTGGTCTCGATGTGGGCTTGCCTGTTGGCGGTGTTGTCGAACTGGTTCGTCCAGACGGCGTTCTCTAGCGATTCGGCGTAGCGGGCGGCCTGGTGGTTGTAGTTCTCCGGGTTCTCGAAAGCGACGGCGGGTACGGGACGGACGTCTGCGCCGAGCAAGCGCAGCAGGTCGATCTTGCCTTGCGACTGGGTGTTGGGCATGTAGATGACGAGGTTGTACCCCTTGGAGCGGCAGACGTGGGCGAGGCCAATGCCCGTGTTACCGGCAGTGCCTTCGACTACGGTGCCGCCAGGTTTAAGCAGACCGCGCTTCTCGGCATCCTGGACGACGTAGAGGGCGGCGCGGTCTTTGACGGAGCCGCCTGGGTTCTGGAACTCGGCCTTGCCTAGGATCTCGCAGCCGGTTTCTTCGGAGAGCGTCTTGAGGCGGATCAGAGGGGTGTTGCCGATTGCTGAGACGAAGCCATCCTGGGCCACGCGCTGGGCTTTGGAGATCTCGATGCCGTGCGGGTTCATGCTCTCTGCGGTGGCGGCGAGGGAGGAGGCGGAGCGGAAGGCCTGGTGGGAGAAGGCAGGCCTGGAGGCCACTCTCAGCGCATTGCGGGCGAACATTGGAGAGGAGGGGGAGGAGCTACTGCGAGGGTGGGGTTAACGTGCTCAAGAGGGAGCTCTATTTGGTATAGACGAGGGAGATTATTATTATGCTCTACTATGGCATCATTCCTAAAACGTCCCGAGGTCGGCCTGTTCTAGAAGGGTGCTGTCAGACCCTAACCCTGTCTTCAGAGATGCCCGCGGCGGCTTTGGCGATCATTGAATGTATGAAGTTGAAGTGCCATCGCCAGCGAACAGCCCGGACGTCTTCTATCGATCGTCCATATACCGCTCCGCCAACATGCACCGCTCATCACAACTGCTGGCTGCACTGCCACGAGCCTCGACGGCTGCCTCTTCGCTGAGTGCGCGCCGTACATCCCGCCTGGTCACATCATATACACACTCAAGAAACATCCACAACTCGCCCTCCAGCTCGGCCACTCCTCTCCCTCATGTCACAGTCCCCGGCGGCCCCCCTGCGCCTCCACAACAACATCCCACCGAAACCCAGGACCGTCTCAACCGCAAACGCCAACAAGCCGAATCCTTCTTAGCAGGCGTCAACTCCCGCCCAAGCGCAGGAAAGCCCGTCTCAGTCCTGAGAAAGCGCTTCTGGAAAGATGTCAGTGTCAAAGAGACGGACAAGGGATTAGAAGTCTACCTCGACTCCCGCGCCGTAAAGACCGCAGCAAAGGAATCTCTCGTCCTGCCTCTCGAGAAGCGCGCCCTCGCCACAGCCATCGCATTAGAATGGGACCAGCTATCGTCCGCCCAACAAGCATTGAAGAACGCATACGTCCCTTTGACCTCAGGCGCATCAAGAGCCATGGACATCGTACACGAAGAAGCTGCCGGCAACTCAAGTATCCGTGAGAGCATCGTCACAATGGCCATGCGCTACCTCTCAACCGACACCCTCCTCTGCTGGGCGCCCGAAGTCAACATCCACGACCCCATCAACGAGACCCGCAAACCTCTCCGCCAACGCCAGCGCGAAGTCGCAGAGCCTATCATTGGGTACCTGAAAGCCAGCGTCTTCCCCGGCTGCGACATCATCCCCATCCTCGCGCCAGACAGCATTGTGCCTGTACCGCAACCGCAGGCAACGAAGGAGGTCATCAAGAGCTGGGTGCAGAACCTACCACCCTTCGAGCTCGCAGGTCTCGAGCGCGGTATCCTCGCCACCAAATCACTTCTGATCGCGACGAGAATGGTCGCTGAGTGGAGTGCGAGCCAGGAGCTTGCTGCTGCCAGGAAGGCTGGTCGCGAGAGGTTTGGCATTGAGGAGGCCACGGAGGCGGCGAGCTTGGAGGTTCTGCATCAGACGGAGCAGTGGGGAGAAGTCGAGGACACGCATGATGTTGACAACGCCGACATTAGGAGGCAGTTGGGCACCGTCGTGTTGCTTGTGAGCTAGACGCGACTGACATACTGTAAGATGACAGAAGCGGGCGTGTGTATATATATATATGTGTTTATAATATTTTTGACACATCCCAGACGGCTAATATATAGCACCGGATGTGAATGAAAGAGTGACAAGACTCACCCATCCAATTCTTCTCGCCATTGGTATTGCTCCCAGTCAGTATGCACGAACAAAGACGGAATTTATCATCAAATTGGAGAGTCTGGAATTGAACTTTGTGATTGATTATCAACGATGGTACCTAGAATCGACAACTTCCCATCGAACATCAATGTTGCTGGATTCATCACATTCTCTTCCAAAGCCCCTCCAGTTTCCAACTCGGCCTTGACCGTTCGTGAAAGCACTGTGCAATTTTTCGTAGAAACAACAACGACCGAAATGATCAGGGATCCATTTTAAAAACGAAAGGATGAACAAACAACGCCTCTCATCATATCTGCAAATTGTGGTATCGTATGAAGAAAGAAACAAAAACTCCCCTTCTAGCCCAGATGACATGCAAAACAGTATGCAAGCAAGCAAAGCAAAAAATCAGATATACAAGAAGCGAAAACAACCTCCGTCTCTCCAAGCCCCATCTCAGCTATCGCTCCCCTCCATTCCCCAACCCGTAAGTTCCAGCGCGACGTTGAGAATCGTAGTGCTCACCCAGAGCATAATGAGTGCAACACCAATACGCTTGCTGAGGACCCACTTGTTCAGCGGGACGAAAATCAGCAGTCCCACGAGAGTGACCAGAAGCGTGATACCCGTCACAATCAGCGTCCGGCCGACTTCGATCTGGTACGCCTTGTACTTGAGCTGCGAGCCGGGGTGTTTGTGCTGGTGGTGGTGCGCGCCGGTTACAAGGATGTACGTTCCTGACAGACCGATGCCGAGCAGGATGTTAAGCATGGGTCCGCCGAAGCAAGCTGAAAGCGCCATGACGGGGTAGCCGAGCTTGGCGACTGTGATATCTGCGACGAGGTCACCGAGGGAGTTTCCGACGGCGAAGATGGTGAGGCCCATGATGGCGTGGCTCATGTTGCAGATTACGGCGAGGGCTTTGAGGGCGCCGACGACTTGGGAAGCGATGGTTGAGATCCAGGCGATGGAAACGACGAAGCCGGCGCCTGAGAGGAGGGAGCGGAGAATGTTTGGACGGTGCGTTGCGGTTGTGGTGAGGAGGAATGGGATCAGGAGGATGGTGGAGGCCAAGAGGCATGACAGAGTTGGAAGGGTAAGCCAGCTCAACGGCAAGTCAGAAGGCGACTGAACGTAGAATGAGAACATGCAGAATAATGGCGCCAGGTAAAGCTGGGTGAGAACCAGCCAGCGGTTCCAGTGGCCTGGTCCATTTGCGGGCGGAGAGTTAGGTGCAGCGACGGAGATCTCGCTGAGATGATCGGGTGTTGCCGACAAAAGGTCGTTAGGATCCAATGCGATTGGCGAAATTGCCTCCTGCGGTAATGTGCCAAAATTGTGGCGGTTATGCTGTTCGGTGGCAGTCACCATTGATGCCATGGTCTCGCGCCCGGTCGTGCCCATCGAAAGACTGTTTGTTTGCGAGTGGCCTCCCTTGGAAGTCATCGAGCCCTTGAGTGCACTATTGACGTCCAGGGTGCCTGACGCGCTTTGTGAGCGACGCGAGTCGTATGATGTAGGCTGGACCAGGAGTTCGTCCTCGTCGTCATCCTTTTCGCTCTCGACGACGGGCAAGGTGACCGTCAGAAAGAAAACGCTGGGAGCAGCCACAATGCCGATCATCTTTTCCCAGATGCTTTTGTCATGCCAGTGGTATATAGTAGGGAATAGTGTGGATATCAGGACGCCAGGTGCAGGTAGGATGTGGTATGGCCACCATTTGGTCGGCCTGGAAGGGTATTCTCGTTCAGCAGCTTGCGACACAGGAAGCGACTCTGGTGAAGCCAATGGTGGAGGGAGGTGTATGCTTGGTGCGCGAGTTGATACAGCAGAGGTCGGCTCCCAATATACGGGGAATGGTGAAGTGCTCGGTGTCGAATCGCGTGATCGACGCTCTCGTGGTATGGTAATCTTTGGCAGATGGCGTGCCTGGGGAACAGTACGAGGTGAACGACTATCGCTTTCAGTGGAGTACCCGGAGAAGCCTGAGTGTCCAGAGCGGGCTGAAAGATTCGTGTTACTTCTCGATCTGGTGGGAAAATAGTCGGACTGTTTCCTGAACGCAGCTTCCGCATCCGCAACCCTCAGATGATCTGACGTATTGCCTTCGTCTTCTTCTTCGGGCACTTCGAGTATGGGGAACGTCGGCGTTGGTGCAGAAACCTCGACCAAAGGCGTATTAGGAGCAGAGTGTCGGCCTGGACCCGGGATCTCCAGACGCGGGAGCTTCAATCCCACGACGCCAGCATGATCAGTGTGATGCCATTCACTCTGGCCGGGCAAGTCTTCTGACTGCTGGGTATTAGGGCTGAGCGAGCGACTGGAGGCGTCACTTGCTGTCACAGCTCGTCCACGCGCTGGCGCAGATTTTGGCGCAATCAAGCTCGGTTGCTCTGCATCGAGGGCAGCGCTGGTGTCGATCGTAAGCGTAGGAAGTGATTGTCTTGAAGTTGAACCAGTAAGGTTTGAGTCGTACTCTGGGCCTAGTAGATCCACATCGGGGTTGTCCGAGTATCCCCTAGTATCCAGAGGAATTGTCTGGATGTTACGAGATTTCTGCAGAGAATTAAGCACAGCTTGGAATTCCAAAGCACCAACGAGTGAAGGTCGCACAGGTCCGATCGTATTGCGTCTAGAGCGGACTTGTGGCCGTGATAGTCGCATGTTGCTGTTGAGCTCGCTGATCCACCTGTCTCGGGCCTCTTCCTCCTCATCTTCGTTCGTCTCTTCTTCGCCTGGCGTTGTAATTCCTCGTTCCAGTGCAGCAAAGTCCTCTCGGGATGCACCGCGAGACATTGTCGGTCGGGGTGTTCCAGCATTATTGCTCTCCGGATCGTCGTGGTATTCTTCTTCCAGATCCATCTCGTCTCCCGGAGGAAGGTAGTGGCCTCTTGCAGCCGCCTGCTTCTCTCTTGCGCGTCTCCGACGGCCAATCCACCAATGCCATGCAACCACGAATCCAACATAGACGACGTAATAGATCACCATGGCGATACACTCCCAGAGCTGCAATCTGCCATCCCATAGGAATGAAAAGCTGAATCCCGCAGCCACGATGAAGAAACCCACATCTCTGACAAAGCTCTTGCGTGCGACGTGGAATGGCTTGATGAGAGCCATTGATCCAGCGACCACCGACGTGATGAACACAGCAGCTCCCATAAGTTCTCCCACCGCCAAACTGCCGCTGTTCGTGCTCATGGCCGCGAATGTCGAGAAGACGTCCGGGCTTCCGTTTCCAAAGGCCAGTAGTGTTACTCCAGCCATGCTCTCGCTCATGCCCAGAATGCTCGCGATGGTGCTCAGGTTGATGCAGAAGAAGTCGCTCGCAGCGATGCCAATGGTGGAGAACAAGAGTCCTAGCCACACAATCAAGATCATGAATGCGACAGGTTTGGCGTGGGCGAGCTTGCAGTAGAACAAGTCCAGATAAGCTCCAAATCCACCCTCATCGTCAGGGCAGTGCTTCTTGATGTAGCGACATTGGTCCTTGCTTCGGTGTACCAGGCGACATTGCTCTTCCTCGCTCATGAGAGTGCCGACATCCCTCCGTGACAATAGCGATTCGGCGTGGTCCAGATTATCGCCACCTCGGCGGGCATATGCTGCACATGCTGCCAGCAGCAAGCCAATGAGCACAACCAAGTAAAAGGCTCGCGCGGCGCGGTAGCTTTTTCTAGCGGGCGGTTTGGACATGCGAGAAGTGAGTGTGTTGGTATTTGGATTGTTAGAATTCCATGAGGCCTGCATGACGCGACCAGCCTCGGTCCAGCTGCGAGTAGGTCTAAGTGTTTAGGTCGCAGATGTGATATGATTTATGTACAGTGCAGCAGAAAGGAAAGCAAGCCCTCAGGTAATGTTTGGGCGACCAGGGGCAACAGACAGCATTACCGCATAGTTGGATACGCAGACAGATAGCAGTGAGGCGCAGCAAGCAGAGTAGTTCCAGACTCCGTTCGAGGGACGAATGGCGCAAGTTAATAATGCGGTGGCAGCAGGCGAGGGCACGGTATGATCGCCGGCCCGCTGCTCATTACCGCATGGCACGAAACTTGGCAGGTGGTGGAAGTAGAGCTGCTGCTGATAAGTGCTTCTCTCGCTGGGCTCCTCTCCTCTCGGTAGTGCTTGGAGCCGGTGGCGGTGACGCCGATGATGCTGGAAGATCGACAAGCGACAGCGCGCTTGGGGGGCAAAAGCCAGACCTGAGAGACACGCGCGGGCGAGAGAGTTCAAGGCACGTGACAATCTCTCGATAGTTCAAAGCACGTGAGAGATAGCCAGCGCGAAGCCAGCGAGCCAACCCCGCGGAACCAGCCCGCACCTTTGTTTACTCCAGTAGCAAGCGCTACCAAATAATCAGCCAGACGGAACGACCAAGTATTGCGACCACCAATCGATATACACACTCACCCACGACCAACACCACGTGCAATTGCGCGTCTCTACATCAGTCATGCCGCGCGTCCGCGCCTCTGGAAACCCGCAAGCAGCAGCATACGCCTCGCCCGTGAAAACAGTCTCAATACCACTCAACGACGACCGCTCAGAGAAAGCAGCGCGCCTGCAGTCGCGACACATAGCGCACTCGAAGCAACTCGACCAGCTCAAAGCCGCCGCCACACCATTGAAGAAGCGCAGATCATTAGGAGTGGAAGGACCCGAGACTCCCTCGCACGATGATGGAGGATTCGGCGTGCGCGGTGATGCGGTCACGCCTATGAAGCGTGTGCCTATTCTGGCCAATTTCGAAGAGTGGATGAAGATGGCCACGGACAACAAGATCAATGCGAACAACAGCTGGAATTTCGCCCTCATTGACTATTTCCATGACATGAGCTTGTTGAAGGAGGGAGACCAGATCAATTTCCAAAAAGCAAGTTGCACGCTTGATGGTTGCGTCAAGATTTACACCAGCCGTGTAGACAGTGTTGCGACCGAGACCGGAAAGCTATTGAGCGGTCTGGCAGACAGCGGGAATAAGAAGCGCAAGGGCGACGATGCAGATGCAGATGGCGAGGATGGTGACGAGGACGAAGAAGGCGAGGACGGCCAAAAGAAAAAGACCAAAAAGAAGACACAGCGCTCGGCTGAAGCAACTCTGGTCAACTCTTTCGAACAATTGAGGCTGAAGAAGATGGAGCTCGAGTTTTCTGTGGATCCTCTGTTCAAGAAAGCGTCGGCAGACTTCGACGAAGGCGGCGCGAAGGGCCTGCTGCTGAACCACTTATCGATCGACGGCACGGGCAGAATTGTCTTCGACAGCAGTGACGATGCGCGAGAGGTTGAGGAGACAAGGCACGACAGTCTGGAGCCTGAAGGTGAAGAGGAGGCAGCAAAGGAGGATGCCACCGTCGGTGAGCTGGCAGACGCAGATGGAGCAGTCGACGTTGCTGCGCTGGGCGCGCGTTTCTTCCCCAACCTGAACCTCCTGGACGAGCAAGACATATGCCCATCACTCAAGACCTTTGAGCTTGGAGGTGGCGATGGCGCAATGGATCTGCCTTTCCTGAAAGCTCCCGACAACTGGCGAGGTGAGCATCCCGAGACTGCAGAAGATCACGACGACGACGAAGCAGAAGGATTCGATGGCCCTGCGCCGTTTGACAATGATGATGGTATGGCCATCAACTTTGACGACGATGCGGAGGTAGGATTCGGCGAGGGAGGTGAGGCTTGGGCAAAGGACGCTGCGATTCAACCTCAGATGCGAGTACATAACGTGTCCGCAGATGGAGGCGAAGAAGGCGGCGAGGTTGGCACATTCGACACAGACTCAAACGCATATGGCGTCACACTGCAACACAGAGAACAAAATGACCACGAGAACATCCTCAACTACTTCGACACAGCGCTACACAAGAACTGGGCCGGCCCAGAGCACTGGAAAATCGCCCGCATCAAGGAAGCAAATAAGCCTGCCGCTCCACAGCGAGTACGCAAAGAGAAAGAGGCCTTCGAGATCGACTTCGCAGCTCCCATGACTGGTGAACTTGCAAGCATGCTTTACACCAAAGCTGCAAGCAACGCAGCAATTTCTCTACCCAAGCGCGAGTGGCGAAGCAAGACTCGCAACCTTTTGCCTGACGACAAGCACTTTAACTCAAAAGACCTGCTCAAGCTCTTCCTCAAGCCCAAAGCCAAGCTCGGCGCAAGAAAGGGCCTGAAGTCGCTGCCTGCGCACGAAGAAGTCGGCGAAGACTACTGGGCAGCGAACGGTGGACCTCCACCTACAGCCGAAGAAGATGTCAAGGGTGACTACGATGCCAACTTCTTCGCAGACGACAACCTGCCTATGCCTGGTGGCGACATGGACGACGACTCATTCGCCGACGCCCGTGAAGACTTCTCTCCCGATCTTGACGATGCCGGTATGGCTGCTGGTCCTGTTGGCCCTGGCATCGATGCTGTTGCTGGCAGCGCAGATCCCGCACAAGAAGGTGCCTTCGGCGCACATCTCATCACACAGAGCAGGAGGTTACGACCGGAGTACGTGCAATACGCTCGCGTGGCGAAGAAAGTAGACGTGCGACGACTGAAAGAAGAAATGTGGCGAGGCATCGGCTTCGAAGAAAGGTGTGTACCGCAACCCATCACGCTTACCCTGCACTGTCCCGCACAGCAGCCCTCAAACCAAAAACACCCACTTACACCCCCATCCAGAGAACCTCCCGCCCCCCAAGCACCCCAACGCCCACAAATCCCCATCCTCCCCAAAGACGACACCGGCACCCTCATGTTCACCGACATCATGAACAACCTCTCGCACGTCTACCCCAAAACCCAACTCGCCGACATCTCCACCTCCTACGGCTTCATCTGCCTCTTGCATCTGGCCAACGAAAAAGGTCTGGTGATCGAGAACGTCGATGGCTGGGAGAATTTGACGGTCAAGAGGGACTTTGAGGCGCAGGTTAGTGAGGGGGATATTTAATGGGGAGGTTTTTGAGGAGGGCTGATGCATGATGTATGGTTTTTTATTCTTGCTTCTTCTTCTTATGATGATTTGGTGGGCGTTTTGGGTAGACTTTGGGTATGAATATCGTCCTTGGACCTAGAGGTTTGGCTTGTTGATCAAACGCATTTGCAAAGGGCTGTTGTACAGCATTCTATACCTTTTATCGCAAGCTTTTTCTTATCGATCGTTGTGTCCGTGTTTTTTTTTTTGACGA
>Ga0265797_10012409_pt1 | contig 10445 bp, 9 predicted proteins | sample P2T30metagenome_FD_192433 | JGI IMG/M metagenome (GOLD analysis project Ga0265797, IMG submission 192433) | Plant litter microbial communities from East Loma Ridge, Irvine, California - P2 T30 | ecosystem: Environmental > Terrestrial > Plant litter > Unclassified | place: USA: California... | reverse complement strand
TCGGACGATAAGCAGTTACGTTCGCTTGAGATCAACGAGCAATCGCCGACTTGGAATCTTGTCGCAAATTTCGAGGAAGAGGAACTCAAAGGTCACTTCTTGAACGCCGCAAGCTACATGGCACTTACCGGTGACGGTAGTTTGATCGCAATTGCATACCGTGGTCATCCGCTATCCGCGTGGGAAGTGGAAGGCCCTTATCACGTTGGCCACTGCTGGCGTGCCCGGAAAGAAGTTGCAAGAGGTGAAGTCGCTGCAGCAGAGTGGCTCCCGCATTCTCCGCAAGTCCTGGGACTATATAATGACGGGGTAGTCTTTAGGTGGGATCCATATGGAGGCGAGCCCGAAGAGATCTTCACGGGCGCTTCAGTACTCACCGTTAGTGGAGACGGAAATCTATTCGCAACTGGTGATGTACGGGGTGCGATCAAGATATATACCACCAAAGCCTTTCACCTGATTTACCAACTTGCATCTCAAGACGCTATCCTCGGCTTGGCGTTTAGCGCTGATCACAGACGTATCTACGACGTGCGAGGCTACTACGGGAATACTTGGGAACCTGCAGCACTAGTTCGATATGCGGAGAGTGCAATAAAAGGAACAGATACTGAAGGCGAGTCGGAAAGTTCGTCGCAAGAGTCGATAACGCCTGTCCATACATCCCGGAGGATAGATGCGATCACCGTTCTCGCAGCTTCACCAAACGGTCAGTACTACTGCTACGGTACTGAAAGCGGACGCGTAATGCTGTGCAACACAAAAGAAGTTGAGGCGACGGAACTGCATACCTCAAGAGGCTTTTTGAGCATCGAGCAGGTGGCCTGGAGTTATGATGGCCGTTACATATGTTTTGCCGACTCGGGCAAGAAGGTTTTCGTTATTGTTGTGAGAATGAATGCGTCAGGCAGCGACGATGTTGCGCAACATCAATTCGAAGTCTCACTCAAGACCCTTACGGATGGGTCCATACAGCAGCTACTGTTCCAGCCAGACTCGAGCCATCTGTTCGTAGCTACATCAGCCACGCTCTGCACGGTTTCACTCGAGTCAGCCTCGGTAGTGCGCTCAATACCCGCGCCCGAACATGACCGCAAGTGGATCGCACATCCTCAAGATCCAGCGCTGATTCTTGGCTTCGGTCAAAACTCAGTCGTGATGCTATCATGGGACTTGAACGATCGTGGCACGTATTGTATCGAGAGATCACTTGAGCCAGATACCCCAGTACCATCAGATCAAGCAGCTACGTCAAGGAACGTGGAGCGCATACTGGTCACGTCGGACAATCGACACATCCTCGTTCAAATGTCGCGAAGCACCAAGTCCAAGCTGAAAGAGTTTCTCTACTTCGCGACCTCATCATTATCAACAAGTGCGAGCATCGAGACTCAACCAGAAATGGCCGGCGACCATCGACAGATAGTCGTTCCCATGCCCCTCCCAGAAGGACTGGCTTCTCGAATCGGCTTAGCACTGTCCTTCCTCAAACGCGATCGATTACTCTTCTTGTCACGGACTTTCTCTATCTGTTCCTGGGAAATTCCGTCGGACGCTAAACTCGCGCAACCATCACAGGTCACGAATCAACAAAACCATGAGAAGAAAGGATCATCATCGCTGAGTCACCCGCCCGTCCCAAAGCTGAACGAGAACAGCGGTATTAGCGCCGCGAGGGAGAAAGGATTCAACGAGATCTTCGCATTGCCAGCAGACTGGGTTAGTAAAGACTGTCTCGAGTTATGTATGATTTGGCTTCAAGAAAGATCTCTGTTATGCCCGCGGAATGGAGAGGTCGCAGTAGTGAGATGCTCGAGCTTCAATTGAGCATGTACAATTCGTCGTTCAGGAGTAGTTAGGGACTACCTAGATGCTTCTGTCGCCATGCAGTTCCTTTGTGGTAATCAACGAGAAGCAAACATTGAGCAATCAAGCATAAGCCACCCATGAAAGTGAATGTTCCGCCTACGCCCATCGATGTTATCATTGGCTGGAGAAACGACACGGTAACTGCTGCTAAAGCGTAGCGGACTATGTTACTAGAGGCCTGTGCGACTACCGGCTCTCGACTGTTCTTGTCTACCAGGAGCGTGTTGTATATCTGCGAGATCTTCAGCTCCTGAGCTCCATACGAATCATTTTTGGGGGGCAACTGACACTGAAATCGAGTTGCATGCAGAATCCGGTTATGAACTGTAGAACGAGTGATATGACCATTGACTTTAGTGTTTGAGCATCTGCACAATTAGAGGTCGGACGTAACGCACCTTTTGGTAATGCAACACCCACCCGTAGGTTACTATCGACACAATAGTCATAACTATGGGTATCCAAATGACCTGAGCCGATTTTTCTCGACAGGAAAGCTATTCAAGTCGTCTCCAGCGACCTTATCGGTGGGCAGACCTTGCGCTGTACGGGCTTTACGCCAGGCTTGATTCAGAAGCCGGCCAGACACGAACGTGGATACAGCACCGCCGACACCAAAGGGAAGGTAGATAATTCCAGCTTGGAACTGATTCAGATGATACACATCGACGAACAAAGTTGACAGTGAAGCATTGACGTAGGTGTGTACAACGTAAAGCAGTCTGCACGCTAAAATGATGATCGCGTTATCTAAACGTCGAAGTATCATGAGCGACTTCAGGGGATTAGGCATACGCCAAGCCCGGGGAAGCTCAGAGTCACTGGTATTCCAATGACGCATAATAAGCGGAGGTGGCAGCAGAGGCTTCGTCGGTCGAATTGATCCATTTCCCACCATATCTCGAGACGTCTCCGGTAAGCACAGCAACATAGCTGCGAGGCAAGATCCCGATACGATGCACAGGAACCAAAAGATCCAAGGCCAGCCAGCCACCGACGTGAGGCTACCGCCAAGAACTGGCCCAATGCTAGGTGCTGTTGTCACACTGACAACGATGAGCAATCCTGTCTCTTAATAGCGGAAGGGTAGACAAACGCGAAGGATACCAATGCAGCGATAGAGCCTCTTTCCGCGGGAGACGCAATGTCAACGACAACACCATCTGCGATCGAAAACGTACCTGACAGCGGTAAGAAGCAGACTCAATGACTGCAATAACACATACCAGAAATCGCCAAAGCCTGCAACGCGCGAAGAGCAAGAAGCGCGGGATATGTCTTCGACAACGCAATAGCAAGGTTCGCGACGAAATACACGGTCAAAGTGACAGCATACACCGGTCGCCGTCCCAGAGTTTCTGCCGCATCAGCGACCAGCATGGGAGAGAAAGTGGCGACCGCCATGTACGTTGTCACGGTCAAGTCGATTTTGTTGATAGACACTTCCAACTCCTTCGATAAATTGGGGATTGCTGGAAAGTAGATGAAACTGCTCAGCGTGGAGAACCACGCTGCGTACGATGCTAGTGCGACGACGCACCATTTTTCGGCTTTGGTGAAGACGGAGTAGCGTTCGATGTCTTCGGTAGCTATGTCACGATTGCTATCGGCGGCAACCTTTTCGCTGGACATGTCTTTTTGTTGGAGCGAGTTTTTGAGAGGTATCAATTGCGTTTCTGGCATTGGGGCTGATGCTCAAGATTGGGGTGCGAGGCGTTGTGACGTAGCGGCAGGCGGCGTGGTACACATGCGTTTATACCTCGCCTCGATCGCTGCCAATGAGATAGCATTCCAGTACACAGAAGGCGATCTTCTCGAAATTGACGTGGTCTGATAATGTTTTCTGCTAGAGCATTACTCGTTGCGGTTCGAAGCTAGCTGTCTGCCGCTAGCACTGTTTATCCCTTCTTTATAGTACCCCTATCGTCTAGTACAACGGCTCCAGATGCAGTCCATGTGATCTCACGATCATTTACTGCCTACAAATCGCGCATGAGAGGGCAAAGCATCGTGGATGGGTGGATGCAACGAAGCCATACTTTTCCATCGAGGCGGAAAAAACCTGTGCAATAGGCCCTGGAGCCTATATCGGCGTTGGGTCATCTGCTTTGCATGTTTGCATCTCCACGTAGGTTGCAGACCTGTTCAAGATTTTCGGGGTATGAGGCATCCGTGTACAGTATTCAGTAGTCGTACCTGCCGCTACACATAGCTTCCGCAACGACATCATCTTGGCCCATCGTCGTTGAGTTACACTCCGGGCCCGATGGCGCAGGCAGGTAACAACGACTGTTTCTTGAGCTTTATCTTGCGTCATAACTTCCTTCTGCGTTCGTGCTGTAGAGGATTATGTTCCTCATAGTACATTGAGCCTAATACAAAAGTTTGCTTTTTAACTCACTCTGTTCATTTTGCCATAACGTCGACATTGCTCGATTACAACTAAAGCCCTCATCCAACCCCGGCTCTGCAGTGAACTTTGCCTTGTAGCCGTACCTATGTCTCAAACTACAAGCTTCTCTCCCACGACCGCATTATCCGGCACTGTTACTGTCTAGTAAAACACAGATACCCTCTCCAACCCGCCCCAGCAATTCCATTCACCCGTGCTCAATACATTGCCACCCCACACATCACCATCACCATCACCATCACCATCACCATCACCATCACCATCGCCCGCACATCAAAATATACATGTATCATCTATTCGTTACACAATCATAATACCTATTCATAACATATCCACACGCTCGAACATACAAATGTCACTCAAGGCCCACAACAGCTACAGCCAGAGAGCCAAAGTAAACAAGCGTAATGGAGCAGAGCTCATACAAGAAGGGGAGCCAAGCGATATCAATATAACCTCCCAAAGCATCCGAGGCATGAACAACATATGCGGTCGGTGTGGAGATTGGTGGCTGACAGTAACAATGTGGACATACGTGCAGTGGGGTATCTCAACGCCAGCCATGCAATGCGATCGTCGAGCCGTAAGAATAGTGTCGAAGAGAGGGTGGGGGGTGGAACCTCATACGGGAAACGCTCTCATGATTATCTCGCTGGATACGCGGGGTACGGTCCGTGTTGGTGATGGTGGGGCGGTGCCGGCATAGATGGCTGGTACATGGCGCGTTTGTCTTGTGGTGGGTATGCTTCGAACATGACGCGTCGTTGCGGTGCCTCGGCTCGGAGTGGACTTGGTGCTGGTTGGCCGCCGGCTGGGAAGCGCTGTGAGTTGTTGGGACTGCTCATGAAGAGGAGTGTGTCGACAGCGTCCTTCTCAGCTTGTTGGCTGGGCATGCGAAGGATGCCTGCTCGAGGAGTGGCTGGTGATCGTGGGCCCGCACCAACATCACTGTAGTGTTTCCTTTGGCTAGCGCCGAGAAGCGGAGGGGGCACATGCGAGACGCTGGAGCGTCGTCTTCGCCCACTCTGGAAGGTTGGGGCTGGTGCGAGGCCATAGCCGTGTTGTGCGCCAGTGATGGATATGAGGTTTGCTGCGGCATTCATGGCAGGGCGAGTACCTGGTCGCCAGTAGGCTGATGGGCGTTAGCATTTTCAGAGGAAGTCTTGGGGGCTGACTGACAAGCTGGAGTCCCTGCAAGTGACCGGGTTGGATCAGAAGCCGGGGACATGATCATCTGGTCTGAGATGTCAGATACGCCGCTCGGTCTTCTTTGGCGATCGATGGTAGCAGGTGATTCGAATGCAAGATGATCAGTCCTCCCAGGAGCGGAGTTGGGCGAACCACGCTGTGACTGGCTTTCTTCCAGCTCGTCGAGCGACTGCTTCTCCCAGCCGTTCTGGACTTTGACCATGGCGTAGGAAAGACGCGTCTTGAGTTGTGCGGATAGCTACGTTCGCGTTAGCAGACTGTAAGCTTGGCCTGGAGCTATACTATGTACCTCTCCAATGCGACCTGAGTGTGTATCCATGCTCTTGTTCCTCTTGTGTGAATGGATGGGCGCCGATGGAGTTTCAGGTGCTAGCCCAGCGCTCTTGAGGGATCCATCGACAGTCCTCTTGGAGCTCTTTGCTGGAGACTCTAGCGGCATGGGATCAGCTGCTGTGTCACCAGTCTGGAGCGCGTTGGCAGCAGCGGTATCGATGCGTGGTGCCGCTCGCACCTGCCCACCAGTACTCTGACTTGACGATTCCGGCATTGGGGCCTCGGTAGGTTTATTTTGGCTCGCTGCATTGGTCGAGGACGGGGTCGTGAGGTCGGTCTCAGTAGTGGTGGCCGTGGAAAGATTGCTCGACGAGGAAGGAAGTGCCGGTGCCGAGAAGGTGCTAGACACAGCAGACAGGACTGACTCCTGCGAGTGCTGGGGCTCTGTGTTGTTTACGGTAGCAATAGTTGCTGTATGGGTGGCCTGGGTGTGTTCTGCTGGTGCAATGGCAGCGTGAGTACCGGGGTAATTAACTTGGCTTGGGGAACGCGACTTACGCATCATGGTTTCGCGGGCGTGGCGGCGGGGTAGTAGGCAACTAGCGACTCGCGCTGTAAGTGCAATTCACAGTCAAAGTGGAAGCAGCTGCGCCAAAAATACAGATGCAGGTAAGGATGTCAGGGTAGCAAACGTCCCAATGGCGGGTCTCGGTGGGAGGGCGATGGTCGGACGTGTCGTAGCAGCACCGTGGACCGTGTTCGTGCGCAGCACGCGAGATAGCGGGAAGACGCGCGAACGGGCGGGAACAGTTCCTTGTTGGGCGCCGCGGAACAACTTGCAAAGGGCGCGCAGGAGATGGCAGGAGATGTCAGGGATGCTGTGAGGCTCTTGCGTCGCGTCTCGGTGTGGTGGAAGAGGGCAGAGCCGGTCGCATGCTCATCTGCAAGAGCCTGAAGCCGCTTGTGAGCCGCGCAGTCACATGGTGCCAGCCGACGCGTCCACGGGTAGCTCTAGCGGTGGCAATCCACTTCCCAACGAGCGAACGATTCCGACTTCGCGGCAAGAGCGCGTCCATACCATATGCACGGAAACGCCTGGTCTGAGCAGAGTTTTCTGGCTCGACACCTGCACCAAACGCCCTCGCCCACGTCATGCTCTCGTCTGAGGTCGCACCCGTGGTACCACTTGCAGAAGAGGCAATCCGCCTGCATCATCGCTCGATCCTATAGTCGAGCCGCGTGCGACATGCTCGCGCTAGTCAAACACGCGACATGCCGTTGTTGAAAAAGAGGTGTCGTGTAGATAGATGAGAGCGTCGATGATCGCAGTAGTGAGGTTGAAAGTGTAGCAAGGAGCATGTCTGTCCACAACATGACGAGTACCATAAAAAGCACACCTGCTGTTTTACTTGTTATTCGTCACGTATGATTTGACTGATCTGCTATTTCACGTTGTCATGTTTCATCTATACTACTACTGGAGTAACTTGATTGCGTACATTCTCTGCATCCAAACACTATATTCTAACCCTACACGCCCCTCTCCTAGCTCTTGTAGTCCCACTTGGGCAGCTTCATAGTGCCATGGTCGTTTAGATGCCTGTGCATATCGAAGCTGTTCCACAGCAGATGCGGCTCATGGCCCCAGCCCTTCCTCAGGCACTCGAACTCCGCCTTGTTGAAGTAGTCCTCCAAGATAGGTACGTAGTCGGGGTGTGCGCACTTCTTGATGATAACGCGGGCACGCTCCTTGGGTGAGAGACCACGAACATCAGCGAGACCTTGCTCCGTGACGATGACGTCGAGATCGTGCTCTGTCTGGTCGATGTGCGTGCACATGGGTACGATGCAAGACACACCAGTTGGGTCGGTCTTTGTGGGACGCGATGAGGGGGTGTGCATGATGGAGTATTTGGAGGAGCGAAGGAAGTCGGCGGATCCACCAAGACCGTTGAGCATACGGCTACCCATCACACAGGTTGAGTTGGCGTGGGCGTAGATATCGACCTCGACAGGCGTGTTCATGCCAATGACACCGAGACGTCGAATAATCTCGGGAGAGTTGGAGACTTGCTGAGAGCGGAGTAGCAGCTTAGGCGCGTAACGATCCCAGTTCTCGTAGAAGCGGTGGAAACCGTCGGGAGAGAAGCGGATCGAAGTTGCCGTCGCGAAATCTAGGTTGCCAGAGTCGAAGAGGTCCAGGAAGGAATCTTGGAGGACTTCGGTCCATACCTTGAGGTTCTTGAAGTTTGCGCCACCGGACTGTGTCTGTCAGCATCAAGCGTCAACCATTCAACAAACAGGTAACATACGGCAAGTCCACCAACAACAGCGTTGGCAATGTTTCCAATACCAGATTGAATGGGCAGGAGGTTCTCCGGCAGACGGCCATGGTTGACCTCGTGCTTCAAGAATTCAATCAAGTTCGCAGCGATAGCCCTTGAGGTTTCATCCTCGGCGGCATTGGGCTGGGTCTGATCCGGGTAGTCGCTCTCCACAATAGCCACAACCTTCTCTGGATCAACAGGAATGTGCGGTGTACCGATACGGTCCTCTGGGGACATGATGAGGTAAGGCTTTCGGCGCGGCGGCAGATCAGTCATGGTGATGTCGTGCAAGCCTTCGAAAGAGGGAGCTGCGGTGTTGACTTCGATGATGATCTTGTCGGCCATCTGGATCAGTTCAGGTGATGCACCAACACTGGCTCCTGGAATGATTCCACCATCCTCGGTAATGGCCGACGCTTCCACGATGGTCACATCGAGCTTGTTGTGGGGCTTGTTCAACGTGTAGAAGCTACTCGGAATCAGCACCATTTCCTCTTCGTGGAGTTCCGCGTGCTTGTACATACCCGTACATCAAGTCAACGGGAAACATACTCAGATGTTTGTCGAAGAAGTTGATGTTGCCGTTGTTGATACCCTTGGCAATCTCCTTACCGACTTGATGCGGCGACCGGCGCTCGATCATGTTGAGACGTGCCCATCGATTCTCAGTCTCTGCACCTGACGATGCACCGACGAAGAGATTGTACTTCAGCTGACCCTGGAGATTGTTCTTCTCGACATGGTCGGCCATGGCCGTAGGGATCTTCCTGCCATGCCGTTAGTCTACAACTATGACCAACGCAATAGACAAGACCATTCAGATCAAGGCATGTGTGGCGAGAGTCATGGCCAAGGCTCTTGCACTTGAGTGCTCGTCTTGACCTGATCCATGCGCGGCTCGAATTGTGGAGCCGGAGATAGCTCGGCTTTCGTCACTTGCCAAACTTCCGTTCCACCTCGGGATCCAAGATCGAACTACCAAGTAGGTCCGACATCGTACACCGTAGTCAGGGCTACCTTGAGTACCCGAAGAGCCTCATAGCTTGGCTGAGAACGTAGCGTCAAAGGAGTGAAAATGCTTACTTTGGATATCCGACACCCGTGAAGCCACTCCAGCCAATGTATGCTCCATTGGGGAAGTGGTGAAGCAAATCCTCAGCTTTCGCAATCTTCTTGAGATAACTTGGCCTCCTGACCCGGCTCTTCAATGCTGCTGAGACCGACATCTTTGCTTCCTGCCGTTCTTCTCTTCCGCCGTGGCGATCGTGATCGGATTAATAGCTTATCGATAAGCCTGTAGCTGTTGGTGGAACGTCAAGCTCAGCGCAGGCGTAGAATAAGGAATATAGAGTGGAGAGGAGCCGCGATGGGCAAGACGTGTCAATTGAAGTTTCTGGGGAGACTTGGAGTATTTAAAGCATGGAGAGGCCAAGACTAGACTCGTTTCGACCGGCGTCGGCGTGGAGTGTTGCTGTGGGCTGATGCTCATGATGACCCACCCAAACATGACGTCTGCCGCAAAACCCCGGTCGGGGGAGGGGAGGTGCGTGCAAGAACGCGCGATGATTGGAGGACTAGTCGTAGGATTATTGGTTTGCGTGGTTGTTTTCAGTGCTGTGTAGAAAATGTCCGATCCCGATCATCCGCTGTAGAAGGCTACGAAATAGCTCACTTGTTCGTGTTGTTTTCGACCTGAATACCTTCCTCAAGACACATCCTAGAGATGTTCACTGTACATGATATATAGATATTCTTAATAATAATCAAACCCAGGCACGGCTGGAAACATGATTTGAGATGAAAATGTGGAATTATGATCGCTCGTCGTACCTGCATGTGTATTCATACATGTAAATTCAATCCAACTCCTCGCCTGTGTTACCGTCAGCGGGGCTAGCCATATGATTTCCCAGTCTATAACTCCATTATCTCTTGAACATCATCCACTATACCATCCCATACTGCCTTCTCTGGTGCGAAATAGGTCTTGAAGACGTCTTTTAGCACCTTATCACCAAGATCCATGTGTCCGCCCTTGGTTGTCTCGAAGTGTAGACCACCCTTCTCGTCAAGCTTCTTGAGCCCGATCCAATCCTCCTTGTAGATGTCGCGATCCCTCAGATCTGTGACCTCGTTGCTGGTAGTGTTGGTGTACGCGAACCAGCCAGACTCCTTCGGTATGACAGTGGTGTCGTCCTCGAACACGTACATGACGAAATTGTCTAGCATGGCAAGGTTCTTCGCGTAGGTGACGTTCTTCAGCACCCTCTCGTTGTTGATGTCGGCGATGAAGTTGGAGGATTCGAGATACTCTTCCGTAGGTTCACCGGTCGTCTCGTTCGTGGCCTTGAAGT
>Ga0265797_10012408_pt1 | contig 10446 bp, 6 predicted proteins | sample P2T30metagenome_FD_192433 | JGI IMG/M metagenome (GOLD analysis project Ga0265797, IMG submission 192433) | Plant litter microbial communities from East Loma Ridge, Irvine, California - P2 T30 | ecosystem: Environmental > Terrestrial > Plant litter > Unclassified | place: USA: California... | reverse complement strand
GTTTGCGACCGATGGTTTCACCACTTCCCGTATCTGCATGGGCTCGAGCGATTTCACGCCGCGCCCTGCATCGGGATTTTACACGTATGCGGATGACTGGGACGGCACCGACACCACGCTGCCGACCTTCACGATCCAAAAGGATCTGGAATACGTCGTACCCGTGCTGCGCGAGGCCTTGGCGATCAACCCGCAGCTGAAGTTTATCGCTTCGCCCTGGACGCCGCCTGCTAAGATGAAGAGCAGTGGCACGCTCTATGGAAGCACCGCCAGCTTCGTAGGCAACGCGACGAACTATGCTGCGTACGCAACCTACTTCGTGAAGTTCCTCCAGGCCTATCGAGCGCTTGGGATCCCTGTGTGGGCGGTCACCATTCAAAACGAACCGATGTACGTCGGAACCGGCTATCCGGGCTGCTACTGGTCAGGCGCGCAGCTGGCTACGTTCATCGGACAGTATCTGTCGCCAGCTTTGCAGGCCGCAGGTCTGACCGGGGTTCGTATCCTCGCCGGTGACGTTAACTGGAACCAAGCCGTCGTGCAGGGCAGCGATACGATCCTCGTCCCCTATGCCGATTCCCAAGCGGGCCCCGTGATCGCGGGTGCAGCTTGGCACGGGTACGACGCCACCACTGGCTTCGAACCATACGATCAGGTCAAGCGTTCGGCCGCGGGCAAAGAAGTCCATTTCACCGAATTCTGCAACACCTCGAAAGCCAGCTCCAACACTGCCGATATGGCGGTCATGTTCGGCAACCTCGCGATCGGTGCAATCCGCAACGGCGCGCAGTCGCTCACACTTTGGAACTTGTACCTCGACCCGAATGGTCTCCCAACGCCGAGCACCACCAACACCAAACCCGCCGCCTCGATCGCGACCGATGGCACGGCAAAGGTAACACCGCTGTCGGGCTATGCGATGCTGGCCCACCTTGCCCTAGCTTGTAAGCCTGGTGCACGGCGCTGCCGCAGCACGACGTTCGCGACGGGCAGCAAGGGAACGGACGTCATGTCGGTCGCATTCGCTAACCCCGACGGAAGCGTTGGCGTCGTTCTTTATAACGGCGCGACAAGCGCGCGTGTTGTCTCGCTCGTCGACGCCACAACGAACCTCTGTTCTTTCGTGACGATCGCAGCGGGGGAGGCGCAGACGATCACGTACAGCGGATTGACCGCGCCGGCGGCGGCGTTCGCCACTGGAACCATCGCGGCGCCCGGGCCCGTATTGGGTCTGTCCGCCACCTCGGGTGACGGCACGGGACGCCTTGCTTGGACCGCGCCGACCACCAAGGATGCGGCCGGTATCAGCGGGTATCTGATCCAGCGTGGCACGGTGACAGGTCAGGCGCTGCGCACCGTCGGTGCAGCCGGTCCGAGCGATACGACCTTCGTCGACATCGACGTCGCCGTGGGCACCAAATACTTCTGGGTTGTCACACCCTTCGGCGCAGGCGGCGCCGCGACCGGGAACCCGGAAACGAGTGCGACCGTATCGGTTGCGGCAGCGGCTCCAGGCGCGCCGGTTATCGCAGTGGCGCCGGGGGATGGGCAGAACGTCATCTCGTTGACGACGGCAGCGACGGCCAATGGTGCGGCCGTCACCAAGTACGATGTCTATCGCTCGACTACTGCCGGGGGTGAAGGAGCGACCCCGTATGTCGCAAACGTCACCTTCCCGTACATCAATACAGGTCTGACGAACGGGACGACGTACTATTACACCGCGTCGGCTACCAACTCGGCTGGCACCGGTCCGCAGAGCGCAGAGAAGAGCGGCACGCCCTCGGCCGCTGCGTTGACCAAGCCCGGTCCCGGCTTGCTCGTCTCGGATGATGTGGGTGGCGGAAATGCCACGGCGCAAAACAGCATTCCGACTGCCGGTTGGTCGAATACAAGCTTCACCTTCTCGCCATCGACCTCGACTGTCGTCGCACATAACACGGTGGCCGGTCCGGACAACTCGACACTCGACGCTTCCACCATCCGCTTTGTCAGCACCAGCACATCGTCTGGGTATGCGCAGGTCGAGTGCGCTACGACCGCTACCACTGGAGCCATTCCGCTGAACGGTTCGGTCTGGCTGCGCGGCAAGGTCGGCGGTGAGCGGATCCAGCTCGTTGTTTTGGGCGGCTCGCACTCCGCTGTAGCAAATGCTCAGCTCACCCTGACAACGAGTTGGGCAAAGTACACTGTTACCGGCACGCCAGCTGCTGGTGTCCGGGCAATCCTCGGTATCGGCACGGCCCCCAACACCATCGAGGATGTTTCGTTCGATGCTGCTTGGGCCAACATGGCAGCAGCGTAAAAACGGAAGGGGCAACTGCCTGCGGGCCGGTTGCCCCTACCCCGCCGTGAACTAGTAGGCTGCTCCGGCGGCGCGGCCCAAACCGAGAAGAAAAATCGGCCCGAAACAGGCAAAGACCCCGATCGCAGCGAGAAAGAAGCCGAGCACAATGTCTCGACAAACCGACTTAAACGAGTTGGGCTTGTTCATTTTTCGCTCCGATGCTGTTGCGGTCTAGGGGCCGGTCTCTTCGCCGCCTGTGCCAGAGCTCTGCTTAATTTACAATTTTATCCTATAGAAACTACGAACCCGCTTGGCAGGCATAGACCTTGGCGTACTCAACGGAACCGTCGCTTTCGACGCCGCATGGGCAAACCACAAAAACACTTAACTTGCACGCCGAGGGGCGCTGGCGACAACAGCCCCTCGGATACGTTTATGTTGTAATTCAGTGCCGGACTTTGAATAGCGCGGCAAAGCCTTGCCGAGATATCAGCTGCAACTTGCCCGGAAGGATGTTGGCCAGATCACGCTCACCCGCAGCGTTCATAACAAGAATGTAGTCAAATTTAGTCGGCCAATCCGTGATATAACTAGGCTTTTTGGCGTCTGGTCGCAGGTCGGGAGCGGTCAGCGTATGCAAATTCTGCATTGGGAAGGCCCCGGGATTTCCGGACCTGTCGTAGTACGGAGTAGCGATAACGGGCTGCTGCCCGTAAAGAGTGAACGCATCCGCCCAGAAAGCCTTGCGATCGATGAAGGCAAACGAGGCGTAATGCCAGAAACTGTTGGGGTAATCATGGGCGAGAGAGCGCGACCGAATGATCGGGCCGTTCGAGGTGTCCATCAAAGCGTCGACTGCCAATACACGACTTCCTGGGGTCACCGCAGGAAGCACCGCGCGGACGTCCGCGACATCCTGTTGCGCATCAAGCCAAACTCGACTGATGAGCGTCATACGGGCGATGAACATTGCGGCAATCGCCAAAAAAATCGCGGCCCCGACAGTGCGTGGCAGGCGCGGCATCGTCGCTGCGAAGAGCAGGAAACCCATCATAACAGGGATACGGGTGTCAATGTAGAAGACGCCCTTCGCGCCGGTTGGCAACGCAAAGAAGACCAACGTCAATATCGGGAAGGCCAAGAACGCAAAGGGAGCGATTCGCAAGCGGCGGGTAACCAGTAGGGCCGTAAGGATCAGCGCAAGGACCGCGAGGATGCTGTAAGTCAAATGAGGAGAATACCCGGCAACAGGCACAGCGAACGTCTTTAGCTTGGTCAGCCATTGATTGCGGAATACCGCCCCGCCAGTTCCCGCGAGCGGGGAGGCCAGGTAAAGGATCACGGGAGCAATCAGCGCAATTGACGCCCTCCCAAGGCGCCGAACAGTGAACGGCACGATGCCATCACTTGTCAGCCCACGCTGAAACACCACCGCAGATTCCCAGCAGCCAATCAGTAACGCGTAGAGGGCGAACGCAAACAGATGGCTGAAGAATGCCGCAAGGCCGAAAACAACGCCTACCGCAACGCCCAAAACCGGCTGCCGTCGCGCCATCCAAACCCAAGCAGCGGCACCCCAGAGAGCCACGCCGACACCAATCTGGAAATTTATGAAGCCAAGCAAGAACGGCACATTGTAGACTACGAGACCAACCGCCAATGGCCAGTACGATCGCCGCTCGAAGCATGCTCGGTTGACAGCAATTGCACCGGTCGCCGGCAGCACGACCGCGAACCCGAGCAACACTTTGCCAGCGATGAGCGGAGGCATAATGTGTAGAAGCGGCGGCAAAACGATGTCTAGCGCAAGGTTAGGAGCAATTTGCCAATTTGCGGCGAACATCTTCGACATGACCGGGTCAGTGGCGCCGAACGCGAGAAACAGGGCCCGTGCCAAATGGTTCGGGTAGTCCGTCAAAGGCGGCACTTCGACTAATAGCAGCGGCATAATCAGTGCCAGCAGCATCGCTCCTGACGCGAGCCACCAGGCCCCCCGGGTATCTGACACCGCCGCATATTTATCCAACCAGGACGCTTCCGTAGGCGAACTTCGAAAGTCCTTTGCCAGTGAGACACTCGGCATAGTGATGCAACTCCGTCGGCAATTGGGCATCCGCCCAGTTCGGCCCCCCTTTGGTGCCGACATTAACCACACAATTTAACCGGCAACGTCCTTTGAGCAACTGCTCATTGAGAACGGCGCTTCTCAAACTGCGTCGGAAGGCTCGCGCCTGCGCAGGAAAACGCACCTCTGAACCTCACCACGGAGAACCCGAATGGATGTCATTGATTTTGGCGCGGGCGCGAACACGTCTACGGGCGACCTGTTTTCTGAGGCGATCCCGAAGCTTCTAGCGCGCATCGCTCCGCGCGAACCGATGAGCAAAGTTGCGCGGATCGGCATGAACATCTCGCCGCAGAAGTATTACCAGCTCTCGCGCCAGCACACGAACCTTGCGGTCGGAGGATCCGGGTTTCTGAAAGGCAGTGATTACAGCTCTGACGATGGCGCACGCGCGATGGACGCGCGCGGCAATCTTATCCGCATGGTTGCCGGAGAGACCTACCGGAAGATCATGATCCGCCCCGGTAGAGATGCGCGCAAACTGTGCATCAAGTGGACAAAGACTGACGACGAACGCGTTTCAGAAGTGATTCCGCGTCAGGAAACCGGCGGCCATCCGGCGAAGATCGACCAGCTGACGAAGCTCGCGGACGCCTGGTACACCGTGATGTGGACGCCAAATCCAGACTATCTGGAAGAGGTTGCCCAGATCGTCGCAGCCTTCACTAGCGCGAGCGGGAACGGCAGAGTCGAGAACCTTCTGATCACGGAGTGCGACGACGCCGGCGTGCCGCTTACCGACGAGTTCTGGCTGCCAAGCTTCGTTGCCGACGTGTCGAAGCTGAGCAGCTTGCGCAACCTGGACTACTCCCGCGCGAACGGCACGACGTTCATGTACAGCGCGGAGCCGATCACGTGGGCCGATCGCACCCCTGCGGGCTCCCTCGGAGCGACGGACTTTTGGGAGCCGCCTGTCCTTTCGCTCGGCGGTATCACGTTCAGCGAGCCGGACTATGCCGGCGACGGCGCGTGGGGCGGCGATGGCGAGGTGCTGGTCAACGGCATGGGCAGCCGGGCCATGGCGCATGCCTATGGCGCCCGCGGCAACAATTTCAGCATTGCGATCAAGGCGCCGAGCGGCTCCGGCGATGTGACGTGGTCCGGGACGTACCCCGGCCGCGTCATCATCACGATTACGCCGCCCTCGACCGTCACGAGCGAGGCGGACGTCGCCAACTTCTACCAGAACCACCCCACGGCCAACTGGCTGTTGCGGGCCAAATGGGATGTGGCCGCGTCACTCAATGGGGTGACGATGAACGTCACTCGCGGCAGCGGCATCAAGATTGGCGACACCATCCCGACTTCCGCAGGCGTCCCCGCGAACACGACCGTCAGTGCATTCGGCACGGGCACCGGGGGCGTGGGCACCTACGTGCTCAGCACGAACGTCGGCAACCTTGGAAGCAAGACGTTCATCATCCCGCGCGCCCCGCAAACGTTCGCGGCGACGTCGCTGACCGGCGGCACCTTCCCCGTCAACCGCGACGGCTGGTCGGTCGAAGACCACATCCTGCTTTGCAACAAGGCGGGCACAGACGCACACGTCTGCGTTTCGCTGATGGCGTCGCCTGATTACATCCGCGGCCTTTGCGAATTTGCCCGGGACAATCTCAAGCCGGGCCTGCGGTTCTGGCTCGAGCTGGGCAACGAGATCTGGAATTTCGGGACCTACTATTCGCATGGCTGGCAGGTCTGTCGAGCGATCGGCCTTCTCTATCCGTCTGACACGGGAACTGACCTTCGCCGGACGGCTGCCGACAAGTACGCCTTCAAGCATGGCTACGCCTGGCTCTGCAAACGCGCATACACCATCGCGAAGGACGTCTTCGCGGCGAACCCGTCCCGCTTGGTCCGCGCGACCGCGGGTATGCAGCAGGTCAACCCCGCCGCAGGCGAATGCTCGCTCCTGTTCGATACCTTGGGGATGAAGGATTACACGGACACGGGCATGCCTGCGCTGTACGAATACAGCCAGCTCGGCGACAGCACCGACGCTTGGAAAGATGGAACGTGCCAGGGCCAGTGGATCACCGGCAAGTCGTACGCGATGCTCCAGTATTTCACCGATTTCACGACGCAAAAGTGCTATTACACGATGGTCCCGCACACCTCGACGACGCTCGCTGCCGACCTGGCGGCGGGTAAGATCGTGGAAGCTGCCGGCCAAGGTCTCCTATACCCTGCCCTGCGCGGGCAGGAATTGGCGATCGACCATGCCGTCGAATGGGCGACCGAATTTGGCGCGCGCGTCAATGACCGCGGCATTCCCCTGAACTTCAGCGCTTACGAAGGCGGCGCGACTGGCCTCGACGTGATCTACCGTGAAAACTTCGTCGTCAGCACGATGGCCATCAGTGGGACCGACTTCGTCCTCACCGTCGATAGCACCGATGCTGCGAACGTTGGCGGCAGGCCCGTGGTCGGCGATTACATCTATAGCAACCGTTCCAACGTCACCGGCTTCGGCGGCAATATGCTGGTCAAGGCCGTCGCCACGAACGGTGACAACTGGACCATCACCGTCGCCGCATCTGGAACGCCCACTACGATTCCGGCAGCGATCAGCGTGGCCTATGGCATCCAGAGCCATAACCAGCTGATGTACAAGATGCTGCTCAACTACACGAACTCGTACGAGAAATATTACGCCCAATCCTACCACGTGTCAGAGGTGCGGCGTCGCATTCCCAACCTCGATATCGCCGTCGACTTCAACTGGGAGATGGGCACCCCCGTCCCGAACAAGAACCACAACTATCATATCCGTGTGTCGCCATGGTCAGCGCCAGAGTACAGCCGGCGTTGGCAGGCCATGCTCGACGGTCAGGCCGGGAAGTACGTGGCGTACCCCGTGCCCGGGCAGGCGACGAAGCCGGTCATCACCAGCGCAGGATACGACAGCACCGCGCAGACTGCGGTCGACCTGACCTTCCTGAACGCTACGGTGGTCAACCACTGGCTGGTCGACGGCGTGGCCGTATCGAGCGCCGACACGTACACGCCCACACCGGCGCAACCGATCGCCAATTCGAAGCTTGTTCGACGCCAGGTGACGACCGACGCAAATGGTGTCGTCACGCCGTATCTGAGTGATCCAATCCCGATCCTGAAGCTCGTCAAGACCGTCCAGATCAAGGCCGGTGCAACCAGCTTTAGGGTGCCGTCGGACTTCAAGCCGGGGAACCCTTACTCGGTCGAGCTCGTCGGCGCCGGCGGCGACGGCCTATTGTCGACTGGCAGCTTTAACCGCGGTGGTGGCGGTGGCGGCGGGTACGCCCTCGAGGATCGAGCGTCAGTCCTTGCGATCGCGGCAAACGACATTGTGCCGATCCAGATCGGAACAGGGGGGTCGCAGACCGACACCTATTTCAAGTCGGCGTCGATCGCCAAGGCGGCTGCTGGCCGGAACGGGAAGGATGACGGCGCGTCCTCGGCGGCCGCTGTCGGTGGCTCGAGCAATATCGGCCGCGTTACCAACGCAGGCGGCAACGGTGGCTTCACCATGGTCAACTATAGCTGGTGCAGCGGCGGCGGCGGGGCTGGCGGGCCGTACGGCAAGGGCGGGAACGGGTTCAATGCGAACCAAAGCAACTCAGGGGGTGGCGGCGGCGCAGAGACCGGCACCGACAGCATAATCATCGAAAGGAATGGCGAAAACAATCGCTTCGGCTCAGGACGTGGGAGCTTCGGAAGCTTCAACGTCGGTCCGCCTACCGATGGGGTCAACGGCGGCGGCGGAGGCGGATTGTGGGACACGAAGTCCGACAGTTACCTTGTGAAGCTAGGCGGTAACGGCAGCATGGAAATGCTCTCGGCTTGGACCGATTTTGCGACCGGCCTGACGGCGGGCGTGGGCAGTGGCGGTGGTGGCTCTGGGACGGGCATAATTCCGACAGGCACGATCGTAACAAAGGACGTCTCGTGCGGCGGGAAGTACGGCGGCGGCGGTGGTGGGGTGGGTATCGCCGACGGCAGCACCATCACCTCGGGCCGGGTCGGTAAGGGCGGCGACGGACTGATAATTTTCCGATATCAGCCGTGACTGTCACGAGGGGCGATCTTGTGTCGCCCCTCGCAGGACTAAACCGTTCAAACGTTACGCGCGGACGGTTGCTCGACGATATTGGCCGCGTGCTGCGCCGCCCACGAGGCCAAAACCAGCGATCATCATCAGCCATGACGACGGCTCGGGCACCGACGGGACGACAGCGAAATCCAGAAACTGCGGACTTCCGTGCCGCACCAGGTATGCGTTGACCTCGCTTAGATCGAAGGACTTCCCTGCGGTCATGGAGGTGAACGTGACGTAGAAAGGAACTGTATCACCCTCGCTGACGCCGTAGATCGTTTCAAACTTCGGATCGAAAAACGGCACCGTCGCCTGATACGAATACGTGTTTACGTACGTGTTCGATTTTGCGCTGAGATACGACATCGACATTGAATAGCTCGCGTCGTTGAAATCCCCGATCGCAGTATCACCCTGCGACACGTAAAACCCGGCGTCCCAATAATCCGCGTTCAAGGTCAGGGTCAGCGGATTGCCATACGAGAACGAAAATCTTTGTGCAGCCTGCGCGGGCGCAGATAGTCCACATGACAATACGACCGCGGCGATAGCCGCAGGCAAGTTGATACGCATATTCTTCTCCCTGTCTTCGCGCGAGAAGCTGCGCGGGAGAGCATCGCATGTCGAGAGGACGAATCGCAAACGGTGAAAATTCAATTAACCACACCAGCGGGTTACGCCGGTTCGCGCCACGCTCCTGACTTCTTCAGCTGCAACACGATCGCGTTGAACGCCGCGCTGACGTTCTGCCCGCGAAAGATCGGGTCGTCGCTGCTGGCAAATTCCCACAGGTTCACCAGCGGCCAGCGTTCGGGGCAATGCGGAAGCAGCACGCGCAGGGACAGGCGGACGGCGGCGGTGTCGACCTTCTCTGTGCGGCTGGTGTCGACCGCGGCGCGCAGGATCTGGACGGCGAGGTCGATCGTGATTCGCTGGCGACGGTCCATCCTGCTATGGAACGTAACAGGAACAACGACGCAAGAGATTCGCTATGGCGCGATGCCGACTTTGCACCAGCAACGACGACGACGCGGTGATCGAGCACCTCGCCGAGAAGATGTGGGATAGCCGGATGGACTATTTCGAGGAGCGAACGCCGTGGAGCAAGGCGGGTGGAACATGGCAGTCCGCGTTCCGCGAAATGGCAGTGGCTGCCAGGCAGGCGCTGATCGAACGATAACGGATAAAGGCGGGCCGCAGCTACATTGCGATAAAGCTGCGGCCCTAGCCGACCCACACACCCGGAGGGGGGATCGGTTGACCGGACCTATAAGCGATAAAGCAGAGATTGCATTGCCACTGGTTAAGTAGACAGCGCTCCGGGTCTATTTTGACGGTCACTCCGTCTGGCTGGCAAACGCCTTCGGATCCACACGGAAGAATTGTGCTAGCAATTCGCGGTCTGCTGCGGGCAGTTGCTCATCGCCCTCCCCACGCATGAACCTCGCTAGGTACCGTGGAGGTTATCCCAGCATGCGGGATAACGCTGCTAGCGAGACGCGGCCTTCAAATCCAAGCCGTTGCAGTGTTTCTCGAACCTGATCAGGTGTCCCGGCAACGGTATGCTTCATTTAACATCCTCGGTCGATCATCAATACGTTCTGCAACGCGCAAGAGCTATTAGCTCGCTACCCTGCAGCGTATGATCACATCGTTCCTCAGTCGGATCGATTCTCTCAGGGGGAGGCGGGTACAGTGCGGGATATCTCAAGGGAAGACGCAGGGGTCGCGCTCGATTACCTTCTGGCGCTGATACGTGACGGGGAAGATAAGACAGGCGACGCGTTCAGGTTTCTGAAAATGTGGCATGAGGGGAAACCCTTGAAGTCTTTTGACATGAGTATGAGAGCGCCGGTCCACGTGGCTTTCCTTTGCCTTGCCCTGTACTCATACGTCACAGAACACGATGCCACAGTGCGCCCTCTCGCATTTGGAAAGCATACCGAGGTCGCTCGCCTCATT
>Ga0265797_10012407_pt1 | contig 10446 bp, 5 predicted proteins | sample P2T30metagenome_FD_192433 | JGI IMG/M metagenome (GOLD analysis project Ga0265797, IMG submission 192433) | Plant litter microbial communities from East Loma Ridge, Irvine, California - P2 T30 | ecosystem: Environmental > Terrestrial > Plant litter > Unclassified | place: USA: California... | reverse complement strand
ACACCGTAGAATCCAAACCAAAAGCGAGAAAGGACCATTTGTCGTCTGTTCGAAACGAGTTAGTAGCCAAACTCACGGAAATCATGACGCGAGGTCAATCGCAGTCAAGAGATCAGCAGGAAGCGGAGAGGAGAGGAAATGTTTCAAACTCACAATCCGAATTTAGGTCCGAAAGTCGAAAAGAAACAGACAGGTGTGATCCCGATGAGGTTGAAAAACAGAATGACCAACATGGCATCCGCGACACCCAGCCCAAAGACACTCTGCGCCAGCAAGCCCAGCGCAAACGCCGCAACGACCATGTTGGCCGAAAACCACATGGTCGAAACGTTCAAAAGCGCCTTGAAACCCGTGTCGGTGCGCTCGTCTTCCGGCACGCGTTCGATGCCACGCTGCTCGACGCCGAACTTGCCAGCGATGTGCATCAGCTTTGCTGACAGGGAGGTGGCGTTGGCGTTGGCGTCGGTGTCGGTGGTGCCATGTTGGACATTGGATTGTGTCGACTCGGAAAGGCCGCCGGAGGAAGTGGCCTGACGCGAAGAAGACACCTGCTTCTCAATGTCGTAGTCGTCGGTGGTGTAGCTCATCTCGCCTATGCTGGCTCCTGCTTGGTACGACGGAGGGATAGTTGCTTGCCCAGGCCCACGGTGAGCGAGATGGAAGCTATGAGGGGTTTGAAGAAAGAGAAAGGGTTAAGAACGTCTCAGAGCAAAGAACGCGCTCATGCACTGGCGAATATGGCCTTGTAGACAAGTCTGGTATGATGTGGTGAAAGAGACAGGAACGGAGTAACCTACGCGTCTCCAAGCAGTCTACACGACGAAGAACGGGCCCGGAGACCTACGGTATGCGCGGACGCGTCCCTTGGTCCCCCATGGCGGCAGCAGCGAAGATTTCGTCGTTCGAGTCGGATGGTGCTGTTCCTGGACAAGGGCATGGCCGGGCCACGGTCGTCTAGCGGTTCAGAAGTGCCAGGCTGGGATCCAGAATGACGGATAACGGCGCAGAAGTTTTGCGCCATAGCCAATCACGCAAACGCAGGGCCAGACAAGCTCAAGAGCACGCACATGGCGGGCGGAGCTTGTCAAATTCGATCGGATGCTTAGCGTCATCAGCGGCAAAGGGTTTGACCTTGATCCTCGGCCGGTGATGGATCTGATAAATATTCATGAGGGTTTTGCTAATGCGTTGACGTAGGTGATTTTGAAGGTATCTCGAAAGGCGTACTTTTGTGTCAGGGTGGCTGGTATTACGAGACTGGCCTCCAAAAAAACAAGACATTAGGTACCAGAATGACAAAAACCCGGTCGTGCCTTTCAGTTACGATTCGTTTCTTCGTAATTGTATTCAGTGCAAAGACACATGTGAACGTAGGAGATGGAGAGAAAGTGTTTGCAAGGTAGAACGCATAGTTCCTTATCAATTGCAATGACATCTTTTTCATGCAGAATTCATTCAGTGCAAATGCATGATGTCTATGTGAATGTAAATAATGATATATACAAGCCTCAAGAAAGTGATAATGCTCGCTAAACTTTCTTATGATGTGGCACCAAGCACAATAATGCCTCCACAATCGGAAGGCCTTGGTTACCCCGTTTGTGACACCCCCGTCACAATCAACGCCATATAAACACAACATTTCCGGAATGCCTGGGTGAGCCATTCGCTACTCATCCACTAAATTACTTCCTTGTCGTCATCGGAGATAGCTTTGCAGCTCCTGCAGGGCCAGGGCTCTGAGACCTGCTAGGCGCCGCGCTAGGAGCAACGGAGCGGTTGTGCTCCATGTGGGCCCTTACGAGGTGGCCGGCAGCGAGCGCTGAGCACAATGAGAGCTCACCAGCGAGCACACCGGCAGCGACGATCTTGGCGAGCTGCTGGGCATTGGCGCCGGGAGTGGTCATGTTGGCGCCACGTACACCGAGCATGTCGAGCATAGCTGCCTGGGGCTCGAGGATGGTTCCGCCGCCAATAGTGCCGACCTCGATGGAGGGCATGGAGACGGAGATCTGAAGGTTGCCTTTCAAGCTGGGATGAATGTTAGCAAATGTTCTGAAGACAAGACGAATTTTGGAAATTGACATACTTTCTCATGACCGTGATGCAGTTGCTGCTCTCCACGTTCTGGGCGGGATCTTGGCCAGTGGCAAGGAAGATGGCGGTGACAATGTTCGCAGCGTGGGCGTTGAAACCACCGATGCTGCCGGCCATGGCAGATCCAATCAAGTTCTTGCTGATGTTGAGCTCAACGAGAGCATCGACGTCGCTCTTGAGAACGGACCTGACAACCTCACCAGGAATGATAGCTTCAGCAACAACACTCTTGCCACGACCATCGATCCAGTTGATGGCAGCAGGCTTCTTGTCGGTGCAGTAGTTGCCGGAGACGGTAATGATAGCCATATCCTCGAAGCCAGCCTCATTAGACATTACACTCAAAGCGTGCTCGACACCCTTAGAGATCATGTTCATTCCCATGGCATCACCAGTGGTGGTCTTGAAGCGAATGTAGACGTAAGTGCCGGCAATAGTGCTCTTAATTTCCTGGAGACGAGCGAAGCGAGAAGTAGAGTTGAAAGCATCCTTCATGACCTTCTGACCAGGCAGACTGTCGAGCCACAGCTTAGCCGCGGCGGCGCGAGAGAGAGTCTCGAAGCCAACGCAAGGACCGCGAGTCATACCATCACCAGTGAGAACTGTGACAGCTCCGCCACCAGCGTTGATGGCCTTGCAACCACGGCTGACACTGGCAACAAGCACACCTTCGGTGGTAGTCATGGGCAAGAAGTAGCTGCGACCGTCGATAACGAGCGGGCCAGCAACACCGATGGGCAGAGGAGTGTAACCAATGACGTTCTCGCAGCAAGCGCCGAACACACGGTCGTAGTCCATGTACTTGTACGGGAGGAGAGAGCTCTCAAGCTTGGCAGTAAATTCTTTGGTAGCGGGCGTGCGTGCAATGAGCGAACGGCGGATCTTGACAGCGCGGACCTTGTCACCAAGGGTCTTCTCAAGGGCGTAACCTGGAATCTTGCCACGAAGGGTGAGGCCGACGAGCTCTTCATCGGTAAGCAGCGCTGCCTTTCCGCCTTTGACCATGGCCTCAGCCTCCTCCTTGCTGCGGTTGACCGAGCCGTTTGGCTTTTCATCGAGAGGGCTAAGCTCGCTGAAGGTCCTGTCTTCGGGGTTCTCGGCCTTGGGTGCGATCGCGTGTCCGTTGGTTGCGGGTTTGACAGATGGAGTGGTGGCAGAGCTCGAGTCCTTCTCGGCACCCCTAATGCTCCACCTTGCAGCGTTGAAAAGGTAGCCGTTCAACACCAAGCTGAAAACGAGTGCAATGATGATCCACTTGCTGAGTACGGGGTCTTCGAAGCTCTTCAGGATGCTCTCGACGACTCTACCGCCAACGGCCGAGAACACACCATCAGAGTAGTCGACCTCAAACATAGACCAGTCGGACTTCTCTGCGGGCGAGTAGTGGACAGAGGGGAATTGAAGGTCGTACTTGACAGGAGAGAAGACAGTGACAGAGAGTGCATTATCACCAGCCTTTGCGTTCGCAGAGAGGTGATCAAGAGCGCTTCCAGCAACCTTGAATGGGTCCATTGGAGGTTGGCTCATGACGTTGACGGGCGCCGCGTTATATGTTCCGCGGAAAGGCATAGTACAAAGGTTGAGCAAGTTGATCAGGAGGAATCCAGTAACCATCAGGACCTTGAAACGAGGAATGCTGCTGTCCCTGGCCTTGCGGCCGAAAATGCTGAGATCACTGCTCTGCATGAGGTCGTCACGCGGCCAGTCGTTGCTGTTGGCGACGTTCTCGGCGACAGCCTTGCTGACACCATCTTCCTCAAGAGCCTTGCGAGTGGCAACGTGGCGCTTGATCCTGGTGATCTCGAGCTTGATGGTGAGGATAGCAGTGTAGAAGGTGAAAAGCATGATGCAGTCAAAGAAGAGGGTCCAAGCAGCAAGGAAGCAGAACTGGCGAAGACCACCCTGGATGCCAGATGCGGCGCCCAGGCACAAAATTGCAATCTCGACAGCGTAGTCACGGACAATCTCGAATCCACGCTCGCGAACAGCAGATTGAACGGCGTTCTGAATAGTCAGCGGCGCCTCGCTGTTGCTGGCGTTTGGGCTCGGGCTGCCGGGAGGAGATTGGCGCCTGCCCTGGATCGCAGCAGACAGAACAGCCTGTGTGAGGATAATTGGCTTCTCAAACCCAACGGTAACGACCAAGAAAGGAAGGCCCTCAGAAAGAAGGACAACGTTCACGGGCACGCCCATCTTCATGGTGACCATCAGACCGAAAAGGAAAGCCATGGCCGAGGAGAAGAGGACGCTGGTGCCGAGCCAGAAATTGGAGCCAAGTCTGCGCATGCTGGTGAAGAGCGAGATGAAGGTCAAGTACATGGAGATGTAACCAAGGGACATGATGACAATGTCTAGGGTCTCGGCGTTCTTGACCAAGTCAATGAAAGCAGTCCAGGAGTTCTTCGCCCAGTCCACAAGGCTGCCAGAGCCGCCGGCAACCTTGGAGGACTTCATAAGCCACATCTTCTGCTCGGGCTCGTCATCGCTGCCGTCCGCCTGGGCGGAGACTTCAGCGACTGCGGGGATTTCCTTGACACTTTCCAAGAATTGTGCGGTTTGGTGGTAGGGCATAGAGAAGGCGAGCAGAGAGTCGGAGGAGATCTGCGAGAGGATGTTCTCGGAAGACGGCATGACTTCGATCGAGCTGTCCTGAGGGAGAGACAGGCTCTGGAGGAGGGCATTGGGCGAGACATTGGCGCCAGCGTCCGGGAAAGCAAGCGTCACAAGAGCAACATCGTCACGCAGCTGCTCAGCGACACTCGGGTGTGCTCCGCTCTCTTCCACCTGCCATTTCCAGGCAGTCTGTTCGCCAATCTGTAGCCTCCTGCTTCCTGCGCTCAGAGCGCTGAAGTCGACCTTTCCATGGCCGCCGACGACCGCTGGCTGGAAGAAGCCAGTCTCGAGCAGGCTGATATATGTGGTGCTGGCGAGGATGGCGAAGAAGGAGAGGGTGTAGACGGGGTGGGTGCAAGCCTTGTGCGAGACGGTCTGCAGGTACGGGGTGATCTGGCGGTTGTAGAAGCCCGGCTTGTCTGGGTTGGTGGGATCGTAGTTGCGCCGCCAGCGCGTGGGAATGAGGGACTCGAGCATGTTGAAGCTCTCCAAGAGGGGTATGGTGCGGCGTGGACGCACGAGGGGTGTGTCACAAAGTGGCGGTGCGGCGAGTGTTTCCTTGTCTGTGGGTGTTGGTGGAAGGCACAAGCCTTAGTATTGTTCGGGGGTGGCTGTTGAATGCTTCACAGCGCAATGCTCATGCAGTGCCCGCGCTCACGAAATGTCCAGCCCTGCGTGCTGCTTGGAGGCAGAGTCGAATAGTGCCAATGGAGCAAAACAAAAGTGTCCTGCCAACTTCCAACCGTGCCAGCGTCGTCCGTGCGGATGGGCAAGGTGGTCCCTGGACGAGAGAGAGGGCGGCGGCGGGCAAAGTTCAAAGGAACGACAACGGCGGCGCCCCTAGAAGGAGGAAAAGGCTACCAAGCAACACTTGACCGCCCAAAGCTTCTCACCGCGTGCTGCTGCTGCTGCAAGAAGTATGTAGGACGAGGAGGCAGATGATTGGTATGTACACACGTGCGTGGCCCGAGGAACAGATATCAGAGTTCCAATCTTCCACTGCGGCGGGAGAGAGAGCACGCGTCAAGAGCGGTGTACGTTGGCGATACTAGTATATTATCGATTCTGCCACAACGACCTGCCAACTCGCCTCCCTTGTGCCGTTCGGGCTCCCAAAAATTGTTGGTGGCAGTAGTAGAAATCTGGCGTTAGCTCCGCCCAAGCAATATGCAGCCCACGACGCCGGCCCTGGACGCGAATCGCTCGTCTTGCAGGCCGCTGCCCTTATCTGATTGGGCCAGGCTGCTGGGACTGACAAGGCCCTGTCGAGCTCCCGTAATTTGGGGCCCACCGATGCCACGGCACTGCACGGTGCAGAGCCGAGTCAAAAGCGACTTCGGCTGCGTGTGCGCTGAAGAAACAGTGAGGATGCTGCTGGTGGAGGTGGTGGGGGATGTGTGAGTCTGTTGAGTCGCGTCGTGTCCATGCTCGTCGTCTTCAGGCAGACATATGTATTTGTATACATTTGATGCATTCGATATTCAACACCGCCCAGGTCATGACGCCAGCAACACGCCACTTCAACAGGCACGACATACTAACCCATGCAAGTACCTGTACAATATTTGTTTTTCGCCACAGTCGTCCTTCCACCCTTGCGTCTGCTGCAGCATGCCCGCACGCCACGCGGTACCAAAGTCTCTCCTCCCGCTGCTGCTTGCTTTCCTCCGACTGGTCAATCGTTATCCCCGCATTGCTAGACCCAAGCTTTGAGACGTACCCTCACACAACTCGTACGATTCTTTTGCTGTGAGCCAGATGCGCGGCTTTTGGCGCAGTACTGGATGTACGTAGGACGATACGAGTATAGAAGGCGTATTGAATCTTTTGTTTGCGTCATTGATGGTAACACTCGTCACACGTCCAGGCGCCGGTTGCGAAGTCTACACAGCGAGGAGTACCAGCATCGCATACGCCCACTTGCACCTTTGCTGAACGATGACAGTACTCATATTGATGCAAAAGGGATCTCTTTGTGCTTCCTTAACATCTTCCTTATTCATCTATCATCTGCAATGTTCGTGTCGAGCTTCTTCACGCGATTCAGACGATTCTGACATCAGTAGGGTTCGGGTTGGGGTAAAGCTTCAGAGTCGAATAAAATCATATCTCATTCACTTGTGCGACAATCCCTTTCGAATATCACTGATACATGCCTGAGTGGGCTATAGATATGGTAGGGTGAGTATTAGTGTTGCACGCTGCATTTATGTCGAGTTACAAGGTATCCGGGTGTTCATCAAGCCCATATCGTCAAGCGTGAGAACATCTACAGCTAAAGGGCTGTCACTTTCCAAACGTAGCGAGCAAATGACACTGAAATCGCCAATCATCCTAGAAAACCGATGGATTACCTCGATCTATCGTGTATAACGGTCTATCTCTCGCTAGTATATCCTTCCATCAATGGCTCCAAGTGGTGGCCGCTGCGGCGTCCGTATTGTCGCATCACAACACTTACATATTGACCGACAAGCAACCTGCAAGCTACCCAACAATGCCGAAGCCCAACAAACCACCGACCAAGAACAAAACATCAGACCACGCTCATAAACTAACGACTCCCCTCTCCACCTTCTCCGCCAGACTTACATCCCCACCCGTCACCTCATCAACAAACTCCTTTGGCGGGTCATACAGCATAACATGAAAGTGCTCGACAGCATGCACACTCTTCAGCGCGCCCCAGTTGCGAAACCATATCACATTCTCCTCTCCGCAAACACGGCCAAAAGTCTGCCTCACGAACCCGTCTAGCTCGGCTCTCGACTCGGGCAGCAGATCATCGGTCACAGCATCAGAAGGCGTCGCAAACTTGGTCCAGACGACGAGATGCACGATCCGCGTGTCGATGCCGTAGGGCCAGTCGTTGAGCAGGATCTTATAGTCATCTTACAGCTTCAATGTCAGCATGGACGCGCGCCCATCGAAGTCTCAAGCGGGAAAGACTACTTGAATCACGGAACACATACCCGGATCCGTGAACCTGCCCTCTCCAGCTCTCGAGTCTCTCCACCCCAGCCTCTCATCTAACACAAAGCGCATCACGCTGCCGTACTCTCGTACCAGCTTCTCGGTATACTGACGGTATCGCCGCAGCTCACTGGGAACTCGTGTGAATTGGTCGAGGCGGTTGGCTGCTACGTGAGCGCGGACTTTGGGCCATGTTTGGCGTTTGAAGTCTGCATCGAGCGTGCTGAGGTTCGCGCGCTCTTTGGGGTGCGCGAGGGCGTAGGTTAGATAGGGTGGGCAGGCGGGGGTGTGTTCGTGGGAGGGCAGGTTGGTGTTCCACCAGAGGGTGGAGATGGAGGAGGAGGATGACTTCGAGGAGTGAGTTGTGAGGGTTTGGGACGTGCTGGAGGTCATTGTTGAGGTGTTATGTGGTGGAAGTGACTAAGTTTTAGGTATATGCTGATGACGGTGGTAAGATGCAACAAAGGAATGCAAGGACGGCCTCGTCGTCGACCACAGAGCACACATGGTCTGAAAGAGCAGCAGCATATGTTTGCTCGAGCTACCCAGAGCTCACCAAAGCGACACGCGCGCCACAGAAACTCACTCCACCGCCGCCAGCGAGCAAAAGCGGTGTCTCAGCGGGCGAGCGGTGTGAGGTGTATGGAAAAGGCCACTATACGTGCTCTACCGCTGATATAAGAGCAGAGCAGCATAGCGTGCAGCTCATCATCATCACCGCACGCGATACCAACGGCAGCAGTGCAGACAGACGCACGCAAGATGGAAGACATCGGCCAGGATGGTCTGCACGCCCGAAGGCCGCTCCTCGCACGCACGCACGCCGCCCCCCCTTCCAACGAGCTTCTACAAATCTTCATAATCTCCGGAGGCTGCTCTTCCACGCGCCGGCGTGCTGCTAGCGTGCTGCTTGGCAGGTACCGCGGGCTGGAACCAGAGAAAGGCTGTGGACGGGGCTCATGCGCGAGATGGGGATTGGCTCAGGGGCAGCATGGGACAGCTCGGGCAACAGGCAAATCTTCGAGATTGGACGCTTAATACGCTTTTGCTGCAGGCGCGAAGACGCCGGCAGGAGCGTGTGCGAGTCGCGACTTGCTCAGCGGCGCTCATCTTGCCTGTGCCTGCGTCTGCGTCTTCCAGGGGTCAGCCCTCCAACTGCCCGAGCTACTGCTGGCACGAGAGCGAGAAGGCCAATCTACCGGGCTTGGTTGGCTAGTTAGTTGCATGTGTTGCTGCTGTTGGCGTGCTCTGCGTGCTCCGTTGTCTGCTGCTTGTCGTGGCTGTCCTTCGAGCCTCTCTCTCCACCATCCACCCTCTCTCTGTACGCCCTTGCCATTGTTGCGTCTGTTGCCATATATCAATCTACACACACTCGTTATCTGCCTATAGTAATTCTGCTGGACCGCCCCCGTCGTGCCTGCGATCCCCCACATACGCTGTGGAGTACCTAGTTGAGATCCGGCCCAGCCCTTGCGCAAATAATACTGTACCACCAACGAGAGACGCCCATACACACCGCTGCAGCTACAGCATACACCAGACGAAACAACACTCCCCACGCAGCCTGGTTCGCTCTACCACGGCCTTTGCACGAGACAGCTGCGCTTCCCTGTCGCGTATGCTTGAGACACACACTCCGAGACAACACGTGCCAACCACCCACCACCCCTGGGCAAACACCACCGCAGCCTTTCTTCATCGACGCCCTTGACTGCGCGCCGCCGCATGCGATTGCCTGTCGAACACGCGCCTGATCGCCTTGTCACTCGCTTTGCCCGCCCTCGCCAGCCATGAACCGCACCAATGGGCCTATATCGCCGCTGTCCATGAACAGCACCGAGTCAGGCTTCGTTTCACGCTACGGCGGCAACCTGGGCAGCCAGAGCCCTGTTGGCGGCACTCCAAACGACGTGCCATACAATGGAGGTCCCTACAACGGAGCGCGCCAACCAGGTGCTCCTACATCGCCTCCAGGTCCCCAGCACCCCAGTGGTTCAACAGACATGTCACGACCCTCCGCCGGAAGTAGCGTGAACGGACAGCGCCCTCCTTCTTCTGCAAGCTCAGTAGGAGGGCGCAGCGACGGACGCCCTGGCCATGGTCCCCCAGGCGAGAGACGACCAATGTTCAGGCCAGAACACGAGGAAGCACTGCACAAGCACTATGTCATGCTACGGCAATATCTGGCGTCGAGTCTGCGCGATGAGAAGGGAAACATCAGGCCGAACCGGGCTAGGGACAAGTTGTTGCGGCTTAGTGTGACGCAGTTCATGGAGCTCAGTACAGACGTGTTCGATGAGCTAGTGCGAAGGGAAGACGACCGCCTGAAGCGTGTGCAAGACGTGCCACGCTTCTTGCTCCCCAAGACAACTTTCCACCCGAAGCGAAATCAAGCGAGGCAGAAGCTTTCAACTCTGCCTCTGGATCGCTTCAGGCAGCTGGCCACAGATGTGTTTTACGAACTCGAACGCAGAATTCCTCGATTTGCCAGTGGTGAGATGAGCAGGCCTCCCAGTACTGCTAGCAGCGTCAGCAGCCGCAGGCCAAGTCAAGGCGGCATGCGACCACCTTTGCCTGGATACCGTGGCCCTCCTCCTCCTAATGGTGGAAGGCCGCCTATGAGCCCAGCCTATGGACCAAATGGCGCTCCAATGCGTCCTCCTGGATCCAGCCGAGCACCTAGCGATGTGAGCGATCACGCTCCTTTGCGTCCACTCGGATCAAATCGAGTGCCCAGCGACTCAAGTGAGCCCAATTCGCTTG
>Ga0265797_10012405_pt1 | contig 10447 bp, 9 predicted proteins | sample P2T30metagenome_FD_192433 | JGI IMG/M metagenome (GOLD analysis project Ga0265797, IMG submission 192433) | Plant litter microbial communities from East Loma Ridge, Irvine, California - P2 T30 | ecosystem: Environmental > Terrestrial > Plant litter > Unclassified | place: USA: California... | reverse complement strand
GATGCGGTACCAACACGGCTCGCCTTCGACCTCCTGGATGGATATTTCCGCCGCGCGCAGCGGGCGGCGGCCACGAACGTCCGCGGTAGGGTTCTCCTGGTCGGCCACATACTGCCGGATCCATTTGTTAAGTTCGGTTTCAAGATCGGTTCGCTTCTTCCATGACCCCAACTGCTCGCGCTGCAATACCTTCAGATAGTGCGCAAGCCGGTTGACTATCATCATGTAGGGTAACTGGGCACCCAGCTTATAATTTAGCTCTGCGGCCTTGTCTTGTTCCGTATAGCCAAACTGCTTGGGTTTTTGAACCGAATTGGCGGAGAAGAATGCGGCGTTATTGCTCCCCTTGCGCATGGTCAAAGAGATGAACCCCTCTTCCGCCAGCTCGTACTCCCGCCGATCGGATACCAATACCTCGGTGGGGATCTTTGTTTCAAGTTCTCCCATGCTATGAAACTGATGCAAGGGCAGATCTTCGACAGCACCGCCACTTTGAGGGCCTATGATGTTCGGGCACCACCGAAACTTCGCGAAGCTGTCAGTCAGCCGGGTCGCTAGCGCATATGCGGTATTGCCCCACAGATAGTGCTCGTGGCTAGTGGCGACATTTTCCCTATAGACGAACGTTATGACCGGGTTGTCTTCTGGCGTGTAAGGGTGACGCAACAGGAACCGCGGTAGGGTCAAGCCAACGTAGCGGGCGTCTTCAGTGTCCCTGAACGCCTGCCATCTGGCGAAAAGCGGGCCTTCGAAGTGATCTTTAAGGTCCTTGATGTCCGGCAGGCCAGTAAAGCTGTCGAGCCCGAAAAAACCAGGGCCGGCAGCAGCGATGAATGGGGTATGGGACATACACGCAACGCTGGAGACATACTGCATCAGCCTGACGTCAGGGGGGCTGGGGGACATGAAGTAATTGGCGATGATCGCCCCCACTGGCTGGCCGCCGAACTGCCCGTACTCCGCGCAATATACGTGCTTGTACAGGCCGGATTGGACCACCTCGGGCGCGTCCTCGAAGTCTTCGAGAAGGTCCTGCCGAGACACATCGAGCATCTCCAGCTTTATGTTTTCCCGAAAATTGGTGCGCTTCACCAGTAGATGAAGCCCCCGCCAGGCAGCTTCCATGGCCTGGAAATCCGGATGGTGAAGTATTTCGTCCATCTGGCGACTGAGCCTGCTATCGATCTCTGTGATCATCCGGTCCACGAAGGCCTTTTTCACAGGCTCGCCGTGGTTCGCGGGCTTGAGCAACTCTCCAATGAATGCCGATACCCCACGCCTGGCGATAGCGTAGGCTTCGTTGTCAGGATCAAGGCGAGTCTGCGAAAGGACCTGGTCCAGAAGTTCGTACTCGATCACTTGGCGGGTGGGTTGCGCTGGCGTGGGGTGATTCATGTTTCCGGCATCCTTGTCCATGGGCGATTCAGGCGTCATGCCTAGGGCTGGCTAGCAGATCGACTTCACCCAGTACCCGCGCGCGGGCATGTGGGTCGGCCAACAAGTCTTCGATGGCTCGCCTGAACGCAGGCACGTTACCCAGCGGGCCTTTGAGCGCCACGAGCGCATCTCGCAATTCCATCAGTTTCTTTAGCTCCGGTACTTGCTCCACCAGATGAGCCGGATTGAAATCGGCCATGGATCTAAAATTGAGCTGGATACTGAAATCCAGCGGCTCTTCCGTATCTTCAAGGCAATTGGGGACGTTAAGCGCCAGGTTCAGGCCCTGCTTGGCCAGTACGTCGTCAAAATTTCTGTTGTCAATGCTGATCGCCTTGCGGAGTTCAACCTTGCGGTCATTTGTTCGCTGGGTAAAATCTCCAAGAACCATCAGCTTCAGTGGGAGCTCAATATCCTTTCCCGCCTCTCCGATTGCGGATTTGAATGTAATATTCACCCGCTCTTTTGGTGCTATCGAGCCTTCCCTGGCCATGTGCGTTCCCCTATGGTTAAAGTTCGAAAGACGATTCCGTTAAAGCGCCTAGATCGAAATGGCATAGCCTGCGGTAAATCCCCTGCTTGCGTTCAGCCAGCGCAGGCGTTTTGGGCAATCGTTCGGCACAATCTCGAAGCAGCTCAAGAACGCTTCTGGAGAGTTCCGGTTCCCAAACATGCAAACCGGCTCGCCGCGACTGCTCATCCAGTATTTCAAGCTGAATGAAAGCAAGCTCATACTTGCCCGCCATATGGCTTAACCGGGCGAGACAAAGTTGCCATTGGAAGCGCTCTCGCCCGCTTTCCGAAGCTTGCATCTGTTTTTTGATTGACTGAACGGCGGCGCTCACGCCTTGCTTTGCAAGAATGGCGTAAGCGTCATGCAGCACCGCATCGACCGTCACGCTACCTTGGCCGCCGCCTGCCGGGGTATCCGTGGCAGCGGAGGCTGGCGGCTGCGTCGCGACCGTGGTTTTCAACCACGCCTGGGTGGCGGCGTCGGCGAAGGGCTGCCCATCGTGGAAACGCAGCCCTTCAAGCCCAGGGATGCGCCGCAGAAGGATCGCCAGCTGACCTTCGACCTCACGCATCGCTCCCTCGGCGTTCAGCCCTCGCAGGCATTCCCACACCATTCGGTGGCCATCGAGCCAGAATGGTGACCTGGCGAGGCTACCTTCCACGTCCGGTATGAGGTTTGCAAAGTCCGCTTGCCCGTGTCGCAGCCCATACTCTTCGAGCTTGCCCTTGGGGAGGCAGCGTAAGGGAGTAACGAACTCGGCGTCACAGTCCGGAAGTTTGGTTATCCCTAACCAGACCATCGTGCGAAGCAACCGGAACGCCCTGATATCTGTAGGGTCCTCAAGCAGCCATCTGGCACACAGCAGGCGAGCGCGCTCCTGTTGCTCCCGCAGGGCTTCACGGCCGCCCGTGTCGCTGTGAATCGCCAAATCCGGTGGCTTGGACGATGGGGCTGCTTGCTCCACGACCGTAGTGCTTTGCGCGCATGACTGGCGTACGGCCACCTGCTCGAGCATCGACGACAGCCGGCGGCACATGGGCAGTAGCACGGGGGCCTCAATGGCGAACCGAGCGGTGAAAACCTTCTCCAGAGCCACAAGCTGTTCAAGGATCGCCTGAAGTAACGGCTGCGGCTGATCACCAGCTACATCGTTCGAAAAGAGAACATCCAAACGTGATATCAGCCACTGAACCGCGCCAAGACGACCGCGGGACTTGTGCGGATGAAGGGCCTGCCAATGGTGCTCGCACTGGTAGCGCAGCAATCCGAGGCCAGCGAACAGCCCCTCGAAAGGCTTGCATTGCTGCAATGCCCAGATCAACCACACGGTCACGCGAAGGTCCTGCGGCTGGGTGCGAAGCAAGTTCTCGGCGCTCTCCTGTATTTCCGACCAATTGGCATGCCCCGCGCCATGAACCGACGATGCATTGTTGATCAGGCCTTCAAGCGCTTCATATTCGGGTGAGAAACGGGTATCGGCGACCCGGACGCCGATTGGCGAAACCGGCTTTGCTACAAGGGCAACATAGTGATCGTAAAGGGGGCTTGAATAGTTCATCCGCTTCCTTGCATTCATTTCCGTTGACAGCGACATCCAGGCTGCTTCCTTGCAGCGCAGCCAAGAAGACCGAAAGTTTGCCTCTTGACTGCCCGATGAATCCTAGAGGGCTTTATTGCCCTGCCGCAAGCACTTGGAAGCGATACCCGGTTGAACATTTGTAACTAAACAATTTGATACTTTCTGCAACACCTTCACCGCGCTTAAAACATAAACCAGGAGCCGCGTGATTCGCCTTTCACAAGCGGATGTTTGTTTTCTGATGTTTCCATTCCGCCGCGCGCACCCGCAATAGCCACGCAGCGGGTATGTAGCTTCTTGCACAGCCACTTCGCTAAGGCATGGTTAACGCGCTCGAAGAACGCGACCCAGAACCCTTTATCGTGGGTTGGCAGGAACCTGCGCAACTTCAGGCAAGTTTTCGCGCATTATTCTTCGGTTTTTATCAGGCATGGGGGAACACCACGCTACATGCTTCCCAGTTCATTGGCCTATTCAAGCGATGGCACGGCTTTTGATTGCCCCGGTTGTACAGGTGCGTCTGGCGCCTGTGCCAAAAGACCAATCTCAGGGAGAGACCCATGCCTATACCCGCCTATCTCACCATCACCGGCAAAACCCAAGGCCTTATTACCGCGGGTGCATTTACAGAGGAATCGGTAGGCAACGTTCACCAGGCGGGCCATGAGAATGAGATCCTCGTTCAATCGTTCAGCCATGAGGTGACGATTCCACGCGATCCTCAATCCGGCCAGCCCACGGGCAAGCGGGTGCATAAACCGTTGAGGGTGAGCAAGAGGTTCGACAAGGCCTCGCCGCTGATCCTGACCGCGTTGACCACCGGAGAGGTTCTTACGTCATGCACCCTCAAACTGTTCCGCACATCGACCGCTGGTGCCCAGGAGCATTACTACACCATAGACCTGGAGGACGCCGTGATCGTGCATGTACACATGACCATGGCTGACTGCCAAGACCCGGCCATGGAGCATTCCACCCATATGGAGGACGTGTACTTCACCTACCGCAAGATCACCTGGACCCACGAAGTCTCAGGCACATCCGGCTCCGATGATTGGCGTACGGCAGGCCCTGCCGCATGACCCAACGGCAATAGTCGACATCGGCCGTAATCATGGCCGATTCGCCTCGTACCTTGCTAAACTGGCTTCCGGCGGCGGCCCCAGGCGGAGGTTGCCGTCGAGCGCCACCCTTCTCAGGAGCATGCCCATGGCAACCGGAAAGAAGCGGCCCAACAAGGCCAAAAGTATCGTCGCCCAGCCGCTGTTCAGATCGCGGCAAGAGCGGCCAGGCAAAGGCAAAGGCAGTTATCGGAGAAACGGCTCCCCTCAGTGGGAGCCGTCTTCGTTTCCGGGGCTTGTAAACGCCATCGTGGCTTGATTCGTTCCGTTAGCCATGAACGCTGTAACACACCGCGTCAGCGGGCATGGGCAACTCGTCGACGGCATGTATTACCCCGGCCCCCTGGGCTTCTTCGGCATTGAGAATGCGAGGGGCGGCGATCAGGCAGCTCGATACGTCCAAGGGAACGCTGGCACCGTAGGTTCGCTCGTCGACGATACGGGAATACAACTCAAGGTCGTAATCCAGGCTCATGGCGTACTCGGACATGCGCGCGTGGTCGACCGAGCCGTGCAGGTTCCAATGGAAAGGGTGAAACAGAAACTTACTGTGCTTGCAGGCGGTGCGCCGCTCGCCCGCCAGGAAAATGATGTTACCCATGGACTCCACTGTCCCCAGGTTATGGGTATGTACAGGGATAGGCAGAGCGATCAGGAAGTTGTAAAGCGAAAAACCGTAGCTGCATTCGCCGCCCATGGTAGCGATCTTGATCACGATGTCGGAAGCACCCTTTTGTACGGCCGATGAGCACTTTTCAATGAGCTCACCCGTGGATGTCGAATTGATCGATGCGGTGAAATGCACAATGTGTGTGGTCATGGGTGACTGCTCTCCATACGGCGAGATTAAGCGAACTCATGGCGCCGGTTAGATGCTTGCGACAGCCCTTGGCCCGTTCGGCGACTATAAATGTGGAGCCGGGCATCGGCCGGCCAGTTCAAGAGGGGCGCCACCGGAGGACGAACGGCGCTTTTTTTTAGCGCGCAAGGTATTGGATACATAACAACATCAGCGGCTGCAAAAATAGTCAGCCACCCTGCGGCAGTTATAGGAGAATCCGCTCACTGAATTCCTTTTGGAGCCCCTGATGCCCCTGCCCCGCTCGCTCGCCTGGTCGCTCGGCCTGATCGCCATTTGCGCCCTCGCCGCCCCGGCCTTCTCCGCTCAGCAAGCGGCGAAGCCTTCGGCCTCGCCGCAGGCGAACGGCAACACAACAGCTGTGTCACTGTTGGCCGGTAAACTACGCTTCAGCCTGCCAGCGGGGTTTCAAGGCGCCGCGCTGCCGCCGGGCGACGCCAGCACTGGCACTGCGGGCGCACAGGGCACGCTGTACATGAACGAAGCGCAGAAACGGATCGTGGTGGTTACCGAGATGCCGATTCAAAGCGCCGAGGGTTCGGGCAGAGGTGAAGAGGATGCGTTTCTTGCCAGCGCCAGCAAGGGCTTCATCAGCAGACAAGCCCAAGGCTTGCCGGATTTTCACCAAACAGGCGAAAAGCGTATCAACCTCGCCGGCCTGCCTGTGCAACAGATCGATGCAACCGCCACAATCGGAGGCGGTAAAACGCTGACTACTTACTACATCGCCGGCACGAAGCAACATATGGCGGTAGTGCAGGTGATTTCCCGGGAGGCAGACCGCGCGGGGCATGAAGCGATGACCCAACGTATAACTTCCGGCAAGCCCTGATAATCATTGCGGCCAGCGCGGCATGGCCGCCGCGTTGGCTACCGCTACTCTCTCAGCCCTCACTCAACGCGAATTTCGCTAGCCCATCCCCTTCCAGCCGGTAGCGCACCCACTCCTCATGCGCCTGGGCGCCGATGGAGGTGTAGAAATCGATTGCCGGCTGGTTCCAGTCCAGCACACTCCAATCCATACGACCGCAGCCGGTGTCATGGGCGATTTTCGCCAGATGACGCAGCAGCGCCTTGCCCGCGCCAATACCTCGATGCTTGGGGGACACAAAGAGATCTTCCAGATACAGGCCCTTACGGCCCTGCCACGTGGAATAACTGAGGAAGTACACCGCAAAACCGATGGGCTGACCATCAAGGTCGCAAATTACCGCGGTGGCGGGGGTAGCCTCATCGAACAGGCTGCGCTCAATGTCGGCGACGGTTGCCTGAACTTCATGCTCGGCATTTTCGTAGATCGCAAGCTCGGTGATGTACCCGAGAATCACAGCAGCGTCGCTTCGGGTGGCATCACGGATATGAAGGGTCACGGCAGGGCGTCCTTGTAGCGATTGAACAGAGCCACGAAGTTTGACCCAGAGAGCGGCCTTGATCACGCATTTCCTGCAAGGAGCGCACAGCAAAAAGGGCGACCCTCTCGGATCGCCCTTCATGTGCCCGCAAAACCGGGACTTCAAGCTGGTAGGCACAATTGGACTCGAACCAACGACCCCCACCATGTCAAGGTGGTGCTCTAACCAACTGAGCTATGTGCCTGCTGTGGCGCGGCATTCTACGGATATTCCAGCAACTGTCAACAACCAGGGAGGCACTACACGCTCACTGTCATAAAGCCATCATCTTGGGCTGTTACAAGGCGTAGTCTCTTTGCGCTCAAGGCCCCGCCGTGTTCAGATTCCGCCATTCCCGCCCCGCTCGCCAACGCCTGTTTCTACGTAAGGTCAGCATTGGGTTACGCCTATTCACAGGCTTTGCACTCTGCGCGTTGCTGCTGACCGGGCTGGGTGCGTTTTGCCTGCACGAAATTCATGCCATCCGCTACCAGGCTGAGCTGATAGAGCATGGGCCGCTGTCGAGCATTGCCCAGGCCGACGCAATTGCCCTGGACGTCGGCAAGCTGCGTACCGAAGCGGCTCTCCTGCTCAGCTCCGCCAATGATCCGGGTGAGATGGTGAATCGGCGCATCGCCATCGAACAGCTCGCCACGACTGTTGAACCGGCCATCGGCACCTACCTCGACAGCCTTCAGGCCGGCGCCGAGCACGACTCGGTGCAACTGCTGCGCGACGCTTATGAGCCATTTCTCGCAACGTTAAAAGAAGCGGTCGCCCTTATCGACCAAGGGCAGGCCCCGGCAGGCATAAACAAGGTGAACGAGGCGCTGGGCCTTCAGGGCGGCCTGATGGACATGCAGGTGCAGCTGCTACGTGAGCTCAACAAGCAAACCTCGGCCGCGGCCGTGCAACAAGCGGCAGCCCAGGCCGAGCGCAGCGCGTTGATCGTGCCCGTGGCCACGGGATCGGCGCTTTTGCTGATGCTGGTACTGGCCTGGCGGCTGACCCTGAGCATCACTGTTCCGCTGCGCCAGGCGGTGGATGTCGCCCGAGCCGTGGCCGCGGGGGACCTGCGAACGTCCGCGGCGCAGGGCGCCATTGAGGGCAACGACGAAAGTGCTCAATTGTTGGTGACCCTGGGGCATATGCGCGAGCAGCTACATGAACTGCTCAGCCAGCTGGGGCACAGCGTGGACCGCCTCAACGGTGCGGCGCGGGACATGGGCCAGGTAATGCAAGGCAGCGCCAACGACCTGCAACTGCAATACGCCGAGATCGAGCAGGCCGCCACCGCAGTCAGCCAGATGAGCAGCGCCGTGGAAGCAGTGGCGGCGAACGCGTTGTCGACCTCGGGCGCCTCGCGCGATTCCGCGACTGCGGCTCACGATGGGCAGGCTCAGCTGGATGCCGCCATGGGTGACATCGATCAACTGGCCGGCCAGGTGGAAAGCGCGGCCACCCAGGCCCGGCAGCTTGCCAGCCAGACGCAGAACATTCACAAGGTGCTGGATGTGATTCGAAACGTGGCAGAGCAGACCAACCTGCTGGCGCTCAACGCGGCCATCGAGGCAGCCCGCGCCGGCGAGGTGGGCCGCGGCTTCGCCGTGGTGGCAGACGAAGTGCGTGGGCTGGCCCATCGTACAGGCGCGTCCACGCGCGAGATCGAACAGATGATGAGCGAAATCCGCGGCGGCACCGAGATGGCGGTGCACGCCCTGAGTGAAAGCGCGAGCCAGGCCACCCGTACTCGCGCCCGTGCTCTAACGGCGCGTAATACGTTGGGCGCCATCTACGAATCGGTCGCCGGGATCGACAGCCGCAACCAGTTCATTGCCAGCGCCGCCGCCCAGCAGGCACAGGTGTCGCGAGACGTCGACAACACACTGTCGAAGATACGCGACCTGTCGCTGCAAACCGCCAGCGGCGCCACCCACACCCGCACCGCCAGCGAGGCGCTTGGGCGATTGGCTGGCGAGCTGAAGCAGATGATGGGGCGGTTTTCATTGTAATTGTTATCAGCCCTGGGGGCCGCCGAGGAGTAGCGCTCGCCCACTACTCAGGCGGCGGTCCCATATGCCGTGAGCCGAGCTGGCAGAGTGTTCCCCGCGCCTGCTCCAATCAGGGCCCATAGCAACAGGCGGCATTTGCGTGGGCACAGCGCGCCGGCCATATGGATACCCCGGCGCTGCAGGTCGATTTCGCCGCCAGCGAAGCCGTAGGTACGGTAGGCCGTGGTGCCAGCGCCGGTGCGGCTGGCGACGATGACCGGCATGTGGCGCGCGGCAAGCGCCAGCGTCGATACCCACCCCGCCGGAACATGCCCGGCGCCGAAGCCTGCGATCACTACCCCGGAATAGCCGGCGCGCAAGGCGCCTTGAAGCAGTTCCGGCCCCTCCCCCAGCGTGGCCTCGATCAGCGCCACACGTTGATCGAAGCGTTTGACCACCAGAGCTGGAAGCGCCGGCCCGGGCGGGCTTCGGTACCTCACTTGCCCTTCCACTATTTCGCCCACCGGCCCCGTGTTGGGTGACGCAAACGCCTCCAAAGCCAACGCATTGACCTTGCGCACGTCACTGGCGGGGTGTACCTGCTGGTTCATCACTACCAGCGCGCCACGCCCGCGGCTGGCGGGGGCAAGCGCTACCCGTGCCGCGGCCAAGAGGTTGGCGGGGCCATCGGCGCCCACGTCGTTGGCGCCGCGCATGGCGCCAGTCAATACCAGCGGCGCGGGCCCCGCCCATTGCAAGCCCAGCAGGTACGCGGTTTCCTCCAGGTTGTCGGTGCCTTGGCTAAGCACTACCCCCACGGCCCCAGCCTGTACCTGCTCTCTGGCCCAGGCCAACGCACTTTGCACCTGCGCGAAATCCAGAGAGGGGCTGGGCATCAGGCACAGGGTATGGGCCTGCACCTGGGCCAGGCTGGCCAGCTCTGGCAAACGTTCCGCCCACGCCTGTGCGCCCACCGCCGGCACGATGCCCTCCCCACCCTCGCGGGCAGCCATGCTCAGCGTTCCGCCCAAGGCGCCCAGGGCGAGGCGTGGCAAGGTACTCATGGGGTCACCAACCAGCCTATCAAAGGCAACAGGCACACCACGCCAACAGCCATGCTAAGCACATTGCCTACATAAGGATGTACATAAGCGGGCAGTCGTCGAGCGATAGCGACTGCCAAAGGCGGCATCAACAGCGCACCCAACAGCGCGCTTAGTGCAATGACGACAGGGGCGGGACCATGCATCAGGATCGCGGCCGGGACAAGGGAAACCAACGGAACGTACGTTGGGTACCAGCCATGCTCCTGCCATTGGCGGTGCCATACCCACACGCCAATGGCGGAGGCGCCCGCCTGACCTAGCAGGAGTTGGGGCAACCAGCCTGCGCCATAGAAAGGGCTGGCCGGGTTCAGCCACCACGCCAGCAACGCCCCGCTGATCAAACCTGCGCTGGCCCATTCGTTCCCATAAAAAGGCGCCTCGGAAAAGTCGGCCAGCACTCTTCGCACGCCCCATCGCCACCCCGTGGGGTTTGGCCTCGGTACCTCGGG
>Ga0265797_10012404_pt1 | contig 10450 bp, 6 predicted proteins | sample P2T30metagenome_FD_192433 | JGI IMG/M metagenome (GOLD analysis project Ga0265797, IMG submission 192433) | Plant litter microbial communities from East Loma Ridge, Irvine, California - P2 T30 | ecosystem: Environmental > Terrestrial > Plant litter > Unclassified | place: USA: California... | reverse complement strand
GCCGCCACGGCCACGCCCCCAAAACCGTATTTGCCTTTGCCGATGCGCAGGGTATTTCGGAGGGCGAGTTTTACCGCACCTACGCGTCTTTCGCCTCCATCGAGCGCGAGGCGTGGGTAGAGTTTGGACGTGAGGCCCGCGCCCAGGCGGCCCAGGAGCCGGCGTGGCAGGGCTACGGCGCCCGCGAAAAAATACTCGCGTTCTACTACACGCTGCTCGAGATTCTGAAGAACAACCGCAGCTTCGTACTGCTCACGCTCAAGCGCTCGCAGCAGCGCAAGCTGGCCGTGGTGCCCAAGGTGCTCGACCACTTTGAGGCTGAATTCAAGGACTTTGTAGAGGAGGTGTTGCATGAGGGTCGCACGACGGGTGAAGTCGCCAGCCGGCCTTTCTTGCAGGATGGCTACGGGCGCATTTTCCTGCGCCAGCTCCAGTTTATCCTGCTCTATTTCGTACGCGACGAGTCGGCCGGCTTCGAGCGGACCGATGCGGCCGTGGAAAAGGCCGTGACACTGAGCTTCGATTTGGTGGGCCGCAATACGTTTGATTCGGCCCTGGATTTTGGACGGTTTTTGCTGCAACGCTAGCCTTTTAATACGGAGTCCGTTCGTCATGCTGAGCTTGTCGAAGCATCTCTACTGCTTCATTCAACGGTGCGGTAGAGATGCTTCGACAAGCTCAGCATGACGACCGTTTTTGGCATTTATAACCAACGTTGCTATGTCCGACCAACCCCAGGAATCGCTGCCCACTTCTAAAGTGGCCCGCGCCGCCCGCTTCGCCAAAACCGGCTTTAAAGTGGGTGCCAACTACGTGCAGCACTACGCCAAAAAAGCCGTGGGTGCCGAATCGACTACCGCCGACCTGCACCAAGCCAAGGCCGAGGAACTCTACGGCACGCTCAGCGAAATGAAAGGCTCGGTGCTGAAAGTGGCCCAAATGCTGGCCATGGAAAAAAACCTGCTACCCCCGGCCTACGCCGAGCAGTTTCGGCAGGCGCAGTACCAGACGCCGCCGCTGTCGGGGCCGCTGGTAATTAAGGCATTTCGGGATGCTTTTGGGCACTCGCCCAGCGAGGTATTCGAGGAGTTTGACCCCAATGCCCGGCAGGCGGCCAGCATCGGGCAGGTGCATTTTGCCCGCAAAAACGGTAAAAACCTGGCCGTGAAAGTGCAGTACCCCGGCGTGGGCGCCAGCATCAAGTCCGACATTGCGATGGTGAAGCCGGTGGCGCTGCGCATCATGGGCCTCAAGGAAGAAACCCTGCGGCCGTACATCGCCGAAGTCGAAGCCCGGCTTATCGAAGAGACTGATTATAAGCTCGAACTGAGCCGCGGCCAGGCTGTAGCAGCCAAGTGCGGCCACCTGCCGCACCTGCAATTCCCGACCTACTACCCCGCCCTGTCGTCGGCCCGCATCCTTACCATGGACTGGCTGCCCGGCCAGCACATGCAGGAGTTTTTGGCCGACAACCCATCGCAGGAAGTGCGCAACCAGCTCGGCCAGGCGCTCTGGGACTTTTACCAGTACCAGCTGCGCGAGCTACGCCAACTGCACGCCGACCCGCACCCCGGCAATTTCCTCTTTAGCCACACCGATGGCGGCACCGTGGGCGTGCTCGATTTTGGCTGTGTGAAAGACGTGCCGCCACTGGAGCAGCAGCAGTTTTTGGCGCTGCTCGACCCGGCCACCCTATCCGACCCCACCCGCCTCGAAATGCTGCTGACCGAAGCCGGCGTGCTGCGCTCCACCGACTCGCCCGCCCTGCGCGGCATGTACCTGCGCACCCTCACGCAGTCGCTGGAGTTGGTCGGCCGCCCCTTCCGTCAGGAAACGTTCGACTTCGGCGACCCGACTTATCTCAAAAGCCTCTACGCGCTCGGCGACGACCTGATGCAGGACCAGGAGCTACGTCAGCAACGCGAGCCCCGCGGTTCGGCCCACTTCGTGTATTTGAATAGAACCTACGTGGGCCTGTTTTCGCTGCTTACGGAGCTGGGCGCGGTGGTGCAGGTACAGTATCAACCACTTCCTACTATTTCCTAGAGCAAATCCTAGAATAGTGTACAAGTAGATGTAGAGACGCATCCTTGCGTCTTGTCGTTGTTCAGCTCGTCCAACGTGAGACGCGAGGATGCGTCTCCACATCCACTCCGCAAATCTCTGATAATCTGCATCTAGGCAGCAGCCTGCTTGAGTAGGCGCAACACCACTTCCTTTTGAAAAGCGCGAAAAGCGGGGTTACCAGAGGCATTGGCGAACACTAGCACGCCGATGCCCTGGTCAGGCTGGAGGCAGGCTACGGTGTCCGCGCCGGGGTCTCCCCCGCTGTGGCTGGCCACTTGCCCGCCACCCGGTAGCTCGCGCAACTGCCAGATAAGCGCTTGCTTGATGCTGGGGTTGTCGGCTGAAACGACAACTGGCTGCGGGGCCAAAAAGGCTTGCAGCGTGTCGGGCCGCAAGTACTGGTGGCCCGCCAGTTTCCCCTGGTTGGTGAGCATGGCTAGGAACTGCGCAAAGTCGCGGGCTGACGTGCGCAGTAAGCCTGCTGGCCAGTCGGGGTAGCCGGTGGGTGGCAACTCCCGCGTCCGACCCGCCACTATTTTGTAGGGGCGCGCCACCCCAGCGGCGGGCAGCGTGCTCAGTTTCCAGCTCGTATTGCGCATGCCCAAAGGCCCAAATAGCTGCTGCTGCGTCAGCTTTTCGAGCGGGTCGGGGCCAACGCGGCCCGCCAGGTAGCCCAGTAGCGCAATTGCCACGTTGCTATACTGCCACAGGGTGCCGGGCTGGGCCGCCAAAAAGCACTTATCGGCCGCGTACCACCGGCCGCCGGGCGAGAGGTAGCCCGTCAAAAAATCTCGTAGTGGCAGGGTCGGGTCGCCGGTTACGGCAAATTCCTTGGTGCGCCCATATACCTCGTCGCTGATGCCGGAAGTATGTGTAAACAAGTGCCGAAAAGTGATGGGAACGGCCGGGAATTGCGGATGCACCACCTCAAAATCGAGGTAGCGGCTTATCGGCTCGTCTAGCTGGTAGCGTTGCTGCTCCTGCAATTGGAGCAGCGCGGCACCCGTCATCACCTTGCTAACCGACGCGATATGAAAGGCTGTATCAGGCGTCACGGGTACTTTACCCTTGACGTTGGCCAGGCCGTAGCCCGCCGAAAAGCGCACTTCCCCGGCCCGCACAATGGCCACACTCAGGCCAGGCGTGCCCGTTTGGGCTAAGCCCTGCTGCACGAATGCCGCAAACTCCTGCTCCCAGCTCGGAGCCGCTCGCAGGCGCCTAGCAAAAGGTATGGTAAGCAGGGTAGCGCCTATGCGCAAAGCTTCTCTACGGTGCATGGCAAGGCGTCATCTAGTAATATATCGAGCGAAAGTAGCCTATTCCGGCTCCGCTAGCCTTATGGCTAGTGGATACAAAAAAAAGAGGCCGCTCCCAATGGAAGCGGCTTCTCCGGTTTTATCCACTTTTAGGATAGGTGCTTTAGATGCTGCGGCTGATGCCTAGCTCCAGCCCACGCAACTCGGCGAGGCCGCGCAGGCGGCCGATGGCCGAGTAGCCTGGGTTCGTTTTTTTATGCAGGTCGTCGAGCATCTGGTGGCCGTGGTCGGGGCGCATGGGCAGGCTGATTTGGCGCTGGCGCATTACCTGCACCAGTTCGCGCATCACGCCGTACATGTCCACATCGCCTTCCAAATGATTGGCCTCGTAGAAATTGCCTTCGGCATCGCGCTGGGTGCTGCGGAGGTGAATGAAGTGAATGCGGTCGGCAAACTGGCGCACCATGCCGGGCAGGTCGTTATCGGCGCGCACGCCAAAGGAGCCGGTGCAGAAGCATAACCCATTGCGAAGCGAAGGCACGGCAGCGGCCAGCGCGGCCACATCGGCGGCCGTGCTCACCACGCGGTGTAGGCCCAAAATCGGGTACGGCGGGTCGTCGGGGTGAATGGCCAGGTTCACGCCCACTTCCTCGGCCACCGGCACGATTTCCTGCAAAAACAGTATCAGGTGCTGCCGCAATTTGTCGGCGTCAATGCCATCGTAGGCATCCAGCGCCTCCTGAAACTGCGCCAGCGTGAAGCTTTCCTCGCTGCCCGGCAGCCCGGCAATGATGTTGCGCTGAAGCAGTTGTTTCTCCGCGTCGCTCATGGCATCGAAGCGAGCCTGGGCGCGGGCTAGCTCGGCAGGCGAGTAATCCTGGGCCACGCCCCGGCGTTGGAGTAGCAGGGCATCGAAGGCCACAAAAGCCGCCTTTTCGAAGCGCAGGGCTTTCGAGCCGTCTTCTACTTCGTAGGCCAAATCCGTGCGCGTCCAGTCGAGCACGGGCATGAAATTGTAGGTAACGGTGTAGATGCCGCAGGCCGCCAGGTTGCGAATAGATTGCTGGTAATTAGCAATGTGCCGCTGAAAATCGCCGGTACGGGTCTTGATATTTTCATGTACCGGTACGCTTTCGACCACGCTCCAAGTCAGGCCGGCTTCGGCAATAAGTTGTTGGCGCTGCTGGATTTCGGCCACCGGCCATACTTCACCATTCGGAATGTGGTGCAGGGCTGAGACGAGGTCGGTCGCGCCAGCCTGGCGAATGTCGGCGAGGCGCACGGGGTCGTTGGGGCCAAACCAGCGCCAGCTTTGAATAAGGGGCATATTTTTTCAGTTATCAATTATAAGTGAGCAGTTATCGGTTCCGTCATGCTGAGCGGAGCGCAGCGCAGTCGAAGCATCTCTACCTCAATACTAACTCCTATCGCTAGCAACGAAGCGGTAGAGATGCTTCGACTCCGCTGCGCTCCGCTCAGCATGACGAAAATTGGCAGGCAACCTAATCACACCCCGCTATAAGCGTTGAAGCCGCCATCGACCAGCACCGTTTCGCCGGTCACGAACTTGGAGGCGTCGCTTAATAAATAGATGAGCGTGCCTGTTAATTCCTCGGCTTCGCCGAAGCGCTGGAAGGGCGTGTTGGCGATAAACTTGCGGGCGCGGTCGGTAAGCGCACCGTCGGGTTCGAGCATGAGCGAGCGGTTTTGCTCGGTGAGAAACACGCCGGGTGCGATGGCATTCATGCGGATTTTACCGCCGTAGCGCTGGCCCAATTCCACGGCCATCCACTGCGTGTAGGCCTCTACTGACTTCTTAGCCAGGGTATAACCCAGCACCCGCGTGAGCGGTCGCTGCGCCGTGAGCGATGAAATATTGACGATGGAGCCACTCCCCTGCTCAGCCATCACGCGGCCAAAAACCGTGGTCGGAATGACCGTGCCGAACAGATTCAAGTCCACGGCGCGGCGGGTATCGGCGATGCTGAAATCGAATAAATCCTGGTCGGGGCGCACGGTGGCGCCGGGCAGGTTACCGCCGGCTGCGTTCACCAGCCCGTCGATGCGGCCCCACTGCGCCAAAATCTGGTCGCGGGCGGCTTCGAGCTGGGTCGTGTCGAGCACGTCGGCTAGGATAACCAGCGCCTCGCCGCCCGCCGCCCGGATAGCGGCGGCGCGGGCTTCGCCGCGCTCGGCATCGCGGCCCATCACTACTACCCGCGCCCCGGCCTCGGCCACGGCTACCGACATGGCCGCTCCGAGCACGCCCGTAGCACCAGTGATAACCACAACCTTACCAGCTAATGAAAATTGATTTAAAGCAGACATTCAGTGAGTTGCTCTGTGAGAGCCGTAAAAGTAGACGCGGCAGTTGGCCGGTTTGTGTAGAGAATTAGCCAGTAATTGGCGGTAGTTGGCTTCGCAGTACCGTGGACTCTGTGAGTCCACGGTACTGCGGCTACGGCAGCAGTGTCAGCTTGCCTTCGAGGCGAATGTCGTCGGAGGCGCTACCTACCATTAGGTTGAAATCGCCGGGCTCAGCGGCCCACTCCAGCTTCGTGTTGTAGAAGGCCAGTTTATCCTTGTCGATGGTGAAGGTGAGCGTGCGACTTTCGCCCGGTTTTAGGCTCACTTTCTGGAAGTCTTTCAGCTCCTTGAGCGGCCGGGCCACCGAGGCTACCAAGTCGCGCAGGTAGAGTTGGGCGACTTCCTCGCCGGCTACTTTGCCGGTATTGGTGAGGGTGAACTGCACCTGCGTGGTTTCGGCGCTGCTCAGGCTGGAGCGGCTTATTTTTAGGTCAGCATACTTGAAGGTGGTGTAGCTCAGACCGTAGCCGAAGGCGTAGCGCGGCGTGTTGGGCGCATCGATGTAGGCCGACTTGTAGCGCGTGTCGCCGGGCTTGGTTACGGGGCGACCGGTGTTGTACTGCTGGTTGTAGGCGATGGGAATCTGGCCCACGGCGCGGGGGAAGGTAATGGGCAGCTTGCCGGCCGGGTTGTAATCGCCGCTGAGCACGTCGGCCAGCGCGTGACCGCCTTCCGCGCCCGGCCACCACGCCATCAGGATAGCGTCGGCCTGGTCGGCGATGGTATTGAATATCAAGGGCCGGCCGCCGAATATGACCACGATTACGGGCTTGCCGGTGGCTTTCAGGGCCTGAAAAAGCTCTTCTTGCACGCCGGGCAAGTGGATGTCGGTGAGCGATTTGGCCTCGCCGCTCATGTCCCAGGTTTCGCCCACGGTCAGCACGATGGCATCGGCGTTTTTGGCCGTTTCCACGGCTTGCGCGAAGCCAGCGCGGGAGTCGCTTTGCACGTCGCAGCCCTTGGCGTAAAGCAGTTGCGTTTGCTTGCCAATACGCTGATTCATCGCATCGTACACGTTCGTTATCAGCGTAGTGTCGCCATCGGGCACCCAGCTGCCGTCGAGGTCGCGCTTGGCCTTAGCCAGCGGGCCGATGAGAGCCAATTTGCGCCACTCGCGGCGCAACGGCAGCGCCTGGTTTTCATTCTTTAGCAAGACCATAGCCTTGCGCGCCATTTGGCGGGCGGCGGCTGGGTTTTGCGGGTCGTTGAGCACCTGCTTTTCGCGCTTCTCGTTGGAGAAGCGGTACGGGTCGTCGAACAAGCCCAACTCGAATTTCTTGCGCAGAATGCGGCGCACGGCGTCATCGAGCAGGGCCACGTCGGCCTTGCCATCCTGCACCAGCTTGGCGAGCTGGTTGTGGTAGGCGTCGCTTTCCATGTCCATGTCGGAGCCCGCCGCGAGGGCTTTTTGGGCGGCGTCGGACTGGTTTTGGGCGTAGCCCCAGGGCACCATCTCGCCGATGCTACCCCAGTCGCTCACCACGAAGCCGGGGTATTTCCACTGCCCTTTCAGGATGTCGCGCTGCAAATAGGCATTGCCAGTAGCGGGCACCCCATTGAGCGTATTGAAGGAGTTCATGAACGTGGCTACGCCCGCATCGGCCGCCGCTTTGAAGGGCGGCAAATACGTTTCCCAGAGCTGTTGTTGGCTCATATCCACGGCGTTGTAGTCGCGGCCCGCGATGGCCGCACCGTAGGCCGCAAAGTGCTTGGCGCAGGCCATAATGGCATCGGTACCGCCCAATTTCTCGCCCTGAAAACCCAGCACCCGCGCCCGCGCAATCTGCGCGCCGAGGTACGTGTCCTCGCCCGCGCCCTCCATCACGCGGCCCCAGCGCGGGTCGCGGCTCACGTCTACCATCGGGGCGAAGGTCCAGTGAATACCCGCCGCAGCAGCCTCTTTGGCAGCCACGTGCGCGCCCAGCCGAATGGCGTCCAAATCCCAGCTGGCGGCCTCGGCCAGTGGAATCGGGAACACAGTTTTGTAACCGTGAATGACGTCGAGGCTGAACAGTAGCGGAATATGCAGCCGCGATTTCATGGCCTCGGCCTGAATCTCGCGGGTGCTTTTGGCACCGCGCACGTTCAGCATAGAGCCCACCTGCCCGGTGCGAATGGCGTTGAGCTGGTTGTCTTTGCGGGCACTGGCCGGGCCGGTCAGCTCGCGGCCCGAGTACTGGTTGAGCTGGCCGACTTTTTCTTCCAGCGTCATTTGCTGGAGCAGCGCGGTAATGCGCTGCTCAGTAGCGGGCTGCTGCTGAGCGGCAGCAAACAAGGCTTTAAACAGGAGAGCGCTGGCAAGCGGCAAGGTTTTTTGGAGCACAGACGGGAGAAACAACTTACTTGATTAGCATTATTTTAGACGGTATTTAGCTAATAATCCGCCATTTACAAAATCTCACCTACCACGCCGCACGGGCCGTTGGAACTGCTGCATGGCCGCCGCGTAGCGCTGGCCCATCAGGCGGGCCGAGGCGGCATCGAGGTGCAGGTGGTCGCCGCGGTCGGTGGTGCCGGTGGCGGGCGCGTAGGTGTAGTAGGGCATGGTTTTATTCAGCTCAGCCAGCGCTGCGTTAATACGAGCTACGCCGGCCGCGTCGGTAGTGCCTTGTGGAAAAGCCGGCAGCTGCCCCGCTACGAAAGGAACAGTGGGCGCTTGCAAGTCAGTGCGTAGCTGGGCAATGAGCGACATCAGTTTGACCGCGTAGGCCGCGCTTTTATCGGGGCTGGTATCAGACTCGCCCTGGTGCCAGATGATGCCGGCCAGCGTGCCCGTCGCCAGGGCCGTGCGGGCGCGGGCCAGGGCATCGTCGTAGGGGTGCGTTTTGGTGCCGTCGAAGTAGGTGCCGGGCACCCAGGTATCAATGCCCGAACCACCCACCGCGCACGGAATCAAACCGATAAATACGCTGGTGTCCCGCGCCGCCATCGCCCGGCCGAAGGCCAGCCCCGGCCCTACCCCAGCCACTGGCTTGTCGAAGTGCAGCGGGTCTTTGGCCACCTCCCACTGCCCGGCCGGATTGAGGCGCAAAACGTGGCTATTGGGCACCGTGTCCTGGGCTTCGACTGCGCCGCGCCCAGCCATATTCGACTGGCCAATTAGCAGATACAGCTGAAATTTCTCCTTGCGGACTGGCGGGGCTACTACCACGCGCTGCCGGGGCTGCACGCTTTGCGCCCGCAGCCCGGCAGTGGAAAACAGGCTTAATAAACTGAAAACGAGGAATATTTTACGTGGCACGGGCAGCGAGTGTATCGTGGACCCTGCGGGTCCGCGCGTAGGTAGGTTAACAAGCATTTTATTCGCGGACCCACAGGGTCCACGGTACAGCTAACGTTTGTCGAAGTAATCGGCTAGGCGGTACATCTGCTGGTTCAGCCCCTTCATCTCATCTAGCAGCGGCTGGTAGGGCGTGAAAGTGTTGTCCACGATGCCTTTGTTAGCGTCGGTATTCGAGGGCTCGGCCCCGATTTTGGTCGGGTCGTTATCCTGGTATTTAAACCAGTGCCAGCCGATACAATTCTTCGATTCAAGCAAACCTAGCGTGAAATTCTGGTAGAAGTTGCCGCGGTCGGCCTGGGTTTTTACGACCCAGCCCGCACCAGCGGTATTGGCTAGGCCGGGTGCGTCCTCGCCTTTCACGTACCATTCGGTCACAATGAACGGCTTGCCGGACGTGCGCTCCCAGTCGGCTACCCACTGCTTTTCGGGCGTCCAGTTGTTGTAATAATTGATGCTCACTACATCGAGGTACTTGCCGGCCACACGCATTAGCTCGGGGTAGTAGCGCTGCGCGCCGTGGAAGCGGCAGCCGAGGTACATGTGGTTGGGGTCGTACTTTTTCAGGGCCGTGGCCACGATGGAAAAGTACCGTTCGGCCGCGTAGGCCAAGAACTCCTGCCGGTTTTGGTCAGTGATGGTTTCGATGGTGATGCTGCGCTCGTCGGCCCACTTTTTGGCGGCCACGTAGCCGGGCTCGGTGGGGGGCAGCTTGAGGTAGCCGTCAAGGTTTTTACGCAGCAGCGGCATCTCGTTGTCCGAGAAGTAGCCGAATAAATTCGGGTCGCTCTTGTACTGGCTCAGCTCTTTGGCGCGCGCTTCGCAATAGTCCTCAAAGCCGGGGTCGAACACGAAAATAACGTCATTCGGGTAGCCTTTGTGGCCGGGCTGCTGGTAGGTGCCGCCGCGCTTGCTGCCGTAGCCGCTCATCCAATCGAGGTTGATGCAGTAGGCCAGCGCCTGCTTATTCTGGTCTTTATTCTCCCTAATTTCCTTGGTGGCCGACCACGCGCCTGCTCCATTAAACCCATTCGCAAACAATAGCTTGCGGGTGCCCGTCATCCAACCGGCGCGGTCGCCAAACTTCGCCTTTAGCGCTTGGTTGTTGCGCTCCGAGCTGCCGGGCTGCAAGTCGTTCAGCGCGTTGTGTAGGTAGCAATAGCCCTCGGGGTCCACGGCCCACCAGCGGCCATTTAGCTTCTTCACGTAGAAAAAGCCGGTGGCCGTGGTGCGCCGGTCGAGCCGGCCGCCGTACTTGCTCAGCTTGGTCGTGCCGGGGGCAAAACCCTTGAGTTGGCCAACGGTGCGCGTGGGGTAGTTCTTGTATTCCGAGAAGCCCGCCTTGCCGTTGAGCTGCGAGTTGTTGATGGTCTTTTTGGCGGCTACGCGCAGGGCGTATTCGGTGCTGTCGGTGGGCGATTGGGCGTGGGCGGCAGTGGCAAAGAGTATTAGTCCTAACGTCAGCAGACGTGCAACCCCA
>Ga0265797_10012403_pt1 | contig 10450 bp, 11 predicted proteins | sample P2T30metagenome_FD_192433 | JGI IMG/M metagenome (GOLD analysis project Ga0265797, IMG submission 192433) | Plant litter microbial communities from East Loma Ridge, Irvine, California - P2 T30 | ecosystem: Environmental > Terrestrial > Plant litter > Unclassified | place: USA: California... | reverse complement strand
AGCCAGGTTTATCCATGCAGAGGGTATCAGAATGGAAAACGTTCAGACCGCAATTGATGATTTTAATATGCAGCGAAAATTAAACCCAGACCTCCGCAGGGCAGTCGGCCATGTGGCCCTGAGCTGGAGTAAGAATGATGCTGACAAATTAACGACTGAAATCATGATGCAGCAGGCAAAGGAATACATGCAAAAGATGAAGATCAATTCGACTCAATATCTTCTCGTCGAACACAAGGATAAAAATCACCCGCATGTACATCTGATTTATAACCGCGTCAACAATGAAGGCAAAACAATTTCTGACCGGTTTCAAAGAGGAAGAAATCAAAAGGTCTGTAAAGAGATGACTTTGAAATACGGCTACTACCTGGGCAAAGACAAATCCCAGGTCAACCGTTTGCAGCTGACTGGTGCGGATAAGATCAAATATGAACTGTATGACGCCATCACGGCTGCCAGTCAAACGGCGCGAAACTGGAACGAATTGGAAGCGGCTCTGAAAAAGCAGGGTATCGGTTTGGTGCTTAAATACAAATCCGGAACTCAGCAGATCCAGGGGATCAGCTTTAGTAAGGGTGATTTAAAGATGAAAGGATCTAAAATCGACAGAAGCCTTAGCTACGGCAGACTGGATGAGAAAATCCGACAGAACCAGAAATGGTTGATTGTTGGGCAGACTGCTTCGCCGGTATCAGAAAAGCCAGGCATACACAGTCAACTCCCTACTTTCCAGGAACCTGCCAGAAGGGTCGGTTCCGAAGACAGTTTATTAAAAGACCTGATGAGTCCTTCCGAGTCATATTCGCAAACGGACCCGTATGAGCTCAGAAATCGAAAAAGAAGAAAAAAGTATAAAGGACAATCATTATGAAAAAGATAGAGGAACAACTCGATGCCATAGAAGAAGTACTTACGCAGCTGGTTAAGAAAATATCTGCCGCCGAAGAACAGGACAAAAATCAGAAAGTCACACCGGATGACAGCATCAGCATTATGCTGGCTGAAATCAATACCCAATTAAAAAAACAGCCATCCGGGCAGCTGTTAATTTCTCAGATGAATGGTTTACAGAAAAGTATTGAAACCATTTCGCAGCAATCCCAGGTCAGGCACCACCATCATTTTGACCTTCAATCCAGGGGTTTTATTATTTCAGCCGCGATTCTGTTGATTGTATCTGCTATTAGCGTCGGCATTGCCGTCACAAACAGCGGTGAAAACAACCGGCTGCATGCGATGGATGTTAAATACCGGATGGTACGGCAGATCAATCCGGAGATTGCTGCCTGGACGGATAGTATATATTACCGCAATCCGGAGCTGGCAGAACAGGAGACAGAAAAACGGGAAGCGCATGAATTGGTAATAAAGGATGCGGAAGCACTTTTGAAACAGAAGCAGCAGGAGACTAAAAATGCTCAGGATTTCCTTAAAAAGCTCAAAAAGGATTGATTTGGACCTTTGCTGCTCAATAATGCCTTTTATGGATCAAAATGGACGCGTTGGGCAGCAAAAGTTTATAAAGGTTCGTGTTTGGTAGGAAAAGTTAACTTTTGGCCGGATTAACATTTTTTTCAATTAAGGAGAGACCGTCCCAAAGCAGAATTCATTAATGCTGCCTATAATATACCGAGCTCGTCTTTGCTCGGTATATTCCAAATGCGAGCTTATCCACTCTTCCAGATATTGATTTTCAAGCATCAGTTTAAATTGCTGTTGCAGATAGGATTTGACATCTTCGTCAGCAGAAAACATCTCCTGCCATAATGTTCTGCGGTGATTAAAAATGTAAACCAGGTCTTCAAAATCTGTACTGGTTCTGCCATCATTACCGCCTCTATTTTTAAATGCTTCAAGCTTGGTTGCAATAAAATATTCCGGCCTGAATATATTGATGTTATAGCCATCCCCCAGATCATATTTTACTGCTGTTTTAAAACCCTGGGGATACCAAATATTGCTAAACCCGAGTATTTTATCATCGGTCGGCATAATATCTACGGTTATCCCCTGTATTTTATATCGGCATATCACTCCGGATTCAATATCGTTCACAAATTTTTTGGCTCTCAACTTTTCTTCTAAAGTGGCATAAGCCTTGTAATCTGTTAGCTCAATCAGAACGTCAACATCGTCGGTGGGGCGGATTTCTTCTGCTACACGCTGTACATATAGCGAAACCGTAGCTCCTCCAACAAAAATTACTGAATCCTGCAGTTCTTCTAAAGCATCATAGACTGCTTTTATACGAAGTATATTCTGTCTTTGGCTCATTAAGAATTATCATTTTTAGTTGCTCCAAGGCCATTCTTTTCTCCCTTGATCGTCCTACTCTCAGAATATCTATACTTGCTAGTAACTTATAAAGTAACTCGTCCTCCAACACGGCTTGGGGAACTCCCTTATGTAAGGGTTCTATGGAAAGACCTCTCATTGATCCCTCTTCGCTCTTCCAAACGTAATCTACCGTGCCTGAAAATTGTAGTTTATAAAACGGATGTGAATAGGCGGTGGGTATACCTGTAACAATTTGTCCTGGTACTACAGGAAATACGTAGGAAAGGCCGAATTCTATGAATTCCATCAGGCCATTTAAGCGTATGTTCTTCTTGCTGTCATCAATAAGTCCTGCTATGTGACTTCGGCTGAGTGATTCAGAAACCTCAGAAACACTCATAAATAGTTTAGCTGAAAGATCCCTGTACTGCCAGGCAGTATCCCTCAGACTTATGATTTTAAGCAAGATTACTACATCCAAAGGACGCATTCCGTTATGTGCTCTCATAATACAAATATAAGACTTTGTTTGCTGTTCGCAAATCGCGAACAGCAAACAAAGAAAGTACATAAGTTAAGATTTGTGAGCAATCCTAACGAAACCGTAATATTAGATACTCTTGCTTTGACTATTCAACAACTTTTGCAGCAGTTCATTCTTGTCTTGCTCTGCTTTTAGAAGGCGCTCGTAGAGCTTTTTATTTTCTTCAAGTGCCTCAACCCATCTATCCATCGGATTGAAATTGTACTGTACAGAGGCCGAATGATCATTGTAGGTGTTAGATATGATGCTAATAGCCGTTTCCTCATTGAAGTTTTTAATAGCATCTGCAGGAACCTGTAATATCTTAGCCACTTGATCTAAAATATCCTGTTCAATAGTCTCTTTCTGTTCCAGAAGTGACACTCGTTTTTGTGTCCAATCCTCACCCAACTCATACGCAAGGCCTTCCTGCTTGATTCCTAGCATTTCCCGGAAACGCTTTACGTTTCTGCCTTGGTGTATGTTTTTGGTCATATCAGATGATGAGCTCATGCCGTAAATGTAATGCTAATAGATTGCTATCAAAGTTCTAAAATAGTCGTTTCTAGCTAAAATTCCCAATATCAGAATTTTTTAGAAATCGTATTCAACTCAATTTCCGGAATGGTTTATCATAAATAACAGTGTTATGAGATTCATTTCAGAAGGTGATGCAGACGTCCGACCGCTTTGGATGTCGCCACAGGAAATCAATGATCCATCGGAATTCATTCGTCAATTTTGCAGGATGCACAGCATCGCTGATTGCAGGTTTTTCCTTTGGCAGATATTAAGCAATTCCGTTTCTGCTAAAAACACGGATGCAAATGCATCTGCCGGAGAACAGCTTTATTTTTTTGAAAATCTAATGCCTTTTATTGAGGCAGTCTTCTTGTTGCAGCATACTGATGCACAACAAACAATTGTCGTAAGTTCCGAAAACAAGGCCTCACATGAGAATATCGAAAGTCCGGTATCAGACAAAAACTCAGCTACAAGCACTTCCGACAATTCTCTGCACACCGGACAAATTGAAAAGAGTAAACTCAAAAAGAAATATAAAAAGTTAAAGAACCACTCCGTTTGGTACAGGGAAAGAATAAATGACCCCTTCCAGGTTATCCGTAGTTTCTTTGACTATTCTTCACTAATGAGTTTCAAGATTAACTTATATGAAATTTTGAAAGTAACGTCGGAGGATTATTTTTATCAAAAAGGAAGCCCAAATAGTGTTGCACACCATCTTGAAAGGCTTGAATCTATCATCAATGTGGCGTATCTGATGATTGGAGAAGACCTGAGCCACGCAGACACAAAGTTCAAATCAGAAGATCAGCAATTTCATGTAACTCAAGAAATGTCTCACTCCTTGTTAACAAAGGAAGAAATACTGAGTCCCCACAAAGTCCTTACGTCCTTTTTTGACTACAAATCCTTGAAAGAGTGGAAAAAGGCCCTAATCGAAATAAATGATTTCGCACTAAGCAAACATCCGGCCCAGGAATGGGGTGTATGGATTGATACCCTTCCGGTTTTTGTACATTCAGTAAAGCTTGCAGAAGCTTTGTATTTGATTGGACACAGCCTTGAAGAGCAAGACGAATAAGGGTGTCTAATTATTGCAAAGATGGACACCCTTAAATAAAAGTAAAATTCGCAGAAAAACCATTTGGCTGTATGCTCATTCCCTATCTGAGTTAGATTTCTGCACAACCTGTTCCAAAATGGAACAGGTTGTGCAGACGGAAAGAAAGGAAAGATTCACTTGTATAAACTAGGTGTTACAATATCTGTTGACTATCGGGTGAACTCAACAAAAGCCACCCAATTCTGGAAATGGCAACAAAGTGTCAATAATATTATCTGATAAAGGATTACATTATTAACGATAAGCGGCTAAGTCAAATATATTTAATTGTGGAGCTTTTTAGGGTTCAATAATACCGTCGTTTGATTGAAAAAAATGACTCACACTGCAAATAACCGATATCAGTAGTATAGACGCCAATTTAGTACAGCTGAGTACGTTATCGCACGTTAATAACTGTACTATTCTAAATAACAAAATCACAAGAGGGGATAGACAGTAGAGCGAAGTTTCAAAGAATGTTAGAACAGGTGCAATAACGGTTTCGGTATCGAACATTTGGATGTCCGGTATCGGACATAATGCTACAATTAGAGTAAATCTAAATATCTAAAAATCAGCCTGTTGTTGATTATTTTTTTTCTGGCTCGAAAATTTAATCAGCAAAAGTAGAAGTTATAGAAACATATGAAACGGACCTATTTAGGTGAGTTTGAAGAAATTGTCTTGCTGGCCGTTGCGACGATGGAAGGGCATGCTTATGGCGTGGTGCTGATGCATGAGATCATTGAACAGACTGGCCGGGACGTAAGGCTGAACCAGGTTCATTCGGCTTTGCAGCGTTTGGAGGAAAAAGGAATGGTGAAATCCGAAATGGGTGAACCTACTTCGGAACGAGGTGGAAGACGCAAGAGATTGTTTAAGGTGACAGCTTACGGGCAGCGCACTTTGCATGAGATACAAGAAGTAAGGGTGAGCTTTTGGAGCAGGATTGTAAATCCATTCAAGTTGGAAATCAACTTATGAAAAGTAAAGATGAAAGCTCGTCAAAACCTCCGAAATGGGCCAATCGGCTTTTACTTTGGTTTTGCACCTCTGATTTGCAAGAGACCATTCTCGGGGATTTGCATGAGGACTATGCTTGGAAAGTAGAGCGTTTTGGTGAGAAAAAGGCGCGCTGGTACTACTGGCGGGAGGTTTTAGGGTTTATTAAGCCAAGATTTTTAAAAAGGACATCAACCATCACATTCCGTTTATCCAGCCCAGATATGATACGCAATTATTTCAAAATCGCTTTCCGGAATCTTGCAAAGAACAAGGGATATTCCACTATAAATATCGGTGGATTAGCTGTCGGTATGGCCGTGGCTACGTTGATCGGGCTATGGATTAATGATGAGCTTACATTTAATAATTCTTTCAGAAACCATGAGCGCATTGCTCAGGTGCGGGAGCAAGGCATTTCAAAAGAGGGTAAACGTTATTCAAACAACTCGCTCCCATACCCACTTGCAACCGAACTTAAAACCAATTACGCAAGCTATTTCAAGCATATCTTGATAGCTCAGCAGCCAGAAGAATTCATTTTGGCTACAGGAGAGATAAAATTGACTAGGAAAGGTCAATTTATTGAAGCCGGTGCGCCGGAAATGCTTTCATTAACAATGCTCAAAGGAACCTGGTCAGGATTAAAAGACCCGCATTCGATACTGCTCTCGGCATCCGCAGCGTCGGCTCTTTTTGGCGATACAGATCCTATCGACAAGCCCATTAAGATCAATACAAATATTGAGGCAAAAGTGACGGGCGTTTATGAAGACTTGCCGCACAATACAGAATTTCAAGACATCAAGTTTTTTGCGCCATTTGATTTATATACGGCCGCAAATCCATGGGTCAAAGAACAGCAATGGAATAACTGGTTTCTGTCAATTTACACAGAGATTAAACCCGGGGCAGACTTTGCTCAGATTTCGAAAATCATCAAGGATATTGAGATCAATAACATAAAAAATTTACAAGACAGCCGCGAGCAAATGGCCAAGAAACCGCAGATAGCATTGCTTCCAATGAGCAGCTGGCACCTTTACGGCGATTTTTATTTGGATAACAGGGAGCCTGTACGGATGGTCTGGCTGATTGGCATCATTGGTGCGTTTGTGTTGTTGCTGGCATGCATCAACTTCATGAATTTATCAACGGCGCGCTCGGTTAAGCGGGCAAAAGAAGTGGGTATCAGAAAGGCGGTCGGATCGCGGCGCGCTCAGTTGGTCGGGCAGTTTTTGAGTGAATCTTTCTTAGTTGTTTTACTTGCCCTGATGCTATCTTTTTTGCTGGTCTGCCTGTCATTGACCTGGTTCAATGACATCGCATCCAAGGATTTGACTGTTCCCTGGGACACCTATTCTTTTTGGATAGTAAGTACAGTATTCGTAATTGTTACCTCACTTTTAGCAGGCAGCTATCCGGCTTTTTATCTCTCTTCTTTCCAGCCAGTTAAAGTGCTGAAGGGAGCCATGCAAACCGGGCGCTTCGCTTCTATCCCGCGAAAGCTGCTCATTGTTGTTCAATTTACGGTTTCAGTCTCGCTTACTATTGGTACTCTCCTTGTATACCGTCAAATTCAGTTTGCCAAAAGCAGACCCGTTGGCTACGAAAAAACTGGTTTGTTGATGGTTGAAAAGAAAACATCTGATTTTGCAGGAAAGCATGAACTACTCAGAAGCGAGCTTAAAAATACGGGTGTTGTGTTAGAAGTAGCAGCATCAAGGAGCTCTACAACTGGTATCACGATGTGGAATGGTGGCTTTTCCAGTAAAGAAAAAGAATTTGACTGTCCGAAAGGTTGTGGTACCCTGCCTGTTAGCACCCAATATGGAAAAACCATTGGCTGGCAATTCACGAATGGCAGAGACTTCGGTACGACAGGGGCGGGCGACTCGACTGGCTTTGTTATCAACGAATCGTTTGCCAAACTCCTTGGCTTGAAAAATCCCGTTGGAGAAAACCTGACGTGGAGTCCGGGGCATCGCAAACCGAAAACGTATACAATCCTTGGTGTTGTTAAGGATATGGTGGCACTCTCTCCTTATAGTTCAGCAATCCCCACGGTGTTTTTTCTGGAAGACAACCACGCCTGGATCAACATAAGACTTAATTCGGCTATTGCGACCAATGTTGCATTGCCAAAAATTGAAGCAGTTTTCAAGAAAATTATACCTTCTGCTCCATTCGATTACAAATTCGCTGACCAGGAGTACGCAAACAAATTTGCCGCAGAGGAGCGCATTGGAAAACTGGCGGGCTTCTTCACGGTTTTAGCGGTGCTCATATCCTGTCTGGGGCTTTTTGGATTAGCTTCTTATGTGGCCGAACAGCGAACAAAAGAAATCGGGATCCGCAAAGTACTGGGGGCATCAGTTGCTAGCTTATGGCAAATGCTTTCCAGGGATTTTGTTGTGTTGGTCATCGTTTCCTGCGTTATCTCTATTCCGATTGCACACTATTACATGAGCAGTTGGTTACAGAATTATCAGTATCATACTGAGATTTCGTGGTGGATATTCGCTGCAACCGGTATAGGTGCATTGGCCTTGACATTATTGACTGTAAGTTATCAGGCAATAAAAGCGGCATTGCTCGACCCAGTCAAAAGTCTCAGATCGGAATAATTGAAGCTATGCAAACAAAATCAAGCCCTGGGCATCTCGGCTTAATTCCGGACCAGACTAACTGAGATTGCTCCAGAAACTGGAGCATCCCACCAACTCGATCGAAACGATCATTTTTTTCTCATTACCCTATAAGTTCGAAGTACGCGGAAACGGTCGTTTTTCAGAGATTCGCAAGGGTAGTTGAGTATAGGATGAAAACTTCATATTTGGGATTTTATGAAATCATTTTTATTAAGTTGAGTCTAGATCGGAAGAACAAAAATCTGCTCTATTTATCAGTTAAACCCAACTTAGGAAAACGTAATAAAATGGCTGAAATAATCAAGACGATAACTCCTGCTGTCATGTCAAACGATTTTCCATGCTTTATATGTTGGAATATTGTTACCAGCATATATAAGCCTAAAAAAAAAGCCGCCCAAATAGCGGTTCTTTTAATCAAAAATAAAACCACAAGCAGTAGCAGGATGACACCTACGGTTATTATCCCCAAATGGTTTAATCCTGCTTTCAATTGTTGCCCTGGTGTAAGCACCTTACGCAAGCCGTTATCAATAAAAAAATAAGCAACCCAAATTGAAGGAAGCCAAGAGATAGCCTGTCTAAGACTCACTTTTTGTCGCATTGATTTTCACGGATAAAAGGTATCTAATTATAGCGATTTAATCGCTGTGAAATATGGCGATACAATATACGTAAAGTTGGATTATGATGCATGATAGCGGTTGCAGCCGCTGGCACTAATACCGAGCGACTTATTTAAGAACCTTGATATGCCGTGACCATTGTAATCGGTTTTAAATAACCTTTCTTATAGCTGAATGAGAATAGCTTATCGTCCAATTTATAGGATAGGTGCATGAAAACGGTGGTATAATCGTACTCTAGCACCCTTTGATTTTTTTCCCTTTTAGTTCTTAAAATTCCCGATTTTCGCACTTTGAAATTCCATTTTTGTGGTACACCAAAACAAATTACTATATATTTCGAACTGGTACGTTAAACTGTACTTTTAAAATGGTGATTGGATACATTAGGGTCACGAAGACCTGCAATTTGATGCCCTTAAAAAGGCCGGTTGTGAGAAAATTTATCATGAAAAAATATCCGGTGCTTCATTGCAAAGTATGCGTCCGATAAGCGTCATATTTGAACGGATCTGGATATCAGGTAATCTTGCCTCATTTTTCATGAAACAAGATTACGAACTATGCGGATATGTTAAAATATGGTTTTATCGGACGCATACGTTACTGGTCGGTTGAAGACCAAGAGCAGTAAAAATGCACTCAGTTTCCGACACTTGGTACGGCTGCGTTTGGCTCCCAATGTGGTGTATTCTTTGGGTGTTAACCGGAAGATTACAAGCTTTGTCTTGTTCGATTCTTCTTCTTTCATCAGGATCCTATCTATACTTTCAAACATTAAAACTCGTTCGCAAACTTCGACCGACTTTGGAGGGGATGGCCAGATCATCGGGTGCGCAGCAACCGGCGATCGTATTACAATCGTGCATCTGACCAGACGCGCAAAGCAGGCGGCTCATTTAGATTTCGAAGGCTCTGAAACTAGGTGCTGAGTCGATTTGTGAATCTAGTTTATTTAAATAGGATTTACCTATGCTGTGTAAATTTGCCTTAGGATCACGAGCGTTTCAGGCTAATACTAGTCTGTTCGAAAAAAAATGTGTTGGTTCGAGAATGGTCGAAAATGTTTGTGTTTGTGCGAGAATTTTTGAAAATTTTCGAGTATGTTCTAGTCGGGTCTGTCTAAGTAGATCTATGTCAAGGTTAAAGAATGAAACAGACTAAAAGGAGCATGAATCGTCAGTCTAGTGACCGTCTGTTAATGGCAAACTTCGCATCCGCAATAATCTCACAAGCGAGTTCCGAATCGTCACTTTCTTCCAAAAGGATTTGAACATGATTTCGATTCCCAATATGTGCGATTATAAGTGAGACGATTTCTAAGGCTTTATTAGATCCGGTCTTATGCAGCCATTTTCTGGCGGTTGAAACGATTTGCTCAACAGTTAGGCCGTGTTTTAAATGCCTATCTACCCAATGGCTCAACCCAGAATTGCTCTCAAATTGCAATCGTTCGTTTAGCTCCGAAAAAATCGATTCATCATCCAAGCCAGCGGTCAAACGCCGTTTTCCGATCAGCCGGATATCCAGGTGAGTTCTTCGAAATTCAAACCAAGCACGATCATTGCAAAAATCCCAAAACTGATATATTGAAAACTCATCTATTTCATCGTATCCAGCCGACGAACCCATATTGTGTAGTTTGGCATTCTTGCAGGTAAGTTAACCGTTCGGATTCCGGAACTTGATCCAGTTATTTGGAAGCAGTTGATAAAGATCTTTTTGTTTGTGTGATTGA
>Ga0265797_10012402_pt1 | contig 10450 bp, 7 predicted proteins | sample P2T30metagenome_FD_192433 | JGI IMG/M metagenome (GOLD analysis project Ga0265797, IMG submission 192433) | Plant litter microbial communities from East Loma Ridge, Irvine, California - P2 T30 | ecosystem: Environmental > Terrestrial > Plant litter > Unclassified | place: USA: California... | reverse complement strand
AGGCCAGGACTATCGATACGTGTAGTGCCGATACCCTGAGTCTTGTACTTGACCCAAAGCTCCTCAAAGGTAGACCTGTCAAACGCTAGCACCACAAAGTACTGTATGACCACGATGTCAAGTTGGGTACTGCGATGTAAATTGTTGCATCTCAGCAGTGCAGTTATTGAAGACTATGACTGTGCACGGTGACAATACCACAAAAGCAATAGTGGTCCTTCGATGGACGTGAGAGTCTTCCCGTGGTAGGCGTGGCATCACAGGTGGTTGTTCTCCATGGCATGTGCAACACCATCTCGTCATCCTCCTCAAAGTGCCGGATGGTACCAGCACCGTGACAGCCCAGCTGCCAGTCAGCGTTCGCCGATGCTTCTTTTGCTCAAAATGCTCGAAACAGCTTGCTCGCGACAAACAACCCGGCAGGACAGAGCCATGTTGCGAACCCGCAGATCTCAGAAAAGCAACTTAGGTCTTAGCATGGCATTGATATGCGAAGCACTTCCAGATGCCCACATGCACGCCGTCATGCGCTACCGCGGCGCGACACCAATGGCGGCAACCGGCAGCATACGTTTCATCAAGCACCGCGAGTCCCAAGCCCTCGCTTCAGAGCCTGGAAATGCGAAGCTCAGCGCATCCCGATATATCATAAACCATAGCAGCGCGGCATCGGGCGTGGCGCACACACTTAAAGCCGAGAAGACTTAGCAAAGGCGACGCATTGCATGGTATTACTGACGAAGAGCGCCACGAACAGCACGCAGGTCATGCGACTGTGGGCCGGACAAGACGGACAATGTGAGGGCTAAAATGCACTGCGTTTCCTGCTACTGCTGGACAAGCACACAGATCTCGCAAGCAGATCGGCGGCGTACCACACCAAGCAAGACGAGCAGGCGCGTATGGCCCCAGCCTCGAGTCGAAGGGCGGGCATACATCTCCGTGCACGACAACAAACTGTTAAACCAATGCAAGCTCGCCGTCTAACACGGTGTGACACTCCAACCGCGCAGACGCTTTTGCTAAGCTGGACTCAGTATGCCGGAAAGCTGCTGGAAGGCTGCCGTGGTGCATAATTCTTTGTCATCAAGAAATCGGCATCTGGAACCGCAGCAAGCTTCCACCATACACGAAGTACCGCTTGGCAGGGATGACCTGCTCAGTGAAGCAGAAGACTGCAAAAACGCATGGGTGCCGTATTTGGGAAGACATATATATAGTTGGACAGCATGATGCTACAAGCATCTAAAGGCAGCGGCATGGCTTGCCGCCGTACTAAGAGACCCTTGTTCGGGGTGGAACAGGATATCGAACCACCGGACCTGGTATGGTTTCATGACAAGGTGGTGGCGCGGTGTGGGTGTAGGCCGCACAAAGCCTCCAGAATGCCTGCAACCCACTAAGCAAGTATAGTTCCAGGATTTTTCTGGCCAGCATCTTATCGAACTATGAGTTCTGAGCATCAATGAACAGTATAGCCCAGTCCAGAATCCGAGATGGCAGAAGCACAAATCTTCGGCGCCGTTGGTAGCAACACCAGCCGAAAGCTCTGTATGAGCTGTGTCTTGCAGTGGAGATTTCGGCAGCACATTTGGACATAGCCAATGCTTCAAAAGTGGGACATATACCACTTGAGAAGCGTAGGTTGCTCAATATGTGGATCCAGGCTTGCTGTTCATTCCAGTGGCACAAAGGTGTGGCTGGTTCGACGGTCTCGAGATGGTTGTCCGCGGCAATAAGGTCGTGCATGTGCCACAGCTTCGGAGGTGGCCAAGAAATTGACCACGACAACGCATACAGCCTTAGACGGTGGGTGTTGATCATGAAGAAACGTTTGACCTAGAGCATAAATCATGCTCTTTCCACGAGTTGCGCACAGCATTGGTTGTGACTGGTATGAGTTCCCAGTGGCGCCTTTCGGTGATGTGACCGAACCTGGGCAGTTCGATATGTCTAACCGCTTGTAGAGACGGGCCACGGTTGTGAGCGCGTTTCACAATGCGGTTCCACTATTGCAATCGCGAAGAACGCCGATTCCTAACAATACATGCAAGGCAATTTCCTCCAGCAATAATGTCAAGTATGGCATGATTGCAACCTCACAGTCATATCCTTCTGTCACACCATCAAGCGGATCAGGCCCAAGAAGTCGTGATGGTCGTGTTGTCGTCGAGGTTCCTTATGATGGTGTCTAGGGTTTGCGTAGCAGAGGTTGAGAGCTCAGTGGCGCGTTCGCCAGTACAGCGCAGAGACCGGGCATGCAGGCGCTGAGAATCTGCATGGCTGTAGCCGTACACTGTGAAGGTGACCTTGCCTTACTGAAGTGATAAGGCGTCGTGGAGCCTGGAAGACAGTATTTGACTCCGGTCTCTTATGGCACAGGTCACTGTGATGTGTTGAGAGGAGGCAGATCAGACACAGAGTGCGACGCTCTGCGCGTGGCGTAGCCGGTCAGACCTACTCATCAGAAAGCCTGTTGCGTTGAGAGAGGCGCTACACATGTTGCGCGATTCACAGTAGCCATCGCGACAAAGGTGGCAAGATGGGCGGTGTTTCGAGGGTGAGGTCTCGGAGGTGCCTTGAGCGACTCTCGTTTGTGCGGCGTCGGCAAGAGCAGGCGGAGTTGTGGCGAAGGAAGAGCAATGTTTTGGGGAGATCTACTACGACCTCTCACGTTGACTGGTGGGCACAGCCCAGTGTTCGATATATGGGCCTCGAAAGAGGAGATATTGGGCGCAGCAGCAAGAACGAACGATGATCGCTGCGTGCAAGGCTGAATTCGGTCTCGGTCGGCAGCACGCGAGTGGCTTCAAGTCCCGCACCACTTCTGCACACCCCTGCCTTCCTGCATGCGCGCTGGCCTGAGCGGATGGATACCTCCTACAAGAAGACTAGTCTGCGGCTTCGTTGAATCACTGCCCTGTGAAGGGCTGCTCAGCCCGCTTTGTATCATCAGGCGCCATCGAGGAATGCCAGCCTTGTGGTAAGGTCGTGGTGCAAATGTGTCTTGATAGGCTCTGAAAGGGAACATCTCTCGCACCAACAATGTTATAGCCACGATAACTTCGAGTACTCGATACGCGAGGCAGCATCCTCCGCCACAGTATCACAAGCTCATCACCAGACCCAATCAGACCGGTCAACTTTCTGCCTTAGTGGAGGCACTGCTGCAGCCTTCCAGGCAAGGGCTGCTTCAGCTCCATCGCACATCACATCCTCAGCCTGACCCATCTCCGACTGAAATACGTCTGGCCGTCGCCTCGCTAGCCATGTGAGTCTTCCGTGCTTTCAACATTCTAGCAGTGATTATCCACGAGCCCCCGCTAATGCCGCCTCTCCCGCACAGTATGGACGCCATTACGTCCCGAGTCCAGCAACTCACAGCACGCGCAACTCCACTCCAAGACATCAAGTCATGGAGTGAACATTCGAAATTCAGTATAGATGCACTGGGACTGGTCACCTTGCTCGGAGTCGAAGAGGTGAACCAGTCTGTTGGCCATTTACAGCGACGCCGCTATACAGAGTATCTACCTCTGCTCGCCGCTTTTGTCATAGCCGGCAATCGCTTCACTGCCGAGCAGCCGGGCTTTGTGATCTATAATCTTACAGATGGCATCACATCGACGGAGCTCAAGGGCTGGTTCACAAGATGGCTTATGAGCCAGAATGTGAACAACGCCACCACAGTCCTCACGTGGAGGAGACGGAAAGACCATACACGAGCGACAAGCTTGATAGCTCCAGTCATCTCCTTCATACTAGTTGCTCCACTACTAGTGTGTACAATACTTATAGGAGACTGGTACGGTGTCGGCAATGCTGGCGCCATCATCATTTCCATCTTCACCAGGGTCTTCCTCCTCTGGCAGCTTCGTCACGCCCGCGACAAGACTGCTAATTATAAGAAGAATGATGAGAATTTGAAGGACCTTTGCATCATCCGCTCGGATGGTAAGATGGTGACTTGCAGAGCACCTGCGCCTGTCCTCACGACTTTCACGATGGACTCTGAGGTGAAGCACAAAGTGTTCTACAAGATGGCTCGCAGGCTCGGCTGGTTGGCGTTGGGCGTACACATGTGTATCCTTGGCATGTGTACACTGTTCACACAGATCTACACTGTCATACTCCTGGTCTTGAGCACATGGGCTCTGTGCTCCGACTTCGGCTTCGACATCGGACGCAAATGGCTGTCGCCCAAGAAGGCAGACGAGTTCACTGAGAGGAACAGCACAATTCCTTTCAACGAGAAGTGGGAAGTCCTCAAGACCGACCATCCGAAGTGGAAGCAGTCTTCCGACTCCAAGGTCCAAGGGCCACTCAAGTGGGACCGCCGCGGTGTTGCATGGGCCCGCATCCGACCTTCCAAGATGCAAGAGACATGGATGACGCGCTGGAACCTCCTCCCGTATGAAGAGAACAAGGAGTGGTGGAACGAGTACAACAAGATCAAACGCGAGCTGTATCCGGTGGAGGACAGTACCGAAAAACCGCCCAGCACGCCACCACCGCTTACCAGGCCGCCAATCGCGCAAACACCTTCGACACAACCATTGCTACATGTACGAACACCTTCCGCATCAGGCACGTGCACTTCGTCGATAGGTGGAACCCCAACACCAAGTGGCAGCAGGAGTCCAAGTCCTGGTCTCTTGGGCCCCACAGGGACCGCTCCCACGGACCCGGCTCCTTCTGTATGATTTTACGATTTCGCTCATTGCACGAAAATTTATGATGACATGTTACGACAAGGGCATTTGCAGATTCCCACGCAAACAATATCTTTGATGGTCAGAAACAGGCGGATTTTGATGCGGGGTTTTTATGCTGCGTACTCCGGCTCTTTTATGTTTTTTCAATATTTCCAATCATCGTTCACAGCAAATCTGTTTCGGGCAGATCTGCCGTATCATACGATAGGCCTCCTCAATGTCAATCCATCATGAATTTCGCAGCCGCATCCATCTAGACTCCGGTCAAAAGGCCCTCAGATGATCAGAAGAAGATAACGTTTCGCCAGGTCTACTGTCCCATTGCATAGGAACCTGCACGAAGCAACACCGACATGAGCAAGCAATGACTTCAATACCACAAGTGCCTATTCGATGCCATCGAAGTCTGATACCCAGAGTCTGGGTGGTACTCAAGAGCGAGGACTCAGGACACAAAAAAGCCATGGTGAGTGCTGTCAAAGACTGTGCTCATGGAAATTACCTCGTAACCCTACATTTTCGAAGTACGTTCAGTGAAGGACGGTCTTGCGTCGAACCTCACACCAGTATTCCTAATAGTGTAATGCTCATCCGTCGCATGACGTACGCTATCCAATGCGCTGACGGGCGCACCACGAAACGCCAGTGAAGTCCAATCGAGCGGAGTCGGTGATTGGAGCAACGCCAGAAGTAAGTGACGGGTTCAAGTGGTCGTGGTCGTAGCGCGTTGCCGCCCGCAGATGATCTCATTGTTTACTGCCCCCATTGCATAAATGCCGACTCGATCCGCGCTCCTACAACAACACGATAGATCTTCCCAGCACAAGCTCTCTCTCTCTCTCATACACACACACTAAACGCAACTATTCTCAACGCAACACCACGGCACCCTCCTCTCAACACAACAGACGCAACCACCTCCAACGCAACACCGCAGTCCCTCGAGGCAAGCTTTCCAGTCACTACAGCCACTTCTCAGCACACCACAACAACAAGCTGCAGATATGTCCAATCACCTTCTGAAAGGCCTGAAGCGCGGCCTCAACCTGTAAGCTTCTTCATATACTCTACCAGCGCCTCGACTCGAGCTAACATCTTCGAAGGGCGCATGACTCCGAGGACTTCTCCGACTGCAAGATAATCTGCGGACAGTATCAGTTCAACGTCCACAAGATCGTCCTCAGCGGTCAATTCGGATACTTCAGGGCTGCCTTCAAGAAGGGTACCTTCAAGGTCGGCGACAACTTCATGCTCTCTGATAAACTATCAACTAACTTCAAAGCAACAGGAAGGGGAGACCGGAGTCATCGAGCTCAAAGCTCTGGGTCCCGACAAGAGCGATGCGGACGAGGCATGCGATGACCCGGAGATCATCAAGCTGATGATCTAGAGCTTCTATCATCTCGAATACACCTGCGACGAACCCATCCGCACTTCTAAAACCACAACTTCCGACGACTCCTCGGTCTCCAGGTCCCCCGAGAGCCTTCTGACGCATGCGAAAGTGTTCGCTGCGGCGATCAAGTACCAAGCCGATGGGCTCCGCGATCTCGCAGAAGAGAATTTCAGAAAAGCCATACCCTTCTTCTGGAACCACGAAATCTTTGCGGAAGTCGTCATGGTCGTCTTCCACTCCACCCCAGACGAGATCTCGACACTTCGCGACGTCGTCATTGACACTCTGTACAACCACCTCGACGCACTGAAAGACAAGAAGAAGATCAGAGCAGCTCTGTGCGAGATCCCGTGCCTCGCTTACATCTTGTTGAGGCGCAAGTGTGAAGAACGTCCAGCCAAGGTTATCCGTTCCTCTGTCAAAACCTTCGATCACGGCGAAGAGACCCTCCTATGCCGGGTTTGTGACCAGTATCCGTACTTCTGGTCAGAGGCAGAAATCGATATGTGCAGAGACTGCTGGGAGGAAAGAGCACGCTGGGAGTAAGGTCAGAGTTTGTTTTTGTTTGACTTCGAAGCAGTATGTTGAGATGGCAGGGTGTGCTAGGATTGAAGGAGGAATCCACTGGCATCGGAGCTGCCGGAGGGAGAGTCTCCCGGGGTCGGTAGTATGGTTTTGTGTCTCACTGTTTTATTGAAGGTTTTGCGGTGGGATTGATGATAGCACCAGTAGCTGTCAAAATATTGCGAAGGAGGTATAGTTATACACACCTGTAATCAGTGGATGTTTACAAAACTTCTACAGATCTTTGGCAGTAGTCCACTCAAGGCAACTTTCTATTGACGGCATCACATTCGTGGTCTTCTAAATTTTGCCGCTCCGCAATCGAGGTCCATTCCTCTGACTTTGAACGCGTGATCACTCCGATGTTTGATGAGCACGAGGTGACATTAGAATGGGCTGGTGACACTTTAGGTACCAGGAAATGCACCAAGTGGTTACTGTTCGAACCCTTTGTGGCCATGCTTCTGCTTTTCTCTTCGGGAGACTATGGTTCTAACGCAGTAGGGAGGCCACCACCGCTGCCCATCGATGTGAACAGTCGGGCTCTAGCGTTAGAGGCATCATTCACGATGGAGGATCGGAGCCACGCTGGACGCAAGTGACGGATTCAGACGCAAGTGACGGGTCAAGACACAAGTCACGGGTATAGGTGATTGCAACGCAACGCGTTGCCACCTGCAGATGATCTCATTGTTTGCTTCCTCCGTTGCGTAAATATTCTCTGGATACGCGCTCCCGCAACACCAATACCAACACCACAACACCAGACTCGACCGGCCCTGCGACAACTCACCACTGACTCGATCCACACTCGTACGACAAAAGAACACAGACTCGATCGGCATTCCTACAGCATTAAATCCTTCAGTTCATCAACAACCTTGCACTCCGCGTTCTCCCAGCTCACGCGTCCGTCCAATACTCGACATCAAATTGGATTCGGTCTTCCGCAGACATGCCTAGCGGAGGTGAAATCCTGATTAGTCGCGTCCACAAGTACGCCCTTCTATACAATCTACCTACAACTGAATTCAAGCTAACAGTCCCAAGTTCCTACAAGTATGGAGAGTTCTCCGACTGCAAAATCATTTGCGGAAGCTATGAGTTCGATGTTCACAAGGTCATCATCTGCGGCCACTCCGATTACTTCAAGATCTCACTGAAGCAGAACACCTTCAAGGTGCGCTGAACCTACACTTAACAAAGTGTCTTCACAGTTAGCTAACTGGCAGACAACAGGAAGGAGGCGAGGGAATCATCAAGTTGAAGGCTCGACCCGCCGCTGCTGAGGATGAGAGTGACGTGGACTACCTGGTATGCGACGATCCGGAGATGGTGAGGCACATGGTATCGTACTTCTACGGCTACACGTACTCTTGCGGCAACACCAACACCAGTGACGACTCAACGGCTTCCAGCCCTCAAGCAGAAATCCTCACGCATGCCAAGATGTTCGCCCTCGCAATCAAATACCAGGTCGACGGGCTCCGCGAATACGCTGCAAAATGCTTCAGGTACGCCGTCCATGTTGCTTGGGACAGTAACGAGTTTCTGAAGGTTCTTGACCTCGTTCTCACATCAACCCCCGAAGAAGTCCGTGAACTTCGCGACGTTGTCTTTGACACAATTTACGAACACTTTATCGACCTCAAGCGCAAGGACGGGATTAGAGAAGCTTTCCGCAATCACCCGGACCTCTCTTTCCACTTGTTGGAGCGTAAATGGGACAAATGGTCATACGAAACGCAGAGGGTAACCATGGAGGAGCAGTGCCCGGTCTGCCACCAGTACACAGACGAGTCGCAGTTTGCACCTGGATTGCCAAAGATGTGCAGAAAGTGCGACAGCGGAGACTGGTCGGGGTGGTAGGCGTCCTTCTTTGCCTCTCAAAGAGAGACCGTTGTCTTCGTGGCTGCCAACAGGTCGTCACAATCCTCGCACCCAATCATGGGAGTAGAAATTGGCGTTGATGGAGCTTGGCCACTGCGGGTGGAGCTTTATGATTTTGTACCTTGTCGAATTGAGAATGATTGCGTTGCTGGATAATTCATACTGCGAAAGGAGTGCGTTCATCAGACTTAGGAAGCCAGAGAACAGACTCGCCCAAACCTTCTATAAATACCAAAGCACCAAACACTTACACCTTGACATTTCAGAAGTCTCATCACAGGTGGTCACAACTAAGGTGTTACTGATCATCTTCATGCCGTAGTCGAGGTGCAATCCTCCGAGATAGAGGGCTAAGCCAGCTAGAAGTCTCGATGAATCGGAGATCGAAAGACAAGAGGATGAGCGTCCTGCCCGAATCTCTCAATGCCTTTGGGTACCTTGAGTGCTTTCAGTTTTCGAACACCGTACATCGGCAATTCTCTGTTCTAGGCCAAGCTGGGTTTCCTCATCGGTTTGAAGGCCATGCAACTATGTTTGTTGCTTGTTCATGTGTGCATCCAGGCTCCTGGCATTCTGGCATTGAAAGCAGAGTCGCATAGTAAGGATCGTTCTTCATCGAGGATCGTTCTTCATCGAGGATCGTTCTTCATCGAGGAAAGTTCTTCATCGAGGAAAGCTCTTCCCGCTTTTGGATTACTTAGCAAGTTGGTCTGCTCCCCCAGCCACCCCCATCACATAAACAGCCAGCCATAATCGAATCTACACAGTGTGACCGGGTAGTTCCGCCCAGCCTTACACACTCCATCGGCACCACCTGAACTTTGTCTCAAGGATCTTTCCCACGTGGCACAAGTCCTGCCATGAGACATCGCCGTTTCAGGTGATGGCTTGCTAATTTGAGGCTTGTAGTGGCTGGTGACATGGAGTAAGCCGGAAAGCCCAGAACGAGCGATGCGAGCGCGACACCATGTCTGCAGGTGGAGGCGCGAGGAGAGAGTTCATGGAGAACAGCTTCGACCAATGATGAATGCCGCTTAGTGTAAGATGCCTGAGGCAAAAGGATAACTTCAGCCTTGGCGGAAGCTGGCAAAAGCATGTTCGAGATCATCTCAGGTAACGTCCAGCTGCATATTCCTAGACGTGCAACCACCTGCCAGCCTTCAAGTCATCTAGAACAGACATGCCTTGCTCATGCATACAGGTGCACGCAAGAGTAAGGCCGACGACGAAGGCTATCTCCTCACCGGCAGCATGCCATTTGGCGAAGCCTTCATCTGGCTAAGGTAACCTATCCGCCTGAGAATGTGGAAGAGACTTCCAAAGTCAGCATGATTCCGCGGGTCTTCAGCTGCCACAGTTATGCTTCAACGACCAGGCCCAGCTAGCCAAGAAGTGCCTCAGTTCATCTGGACCGAGTATGGCGCTGCCAATACCGTAAGCAACCGCCGCAGAGTTCAATGATTGTAAAGATCAGCATTTGCCATTGGCCATTGGCAGTAACCACCATCATGGAATAGCTGGCACATCGTCCCGTGATGCGGGCTTGGGTTGGTCATAAATGATCGCTTCCTCTCTCCTTCCACCAGACTCAATCCCTCAAACTTGTGACATCTTGTTAATCCGACCTTGACATCTTACACCTCTCATTCAATTATCATGGCGACTGAAAGACTCCTCCACGAGGTCAAGACCAATGACCTCCCCAAGATCGATACGGGCAACTTAGCCATAAGGCCTGTAGACAGGGTATTCCAGCGACAAGCCGGGCCACCTGCTGCCAATGGAGCCAACGGGGCTAACGGGGCCAACGGAGCCAATGGAGCCAATGGAGCCAAATCCGAATCAAAGTCAATGGCACAACAGTTCCTCGGCGAGACCGATGCGA
>Ga0265797_10012401_pt1 | contig 10450 bp, 9 predicted proteins | sample P2T30metagenome_FD_192433 | JGI IMG/M metagenome (GOLD analysis project Ga0265797, IMG submission 192433) | Plant litter microbial communities from East Loma Ridge, Irvine, California - P2 T30 | ecosystem: Environmental > Terrestrial > Plant litter > Unclassified | place: USA: California... | reverse complement strand
TGGCGCCCCTGTTATTGTACACCGACACAACAGAAGCCTTCCGCATGACGATGGTGCGCGAGTCTGGAGATGACGGCTGAGCTTTGTACGTCAAGTACGCTGTATCCTTCTGCTTCACCCAGTTCCTGAGACTGTTGATTTGCTTGATGAAAGTGTAGAATGTCGACGAGGTCGAGTATTGTGATATCCACAGAGGTTCACGGTCCGCTGGCACATCGCCTCCTCTGAAGAATTGTTCTTGTCCTTGATACAGGATCGGAACCCCGTCTTGTAGTAGAGTGAAAGCAATGGCATTCTTAGTCAACGAGACGTCTGATGTGTAGTATGGGAATCGTGGCTGGTCATGGTTCTCAAGGAAAGAGCCGAGCAGAGTCGTGTCTGCGCATGTTGCCTTCATCTGGTTGACACCATTGACCAGATTGGAAATACTTCCGCCAGTCGACTGGAAAGCTTGGGTGACTGTGTAGTACGTCGGATAGTTCAGAACACCCGGCATGTAGGACTGATACGGGCATACGTATTTGGGATCGCCATTGAGGACCTCACCGACTGCGTAGACGCCAGCGGCTTGCAGGAAGGTCTGCCAGAAACCGGTGTTGACGTGCTTGGCAGTATCGATGCGCAAGCCATCAATGGTGTAGTTCTTGACAAGGTCCGCGATCCACGAGTTGAAGATGGTCTGAACTGCAGCATCCTCGGTCCTCAAGTCAGGTAGCGGCACGTTGTTGCTGCCAAGCCAGCACTGCTTCACGCTCGTGTCATCGTTGTCGTTGATGGTACAGTATGGATGGAAGAACGATTGCTTGTTGAAAGGCGTAAAGACACTGTAGTCAACGCATGTCGGACATCCCGCATAGCCCATATGGTTGGGTGCGATGTCGACCATCAGGTACATGCCTCGGGAATGTAGAGCGGATGATAGTTTGACTAGGTCCGCGGCAGAACCAAAGTTCGTGTTGACTTCGTAGATGTTCGTTGCCCAGTACCCGTGGTATGACTCTCCGTCACCCGTGGACTGCGCCAGATTCTTCACAACAGGCGAAATCCATACCTGGTCTCTGTCAGATGTGATTTTCTCCCAGGCCTGCATTACTTACAGCAGAGAATCCCATATTCTGAATGTAATCGAGTTTGTTGATCAGGCCTTGCCATGTGCCTCCGCAGTACTTGTTCAGATCACACGAGGCGCTCGTAGAGCCATCGGTCCGGGAGAAACGGTCGGTGATGACTTGATAGATCGATTGGGACCGCCATTGCGCTGATGTCAAGGCCGAAGCACAAGCATAGAACGTGAAGAACAAGATTTGGTAGAGTAGTAGCATCTTGTATTCGAATGAGCGTCGATCTATGCCTGTAGAACTGGAATTGCATACAGGTCATCGAGAGCAGCTATTTGTACATGATCGTTCATCGCCGTTTTTAATCTCCGCAACCAAACAAGTACGCTCCGAAGGTGATCATTCGATGGATGACGGACTCTAGGTGTTTCCAGCGATGTACCACGAGATGTCACACCCACACCATTGCGGAGATTGTAGTCCCATGGACGTTCTCTTGACCGTGGAAAGTCCTAGGCTCCTTGGTAGTTTGGGATCAAGTATCCACAGCGACGGGGCTTTGGACCACACGGCTCGGTCGAGTGCCTCGAAGCGTGGACCATGTCACTTGGAAGTCTCTGTCACGGTGTCAAGCCTTGGAAGATGTGGAAGAAAATCGCGCAATCACTTTTTGAGACCCAGCAAGGCCTTCCGTATACGTGAAGCTCTGTGGAGTCTTCTTCGGTAATCAAGATTATTTGTAGATTGGCTTGGCGACAAGGCAGCCCGGTCGGCTGTTAGTGAAAGCCTAGTCTCGCTAACATGTTCTTCAGCAACACTGCCCGACCGGTTATATCGGCATGACTTCGAATCCATATGTTGTTGAGAAAGGCCACCAGTGATACACTTACAAAGAGACTTGTACATCATCGAGCTACATCATTTTGGCTTGAGGCGGGCTGTAGCCTCTGATGCTGCCGTGCACGAACATCAGATGTGTCCAATGAGTGGTCAACAAGCACATGCACCGGCAGGTACCTCACGTAAGCGACGGCGCGAGCCTGTCCGTCAGGCACTTGTCTCCGCATTTACACCCGCCACTGGGGAGATTTGCATGAAGTGGCGTAAATAGCGTTAAGGGCCAATCTAGATGTAGCGGATGGGCGTATTCTCCACGCAGAAAGCGAGCCATACGCTCGGAGTGTGAAGACCAGCATCGGTGTACTCCATATTGACCATATGTCGGTGGAATTGTCGGGACCACAAGAGCAGCGTGAAAGCGTGAAGCTTACAAGCGAGGTGTCGTGGCCACTGGAAGCAGTGCCGGGTAGGGTTGTTCCCGAATGTTCCAGGGCTTGACTTTAATTGCTGAGAACATTGGTTCTTCTGGAGAGCCTGTGGAGAGCAAAGCACATCTCGCGTGTGATTTGCTTTCATCAGGTACTCACTGGCAGCCTTCTTCCATCATGATCACCACCATCAACAACCACAGAAGTCTTTGCCATCTCAGTTAAGCACATGCTCCGTCAGAGAGTACGGCAAGAGCACTGTATCGGATATCGGGTAACCGACGACTGTATTTCAGCCTCGCTACCGGTTAAGCGGCCGAGCATGTTTTCCTCATACTATACTCTTCGTCCGCTTCAATCGAGACGTCAATAGTGCATTACTTCCTAGTCCTGTGCGTAAGACTAGGCTTGAGGACCTTCCTGAAGAGTGTTTGACTTCACTCCAGGTGGCCATAGCGCCGGGGTAGTTGCTGCAATCAGGTATTTGATGTGGAATTGTCGCATGTGATCGCCGACCATGTAGGCGGAGGGGAGGAGACGTGGGGTGCAGGAATGCATGAAGGACCGTGTGACGACGGAGTCAGCGGAGTACAGACTTTGTTCCTGCAGCCTCCTGCATGCTCTGGGGGAATCGAGAGGGCAGTTGCGGCTGGACAAGCCTCGGCTAGCCGCACATCGTGCACGCATCAACGTGCTTCCACAGCCAAACAGGTCATCCTCCCGTGGACAACTGCACGGACACTGTCGGCCCGTCTCCAACCTCATCTCCAGCCTTAGCCAGTACTGTACACTCGATGGTCATCTGGATGGTATGCAATTAGAGACATGTTGTGTATATAAGGGAAGGGGTATTGCCACGATGATCCTTCCTCTCCACCATCATCAACCAGGTTGACTACTCATCTGATCAGTGATCTTCGCCATGTTGCTCAAACACCTTCTTCCCTTCGCTGCCACTGCTCTGGCCGCTCCGGCACCGTCGCCGCTCGAAGCCAGAGCCACTGGATCGCTGACATCTTGGTTGGCATCTGAGAGCCCGATTGCACTCCAAGGTGTCCTGAACAACATCGGATCGTCTGGCGCCAAGGTCCCAGGTGCTAGCAACGGTATTGTCGTGGCTTCTCCCTCGACAAACGATCCTGACTATTTCTTCACTTGGACTCGTGACGCTGCGTTGGTCTTCAAGGCTCTGGTCGATCAATTCTTGGGTGGAACTGCTTCCAGTGCGAACTTGGAGCCCAAGATCCAGGATTACATCAGCGCTCAAGCCGCTCTCCAGGGTGTCAACAACCCCTCTGGTGGACTCTGCACCGGCGGATTGGCTGAGCCCAAGTACAATGTCGACTTGTCGGCCTTCACTGGTGCATGGGGTCGTCCCCAGCGTGATGGTCCTGCTCTCAGGGCGACTGCCATGATCGCTTACGCTCGCTACCTTATCAGCAAGGGTCAGTCATCGACTGTCAAGGATATCATCTGGCCGATCGTTCAGAATGATCTCTCCTACGTTACCCAATACTGGAACCAGACTGGCTTCGATCTCTGGGAGGAGGTGAACAGCGCGTCTTTCTTCACCACCGGTGTGCAGTACCGTGCTCTGGTTGAAGGAAGTGCCCTCGCTGCGCAGATTGGCACTTCATGCCCCAACTGCGATTCTCAGGCACCTAACATTCTTTGCTTCCTCCAGTCCTACTGGACTGGTTCCTACGTCCTTTCCAACACTGGTGGCGGACGCTCCGGCAAAGACGCCAACAGCATTCTCACTAGCATTCACCTCTTCGACCCCGCGGCCACCTGTGACTCTACCACATTCCAGCCATGCTCTGACAAGGCTCTTGCAAACCACAAGGTCGTCACTGACTCGTTCCGCTCTATCTACTCTATCAACTCGGGCATTGCAAGCGGTGTTGGTGTTGCCGTCGGTCGCTACCCCGAAGACGTCTACTACAACGGTAACCCATGGTATGAATGAAACATACTACGCAGCCATCTTGGAATGTGCTAACTTGGACGGCAGGTACCTCGCCACTTTCGCTGCTGCTGAGCAGCTCTACGATGCGGTCTACCAGTGGAACAAGATCGGCTCCCTGTCCATCACATCCACTTCTCTTGCTTTCTTCAAGGATGTCTACCCCTCGGCAGCAGTTGGCACCTACGCTTCTTCCACCACCACTTTCACCTCTATCATTAATGCCGTCTCTACCTACGCCGACAGCTACATGTCGAACGCAGTAAGTCGGATTCTATATTTCTGGGAATTCATGCAACTAACAGATGCCAAAGCAAAAATACACTCCGAACGACGGATCGCTCGCTGAGCAGTACCTCCGTTCAAACGGTAACCCCATCTCGGCCAAGGATCTGACCTGGTCTTACGCCGCTTTCCTCACCGCCAACAGTGCTCGCCAACAAGCCATGCCTGCTTCTTGGGGTGCCGCCTCGGTATGTAACTCCTCGTAACTATTCTCCTTGCGATTGGTTCCCACTAACATTCTCGAAGGCTAAGGCTCCGTCCTCTTGCTCTCGCGGCTCTGCGACCGGCCCCTGCGCCACCGCAACCAACACTGCCTGGCCCGGTCGTACTTCGACCCCGACTACCCCTGGTCAATGCAGCTCCACCCCCACCAACACTCGTGTCACTTTCAACGAGCGCCGCACAACCACCTTTGGCCAGACTGTGTACATCGTAGGCAGCATCTCACAGCTGGGCAGCTGGAACACGAACTCCGCCGTTGCCCTCAGCGCCACTTCATACACTAGCTCCAACCCTGTGTGGACTGGGGCTATCAACCTGCCTGCTGGCACATCTGTCACGTACAAGTACTTGATCAAGAACCAGGACGGTAGCATTGCTCAGTGGGAGAGCGACCCCGACAGGTCTTACACTGTTCCACGCAACTGCGCTGGCACTGCGACTCAGTCTGATACTTGGAGGTGATCGCTGAACAGATGATTGGAAGCTGAGCTACATGGGCGGGCATCGTAGCCGATTATCGATCCCATCTGCTATTCATTCAAACGGGTTCAAGAGATTAAGTCAGTACCTATTTTGAGATCCTAAAAATTACGATGTGACGTTACACCAAAATATGCGAATGTGGCAGCACTCTGCAGCTAGTATCAGTCCACCGCTTGGTCTAAAAAGAGAATGTTGACTTGATCGTTTGGTATAAGAAGGGTTTTATGTGATGAGAGGCGTTCTTTGGTATCAAACTTACTACATGGATATAATAGAGTAGTGATCTCCGTCTTATTCATGATTCACAGGCACAATTCCATCTATCGATATTCGATGTACCATCAATGTCTCTGTTCTAGGGTTGGGGCACCATCAGAGTGGAGTCTCGGACTTTCAATCCAGGCATCAACATTCAGCCACCTATGACGCAATGCCCTTGCCTCCAATCCACCCGTGTGACCACCCGCAGCACGATAGCAATCTCACATCTTTATCTTCTTCCTCACTGCGCCATTCAAGTTCCTTCTGTTCATTCAACACTCTCCTCAAACCAATCTTCACATCAAAATCAAAACTATCTATCCAACATGCCTCTCGTCGTCCCCGGCCTCACGTCCAACAGTGGCGACAACGACCAGACCAACAAGTGGATGAACGACCTTGTCGGCAAGAAGATCGGTGATTCTTCGAACGAGACTGTAAGATACCGCCTTCACTGCAAGCTATGCCTAGGCATCCCGCTTGTGGCGTGTGAACACTGCTGACCAGGACAGACATTCGCCAAAACCGACCTCCCCAAGGAGCACCGTGTGATTAAGGAAGGCGACTTTTCTACCATGGACCACAAGCCGAACAGGTACGACCTTTTCACTTTCCCTATTCGAGCTGCTCACGGGAGTGTGCATGCTAACGCTGTTTGAACAGACTTAACATCCACACCAGCGAGGATGGCACCGTGCAGAAAGTCACTCACGGTTGAGCTGTGCAGTGCATGCTAAACTAGCATCAGCTCACTCATGGACGGGCTTGCTATGAGACACGACTTACGAAAGATTAAGGAGGTCAGATTCGATATTCATCTAATGAATCATACACTTGACTATGCTGAACGGCACAACCCTCTCGCTACTTCAGAGAAGCCATTTTCTTGACACGAACACGCTCTCTATGATTTGCCTGCGGCTTGTCGATTATGTGGCCTGTTGGTCGTTTGGACAGTTGCTTAAGCCGCAAGTTTTGTGTCGAACTTATTAATTCGCCGAAATGGTGCGGGGTCACCTATCTCGCTCGTACTCCCTTGATACCGCTCCTACTTGCCGACGAGAGAAAGCAAATGTAAGAACTACTCAGACAATGAACCTTTAACAGCGTTATCGTCCAAAGGAACATCAGAGCAGATCGCCTGACGACTAAAAGCATTTGCACCACAAACATCGTTTTGATGCATAATGACGCCATTCATATATATTCCTGCTTCGCATAGCTTGCTCTAACCTCTCGATTCCATTACGTTTCCCGCATTAAAGTTGCGACTAAATTGATTGTAACCCTGAGATGTTGCTTCAGTCGACCATTGTTGTGAACAAGATACAAATACTCTGAAACAATTCACGATTACCTTGGACTCATGCCACTATTCTCGGCAACTGGTCTCGTGTCACTTATCTCCCCGCCGTCCGCGGCATGCGGGCCTCCACAAAGCGGCATTACATAAATATCCTATAAAAGGCAGGTCCAACCAGATAGCTGCTATCGTATATCTCCCAGCTACACCCAACCCAATGTAAGATCACTAGAGGTTTTCTTTCTTCTTCACACCTTTCGTATCGCTGCAAAATGAGGTCAGCATTAGCTGCAGCTGTCTTGGCTGGCGGCCTCTTGAGGTCTGGTGCAGCACATGACCATCACGATGAAACAGTAAACACGCAAGAACCATTCGTGGGCTGGACGCAGGAAGACCTTGACGCCAAATGGGGCACTGATGTATGTTTGACAACTTCAACCGACGCTTCCTATGACTGACCGACGGCAGTGGGGCTTCAGCGGCATCTCAACCTTTGCTCATCTTCCTCACACACGATGCTTGCAGCATCCGGAGAAAGAATATGACATTGCCATACTTGGAGCGCCCTTCGACACAGCAGTGTCTTATCGCCCCGGCGCGCGCTTCGGACCTCGCGCCATTCGAGCTGCCAGTGCTCGCCAGACCGGCTTCAGAGGCTTCAACCCACGAGCTGGCATCAACCCTTACACTGAGTGGGCAGAGGTGATCGACTGCGGCGACATCCCCATCACGCCCTTCGACAATGCTCTCGCATTGAGGCAGATGAGTGAAGCTTACAACAACCTCGCCCACAGTCAGGCTCCAGTGAAAAACGCAGAGTCGGCTATCGCCTACCGCAACAAGCCCAAGCTCCTTGCGCTGGGTGGTGATCACAGCATTGCTCTCCCAACCCTTCGCGCTCTCAACAAGATCTATGGCCCAGTGGCGGTCGTGCACTTCGATGCTCACCTCGACACATGGCACCCAGCGAAGTACCCGAGTGCCTGGATCGACCAGGAAGACCCCGCGCAGCAATCCTTTTTCACGCACGGCACCATGTTCTGGCTGGCTCACAATGAGTCTCTGATCGCGAAAGACAAGTCCGTGCACGCTGGTCTTCGCACTCGTCTCTCCGGACCTGGAGACAATGAAGATGACGACACGCAAGGGTGGATTCGCTTCAGCACGGATGACATTGACGACATTGGTGCAGACAAGATCGCGAAGCAGATCGTGGAGCACGTTGGCACTGAGACACCAGTGTACTTGAGCATCGACATCGACGTGATTGACCCTGGCCTTGCTCCCGGCACTGGCACTCCTGAGCCAGGTGGATGGACTACCAGGGAGCTGATTAGGATCTTGAGAAGGATTGAGGGCTTGAACGTCGTCGGTGCAGATGTTGTCGAAGTGTCACCTGCCTTTGACGGTTCCGGGGAAGTTACGGCGCTTGCAGGAGCTCAAGTCGCATTTGAGATTCTGACGAGCATGGTGAAGAGAGGCATGGAGGAGAAGAAGGGTAAGAGTACTTCGAGGGATGAGTTGTAGGCGGTAGCGCTTATGGGGGAAAGCAGGAAAGTGATGGCGAGACCAGAAGCCGAAGAGCGACGAAACCTAGGCGTGTATTTGTGGAAAGGGTATTTGTGATGAGTTGGGTACATGAGACTGGAATTCCGCTCAGGCCTGTACAGCTTGCAAAGTGGCAGACAGCAGTGCATGGTTACACCGCCAATAGAGGGCAGCAAGTATATGTAGTAGACATGTGGAAACGAGATGACGACGTATGAAGCTAGATGTTTTACAAACCCAACATGGTCCAAACTCCCGCTAGCAACCATTACAACGCATGCTAATGCCACAGCAAACGAATGACTACATGCTCAATAAATGTGTGTCCTCGTAATACTCCTCTCCAAAGTGTAATGCTACACAATACCCGCACAGACCACCCCAAGCCCCGTTTCCAGCTTTAGCGTGACCGCTGTCGACATACTTATACTGCACAAACGACAGAAACAACATCGATCACACACCAAACCAAACATACACTTCACTCAAAAACCAAAACCATGGATTCCGAACATACTGCCAACAGAGTCCCATCAGTCTCTCCAATCCCCACAACTCTTAAGAGGAAACGTGGCCCAAGCATCTCAGGGGACCCGCCCAGTGGCAAGCCAGTACTGAAGCAGAGTAAAGATGCCTCCGCAGACGCATTGGCCGATCTGGATGAGCTGGAAGAGGTAGACGATGAAGAATATGACAGTGACAGTTCTGGTAACAACAACGACTCCATCTTTCAAACTCCAGCTCACGTTCATCAACTAACACCTTCCCAAGCATCTCTAATCCTCCCCGACGACGAGGACGCAACCCAACTCCGAGCTCGCCTCCGCGAAATCGGCCCCCCAGCATTCGAAACTGAATGCCTCGAAACAAAGCAAATGGACCTCCGGGTCGTAGGCACCATGCTCGGCGTCCCACGCGAACTCGCCGGCCACAACGACGAAGAATACCTAGGCTTCCTCCGCGGCATGATGCTCTACATCACCTCCAAGCGCGCCAAGCTCGAGCACATCAACACCATCGACGACGCCGCCTCGCTGCTCAGAACCCGCAGCAAAATCCTCGTCATCACGGGCGCAGGTATATCGACCTCCCTCGGCATCCCCGACTTCCGCTCCAAAGACACGGGTTTCTACGCCAAGCTCAAGGAAATGGGCATGGCCGAGCCGGAAGAAGTCTTCGACATCTTCAACTTCGACTACGACCCGCAGACCTTCTACTCCCTCGCGGGGGACATCCTGCCCGCGGGCAAAGCGTACACGCCCACCCACGCTTTCATCCGCGCCCTGCAGGACCAGCACCGCTTGCAGACCAACTACACCCAGAACATCGACAACCTCGAAGGCCTCGCGGGCATCACGCCTGATCGCCTCATCCAATGCCACGGCAGCTTCGCCACCGCCAGCTGCCGCAAGTGCAAGCACCAGGTCCCCGGCGACACGATCTTCGCGTCCATCCGCGCGAAAACCATCGCCACGTGCGGCGAGTGCGAGCGAAAAATCGCCGCAGGAGAGCCTCTGATCGACGCAGCATCAAGTGCCAAAGCCGGCGGCGCGCGGAAGAAATCGCCCAAATTCCACTACGACGACGACGACTCTGATTCCTCGGACGCCGAAGACGACGACATCCCCACCGCCGGCGTCATGAAACCCGACATAACCTTCTTCGGCGAAGACCTGCCCAACACGTTCTTCTCGCGCTTCAACAGCCTCGACTGCTCCGCCGCAGACCTCGTCGTCGTCATCGGAACCTCAATGCAAGTGGCCCCCGTGGCGAAAATGCCGGACAAACTGGCGCAAGCGGGGCGGGAAGATGTCCCTTGTATTTATATTGGACGGGAGCCGTGCAATCACATCGAGTTTGATGTGCAGTTGATTGGGGACTGCGATGCGGTTGTGTGGGAGCTGGCGAGGAGGGCGGGGTGGGAGTTGAGGCATGAGATGATTCCGAATGGGGGGTTGGAGTTGGAGGTTAGGGAGATGGAGGGGGAGAAGAAGGGGAGGTGGACGGTTACGAGGAAGGGGGCTGGTGGTGGTGTTGTGGTTGTTGTTGGTTGAAG
>Ga0265797_10012399_pt1 | contig 10453 bp, 12 predicted proteins | sample P2T30metagenome_FD_192433 | JGI IMG/M metagenome (GOLD analysis project Ga0265797, IMG submission 192433) | Plant litter microbial communities from East Loma Ridge, Irvine, California - P2 T30 | ecosystem: Environmental > Terrestrial > Plant litter > Unclassified | place: USA: California... | reverse complement strand
CTCCCACTCGTTTAGCTATCCAAAATGCATACGGAGATGCTCTACTAAGGCTTTTGGCTGCCAGCACTGCTGTGTGGGTCATTGGCGCCGTTGGGGTGTTGATGTGGCGGAACATCAACGTCAAGAACATTAAGCAGACCAAGGGTAATGTCTGGTAAAACAAGAAGAAGGGAAGTGGGTTGGATAGCACTTGTATTGCTTGTGATTTTCGTAGATAGATATAGCAGCCAAGATCGTCGCGCGGACGCTATATTCTCCTGACACCTTATCTCTTCTCTCACTTGCGGGGAACTACACGAGCTTTAGTATAGTTCATCGAAATAGAGTATGAATGAACAAGCTATACCCACTTGTGAGTAATTAAAACATTGATTCAGTTCGAAAGAATTACAATCAATTAATGGGCTCAACGTTGGACGACCTAGGAAGTACCTGTAAGGACGGAAGCCTTTTTGTTACCAGTCTAACCCAATTAGGATTAACACAGAACTAGCGCTAATGTAGTCGGCTTCCCGTTCTCTTTTCTACGTAGACTAGCCGTCTTACCTTACTAGAGGGACTCTCTACTATTCCTCTATTCCTAAATCTAAAGATATGGGCTCTTTCTTTGTTCCACCAAAATCGGGATAGAACAGCCAGGGACTGCTGAAGATCGTCGACTTCGAGTGTCCTTCTCCATCGTAACTACAAGTCTCACAAGCGAGTATATCGAACTCTGGCACACTCCATCGCAGTTGAGACCCCTTTCTCCACGAAATCCACCGACGACATTGATAGTCAATGGGCGGAACATGGTAAACCTCTAAACCTTGACGATATCCCGAAAATGCCGCAGAAGCATATCGATAAGTTTGTCTTGAATGTACACAAGCCAACTACCGCACTAACGACACGGCTTGCCAAAAAGAAATCCGTGAAAAACGCGCGGCTTGCCTAGACTCTGTGGAGAAGGCCCTACTTACCCAGAATACGAGGATAACGCGCGGCTTGCCCAGAGTTCGAGAACAACGCACGGCACGAGTGAACTGCAGTACAAGGAGATACCTACAAGATAACTATCATTTGAGATGAAGATCGGCAAAAGCGAGAGGCTACCCAGGTTCTGCTCAAGGCTATGTTCAGTCATCATTAATTACCTGCTGCGCCAGAAAAAACAAGTAGAAAGACGATTTGGCGCTCGTGAGCAACCATAGCCCAAACATGAAACTAGCTAACAGGATGCACACTTGATGGGCCCGCGCTCAAAGGTTGAGCTTGAGCAGACAGCGAAGGACAGGATTCCAAGGTAGACTCTAAAGTTGCAAAACACCCGTACCGTAACTAACGTAACATAAGAGACACGCGTTGACTGCGCAGCTGCACTCCCCATTCCTAATACGAGTAGCCTTGAACGTCTAGGGACATTAAAGAATTCGCTGATCGCGTTCTAAAACGTCCGTTATCAGTAAGGACATTTCCTATTGAGCAGCACCAACGAACCGACATGGTTGTATTATCGTCTGGAAGAGCATGCTATCATCACATGATATAATCCTGGTCAAACTATCGCTACCCTAGTACAGCTTCCTTTTTAACCAATTGAAGTTTCCAAGGAACGCTTTCGGCCACTCTTCGGACACTAAGAGAGTTTGTATATTCCTCTGATGAGAACAAGGAGTAGCCTCCGCATGAGGAGACTGGGTTGTGGATTGAACAAGTTTGATGTATCTCGCTAGCTGCGCCACTAGAAAAGCAGGTTTAAGAAAATTTGAGATCGCTGCACACCAAATCATACCTCGTCACTCGTTCTTACTGTCAGCTGGGGGCGTGATAGCCCGCACCTGCCTCATCTCGCGCCGTACCAGCTCCACCTCAATCCGCAGCATCTCGTCGCCAATAACACCCTTTAGTCCGTTGTCGTCCACGTCAAAATACAGCGCCCACTCGCCGGGGCAATACCGGACTGCGATGAATCCTTCCCAGCCTGTCAATGTGACTCTGCGGTCCATCTTAGTCACATCCCATGGTCCGATGATGTGAGGCTCCGATGCCACCCGGTCGCCGTACTTCACTTCGCAAGTGTCCTGATCGACGTATATCCAGTTGAGCTGTGGTGGGTCGTTTGAGATAGTTGAGACCATGCCTTCGCCCTGCCTACCCCAGTTCTGATCGGGATACGGCAGGAAGTACCCCGCAAACGGATGGTCATCGGGGCACCCGTCTGGATATTCTTCCGAGGGCACTCCAAGATACAACTACCCTATTGTCAATATCTACAAGCATTCGGGAATGGACTGGCCTTTCGCCGAGACTTCGTAAAAGAAACAGGCCGCACCTTATTGTTGCTCAGTACTACTGCACATCCGTCGATTTCGCGCCCACCCCTCGAAACCCTAGAACAGTTTACAACAAGGTTCGTCTTCAAACCCCGATGCTTTTCTTTGGAGCTCTGTCGTTGACCTTGACGCACTGCTTCTGTGGTTCCTATGATTGCGGGGCAAGCAGCGATGGCAGTCAAAATACCCAGTACCATGATGCAAGTTCGGCAACGAGAAATACTTTTGTAGGAATTGTGTGATGGCTGGCTCGGAAATAGGGTTATGATAAGGGTCAATCTCTAGTACGCAGCGATTTGTTTGGTCTGGTAGGGACAGGAAAACTGTCGATCCATTCATTTAAACCTGCTTTGCTCCAAAGCACCCCATGAAGGATGTAGCCAACCTGGTCCGCCGATCCTCGTACGCAAGTTTAGGTTCATGCGGGGTATGAAAGTCTGAAACCCAGTCATCTCTTCGCCTGCCAATTAAACTCGATTATGGTCAGCTCTTTTGAACTCATCAGCTTTCGAGTGCAGGCTTTAGGCATATGATGCGGTCATTATGGAGTGAAGTCCCAGCCCGGATATTGAGTACAAAAGACAGATCTTCAGTGAACCCCCTCCATCCCTCTTCATCAACTATCCACCATTTCACCCTTCACTAATACGGCAGTCCCACGTAGCATAAAGAGATCGGACTCTGCCATATCCATGTCTTCAGAGTATGTCACAAATTCCCAAATCATCCCAGCTTTGCGTGGATATCTAAACTAACAATCTCCTGTAGGGCCCCTATCACCGACTTCCCAATCAACGACGTCACGTCTGAAAGCTCCGGTAGCCCCGTCGCCTCTATCCTCAAGAAGCCTAGAAAAATCGTTCAGGCAGATCTGGGCGCTCTCCAGAAAGCACCTCAACAGCAACAGCAACAACAACAACAACAACAGCAAGCCTACCGAGATGATGACGAAGACAGCTTCGGCGATGTTCCCGAGCCCTATGTGATGCCTCGACGGTCTGGTGGCCGCCGTATGGTACCCGTTCACCAGTCGCGCATCGCAGACCGACCAGCCAAGGTGGGCGAAAAGGACAGCAGTCTGAAGATCAAGATCGAATTAGATCTAGAAGTCGAGGTAGAGATTTATGCAAGAGTCAAGGGTGATGTGACGATTGGGCTGATGTAGCCTAGGTCGAAATTTACGCGAGAGTAAAGGGCGATGTGACAATTGGTTTGTTGTAAGATGTGAGTCTTACCTTTGCATCTTAGGGTCAAGTAGTAACATATCGCCTTATGTAGTACGGCCGAAACCTAACAAGTGATACTATACGATCCCGTAAATTTCTACGAGATACCAAACATCTATTCGCCGTCTCCTGCCAGTCCTGAGTTATTTAAAGCTTACTCAGAACCTTTGAGACCAGTAAGATGTGTGTCGATCTGTGCCTAAAGGTTGAAATTTTGTTCAAAGCGGGCATTAATACGGAAGAACTATTAGAGAATAAAGAACATGTTGTCAATCGTTAGAAAAAATTTATTACTCAACGTAAGAAAATTTGACATATTAAAGTAAACATTGTAGTGTAGTAAAATTTCACGTGGCGAGAAGGCTGGAGTTAAGACAGGGTAGGAGTAGATTGGTAGGAGGGGGTATTGGACCCTCTTCTTGACAACACTAACGTATGTACGCTCATTAACTAGCAAAACCACTCTGTATGTTTGATACAGCCGATTGCGGATTGACGCCTGTTTCTCATCTTTTGAGCGCTAACCTATCACAGTATCTCCGTCTTTATTCTATTCTCAAATACTAAAAGCTTCTACTACTACAACTTTCATCAAAATGCATTTGCTCTTATCTCATCTTCACTACCACGAAGCCCATTCTTAGCTTACCAACAAAACTAAAGCACTGTCACTAACCTGATTTGCCGAACAGCTCGTCCGAGTAAGTAGTTCTGCCCAGATTCTTCCCTTCCAGACTTCTCATGAAGAGCGCTAGAGGGATTTACATAGTAGATCCGCCGCGTGCTACACGCTGCGCTTGCTTATGCATACGTACCCCCTGTACATTCCTTCGGTCTACCCTCGGCTGTGTTGTATCAAAAGTTCGTAGAAACGGGCGCTTAATGCAAATGCGATCTTACTGTTAGTAAGCGTGTTTCTAAGCATCGTATCTGAAGGATAGGTTTCCCGAGCTTCTCTCGCAATCTCCCTGCCCTACTCGTGCTTTTAGGCTCGCAAAAGTATTGTTCGTAGCGTCTACAATTAAACTTTTCAAGCAAGCGTTTATCTCTATTCTATCATGCCTTGTGGCGCGGACTGTTTTGCGCACCCCAGGGCTTCAGTTCGCTAGCTTTGTTGTCGTGAAGGGAACTCAAAACTTTAGTAGAAGTGTACATAATGGCTATAGTGTTTGTATTCGAAATCATGTATTAGTAGTAAGAGTTGGAAGCTAACTGTTACCAGGGATTGCTGTGCAATTTAACACTGCCAGAAGGATTGGTTCTTATTGAACGCAATTACTATCTAGTAGTTATCCAAGTTCGACGGCAAAAAGGTTATCCTCATACGCAGACTATAAATATAGCTAGAGCAGCTCCCCTCTTTAGTGCTGTTTTACAAAACTAACATTTTATTTTTGTCTAGCTTTACCGATGTTGAGTTTTAGATATTTCCCGCTACCCTTGGCCAATCACCCAGCCTCCACCTTGGCTAATCACCTGGCATACCTACAGATCCCTTATCGTCGCAGCAAGGCCGCCAATCTCTACTCCTACGCATTCCCAAGCTCGTTTGTGCTATCGCAACAATTACATGAATACTATATATATCCAAAACATTAGAGAAGGCTACATTAGGGATATAGTAGTGTGTAAAGATAAATAACATACTGTGCCTTCAGGACAGGAAACACAACTAGTTTCAGAACCAGTTAGTTCGCATGAGTAACTCGTTGGTACACCATGTGTGTCGCAACAGTAAATAGTCATTCCAAGAGTTGATTGTCTTGGTGTAAGTCCGGCTTTGGAGAGCGTATTGTCTTTGAAGACAGGAGTAGCGAAGGCTACGCCAACAATGGTAAAGAGGAGAGTAGCGAGACGCATGATAGAAAATATTTGGGCGAGACAAGATAAGAGTTGCAAATGTAGGCTATAAAAGAATATTCAGTGCTTTGTTTTGTAAAAGAGAAGAAACAGAACTCCAAGGGTTTTATTTATATATATCTTTAATATTGTAACTAAGCTAGAAGTAGAAAGGTTGTCATACTGTATGCGTAATCGCTGATGTGTCTACCTCGTATCCCACTCTCTATCTATGCACTCTTTTGCCAAGCTTTATATCACTGACAGCTGCGCCCGACTGTTATCAAAACTGTAAGCACCGATCCAAGTGTCCAAGTATTATCCGCCGGAATAAGGAGCTATATCAGGAACTTATAATACTGTTATTTTACGATGTTATCTAGTAATTTCGCTCGTAAGAGAAAAAGAATGTGTAAAATTAGTGATCAAAATCAGTACATAGGGTTACATGATTTCTTTGATTAATCTGATGCTATAATGCCGCGCAGTAGAATAGAATAGCTATGGAAAAGTGTGTTGTTTTGTTCTTCTATGACGTGTTGTGGTCGTTTTGGCGTTACGGAACACGGTATTAACCGAAGACACTAATCTGGTTTTTACCAAGTGAATCCAAACATAGACAAATCAAAATCTTATGTGAGATTCATAATCTCGGCAGTTCAAAGGATGGATTTGGGTCACCATATAAGCACCTTATTTTTCTGAGGAATACAAGATCAGCAGTTTGTTGCGTGGCTAGTTTTGTGACAGTGCAGGGAGTGAAAGGTGTAGCTAACCCTGAGAGGTATAAAGGCGGGAGCATACACGGACTCCTCTCCGCACGTACCTTATTTTGAATAATTTCTACAATTGCTAAAACGTATACACAATAGTTTACCGATATATTTTTCCGCATACAACACCTCGTTACATTGATATCGATCGATATTCCTCCCGACACCATGAAATACCTTGCTCTTTTCCTCGCCTCATCAACCGTATCAGTCGCAGTTTATTGCGGCGGGGGGGGAACACAGGGCAACGGCTTCTGCGAATTCAATGGTCCTCAAATATTCACATTCTGCGTACGAAAAGATTCCTCTACTCAGTACTATATTCCGCAAACTAATAACACTGTTCGTTCTTAGTGTAGTGGCGTCCAGAATCAATACTTCACCACCTATCAGGGCGCTCTTGGAAAGGGCCAGAATTCTACTGGTGGAACAGCGTGTTCAGCTGGATCAGGTTCAGAGGGGACAGGAGAGGTATACTGTGTTCTGGTGTTATAGGATAGAAGTGTTGGCGCGGGTCTTGTTATCTAATTGCAATAACGTACCTTACGGTCCTTCGTTTCGCTGAGGCTCCACGGTAGAATACTGTACGATAGCACAGTAGCTTATAGGCAGGTAGCTATTAGAAGGTCCTCGCTATTCTATGACTTTGCAACATTTCATGATCTCTCTTTTTGCCCATGCTGATGATTTAAGTTGCTTCCTTCTGTAACTGCCGCAGGGTAGAGTAGACGCAGCGGTAGTACAGTATACGGACTCACACAGCATCAATGGTTCTGAATTCTCTATTCTGATACTTTGCACAGTCACACGAAGAGTCGGGAGACACTCGACATGGGAGATTGGCCGCGTACCAATAATCCGGAGGGGAGACGATGCGAGTGGCTGCCAACTGGCGAGCTCTGATCGATATTGGAGAGGCCAAACTGGGAAATATAACCGCTCTTTGTTCCCATGCTGAGAGTGCAGGCATATATAGGGCTTGCGTTTTACGGAAGGCGTAGAAATATCCACGGGAATGCTAAGCTTATCTCTCCCAGTTCATGAGTTTGTGACCCCCACTTCTCTACCACAAACATATATCTTGTTGTGGAGGCCTGCTTCGACAAGAAGTAGATACTGATGTCGCGCCATTTCTTGTCCACCTCGATATATTCCTTGTTCCCTGGGGCTATGCGATAGACCCCACTCTTTAACGCTGACGAGGTTATGTTAGGTTTCTTTATCAGCAGAGGCTCTGCACTGTTTTGGTTTCCTACACGCTAGAGCCATAGCAATGCAACACTGCCGAGGTTGATGTGGGACTATGCCAAGCCCTGACTGTCTCCACCACCCTCTCTTGTCACCTCCTGTATCCTGTGTTTCGGATCGCATGAGTAGGATGCGAGGATGCGAAGGGATGATGATCGGTCTGTCAGCCACGATGGAAGAAGACTTGTCGAAGCTTGACATTGACAGGCTCGCTCGGCACTCGGCACGAAGCTGAGGCTTTTCAGCCAACAGGAGTCGCAACGCGGTTACATTCGGAAAAGCGGGTCGACGTCCGCGGCGTGCCTGCTGAGTGGCTGCATGCAGTTTTGAAATCCGATCTGTGACGTCACGCGTGGAACCTCATATCAACTTCTCAAGCGCGGACTGCGAAAAGGCCCACTGTATGCGAAAATTTCTGCCTCATGGGGTGTCCTTGGCCTTGGGGCGCAAACTGTGGGCAACTGGAGTCTGGAGAGATGGAGAGCCCTTTTGCGGAGTGCGGAGTCCTATCTCGAGACGTTCGTGATACCGAGTGATAGTCACAAGCACGAAGTTCTGGTTTGGTGCACCCAAACTTGAGGTACCTTGCAGTAGCCAACCCAGGAAATTCAATGCACCACCAACGGTCTTTCTCCTGCCATCCCTCCCCGTCCTCTCGGAACAATTGCCTCCGGTTGCGACTCGCAATACAAGCACTAAGCTCCCGATCGTGGCAGGCTTGACATTTCTTCGCTCCATTCCTCGATCCATGCACTCACTTGCCCAATCATCGCATTCTGTCCCGGAGTCTATACCAAGAACGGTAGATCACCAGTGTTTCCGATACCTTGTGAATAAGGCCGTTACCAGGGAGAGCGAAAGACCCGTTGCGGGGCTCCCACGTTGCTTCTCTTGACCACCCTAATCCACTTGACTCCAGCTGCACGCATGGAACAACCCCGAGGGGAAAAAGCATATAAGCTCACTTAACCACCCACACATAGTGCCTCTGCTTCACTGAGCTTGCGCAGCCTTTGGGTCCCTTTTCTACATATCAATCAAGCGTGATTTATAGCCGAAATGTATCAGATTGGTAACATTTACGGTATCACCGCTATAGCGGTCATTGGCGGTGGGCTATTCGGTTTCGACATTAGCTCTATGAGCGCAATGTAAGCGTCTCTTTCCGATTGTATGAGTTTTGAATATTGATCTCGTTGCTAGCCTGCCAACTCAACAGTATCGATGTTACTTCAATCAAGGTCCCCTAGGTCCACCTTTCACCGGTCCCGAGGAAAAATGCTCTGGTCCTACTGCTGATGTTCAGGGAGGAATCACGGCAGCGTAATCCCCCTCCCCCACTCTAATATCATCGAAGCTCTAACAAGATGTAGAATGCCTGGTGGCTCTTTCGTCGGCGCACTCGTCTCTGGTTACCTCACCGACAAGCTTGGTCGTAGAAGGGCCATTCAGATCGGCTGTCTAATCTGGGTAATCGGTTCTATAATCTCCTGTGCAGCTCAGAATATCGGCATGCTGATTGCTGGTCGTTTCATCAATGGTCTTTCTGTCGGCATCTGCTCTGCTCAAGTCCCGGTCTACATATCCGAGCTTGCACCACCATCACGGCGTGGTCGCGTCGTAGGTTCTCAGCAATGGGCAATCACGTGGGGAATTCTAATCATGTATTACATTTCATATGGTTGTAGCTTTTTAGAGGGTCCCCAGGCGTTCCGTGTACCATGGGCACTCCAAATGGTCCCCGCTCTGATACTCGGTTTGGGCCTAATGTTTCTGCCAGAGGTAAACCTTGTCTACAATACTTCAGGTGGGAAATTACTAACGCCTTCAACAGAGTCCCAGATGGCTTGCTACTCACGATCGTTGGGAGGAGACCCAAGCCGTTTTGACCCTAGTCCACGGTAAAGGCGACCCCAGCAGCCCCTTCATCAAACTAGAGATGGATGAGATTCGTCAGATGATCGAATTCGACCGTCAAAACTCCGACGTATCCTTCATGGAGCTTTTCAAGCCAAGCATGCTCAACCGCCTCCACATTGGTGTTTTTACTCAGATCTGGTCTCAAATGACTGGTATGAATATATCGATGTACTACATCACCTTCCTCTTTGGAATGGCAGGCCTCAGTGGCAACACAAACCTCGTCGCCAGCTCGATTCAGTATATCATCAACGTCCTGATGACGATTCCGGCTTTGCTTTTTATGGACCGCTGGGGTCGCCGTCCCATGTTTGTCATAGGGGCAGTTCTTATGTCAATTTGGATGTTCACAAATGCGGGTCTCATGGCATCATACGGAGAACCCGCTCCGCCAGGAGGTATCGACAATATTGCAGAGCAATCCTGGAAGATTGGTGGAGCACCTGCCAAGACAGTGATTGCTTGCACATATCTTTTTGTCGCCTCGTATGCACCAACGTGGGGACCGGCCTCTTGGGTTTACCCTCCTGAAATCTTTCCGCTGCGTATTCGTGGCAAGGCTGTTGCGGTGGCAACATCAAGGTATGAAGATCTCGATGGAATTGAAATTAGACAGTGAAACTAACTAGACGCAGTAACTGGATTTTCAACTTTGCGCTCTCGTATTTTGTTCCGCCCGCATTTGTCAGTATTAAGTGGAAAGTCTACCTTATATTCGGCATTTTCTGTACGGCAATGGCAATCCATACCTTTTTCCTGTTCCCCGAAACTGCCGGAAAGACGCTCGAGGACGTTGAGGAGATGTTCATGGCTGGTGTGCCGGCCTGGAAGACCAAGGTTGAGTACAGCAGCACCCGCCGTGCCGAGCGCGGGGAACTCGATTCCGAGAAGAAGGTTGGTCTTGATCATAGCCCGGTGAGAGTAGAGAATGCGGAGGTCAAGGCATGAGCGATGAAGTGACGGTGATTTTCGTTTACAAGAGCATCTAGAGCAAGAATCTCGATATATGTATTCGCTTTAGTGTATGCGCTTTTGTGAGTAGACCATCTGCATAAGTGATCAAATAAATCGAATACAAGACTGAGTATCCGTGCGCTGCTAGCACATTGAAGTTCACGTAGCAAATGTACAG
>Ga0265797_10012398_pt1 | contig 10454 bp, 8 predicted proteins | sample P2T30metagenome_FD_192433 | JGI IMG/M metagenome (GOLD analysis project Ga0265797, IMG submission 192433) | Plant litter microbial communities from East Loma Ridge, Irvine, California - P2 T30 | ecosystem: Environmental > Terrestrial > Plant litter > Unclassified | place: USA: California... | reverse complement strand
CTGTGGTGATGGCCTCAGCTGTGCCTCCGGACAGTGCACGAGCAGAGACATGCAGTGCAAGACCATCATGGGCAGCTACACAAAGGGCAACGACACCTATGCCTGCGACAACAGCAACTGCATGATCAGCTGCGCAAGCCCAGAATTCGGAGCAAGATGCTATGGCATCCAGCAAAATTTCCTCGACGGAACAAGTTGTACCGGTGGAGGCCAATGCAGTAACGTAAGTTCACGTCAACTACTCTCCTACCCCAGTCCAAACACTAACACATCACAGGGCGTCTGTGAAGGCGGCTCCGTTGGCAAAGAAATCACCACCTGGATCCAACGCCACCTCCCCCTCGTCATCGGTCTCGCAGCCGGAATCGGCGGCGCCCTCCTCCTCTGCATCTTCTGCTGCTGCCTGCGCTCCTACCGCCGTCGCTCCAAACTCAAGAAATACGCTCAGGCTCCCCCACCCATGCCTTACCAATCCGGTGGCAGCTCAAGGAGGAATCGAAGCGGACCGATGGGCCCTCCTCCCATGGGCCAATATAACAACGGCTATCCTCCTCCGCAGGGACCGCCACCACCAAACGGTGCGGCGGCGCCGTGGCAACCGCATCCGAATGCGCCGAATGGCAATGTGCCCATGCCGCCGCCGGTGCATAGGAGTAGTGTGCGTTATGCGTAAGCTATTCGCTTTTCTTTCTTGTTTTGTTTTGAAAGGACTATATCACGGTCATTTACACCCCTGGGCTTGGAAAGCTGGCGGGATTTGGGCGAATTCTTGCATCGTTAGCGGCGTTCATCCATACTTTTGTTTCGTTTGTGTGATTCTTAGTGGTAAGGTGGTGGGAAGCCTGCCATTTTTGCATTAGGGGTGGGAGGTGGGATTTGGGGATGGATGGGTTGGTGTAGATGGAGTGGAAAGAAAGAATATATCCCTCTTTGTGTGCATGTGTTGTCTTTTGTGTTTCGTCTATTGTGTACCGGTGTATCCATGGATTGCGCGATTGGATAAGAGCTGTTTCGCTCCTGCCTCAGGTAGCTACTAGGCCCAAGCGCTTCCTGTCCTGCGCTGCGCCTTCTAGCCTCCATGCGACCTGCCACACCACCTGGACACTCTTTCGCCAACCCCGCACCAAGGCCCGCCTGAATCTCTTATCAGCGTTGCGCGTCCTGCACGCGATACCGCTGGAATATGTGCATGTGTACGGATCGAACGTGCAGCCACACTTCTGCCGTTGTACGATGCATGAAGCTTAACCAATTTTGTCTGAAATACTTCGACACGGACGAGGCTGAAAATGCACAGCCGCGGCTATGGCAGGCTGCAACTTTCGTTAAGAGTGTCAAGCTCGCCCCGCTTACTTGTGACATTTTCTCGCCAGTCATCATCGAACACTCGCTGTGTCCTGGACGAAAGAATCACAAGCCTTAAACGCGATGGCAAGCCCCCATGTTCCGATTCGCCCTCACAGCTGCAAACATTGTCAGCGGATCGTGCTCCGGAAGGAAAATATCACGCAGTTGCCATGTCTAATCAAAATCCCGCATACCATAGCCGAGATCCGACAAGCCGCAGAAGATCAATGTGAGCTCATACTTTGCTTTGCCGCCGCTTTGATGACATCGCATATGCTACACTGCTCTGGATGCTCCGGTTGTATAGGTCACCGGCGTCGGCATAGGAGCATGCTGTTTGGGCGCGAGCAATCAATAAGTGGACGATATTGTCTCCGTCTTTCAGCAGCAGAATACCCTCCCAAGAAACGTCTTCCGATGCTCGGCTTTTGGCACTATAGCCAACTTGGTGGAAAGGACGTGGGTTATATTCAGATGATACCTATTGGGGTAACAGGTACGCCAATCCATATATGTCCCTGGCACATTCTTATCAAAACGGCGATAGGTGAAGCTGCCAGTGAGCTAAACACAATCACCAAAGGATGGTACAACGCAGATGTAGCCTCCAAGTCAAATTTGGCAGTAATGTATCAATGGCTCAAAGAATGTCACTCTTCACATGCTCTATGCGGGCAGAAGCAAGTCGACTTCGTACCGCGGCGACTTTTACGGATTGAGTCGACCACAGAGAAAACAACTGTCCGTTTAGTTGAAGACTTGCAGTGTCATCACACCCGATGGGCCGCTTTGAGCTATGTTTGGGGCGGAGTACAGAGCTTTCAAACTACCGCTGCTTCCTTCGCCAGTATGCAGGCGGGGTTTGGAGCACAAGATCTACCACTAACCCTTCGGGATGCTGTCACAGTTTGCATAGCCATGTCTTTGGACTACCTCTGGGTGGATTCACTCTGCATAATTCAGGATGATGACGAAGATCTTGCGCGGGAGCTGGCTTCTATGCCCCAAATTTACCAAAGAGCCTGGGTCACTATTTCAGCTTCTACAGCAGCAAGTGTTTCGGAAGGATTCTTGCAGAAACGGTGTTATTCTCATCGTGCACTCCCTATATCGCTGCCATATCTTGCCGATGACGGTTCGGATGCAGGCGAAATCGTATATGTTCGCCATGAGAGTGCCTGCGGAGATGAGACGGAACATATAAACGAACGCGCTTGGACCTATCAAGAGCGACGATTATCTTCTAGAGTCCTTGATTTCAGGCACAATTACGTTGCTTTATACTGCTATGAGGGCAAGCGATGCCAGGGCGGCGGCTCGAAGCGATGGAAGAAAACAGGATCGGGAAAACGTCTTGCAGCAGCTACGCAAGAACAGCGACTCTACCGACCTTTGTCGAGTCACGAAGAACTACCACCCTGGCATGGTATTGTGGACGAATATGCAATACGACAGACCAGTTTCCCGTCTGACAAACTCACAGCACTGTCAGCTCTTGCCGATCTATACAAGCAATCTACAGGTCATACATATATCGCGGGTCTTTGGAAAGAATCCTTGATGAAGGACTTGTGCTGGAGCACTCGCGGAGGCGATATCTTTTGGCGGCCAGATGTATACCGTGCGCCCTCATGGTCATGGGCTGCTGTTGACGTAGCCCGGCCCGCAGGGGCAGTGAGCCACAGCATGTATCATCGGATCAACGACCTCACGAAGAATCCAAAAACTACGATTATGGACTTCGCGATCGAACAAGAGCCGCCCAATACCACTTTTGGCAAGATACACGCAGGATTCTTGGAGCTAAGGGCGCCTGTACTGTGGACTGAATGGCCATCCCACGACGAGTCTATGGCTAGGATGAATTTAAGCCCTTCAGTATCGGTGAAGGTTTTTCAGGATGCCAAAGAGCATGGACGGCTTGATTGGGAAGTCATCCCTGTGTTGGCAGTCTTGTTGATGCAACAAGTACACCCGAGGCGCAAGCCTTACGATGGGCTTCCTAATGATATGTACCATTGGCTTCCCCGCAAAGATTATAGTCGCCAATATCGGGCCAGGATCAAGAGGGATAGGGGAAGTTTCACTCATCATGGCCTGATGCTCGTAGAGGACCCACCGGGGAAATACCGTCGAATAGGGATGTTTGTATGGGAGATGAACAGAAACCACGCTGAAGACCGTCGTCTTCACGCTCGCTTCAGAGTAAGGACAATAACTATACTATAGTTCTATCAAGGGTATTCTCGCAGTTATGGTACGGTTGCAGGACCTCGCACATGTGAATGCCATGCATTTGCGGTGGTCGTGAAGAGCAGTACGTCGTATGCTCATGATGCTCACGTCGAGGAAATCTTAGAGAGCTCGAAGCGAGGTATGTGCCATTTCAGCATCCCGTATATACGAAGAAGATTGTCCCTTCGTAGCGGGAGCGGGGTTTGCCAAAGCTAATCTCATGACGCGCCACTAACACGCGCCTGTTATGACATACCAACCCACAGCTGAACGCGGCTACGATGACGGAAGCCATAATACAGCAAGGGGATCCCAATGTATTGGATACCTAGACGAATTGCGCGACAGGGTCAAAATCGAGAATGTCGAACCAGTCGCCCCACTACGACCACAACTGCCGTGGACCCTGATTAGCGATGAAGTCATCGACGCGACATTTTTAAACACGACGCGTCTCTGGAAGAACGACCACAGTTTTTTCCTTTGATCTAGACGTCCAACAGAACACACACGTATCCGACAATTATGATGTTAGCCCTCACCAGCGCAACAGGCAAGCTCGGCGGCGCCGTGCTAAACGCCATTCTCGACAACAAGCTCATCGACCCAAAGGAGCTTGTAGTATGCGTACGTCTCTCTTCCCACATCCTATCCAATCCCTCTCCCAATCCTCGTAACTAACAACCCTCACAGACTTCCAGCGACCCTTCCTCCGAGCGCTTCTCCTCCCTCCGCGCCCAATCCATCACCCTCCGCCAGGCCAACTTCGATGACCCTTCCTCCCTCACTACCGCCTACGCAGGCTGCACATCCCTCTTCCTCGTCTCGACCCCCCGGATCGAAATGGACTACAACAACGCGCCCCTCTGGCACGGCCGCGAAGCCCACCACCGCGCCGCTATCGATGCTGCCTTGCAAGCAGGCGTGCAGCACATCTACTACACCTCGCTCGGGTTTGCGAACCCTTCTAAAGCCGGTGTCATGCGCGCTCATATTCGTACGGAAAAGTATCTCGTGGATCTGGCGAGGGAAGGGAAGTGCACGTACACGGTGATTAGAGAGGGGCTGTATAACGAGAGTTGGCCGTTGTATTTTGGATACTACTTCGGGCTTAAAGAGGAGACGAGGAAGGAAGTCGTTTTAGCAGGAGATGGCAAGGTCAGTTGGACGAGTATACCCGACATGGCATTCTGCACGGCGAAAGTACTTGCTGCGCCGCGCGAGCAATGGACTGGAAAGACATTTTATCTGTCGCAGAAGAAAACTCATGCGCTGAGCGATATCGCGCGCATTGTGAGTAAAGTGCGGGGCGAGGAGGTTAAGCTCAAGGTTGTGAGTAGGAAGGAATATGAGGATTACTATGTGAGTGAGAAGGGCATGGAGAGGCCGAGTGTGGAGTGGTGGAGTAGTACGTATGATGCGCTTAAAGACGGGGAATGCGAGATTGATGATGGGACGTTGGAAGAGTTGCTCAAGGAGGCGGGGAGGACGCCGAAGCCGTTGGAGAAGACTGTTGAGGAGATGCTGAAGTAAGGTCATGGATTGTAAGATAATATATACTCATTCTTCATCTTCATGACTAGCGTCTACTCGTACAGCATATACATGCACCATTCTTCTCCACCCGCTCATCCACTTCCCCAACACACAGCTATCTCCTACCCACTTCCTACTTCGTCTATATCCTCACCCTCGCCGCACTCTCATTCCTCTCAGCAATCATCCCAAAGCCAAAGTCCTTCCTCCGCTTGTTCCCCTTGCGATCACCATATTGCTCGTCAAACTTCTTGATCGCGCTTAGACTGCTCATGTCTTCGCTGATACTGGCGCTGATTTCCTGCAGCGCTTTGTCAAAGTGGCGCGAGTGTAGAGTGCGTTTCTCGGGGAATGTGTAGTTTTGGCCGCGGACGAGGTGTAGGGCTTTTGGTGGTGTTGATGGCGAGGAGGGTTGTTGTTGGGAGGATTCAGAGGCTGTGGATGTGGCTGCGGTTGAAGATTCCAATGTTTCGGAATCAGAGGTGGATGTGGCCTCAGACTCAGACTCTGTACTGGCCTTCGCAGCGGCAATGGCGGCATGTTCGTTCTCTTCCTTGACGCATGCAAGGGCGGCAGAGACGGCAATGTTCTTAAGATCACTTCCGCTGTAGAAGGGCGTACGCTTGGCGATGTCTGCTAGGTCGACAGAGTCATCGAGTTGTTCGCCTTTGAGATGTATGCGTAAGATCTCTTTCCGGTCGGCCTGCGTGGGTAAATCTACCAGCAATCGTCTGGGTAGTCGGCGAATGACAGCGTCGTCCAAATCAAAAGGTCGGTTTGTAGCTACCATAACAAACACGGAAAGGTCATTCAGGCCATCCCACTCTTTCAGGAATTGGTTGAGTATGTCACGATGCGACGTTCGTTCGCGCATCGCGTCTCGGGATGCAAAGACGGCATCTGCTTCGTCGAGGAAGACAATGCATGGTGACAACTTCCGTGCTAGGGAGAAGATAGCTGCTACGTTCTTCTCGCCTTCGCCCACATACTTGTCCATTATCTGGCTGCCGGAGACTTCGAGCACTGTGCTGCCGCTCTCCTTCGCTACAGCCTTGGCGAGAAGCGTTTTTCCTGTGCCTGGAGGTCCGTATAATAAGGCGCCAGATATCTTCTCCGTCGCGAGAATACCATAGCTGAACGCCTCAGGTCGTAGTAGTGATAATGAGGTAATGGTTCGTATCGAGTCTACCGTCTCGGTGGGCACATGTACTTGGTCAAAGGTCGTTTTGATCTGATCCGGGTCCGCGATACCGGGCATGAGCCGCTTTTCGTGCTTGTTGGCTGTAGATGCTATGCGTTGCAGATTTCGTTGACGCTGCATGCTCTTCTCGTCTGGACGTTTCCTGCCCAGGTCTGCCTCAAACCCTCCTTCCTGATTACCAAAAGCGTTTTTGGAGCGTTTCGGGATCGCTGCCGCAGCCTTCTCGAAAGAGGTGTATTTAGTTGTGTCACTAGACTTTAGCAGTCCCATAGCAAGCGCAACATGTGCCCAGCTTACTTGCGCCGGTGCGTCCTCAGAGGCTACTGCCTCGCTTGCTGGGCGTGTGATAAGCAGACCGAGAGCCGTCAATGCCACCCTGTGTACCTCATCGTAACTCAGCACACGGCTGAACTGTGATGAATGAAATATAGGCGCCCACTCGGCGAATCGGAAAGGACTTTGCTCCAAATTCGAGATATTGGCAGCCGCCGCTGGATCTAATGAGCGAAGCATGTCTTGGATATGCCATAGATTGATGCGTCGGAATTTATCTTTTTCTGCTGTTGAAAGGTCAATCGACGACGCAGAGTTGCTACCCAACGATGCGAGAGCTTCGTCGAAGTTTGGTGTACTACTGCTGCCAGACTCTGATGCGACGACAATGGTCCTGAAGAAGCCGCTTTCGCCTTCGCTTTGGAGAGCACGAACTCCGCTAGTGTGTGTTAGCTTGGCCATTTTTACGTTGCGGGTACTCCTTACCTGGCGGATAGTTCAGGCGTAAGGTCGCGTGAACAAGTGCTTCCCACAATCATGACGCTTTCTCCAGCACTACGGCGCTTGCGAACAAGCTCTTCCAGCTTCTGAACGATGCGGCCACCATAGTGTGTAGCATTTAGTTGTTTGAAGTCCGGGATGTAGATAACTTTAGACTTTGTCGGGGCGTTGAGCGTTCTCGCAGCTGATCCAACTTTAACAGTCATGCTGATGTCTGCCTTTGCAGGAGACGGCAAGGCAGAGTTGAGTTCAAGCTCGGCACCTTCTTGCTTCAGAGAGTAGTCGAAAAAGGCAGGAGCTTTTGACGATGTTTGAGACTCTTCAGACGAGCTGGAAGGTTGTGTATTTTCGACAAAACCACGGCTTTGCTTCAGATCACCCGCATCAATCAGTGCGTCTAAGAGAGCGGCTAACTTCAGATCCTCAAGCTGTACGTCCCCAGGGTTCTGACTGCGCCCAGACTCATCGACTGTCGCATCAGACGTTCCGAATTCGCCTGATGAGAGGCCCATGCCCTTCAAGCTTTGCGTCATAGCCCGCAAGGCAGGTGAAAGAGAGCCTTTTAGAGATATTATGGAGAGAGGTATAGCACGAGGGCGCATTGAATTGGGGTCAGGCTGATCCGTCGACGAAGACTGATTCCACTCGGAGTCGTCCTGAGCAATAGAGTCTTCTATGTCCCTCATGAGATCGCCGAGATCTGTGTTCATGCGGTATGCTTCGTAGCCCAGCGAGCGTATCGAACGTGGTGATGGCTCTGCTCCTTCGCCAAGGTAATCTCCAGCAAGATGAGCAAGGTCTTGAGCTTTTAGGACAACAACGTCAGCGCCCATTTCGAGAGCAGTAGATGTTACGCATTCATCTATCAATGGCTCGTGCTCAGCCATGGGTGAGTGAAGGCTAAGGTTTGTCTTTGTAACAGGGAACGAGTCGCCAGCTGGGTGCAAGGAGGAAAGAGACGCAGCCATAGTAGCTCGAATCTCAGCAACGACCAAGGACGATAGGCGTCTAGAGTTGCCCGCCTGCCGAGTCTTTGCGATTTCCCGTTTTCTTGCAACCATGCCCAATTTGGCACTCTGTTTCTTCATGGCCTCAATCTTCTGGCGCGGATCCATGTCTTTGTCGTTCTGGATCTTGCTCAGCTTAGACCAAGCGTCCATGAAAGCAGTGTCTTCGGTGATTGTGGATATGGGTACTTCGTCCGGGCGCCCTGCTTCGGTGCTAGCGACTGCTTCGTCATTCCGGATTTGTGACTGGTGTGTTTCCGCCTGATCGATCGGTGCCATCTGCTCTTCCAAATACTTCTCCACCTTGAGCTTCTCGTGGTCGTCCAGGCGCCTGTTCCACAGGCCACGCACTAGTCGCGACAGGATCTGGGTAGCGTCCGAGTCGCGTGGAGCCGGTATGGTGCACGCGGCATGCTCTCCGGACTCAGCATGGGCGACTTGAACAGAGAGAACCGTGGGCGCATTGGCTACTTGTGGGTCTGCGAGATATTGTTGGCGGCGTAGTACCCTCTTCTTCAGAAACCAGTCAGGTATGTGGACAGGCGGCAGCCCTTGCGTCTTCTTCCCCCGCTGCTGGCGTCGCAAGGCAGCCGAGTACCTGCGTGAGGTTTCCCGCGATCGCTGCAGCTTCTGTGCCAGAACCTCTGGGTCTTCTGATGCTACCGCACTGTCGGCGGGCTCCTCCTCCACTGCTGCTGCTGCCTTCTCTCGGTCCGTCTTGCTGACGTCATCTTGGTCGGCGGGTGTGCTATTGGGCGCGGGCGGCGGGTTCGAGGCTTGGGCGAGGGTGCGTGTGGTGTGGAATGCTCGTAATCGTGGTGTCGAAGGGTAGCGGCGGCCGCGAATAAAGCGCGCTGGAGGTCGTTTCGTAGACACTCGCAGTGCGGACCGAATCACGTACATACGGACGTCGAAGGCGCTCCCAGGATTGGGGAGGAAGGGAGCCTACAGGAGTTGGCGTAGGCTGCGGAGGGGTGGAGGCAATGCGCGGCGCTGCGTCTGATGGCGATAACCATCGTCAACTTTCTTTGATATTCCCCCAGCAAGGGTCCACCCAAGACGCGCCGGCTATTCCCGCCCTGTGCCCATCTTCTACCACAACACATCGCGATATATCTGGCTGCGACGGCGATGCTAATTCTACTCCGGTTATCCTTGTTAGTGATCGAAAATGCCCTTAATGCAAAGGTAGTGCATGTCAATACAAATAGATTGGCAACCTATGACGTAGGCGATGCAGCGGGCATGCGCGCATCAAGAGACATCGAAATGAAGGAGTTCGCATGTGCAAACGAGGCAGCATGCTGCGTCGTCCCATACAAATTACCATGGGAGCGGCCAGCTTCTGGCCAAGCTAGGAATATGTGCGCGAAAATGGAACGTTCTTATTGACCACAAAGTTTGGTAGACCACTCAGTGCCCTCCATGTCGACATCAGGCCTAGAAGAGTACAATGACTCCAACTTCGATTATATGCAGCATTCTGAAACGGCTTGGCCACACTGTTCAACAGTTCATATAACTTGGATACGGTGATAGAGCAAGTGGGTCAGGACTGCGTGCCCGTTTGATGCGGAACCTATAGTCTGTCCATGCACTTGGATGGGACCTGACTCCGCTGCATCTCACCAACCGGAGGTCTCGAAATCTGAGCGTGCCAACGCAGTTTGCAACTGGCATGTGTTGGATGGCCTTGAGATGACCGGGATGGGGGGAATGCCTCATATGATATGACACTGGATGGTACCACGGATCGGTAGCGACTCGAAAATTCAACAATGAGCGGAACCATAGTTCGCGCATGATGTTGCCTACATAACTTCCGCGACGGATAGGAGAATGGAAAACAGACTTCCCACGTATAGCTCTTAAATAGTAGGACGGTATTCGCACTCCTGTGTACTCTTGATACACATATACCTTTTCTTGCGATAGAAAGATGAACGTCTCCGATGCTGAACAAGCTGGTAAGTTTTGCACCTTTGATCCTTTGTGTAGATGTGAGCTTACTTCGACATCAGTCGACAGCGCCCGGCCTTCGCTCCGCGAGAAGTCGCGCTCCAGACATTCAAGTATATCCAGTATACCCAGCATATCCAGCATATCCACCCATCCAGATGCCGAAAATTTTGGTGACCGTATAACACGGACACAACAATGCCGCATCCTGGGCTCGACCTGTCTGATGGCATTTACGTTAGTAGGCCTCAACCAGGCCTTTGGGGTATTCCAAGCACACTACGGACGAGAAGCGGCTGTCACGGAAGGCGTCCTCCTTCAGACCGAGCTATCCAAACGCCCGTTGATCTCGGCGATAGGGTCGTTAGGGAATGGAGGGCTCTTCGCCGCCTTTG
>Ga0265797_10012397_pt1 | contig 10455 bp, 6 predicted proteins | sample P2T30metagenome_FD_192433 | JGI IMG/M metagenome (GOLD analysis project Ga0265797, IMG submission 192433) | Plant litter microbial communities from East Loma Ridge, Irvine, California - P2 T30 | ecosystem: Environmental > Terrestrial > Plant litter > Unclassified | place: USA: California... | reverse complement strand
CGGTTCTTCTGGCGCCGGTCCCAATTCGTCTTTCAGAGAGTTAACGACACCCTGTAAATCGACAGCATGTCCACCTGACACGGTAACATCGGACACGGCCATATTCTGATGGTTGAAAGAAATTCGCTTGCTCCTTCTATTCGTGCCGCCAACTCTTCGTTCACATGTACTGGCCAAGAATGCGGGGTCAGAGGAGAGCAGCTTTGAGACAAGGGCAGTACAGAAATAGAAGCTGGATTATATGAGCAAATCAGATTGCTCTGTTCCGTAGCGAAGGGCTCGCACTGATGTGCCTTACACGTGCAGCAGCACTGCAGAGTATCTCGTAGCGCTTAGCTTGAGAAGAGAAGCGACGAAGTAGAGAACCACGTCTCATTGCAGAACCATTTCCCTCCGTCACAAAAGTCATCTCTACCTTGTAACTATCAGTCCGAGCTCTATGTTGTCATGTCTACTGTCAGTCTATACCAAGCCCTCAAAGGCGCCGACAACCTCTTGGAAGTCGGCGTAGACGACTTGAAAGTCTTGTCGCCCGGCTCAAACAAACGCGCAATCGGCACTCAAGGTCTAAATGGCTGCTCTTGCGTTGTAATCCTTGGAGCCGCTATATTACTAGCCCACATCGCTCCACTACCAGGGCAATACAACCAATGGACCGGAGGAAATCTGGATGTCAGCGAAGCGAGTTCCACCCACCACACAGCATTCTTGCGGAGGATCTCGCTGTTGGTCCAGCAGAATGCAGAGCATTTCCCCCCGTCGGGTACAGCATGGGGTGTATTCAGCATCGGTCGAGATGGCTCTCTTGAGAATGTCATTCAGCAAGTCAGGACGCACCTTGCCAATATGGGATACACGATGAGACCGGCGTTCTACCAAGAGATAAACCCAAGAACAGCACAACCGCCAAAAGGCGAGTTGGTCGCCTTCCAGCAGGGCGGAGTCCCCAAGCTATACCTCGAGAGAAGCTAGCTTTGGCCTCTGTCTGATGCCGCATCGTCGTCCACGAATCAACCCACGACAGGGCAAAGCGGACAACAAGTTAAGAACAGAGAGAATGACGGCGACGACGACCAGACTACAACCGCGGGTTCTGCAGGTACGGCGCTGTCGAGATGGGTTCGTCAAAACGATCAGTACGTCCGGATCGATTCGTCCGGCACTGTTCTGCTCCGACAAAATTCTCCACCCTTGAACCAGGTTTTTCTCTGGGATGGAGTACCATGTCGATGGGACGGCAGTACTCGGTGGGCATGGAGAGATGGGTCCTGGGTCAAAATCTGAGTCCTGCTTTGCCTACAAGATCTGGACAGTACGGTTTTGAATTAACGTTGTCAACTCAAGGCAGCTCCACCAACCTCCCCCAAAGCCTCACATCCAAATTCCCCTTCAACCAATACCCACCCTCCGCCTCCCTCCCCTGCCAACAAATCATCGTCTGATGCAAATGCGTCCCCGGAATCGGCAAACTCGGAATGTAATTCAACCCCGGCTGCACCAGCTCCGGCTCCCACTCCCTCCCCTCCCTATCCCTAACCTTCAAAGTCCCGAACGGCGCTTCACTCCAAGACGTCAATTTCAACGTCGGAGGGTTATTCCCTCCTTGCCCGCGGAATTGCGAGGATTTTCCTGGGAGCGCGGAGGAGATTTTCATGAGGTCGGTGGCGTAGGCTGGGGTGCGGGCTGTGATTATTGCTTTGCGGATTTGCTTTGCTCCTTCGATTAGGCGTTCTGTGGGCGTTGAGGGGGAGGAGGAGAAGGGCTCGATGAAGGCTGGGCTTAGGGGGTTCCAGAATTCTGGGTCTGGTTTGCGCGGGTCGAGGAAAAAGCGCTTCATGTTCATGATTATGATGAAGCGCTCTTTGGTTGTGTTGCTGGGGTCGAGTTCGGTGGCGTGGTCTGCGAGGCACTATTTGTTTTAAGTCAGCGACTGATGTAATCCTGAGTTGACTGGAGACTGAAGGGCTTGTCAGGAAACGTACCGACTGAATCCACGCCGCAACCAAATCAAACCTCGAAACATTCGTCGCCCCAGCCTCAACAGCAAGCCTCTTCCACCTCAAAATCGCTTCATTCGGGATATGAATCATCTGCTGGCGCGTAGTCACAGTCCACTGGTTCCACCACTCTCTACCAGCAACAGCCAGTGGGAACAAACCACTAGGGTCGTAATTCCGAAGCCAAGCGCGCGCAAGTGGCGTCGTTACCATGTCGATGAGAGACGAGGCCTCTGCGCTGCTGTCGGACTTCTCGTCTTTTTCGTTTTCGTGATCGTCGCGCTGGAAAACGTATTGCCGGCCTATTTGGTTTGATCGCTTTGCGATTGGGCCTTTGAAGGCTTCGAAGAAGGCTTCTGCTGCTTTGTAGAGTCCTGGGAAGCTCTTAGTTTCCTCTCATCAAAGCAATTGACAAATTGTAGTCAAGAGACAAATACCTAGCACATCAGCAGCGACATGCTGCATTGTAAACTTGAGCAAAGTGTCGTTTGGCGTTGACACCACTTGGATGGTCAAGATGTGCGGCCAGAAGGTATTGGCCCATGTCTTCTTCTGACGAGCGAACAAGCCTGACAGAACCGTAGAGTCGTAGATGTGAACGCCGTTGACTACGGAGTAGCCGTATGGACTTGAGCCGGCAGTAGGTTCGACTGTGCTGATTGTGAAGAAACCATCGTCTATTGATGTTGCTTGAGTCTCTGTTACGGTGGTATGCTAGGCGATGTTAGCTGACATTCTGGTAGTGTCGTTGGATTCTGGGTTGCATTTACAGTACGGTTCAGCCGGTACGAAAGCATCGGCCATGATTCCAACAATCGCGAAGCCGCAAGCCTGAGATCCTCTGCCGGAATCGGAGTTCTGATCGCGAGGCTTATACTAGCTTCGAGCGCTGCATATGTGAGGTCGTATGGCGGGAAATGCATGTTCTAGTCTTGGGAAGTAGTCTTTGAGTGGTCTTGGAGACAGGGATTGCAATACAAATGAAATTGAAGCAGTCCTACCTACAGTTATACTTACACATCGGTGCGAATTTTGAAGAGAAGCCGTTGCTAGCTTCAAACATGTCTTAAGATGATAGCTGCGCATACAGCTCGATGAAGGTGAGGTTGCAGGTTGATTCAGCCGTTGGTAAGGGGCGGTTCGTCTTTTCGCTTTGCGACGGTGTTTTGAAGTTGCGGAGAAACACTAACCCTGATGCTTTAAGCCAATCAGAGCGACATCTCACAAGGATGAAACACACCTGAAAAGTGAAACGACAACGTCGTGAACCACTGCCCCTTGTCTCCCAAAGGCGGGATGTGTTCCCTCCGTCGTGTTCGATGGCGCCCGGGATCGACTCAAATGCATGTGGTGTCGAGCGCATTGCAGACCATAGCGCAAACATGTGGTCTGGGCCTCGCAGGGCGGAGATATGCAGCAACTCGCAGTCTGCAGAATTCATTAACCCGTTCATCCGGGACTTCGGTCATAATCCAATGCTGCTGCAGTATTGAAATATATTGCTGTACATACGGGGGTTGCCCACAAGATTCTAAGTCCTGTAGTCACCGTTAATAGTAACATACTCGTGACTAAAGTCGCAAGTCCAGAACACCTCCTCAACTTTCCGCGGTCCCGGATTGTCCGGCCTATCATTAAGGTCGACCAAAATCTCGAGGTCCTCCATCTCCAAAATCTGCTTGGCACGCTCCTCGTCAACCTCCTGCGGCTCGCCGCGGACCAAAAGATCCAACTCCTTGCTTCCGTCGGCGGGAATGAAAGACACGCTCGTCTGCTCGGGCTTGACGGGGTTGTAGTTGATCTTTGGGAAGCGCGACTGGCCGCGGGGAACGCCTTCTGCGATTGGGTAGCTGAGAGGGACTTCGCGGGATTCCATGATGCCCGGGGCGTAGCCGATGGCGCACAGGATGCGGCCCCAGTTGGCGTCTTTGCCGTAGAGCGCGGTCTTGACAAGGGCGCTGGTGGCGATGCTGACGGCGGCGCGGCGGGCGTTTGCTGCGCTTCCATCGCCTCGCACGCGTATTGTGACGAATTTGGTGGCGCCCTCGCCGTCACGGACTACGAGCTTGGCGAGGTCGATCATGAAGCTCTCGAGGACTTCTTTGAAGGCTGCGAGGTCGGGGTGAGGGCTGTTGCTAGGTTGGCGTGGGTTTCTTCCCCCCTGGTAGAGAGGAGTAGTTCCATATGGGGCAGCGGCACCGTTGGCGAACAAAGCTACGGTGTCGTTGGTGCTGGTGTCTCCGTCAATCGAGATGCAGTTGAAGCTTCGGTTGCTTGCAGTGCGAAGGATTGAGCGCAGGGAGGATTGGTCAATGGCCACGTCAGTGCAGACAATGCCCAAGAGGGTTGCCATGTTGGGGTGAATCATGCCGGCGCCTTTGGTCATGCCTGCAATGCTGTAGGTGGTGTCGGGCTGAGAAGGCAGAGTGAAGGTCCGAGAGATGAGCTTGGGGAAAGTGTCAGTGGTGCAGATGGCATTGGCGGCACCCAGCCAATGCTCGTGAGTGTTGCCCAGAGAGGCGTGCAGAGCGGGTATCTGGTCGGTGATCTTCTTGATTGGAAGCCTTTGGCCGATGACTCCAGTGCTCATGACGAGTGTGGAGGGCTTCTCGTCAGGGTTCGCGCCGAGTGCCTTGTCGGTGGCGCGCGCCATGGCCTCAGCGTCCTCCATACCGCCAGTACCGGTCACTGCATTTGCACATCCAGAGTTCACAATGACACCGCGGAAGCCGGAGCTCTTGCGGTCCGCCAGGAATTTCTTGGAAACATTGACCGGCGCTGCCTTGAAGATGTTTTGGGTGAAGACACCTGCTGCTGTGCACGGCTTCTCGGAGGTGACCAGAGCCAAGTCATCGTACTTGGTGTTGCTAGCCTTGACGCCTGCATGTGCGCTTCCAACAAGGAAGCCTTTAGGATAAGTGCCCGTGGTGGGAATGTACTTTTGCTTTGCCGCAGGAATGGAGCGGTCTGCGGGGGCCGAGTACTGTCGGACCTGGAAGATGGCCCTGAAGGTCTGCTTCGCGGTGGCAGTCTTGGGAGCCATGTTGGTGGCGAGCTGCGTGTTGATATACAGGTTGGATCTGTTTAGTGTCGCTCAACGGTGTCGATTGGACCAATGGTCGCGTGAGATGCGGCCTACTGGCGGTGTGGTATACAAGCCCAGTGGGCTATAAGAGAGGGTGCTTTGTCCAAGTGCTTTGACTCAATACATGACACTTCTGCCGCCCTGTGTTGCAGTCCACCAGGAGAGGTGGTTTGATGATGTGACGCAGAGATAAAGACAAGGAGCGTGCCATCCCGTCTGAAAGCTTGTCGTTGTCCGCCGCTGTCGGCGACTCATACAGCTTGAGTGCATATATTTGCGTATGGAGAGTCTAGTAGAAGACATGCATGCCCATGTCCCTACACTATGAGATAACACAGTAACTCGCCAGGTGTCTTTCCACACAACCTTGGTATATCTATCAGTGAGTTCACTCTAAGCTATCGAGCCGTTAGACAGTGTAGGGAGTATACGTGTACGCGTGTGCTTCTAGCATGTACATGTAGACATTTGAACAGACCTTATCTCACCCTAACCCTCGAACGAACAAACGCCGACACATCGCGCTGGCCCACTCTCGTGCATGCAGGTGCAGGTGTCCAGATACAATCGTGCTAGCTGTATATATACTCACTCTCTATCTCATGTTCAGGAGCTTCACACGCCTAGTCGCCAACTCGACACGAGTCCCGGTCCGCACATTCACCACATCGCCAACCCTTCGAAGCACCGTCGACATGGAACAAGTCAACACAACCGCGCGCCTCCAGCGCCTGCGGGAGCTCATGACGCAGCAGAAGGTAGATATCTACAGTATGATGCAAACAACACAGCCACGCATGACTGCTGACTGACTTTCCCTCCCAGTCGTGCCCTCCGAAGACTCACATCAGTCCGAGTACATAGCCCCGAGCGATGCGCGCCGCGAGTTCATCTCCGGCTTCTCTGGATCCGCTGGAACGGCCGTCATCACACATGATAAGGCCGCATTGGCTACCGATGGACGATACTTCAACCAGGCCAGCAAGCAGCTCGACGGCAACTGGACGCTCCTTAAGCAGGGTCTCCAAGATGTGCCGACGTGGCAGGACTGGGCCGCAGAGCAGGCCGCCGATGGTGCTGGCAAGAAAGTCGTCGGCACCGATCCTACAACTATTACCGCACCTGATGCCAGGAAACTGGCAGAGAAGATCAAGAAGAAGGGAGGCAAGGATTTGATCGCCGTTACGGAGAACCTCGTAGACCAGGTTTGGGGCAGCGAGAGGCCGGGACGACCCAACGAGCCGGTCAAGGTACATGGCCAGGAATTCGCTGGCAAGGGTTTCGAGGAGAAGATCGAGGACTTGAGGAAAGAGTTGGAGAAGAAGAAGGCTGCAGGTTTCGTTGTCAGCATGCTTGATGAGATCGCATGGCTGTTCAACTTGCGTGGCAACGACATCCCGTACAACCCAGTCTTCTTCGCATACGCCGTCATCACACCCACGACAACAACTCTTTACGTCGACGAGTCCAAACTTCCTGAAGATGCAAAGTCGCATCTGTCCAGCGTCACAATCCGCCCTTACGAATCGATCTTCTCGGACATCGCCGCCCTCTCATCCGCCGCCACCTCAGACTCGAAGCCCAGGAAGTACCTCATCTCGACAAAGGCATCTTGGGCACTATCACAGTCTCTTGGAGGCGAAGATAAGGTCGACGAAGTCCGCTCGCCCGTCGGCGACGTCAAAGCAGTCAAGAACGAGACCGAGCTCGAAGGCATGCGCCAATGCCACATCCGCGACGGCGCAGCCCTCAGCGAATACTTCGCCTGGCTCGAACACGAGCTCATCGAGAAAAAAACCACAATAGACGAAGTCCAAGGCTCCGACAAACTCGAAGCAATCCGCAGCAAGCACGACAAATTCGCCGGCCTCAGCTTCGACACCATCTCCTCCACCGGCCCCAACGCCGCAGTAATCCACTACAAAGCCGAACCCGGCAACTGCTCCATCATCGACCCCGCCAAAATCTACCTCTGCGACTCCGGCGCCCAGTACTTCGACGGCACAACCGACACAACCCGCACCCTGCACTTCGGCGAACCCTCGCCGCAAGAAATCGAAGCCTACACCCTCGTCCTCAAAGGCAACATCGCCCTCGAACAGATCCGTTTCCCCAAGGGTACTTCCGGCTTCGCCATCGACGCCATGGCCCGCCAGTACCTCTGGCAATACGGCCTCGACTACCGCCACGGCACCGGCCACGGCGTGGGCTCGTTCCTCAACGTCCACGAAGGCCCCATCGGCATCGGCACCCGCGTGCAGTACTCCGAAGTGCCGCTCGCCGTCGGCAACGTTATCAGCAACGAACCTGGGTATTATGAAGACGGCAACTACGGGATTCGAATTGAGAACGTGATTATGGTGAAGGAGGCGGAGACGAAGTATAAGTTTGGCGAGAAGGCTTATTTGGGTTTCGAGCATGTTACTATGGTGCCGATGTGTAGGAGGTTGATTGATGTGGGGTTGTTGAGCGATGGGGAGAAGCAGTGGTTGAATGCGTATCATAGGGAGGTTTTGGAGAAGACGGGACACTTCTTCAAGGAGGATGAGAGGACGCGGAAGTGGTTGGAGAGGGAGTGTGCGCCTTATTAAATCTGAGAAGGGTCGCCTTGGAGATTGCCGGCGAACTGAGTGCCTTGAACTGCTCTCCGGACGATTTGCAGTAGACCATGATACTGATGCAAAGAGAAATAGACATTTTGCATCTTCGCCAGAGCTAGCTGCGTCTTGTTCCCCTGGCCGAAGCCATCTTAAACTTCATCAAATGTTGTAGCTGGATTTGAAGCGGTTAGTCATGAAAAATGCCGGTAGACGATGGGCGTTAACTTACCTTTCATGCGTGAAAGCAAACATTGTTCACTGGAATAGCCTAGGGCGCAATGTGATATCTACGACTCGGGGGTTGTAGCGGAACAGTGTTAGAGTGAACAGTGTGGTTTGGTAACTCAATGTGCTATTTTCTGTTTAACATACTTTGTTATGGGTATTTCGCGGAACGCAGCAGGTCAAAAGGTAACAAATGCATCGCTCCAAACCACCGCTACAGTCCGATGTGTGAGCTAGTCACTCGCTCGTCATCCTAGCCAACTCCAAACACCATTATTTGCAGCTTAAAGCTCGAAGCAGGCAAGAGAACGAAAACAACGCCAATCAGCCACAACTAGGCCACTCTGTGACAGTATCCTTTGCCTTGCGGTCCCTGAGCCTTAAAACGTTCTCGATCTCGAGCAAAGAGTTGACCCTCGTGTCTTGCTTGTTGAGCACCACATTCTCCGCCTCGCTGAGGTAAATCGTAGTGATACCTTGCTCTTGCGCAGGAACGATGTCACGAGCGTAGTTGTCTCCCACGTAAACCATGTCTTTCCCCTCAATCCTAAGGAACTCAAGCACCCTCACAAACAAACCCTCGATCTTCGCCTTCACGAACTTGCCTGTCGTCACCAGCACATCTACGTGCTCTGCCAGCCCGAGTTTCTCGAGAGTCCATTCTTGCGCATCTTGTGGGCCCTCGGTGACAATGATGACCTTCTTGCCGATGCTGCGGAGGTAAGGGAGTAAGGTCAATGTTCCAGCCTTGGTCTCGAGTGCGTTCGCCAATTCGTCCTTATACAATGCTGCGAGGAGGATGAGGCGGTTTTCGTCTGCGGGGAGATTGTGCTTTTCTAGTAGAGCAGCGAAGCGCTCCTTTCGGTAGTCATCCGACGTCCTGCCATCGGTGAACGCGCTCGCGGTCTTCTGTGTGAGGATCTCAGAATAGCTGGCTGCGAGCTCGTTCGCTGGAACTGTGCTGTGACTGGAGATGTATTTGAAGACTTCCGCGGCAGCGGCTTTCGATGCCTTGCGGAACTCGTGTAGTGTGTCGTCCAAGTCAAAGCCGTACCAAATGTGGTCGTGCAATGCAGCCGACAGTTCGGTCACGGAGTCGCTACAAGAGTCCAGATAGAGAGGTGTAGCCTGGCCCTTGATGACATCCATGTCGGATTTCGTCAAGAGCTGGTGAGACTGAGTTTCGGGCATGATTGTGTCGTGCGATTTGACTGTGTCAAAGATGCCGGCCGGGTTTTGGGTAGTGTAGATGCGCTTCTCGCGCTCGCTCGAGGACGAGATATCCTCCATGGGTTGTTGAGCTCAAGTGTCTTGTTGATGAAGCCCAAGATCCAATGTTCGCAAATGTGCTTCAGTACGAGCTTGACTCCGCACGGGGTCTTTAGAGACAAAGCTGGTGACTCCAGCGCAAGGGCTTCCAAGTGAATGATGGCTTTGTGTATCCATGGAGTGAAGTGCGCGGGAGTGCTTCCAAGTCGCACTTGCCTTCCCACTCCTCACTCCTAAGCTCCTTCTTAGAGAGTAGGGCACGGCATTTGCGCTTCAATGTTTCCGTGCAAGCCTTGTTCAGACGAAGATTTCCAAAAGTGCAAGAGTCAGGCTTAAAGGAACTAACTCTTGACGTCTATCCTCAGGCACGGATGTCAAACTACCCCAAAAGTGCCCTCCGCTCGCCTTCCGCCTCACCATCAAACCCATCTTCCCGCCCCAACACACTCACAGGCCCATACAGCACATAATGCTGCACAATAAACACCGCATCGAAAAACAAACTCACCCCCGCCAAACCGAGTTTGCCCGGATTGTCCGCCAGCGATGTCGCCACTCCCTCCCAACCACCACCGGATCCGTATGAATCGAGCACCAATTGCACCATACTGAAGAGTCCACCTGCGGTGTCCAGGAGGACTTGCGTGATGGAGAAACCGAGGGTTGAGCGCGAGCGGATGTGCGAGAGGGCTTGTGGGACATATTTGATGATTGTTAGGAGGACTTTGGTGAGGGAGAGGGTTGTGATCTGGAGGTGGTGGATTGTCAGAGCTCGTTGGGTTGATGGAAACATACAAAGGTCCGTATCGCTTCGTTGCAAGAGAATGGGACAATGACGATGAAACTTACAACATCCAGCCATTGCCAGCGACTATCATCTCCGCCGGTTTTGTCAAAGACGAGCACAGCTACGATGCTTCCCAAAATCGAGAGCCCAACTGCCAGCGGCAGCCAGCACACCGGTCGCGTGGGTCTTGCTCTGCCATGCTGCCTCAGCTTGCTATGTTTCCATCCCCAGATTCGTGGCAGAAACTGGCTAAGAGTCACAGCGGAAAGCACAAGAGCATGGCACGAGAATGCCAAGTCCGACAGTCGTACTGTTGGTCTAGGATTAGATGGATGCCGATATGAGTACTGTGATCGCACAGTAGAGGAGAAGAGGAGCGCGGAAGTGCTCGTTGTCTGAGTCAAGAGGAATACGTCAGATCTGGCTACAGTTTTCTTGTTCGATCGTGTGTATTTCGCATGTTTGGATCAGAGGAAGCTTCGCAATTGCAAT
>Ga0265797_10012396_pt1 | contig 10455 bp, 17 predicted proteins | sample P2T30metagenome_FD_192433 | JGI IMG/M metagenome (GOLD analysis project Ga0265797, IMG submission 192433) | Plant litter microbial communities from East Loma Ridge, Irvine, California - P2 T30 | ecosystem: Environmental > Terrestrial > Plant litter > Unclassified | place: USA: California... | reverse complement strand
AGAGACGCGAAAATAGTGGCGACGGGCGTTGGAGAGCAATTGAGTTCGAGAAGCGGCTTATTGTAACCGGCTGAGATGTATATAGAGGGTTCTGAGTAATCTTCAGTAGCTTGGTATGGTGGTGGTGGTCGAGAGTAGGATTGCAGCTTCCAAAAGTGGAGTGTTTTGGCGGATGGTAAACAACGCGTTAAAAGCCGCGACGTGATGCTCTAGTAGGAAATATTGATGTGGTAAGAAGGTCGCAGATAATTTTTCAAGGCTTTGCAGCAGTTGTTGGAAATTTCTGAGTTGCGGTGGTGTTGTTGCGAAATGTTGTGGTCGCAGCTTCTTAATCTTGAGTGGGATGTTGGAAGAAGGAAGTTGCATGGCCAGGCGAACGTTGTTGTGCCAGTGCCAAGTGCGCCCCGTCCCTACACCAGCGCACTTACCATTGCAGAGCTAGTCAATTCACTAAGTAGAAAGTCACTATGTTATAGAGCATTCTGAAAGTCAAAAATCACAAAGAGTTTCTAGCAAAACTGGAGGTGCAGGTCTTGAATCAATAGTTCGCGAGTAAGCCTTCAGGTGTTACAGACGCGACCCGAGTCATTTCTTACACGCAGAGGCGCACGGCCTCCCGTAACCATCAGGTAGCCCACGTGATCTCGGTGTTTCGACCACAAGCCTCCGTCCTCCGCTGCGGCGACCTGAGCTCAGCATCATAAGGTTACCGTCGATCTACACCTACTCCGAGACCACCTTACCCCCCACACAACTTACGTCAAGATGGTGTTGGAAGCTTCTATGATAGTGTATGGCGGCCTTCTCTCACTCACTCATCTGTGCTAACTATTGCAGCGTTGACAACAGCGAAGCTAGTCGAAATGGCGATTATGTACCCTCACGATGGGAAGCACAACAGGATGCCGTTAACATGATCTTCTCCGCAAAGACTGGTGCAAACCCAGAGTCATCCGTCGGTCTGATGAGCATGGGCGGCAACACCCCAGAGATCCTCACGACCCTGACAACGGACATTGGCAAGGTGCTGGATGGTCTGCACAGGACGAAGATAAAGGGCAGCTCACACTTTGTGACTGGCATCAATGTGGCGGCTGTAGGTCTCTCGAAACCTTGGAAACGTTGCAGAACCTAACTAAATTATATAGCTGGCCCTCAAGCACAGACAAAACAAGTCGCAGAAGCAGCGGATAGTCATATTCAACTGCAGCCCCATCGAGGAAGACGAGAAGAACCTGGTCAAGCTCGCGAAGAAGATGAAGAAGAGCGGTATCAGCATCGACATCATCGCATTTGGTGAGCTCAGCGACGACACCACACGGAAACTCCAGGCCTTCAGCGACAATGTACAGAGCGCCGAAGGATCCTATCTGGCTACCATCCCACCAAGCGCGAACCTTCTCAGTGACTCCTTGATCACAACACCCATAGTTGGAGGCGAGGGCGCGTCCAGTGGTGGCGGCGATAGCGGTTCTGGAGGAGGTGGCGGCGGCCCATCTGGCGGCAATGACTTTGAGTTCGGCGTAGATCCTTCCGTCGACCCCGAACTCGCGCTGGCATTGCGGATGTCGTTCGAGGAGGAAAAGGCACGGCAGGAAAAGGATAAGAAGGCGAAGGAGGCTGCCGAGGGCAAGTCCGAGCTTGAGCCAGTCGCCGAGGGTGATGAGAAGCAACCGCTGCTGGATGACCAGGGTCAGCCTAGCGGAAGTGGCAGCAAAGACAAGAAGAAGGACGATGATCCAGATAAGATGGATACGGCATGAGCTAGCATAGATGTTGCAGCATGTGGTGCGGCAGAGCATTCACGGCGTCTACTGTACGAATAGAGCTGAAACGCCACATATGGCAGGGATGAATGAACAAGCATTAATGAAGACTACAGTCTGCATGCTAGCTAATGCTGTTATTTTGCTGTCCTCTATCTACCAAGTCGGCCACCGTCTATGGGTCGAGTACCGACACCGAATGCTGACAACTACGTCTCTACACTCGGAATCTCGAAGCCAGGCTGTTTCGTCGCTCGTCGCCTCCAGCGCAACATGAATATGTAGTATGTCGTCGCATGCTTTTCTTCGTCGACAGCACCGTCGCGCTGAACCAACAGTAGAGCATTTCCAACTCTCAGATGAATCAGGTCACCGTCCGCTTCGGGATGATTGTCCTGGAACCATACTCTTGCCCCTCATGTCGCCTTCACCCCCTCACCTTCACGAACCCGTCCAGACCGCGGTCGAACTTCTCGCATCGAACTGGCATTTCTACAGTATAGAACGGGTTCTTCATTACATAGTCGGCATATAACTCGTATATTTTCTTCATCATAATGTCCACGTTGGGTTGCTGCGGTTCAGTGAAGAGCAGAAACTTGACTCCGGTCTGCGTCTGGAAGCATTGAATGCGGAAGTGCGAGCTCTCGAGGACTTCGATGCCGGTGGCGCGCACGGGGAAGGTCTGCAGGTTTGGGGTGGCAGTCGACGAAGGGGGCGCGCGGACGGGTGGTATGGGTGAAAGCTGGGCAGTGATGGCATGCATGCTGATACTTCAGTCAGAAACTGGTGTTCGCGGGCCTATGTTGTGGACCATGTACCCATGAAACGATCCGGCGAGCATGAGGTAGTCGTTGCTAGTGAGCTTGCTCATGCCCGTGTGGAACTCGCGGTTGTAGATGAGACCGCCAGATTTGCTGATTATGAAGAGCGCAAACACGACCCTGGGCTGGTGAGTAAAGAGTCACAAGGAATCAGGACTACAGGACATACATGTTGCCGGATCTGATCGTGGTTGCCGGTACGTGGTGGAAGCGGGTGGTGGAAGCGGTGACGGATTCTGCCCCTCCACCTGCACCTGCCTGCACGTCTCGAGCACACCCATGTTGCTTTGACTTGCTTTATCTTGATAGCTCAACTCTTGCTTGCAACGCCCTTCACCTCGGCCGGCTGGTTCCTGTGGTCACTCCCACCGCTATCGATTTCCATTTGTAGGGCACCTCACTCCACCCTCTCGTCCAGCCGCACCAACTCGGTCTGTCTCCAACCCCGCGAATCCTAGTGTTGCACGCGTATCGCTCGCCCATCACGCACGCAACACCAGCTAGGCAACATTCGCGACACCATGTCGAATCAGTCCATTCTTAGAATCACCCGAGAACTGGGCGAGATCCAGCGTGGGTCGGACCTTTCTCTAGCCGTTGCCTGCCGCGATATCGACGTGCGTCATGTACGAGCGCTGATTATTGGTCCGCCCGATACCCCTTATGAGTTCGGCTTCTTCGAATTTGCTGTCAAGTTCACCAAAGATTATCCGACCAAGGCACCTGGTGTTACGGCCATCACCACAAATGGTGGGCGCACTCGCTTCAACCCCAACATCTATGCGGCCGGCAAGGTCTGCCTGTCGATTCTCGGGTGAGTACAGAGCAGAGCAGAGCTTGTGCTTTGACCGCCTTTACTAATCGAGCGCAGTACATGGCGTGGCGAGCGCGGCGAAGAGTGGTCTTCTGCACAAGGACTTGTGTCCATCCTCATCTCCATCCAGAGCCTCATGTCCGGCAACCCGTATGAGAATGAGCCTGGCTTCGAAGACGCAAACTCCGACTACGACAAGAAGAATCAAGAGGCGTATGTAGACAAGATTCGCCACGAGTCTCTGCGTATATCCGTCATCGAGCGGCTCGAGGAGTACCTGGGCATCAATCGGGAGAGGCCCGGCGTAACAGTTTACAACGCTGAGGAAGACTACCAGGCCAGCAGGGAAGATGCACCCTTTGAGCCATTCAAGGACCTCTGTAAGCGCCGCTTCCTGTGGTACTACCAGTCCTACCTCGCCAGAATCGACGAGGCAGCAAAGAAGAACAAGGATGGAGACAAGTTTGAGAAGATGCCGTTCGAAGGGCCAGGCAACGCCATGGAGGGCACCTTCAATTACACCAACCTCCGAGAGCGTCTTGTAAAGGTGTTTGAGACTCTCAACAAGGAGATGGAGGCGTGGGCTGCAGAGGGTATGTCGGCTGTTCGCAAAGAAATGAGCATTGCCAACAATCTCCAGCGGCAATATGAACAAATTATCGAGAATTACAAGAAGCAAGACGCAATCACGTTGGATCTAGATCTTGTCGACAAGAATCCATTCGTGTGGGAGCTGGTTCTGTTTGGCAGGCCCATGACGAACCTCGATGGTGGGATGTTCAGAATCAGGCTATACATCAGCCCCAAGTTCCCCGACGTACTGCCACGCGTTAGGTTTGAGGAGCCGGTCTTGTACCATCACCGCGTGTCACCCGACGGTATTCTGTGCTACGATGCTGCTCGTAAAGATGACATGCGATCACACATTGAAGCCATCATCGCCGCCATCGAGGATGAGTCTCCTGCTTATGACCCACGCACTCTAGTCAATCCCGAGGCCGCGAAGCTTTTCTGGGGCACACCAGATGAGAAGAAGATGTACAACCGTCGCTTGAGGCGCTCCGCGCAGGATAGTGCTGAGTAAGTCCCTGTCTCTATTACCTTGAATGCCTGCTGACCAAAAAGGTACTGTTCCTAGTATGAACGAGACGGTGGAGTGACGATACAACGGCCGATCGCATCAGATATGAACTTACATGATACCCCAAGCCTGGTCAGGGCTTGCATTTAATGGCGTTTACAGGACTCTAAGGATGGTAGCATAGGCGAATAGGGATTCATGGCATGGCGTTAGTCGTTACCAACAGTCGATTTATTGTGGCTGTAGTGTACTACGACAGAACGCAAGAGTTTTGCATTGGGATAGCGAATAACTAAAATCGAATGCATCTGCATTGCTCCTAGCAAAATAACTAATTTTGTCTACGAGAATGTGTAGTCATCAGTACCACGAGAGGCAGTTCATAACCAAGTTTGAACTGATTGGAAGTAACGTTATACGAGTGTCTCGGGAAATGCGTCGTACCGGCGCAGGGCCCTGGGTGACATTGCGGGGCTAAGCTGTACTGCCCCAGGGGCGGAAATTGATCTGCCGAGCTCTCTCCGCAAAACAGTTCCCTAGTTGTCGCATCAACAATTGCACTACAGGCACACTATTCATAATGTCGCGGCCCGAATCAATACAGTCACTCGGAAAGGTGATCGTCGTCGGTGGATGCGGCTTTTTGGGTAGCCATATTGTCAGCTTCATTGTCAAGCGTCACCCTCAGACACAAATCGCAGTTATCGATCTACGAACGACGTCGAATCGCCATGCCAGCCCAACCGTCTCTTACCACGATGGCGACATCACCGATGAAGCGGCAATGAAGTCGATATTTTCCCAAGTCCGGCCGGACGCTGTCATTCACACTGCCTCTCCCCACTTCGACCTGAAGCCCGAGATTCACACCAAGGTCAACATAGGAGGTACCAAGGTCCTGCTAAAAGCTGCGCAAGAATCCGGGGTCAAGGCATTCGTCTACACAAGCTCAGCAAGTGTCATTCTCGATCCTTCTGTTGAGCTCATCAATGCGGATGAGAGGTGGCCGCTTGTCACTGGCGACGACCAGCCCGAGTATTACACGACTACAAAGGTAACTGTTTACGCTGCCGTCACTCCGTCACCGCGCTAACCCGTACTGTAGGCATACGCAGAGACAGCGGTGCTGGAAGCCAACCGTAAGCCTGAGAACTTCCTAACTTGCGCCATCCGTCCCGCGGGTATCTTCGGCGAGGGCGATGTGCAATTGCTTCCCAAGATTGTGGGTGCATGCCGCAAGGGACAGAGCAAATTCCAGGTCGGCCCCAACACCAACATGTTCGACTTCACCTACGTCGAGAACGTCGCGCATGGTCACGTCCTCGGTGTCCTCGCACTTCTTCAAACCCACAAGGTCCTGCCTACCGTTCCCCTAGACCACGAGCGCGTCGACGGCGAAGCCTTCTTCATCACCAACGGCGAGCCTGTATACTTCTGGGACTTTGCACGCGCGGTATGGCACGAGGCAGGCGATCGGTTGCCCTTGAGCAGTGTATGGCATCTCAGCGCCGATGTGGCCTGGACGATTGGAGCGATTTTGGAGAACTTGTTTTGGGTGCTAGGGAAGAAGCCGAACCTGACCAGGGCACAAGTGAAGTACAGCAGCATGTCAAAGTACCACAGCATTGCCAAAGCGAAACAACGGCTAGGATACGAACCACTTGTTAGTCTGGAGGAGGGTATCAAGAGAGGAGTAGGGTACATTGTTGAACAAGAGAAGAAGGCTGGCGAAAAGAAGGGCCAGTAGATAGGAATTTTGTGGTGGTATCTGGAGCAAATCACTTTCTAGAGCACTTATTGGCGCATGCAGTTTCTATAGATAATGTATTTCCATCCAATAGGATAACCCATGTGAATCGGTAAAGAAAAATAACCTGCAATTGTATTCAGGACTCTTGTGAGCTTGTTACCGATGTGCATGTGCTACATCTCAAGAAAGTTCGGCCCACCGAATGTGGTTAGAATCTCCCAGACAGACCCACCCCGGTTAAGTCTACTTCATGACGCGCGCGAGCACTTCTGAACTTTCCAACGCACCCCACGTTCACCCCGCCAACATGGCGCGCAATCACGAAGTATGTCGCGCCCGCTACTTCCCGAGTCAGCGTACGAAGCTCTTGGGCTCTCCCCTCAAGCGATCAAAGACCTGATGAATCCCAAGCCTGTGCCCGAGCCTCCTCCTGAGATTCACGCACCAAACCTCCTCCAGAGCGACGAGGACAATGCGCGACCCATGCTGCCCAACGAAACGTCTATAACGCTGTACGCCGAACTTTTACTGCATATACGCACCGTCACGCTCTTCGCATCGCTGCGTGCCAACAACTCGAAGCAGACGGATGCAAAGCTCTCCGCTGATGGGTCCTTCATCACCGTGTCGCATGAAGGTGAGTCGGCGACAATACGCCTGCCCATCAACGTCAAGGGCGGGGGCGATGCTGCACTCGAATTACCTTCGCAGCCACCCAACAAGGAGTTGACGCTACGTCTGCAAGTGGAGGAGCAGGAAGGAAGCGACCTCCTGGGGGCGCTGCGACGCCAGGACCGCCAGGCTAACATTGTGCCCTGGGACGGCGCTTCACTAAACGACGCACAAGATGTGGAGATAGTGTGCAAGAGCTGCCAAGGCATTCTCGTACCGAAAGGCAATATTCAACAATGGAGAGACTTGCCAAACGAGAACTGGGCTGAGATGATGGACTTTTGGCACTGCCACAAGCCAGATGAGCATCACTTGCACGACCATACACATGAGCACGCTGTCGGTCAAAAGGGCTATGCAGCCGGCAACCGATTGCAGGCTGCGCAAGGTATAGGTTTTGTAGACCTGGCCAGCTTCCTTCTGGTGGGGATAGACTGCGAGGGTGCACAGGTAAGCTATACTTCTATCATCTCCGCTGGTGCTACGTGCGCATTGTTGCCACTCTGTGCACCACGATTCCGGGCGCAAAGAAGGCAATATAGCCCTTTCCATGGCATTATCGTCGATACAACCGCCCCAGAAGAACAAGCCGTATACGTTTTCTCTGCTCCAGATGTACCCTCTCCCTCAGGTTGACGGGTTGCTGGTGCTGTTGAGGTAGCGGCCTGGTATTCTATCTGTCTTTCGCCCTGAGACCATTGGGATTGACAGGGTTCGCCAAGGCTACATTATACTCTACATGCAGCATCGTTTCTGTCGGCTCATGCCATACATGCTGACTTTTGATAGCTATCTCATGTAGAAGAAGATGTCCAGATGGGCTTAGTAGTATGCAAACACTGCAAAAACACAATCGGCACCCAAGACCCCGCTACCGACGGTTGGCGAATACGAAAGTGGACCATTGGCATCACTTCCACCGCATCTGCCTCGTCGACATGTCCAATCACCTTCTTCTCCACGCAAAGATGGATCTCAGCTCGTCTCCTCTACCTAGTTGAGAACACCGGTCTCCGCAAATTTCACGTTCACACCGTTCCCACCTCAACATCTCAACCCATATACCCCATCCCTTCCCTCCTCCTATGGGTCTTCACTCCTGATCTCCTCTTTTCCTCGTCTATTCCTAGCCCCGGTCGTCTCGACCCCACGCGCTCTATGAAAGTCTTCTTCGAGCGAAAGACGTGGCAGCCACTACAGCCTGGTGACGCGGAAAATGCGAGTATAGAGGATGTCGAGTTCTCGCAGGACCTGTATGAAGAGCTGGATCGGGCTTTGAGGCAGAATCAGAGACTTTTGCCGCCGACAGCAAAGAAATTTCAGGGGTGGGAGGTTTCGCTGCTGGAGCGGTTCGAGGTTGCGGAGGCGGGCATGGGGAGGGGCGATGTGGATATGATGGCGGAAGATGTGGATTGAGAGGGCCTTTTGTGTGTTTGATGATGATTGTACGGCTTTTGGGTGTTTTAATGGACAAGGTTTTTCATCGAGTTTTGTTTACTTGATGGCGGAAATGGTGCGTAAGCTTTTTATCAGGATGCTCTTTGACTGTGCAATGAACGTATTGTTAGTCTTCTGGTAGGCGCAAGCGAATGCAATTGCTGCCCAGGGCTAGGGGATTGTGTGGAGGCGCTGTTGTACCTTCTCAACACGCTGGCTGGCTGACTGGCTGGTGGACCATGTCATGGTTCAAACCACCACCCCACCAAAGCCAAGATATCGACTTGTGTTGTACCATTCATAACTTCACTTTTCGGTTGTGCGTACGGGTACAAGGGCTGTTGAGAGGTGAGCTCGTCACCTGTCCATAGGTGCATAAATGGGGAACATAGTAAGAAGTGAATAGTCAATTTAGCGTACATGTGGGGACATGGACGAGTTATATTTTGGTTACTCTATTAACAGTCGTTATGATTCGAGAATCTGACAATGCTGTCTCAAGGGTGTGTTCGGTTCATAAGTTGTTATTCTAAGATGCGTCATTGGTACCTACGAAAAGTGGGCCACTTGCTTCCCCGTTATATTTTCATTATTCTCTCACAGGGACACTGCTTACAGATTGTTATTTTCAAAGTCTCCTTATCATCAACGCAAGGCTATATGCATAATGTGCACTTAGCATTCCTTTGGCATGAAAAATAGTACGGGGGTCATCTTACCACTCACTTCCCGGCATGAATCACTGCATCAAGCTACTTAAACCTTCAGGGCAAGATCAAAAGCCAGAGAGGTGAAATGGAGCAGCAGCAAGCAGCAGAGACAGCAGAGACAGAGGCCGAAGATATCAAGTTGGCAATCAATCCATACTGGCACATGTTCAACGCCCTTTTGGACCCCGAGCCTCGAAAAGAAATCGACCTCATCGTCTACAAAACCTGCAGATTACCGTGGATCGTCACTCAATCCTAGGTGGCACCGAGCAGACGCGGAATCTGCTATTTCTCCCCCCCGGGCAACTGGGTCTATACGACAGACGCACACTCGGATTGGCGGAGGTCAAGCTCCAAATTCATGCGCTGCGACTACAGCATCAAACTATTCCTCGTACACCTCGCGTCAGCCCTAGCCATACACAACGCCACGGTCAAATGGTACACTGTAGTAGTCAAACCCAGCATCCTCATTCACTGGCAACACGAACTCCCCATATTAGACATCCGCCACAGCGTATTCGAGATCACAGCAAGGTCGGGCAACAAGTACATTGCCGACTTTTCCGTTGAACAATTTGGCTTCCCAGCCTTCATGTGATTCATGCACAAGGAGACGTACATGTACCAGTGTACGTTCGCAGCCTGTGAGCCCCAGCCAGAACAACGACAGGTGCTAAAGGTTATGGGGCGCTGGTCGAGCGAGCGTGAAGGTTACAAGGACTACATTGTTCGCGACCTTTGCCGTATGTTTGAGTTTCGCTGGTGGCGGTATGAGCACCGCGAGCGGAGAGAAGGGTGGATGAACAGCATATTGTTGAGGTATTGGCTGAACTACTATGAAGAGGCCTGGACAGATATAGCGCGGCGCATTTCACATCGGACTCGGCAGCGCGAGTCTGGTATGTTGTATTGTGGCATACTCTAGTAGATGCTGTAGATCCGATTTACACTGACGCAAGTCGCAGTGTCTAGAGGAGGAAGAATGACGGCGTTTTTAGTGACACATCATAGCTGGCTTCCAGCTGCATATAGTCCTTGATGACTTGGCTGGGATAATGGAAAGATAGGTTTCTGTTTTGTTTTCGTGTACGTCTTTGTGAGTTGATAATGTGGGAAATACCCGGTAAGACAGTGGGGTGGAACAAATTCAGGATCCATGGTTCATCTCGTTGATTATGCGGGAAGGACTGCAAGTAGTCCAGACAGACAATACCGTCTTGTCGTCTCATCTAGGTACCCAGGCGGCGAGCTACGGCAAGACCCAGTTTATTACCAACTCTTTGCGTCTACAGACTCACAGAGGAGAATCCGCTGCAGGGAAAAAGTCAACAGGGTCCATGGAGTTTAGCCTCGGCGCATTGCTGGCAAGGCCGTTGGATGGAGTTGAGGGTCGCTGTG
>Ga0265797_10012395_pt1 | contig 10455 bp, 14 predicted proteins | sample P2T30metagenome_FD_192433 | JGI IMG/M metagenome (GOLD analysis project Ga0265797, IMG submission 192433) | Plant litter microbial communities from East Loma Ridge, Irvine, California - P2 T30 | ecosystem: Environmental > Terrestrial > Plant litter > Unclassified | place: USA: California... | reverse complement strand
AGCACGAACTCGCCCGGGTGCAGGATGAACGGCTCGTCGGCCGGCGTCTCGACCAGGCGCGTCAGCTCGGGCTGGTCGGCCGCGGGGTCGATGAACGGGTACTTGTGGTTGTCGAACAGCCGGAACAGCCGGTCGAGCCGCACGTCGATGCTCGACGGCTGGATCAGCGTCGCGTCGTAGGGGTCGAGGCCGATGCGACCGGCGTCGAGCTCGAGCTTGATGTCGTGGTCGGAGAGCAGCACGCGGCCAGCCTAGACGTCGGCCCCGTGCTGCCCGGCCGGGGGGAGCGGAGGAGGCGCGGGCAGGCCGCCGACCGCACCCGCGCCTCCTCGGGGCTCCGCCGCGTCGTGCCCCGCGTGCACCTCGTCGCCGATGATGGCGAGGTGCGCGCGCACGTGGCGCTCGGCGGCCTCGCCGTCGCCCGCCGCCACGGCCCGCGCGGCGGCGAGGTGGGCGTCGAGGGTGCCGGGCGAGGGCACGGCCGGGGTGAGGCCGAGCTCGACCCGGCCCTGCAGCACCTCGCGGACGGGCGCGGCGAGCTCGGCGTAGAGCAGGTTGCCCCCGGCGGAGAGCAGCAGGGTGTGGAACTCGACGTCGACCGCGAGGTAGCCGGCCGAGTCGCCGAGCCCGGCGCGTCCGAGCCGGTCGAGCTCGGTCGCCAGGCGCACCAGGGCGGCGCGCTGCTCGTCGGTGGCGTGCCGGGCGGCCAGGCGGGCGGCGGCGGGCTCGAGGGCCGTGCGCAGCTCGACGAGCTCGACGAGCTGGGCGTGGCGCAGCGGGCCGGCGAGGGTCCACCGGATGAGCTGGGCGTCGAGCACCCGCCACGCGCTGCGGGGCTGCACCGTGATGCCGACCCGACGCCGGGACCGCACGAGGTCGAGCGACTCGAGCACGCGCACGGCCTCGCGCACGGTGGTGCGGGAGGCGTCGTGCTCGTCCTCGAGGCCGGCGAGCGTCAGCACGCTGCCGGCGGCCAGCTCGCCCGACGCGATCCGGCTGCCGAGGGCGTGCACGAGCCGGGCGTGGGTGCCCGGGGCGCCGGGACGCGCGGGGGCGGGGGGAGGCGGTGTCACGAAGGGCCATCCTGTCGCCGTTCGCATCGCGACGGGAGACTTGAAAAGTATTACTTTTGCTGGCACCCTGGCCCCTGACCGCGCTCGCGCACTCGACTGCACCCGGCCGCCGCCTGCGGCAGGGCGCCCACGATCTTCGACGGAGAACATCGACATGGACGACTGGACACAGACCCTGGGAGCGGCCCCGCTCCTCCTGATCGCGGCAGGGGCGATCGCCCTGATCCTGGTGCTCGTCATCAAGGTCAAGCTGCACGCCTTCCTCACGCTCGTGATCGTCGCGGCCCTCACGGCCCTGGCGACGGGCATCCCCACCGGCGCCATCGCCGACCTGCTCGTCACGAGCTTCGGCAGCACCCTCGGCTCGGTGGCCCTGCTCGTCGGCCTCGGCGCGATGCTCGGCCGGCTCGTCGAGTCGTCGGGCGGCGCCCGGGTGCTCGCCGACCGCATGGTCGACGTCTTCGGCGAGAAGCGCGCCCCCTTCGCCCTCGGCCTCGCGTCGCTGATCATGGGCTTCCCGATCTTCTTCGACGCCGGCCTGATCGTCATGCTGCCGATCGTCTTCGCCGTCGCCCGCCGCATGGGCGGCAAGTCGCTGCTGCTCTTCGGCATCAGCTCGGCCGCCGCCTTCTCGGTCATGCACGTCTTCCTGCCGCCGCACCCCGGCCCCGTCTCGGCCACCGAGCTGCTCGGCGCCGACCTCGGCATCGTCCTCCTCGCCGGCCTCGTGATCGTCTTCCCGATCTGGTACGTCTCGGGCTACCTGTGGGCCAAGCACGTCAACAAGCGCATCCCCCTCCCCGTGCTCTCGCTCTTCGGCACCGCCGAGGACGACGTGCAGGCCGCCAACCCGCCGAAGGCCGGCACCGTGCTCGGCGTGCTCGCCGTGCCCCTCGTGCTGATCCTCCTCAACACCGGCCTCAGCTCGCTCGGCTCGGTCGGCGTCGTCGACCCCGAGGCCACCTGGGTGCAGGCCCTCGTGCTGATCGGCACCAGCGGCATCGCGCTGCTCATCTCGGTGCTCGTCGCCGCCGTCGTGCTCGGCCGCGCCCGCGGCGTGGGCGGCAGCGCCCTCGAGAAGGTGCTCGACAGCGCCCTCGGCCCGATCTGCTCGGTCGTGCTCATCACCGGCGCCGGCGGCATGTTCGGCGGGGTGCTCCGCGCCTCCGGCATCGGCGACGCGCTCGCCGACGTGCTCGGCGACCTCGGCCTGCCGGTGATCGTCGCCGCCTGGGTCATCGCCGCGATCCTGCGCCTCGCCCAGGGCTCGGCCACCGTCGCGCTCGTCACCGCCGCGGGCCTCGTGGCCCCCGCCGTCGCGCTGGCCGACCTCAACCCGGTGCAGCTCGCCGCCGTCGTGCTCGCCACCGCCGCGGGCTCCGTCTTCGCCGGGCACGTCAACGACTCGGGCTTCTGGCTCGTCGGCCGCCTCATGGGCATGGACGTCAAGACGACGCTGCGCGTCTGGACGGTGCAGCAGGGCGTGGAGTCGCTGCTCGGCTTCGCGGCCGCGCTGCTGGTCTTCGCGGTCGGCTCGCTCTTCTAGCCGGGCGCGCGCCTCCGCCCGGCTGGCGCGGCGCCCGTCCGGCGCCCGCCCGGCGCCCGCCTCCCCCGGCTCGTCGACCCCCGCCTCCCCGTCCCTCCTCCGTCCTGCCCCAAGGAGCACCATGACCTCGTCCCTCTTCGACCTCACCGGCCGGCTCGCCCTCGTGACGGGCTCCTCCCGGGGGCTCGGCCGCTCGCTCGCCCTCGCCCTGGCGGAGGCGGGGGCCCGGGTGGTCGTGCACGGTCGCGACGCGTCGACGCTCGGCGAGACGCAGGACCTGGTGGAGGCGGCCACGGGCACCCGCCCCGCGACGACGGCGTTCGACGTCACCGACGCGGCGGCGGTGGAGGCGGCGGTCGCCGAGCTGGTGGCCGAGCACGGGGTGCCCGACGTCCTCGTCAACAACGCGGGCGTGCAGAAGCGCGCCCCGTTCACGGAGTTCGCCGTCGAGGACTGGGACGCCGTGGTCGCGACCAACCTGTCGAGCGTCTTCTACGTCTCGCGCTTCGTCGCCCCCGGCATGGTCGAGCGCGGCTCGGGCAAGATCATCAACATCGCGAGCGTGCAGTCGATGCTCGCGCGGCAGACCATCGCGCCGTACTCGGCGACCAAGGGCGGCGTCGCCCAGCTCAGCCGCGGCATGGCCGCCGACCTGGCGCGCCACGACGTGCAGGTCAACACCCTCTCGCCCGGCTACTTCGCCACCGAGATGAACACCGCGCTCTGGCAGGACGAGACCTTCGACGCGTGGCTGCGCCAGCGCACCCCGGCCGAGCGCTGGGGCCGCGTCGAGGAGCTCGCCGGCACGCTGATCTACCTCGCGTCGTCGGCCAGCGACTTCGTGTCGGGCCAGAACATCTTCGTCGACGGCGGCATGACGAGCGTCGTCTGACCGTCGGCACCGAACGAGGGAGCACCACCATGAAGACCATCCAGATCGACTCCGCCGCCGTGCTCACCGAGCGCGAGGTGCCGACCCCCGAGCCCGCCGAGGGCGAGGTGCGCATCCGCGTCGACTTCGTCGGCATCTGCGGCTCCGACCTGCACTACTACTTCGAGGGCGCCAACGGGGCCTTCGTCGTCGAGGAGCCCCTCGCCCCCGGCCACGAGCTGTCGGGCCGGGTCGACCACGACCCCTCCGGCCGCTGGGCGCCGGGCACCCCCGTCACGGTGCACCCCGCCCGGTTCGGCACGCCGACCGAGGGCACCGAGGACGCCCCGCACCTCTGGCCCGGCGGCTCGTACCTCGGCAGCGCCTCCACCCGCCCGCACACGCAGGGCGCCCTCAGCGAGTACCTCGTCGTCGACGAGGGCATGCTCCGGGCCCTGCCCGCGACGCTGCCGCTCGAGCGGGCCGCGCTCGCCGAGCCGCTCGCGGTGGCCCTGCACGCCGTCACCCGCGTCGGCGACGTGACGGGCGCTCGCGTGCTCGTCTCGGGCGCCGGCCCGATCGGCCTCCTCGCGGCCGCGGCGGCCCGGGCGCGCGGCGCCGCGCACGTGACGGTCGTCGACGTGCTGCCCGAGCCCCTGGCACGCGCGCTCGCCGTCGGCGCCGACGAGGTGCTGCGCCTCGGCGAGCAGGCCGTGCCCGCCGACTCGTTCGACGTCGTGCTCGAGTGCTCGGGCGCCGCGCCCGCCATCAGTGCCGCCTACGTGGCGGCCCGTCGTCGCGGCGTCGTCGCGCAGGTCGGCATGGTGCCCGACGTGGCCCGCCCGGTGAACCTCGCGCCCGCCATCTCGAAGGAGCTGACCGTGCTCGGCGTCTTCCGCTTCCGCGACGAGATCGACGAGGCGGTGCGCCTGCTCGACGCCGACCCGTCGCTCGGCTCGGTCGTCACGCACGTCGTCGACAGCGCCGACGCGGCGCGCGCCTTCGAGGTCGCCCGCGACTCGTCGGTCAGCGGCAAGGTGCTCGTCGCCGCCTGGCCCGACCGGGCCTAGGGCGAGGGAGCCCCGGGGAGGCGCGGGTCGCCTCCCCGGGTCCCTCCCGCCCCGTGCCCCGGGGCCTCGCCCGGGCGCGCAGGAGGATGATGGAGCCATGCGTGCCGTCACCGTCCCCGTGCCCGGAGGGCCCAGCGCCCTCGTCGTCAGCGAAGTGCCCGAGCCCGTGCCCGGCCCCCGCGAGGTCGTCGTCGACGTCGCCGCCGCCGGCGTCAACCGCGCCGACGTGAACCAGCGCGAGGGGCACTACCCCTCGCCCGCCGGCGCCCCCAGCTGGCCGGGGCTCGAGGTGAGCGGCACGGTCGTGGCCGTGGGCAGCGAGGTGACCACCGCCTCCCTCGGCGACCACGTCGTCGCGCTGCTGAGCGGCGGCGGCTACGCCGACCGCGTCGCCGTCGACGAGGGGCTGCTGCTGCCCTACCTCAAGGGCCTCGACCTGGTCGAGGCGGCCGGCCTGCCCGAGGCCGTCGCGACCGTCTGGTCGAACGTCGTCATGTCGGCGCAGCTCCAGCCCGGCGAGACGCTGCTCGTGCACGGCGGGTCGAGCGGCGTCGGCTCGATCGCGATCCAGATCGGCAAGGCCCTCGGCGCCACCGTCTACGCCACCGCAGGCACGCCGGCCAAGGTCGAGTTCTGCGAGCAGCTCGGCGCCGACCGCGGCATCGACTACAAGGCGGAGGACTTCGTCGCCGTCACCCAGGAGCTCACCGGCGGCCGCGGCGTCGACGTCGTGCTCGACCTCGTCGGCGGCGACTACCTCGCACGCGACGTCGACGCGCTCGCCGTGGGCGGCCGCGTCATGGTGATCGCGTCGCAGGGCGGCTCGTCGGCCACCCTCGACGTCGGCCGCCTGATGGGCAAGCGCGGACGCATCTGGGGCACCACGCTGCGGGCCCGGCCCCTCGACGAGCGCCGGGCGATCATGGCCGAGGTGCGCGAGCACGTGTGGCCGCTCGTCGCCTCCGGCGCGGTGCGTCCGGTGCTCGACAGCGTCTACCCGCTCGAGTTCGCGGCCACGGCGCACCGCCGCATGGAGTCGGGCGAGCACTCCGGCAAGATCCTCCTCGCCGTGCGCTGAGACGGGCCGGGCGGGCTCGGCCCGTCAGGCGACGCCGAGCCCGCTGCGCGCGAGCCCGTTGCGCGCGAGCCCGCTACGCGACGCGCGAGTCCGACCCGCGCTTCACGGTCGAGGAGCCGACCACCTCGACGAGCACCGGCACGGCCTCGCCGAGCACGCGGTCGAGTCCGCGCACGACGTCGCTCGTCGCGGCGACGACCGGGGCGGGCGCAGCGCCCGCGGCGACCCGCACGCGGATCTTGAGGGCGGGCGCCCCGCGCACGGTCCAGGCCGAGACGCCGACCGAGACGACGTCGCGGCGACGCTCCAGGGCGTCGACGATCGCGGTCTCGGCGAACGCCGACGAGATGGCGACGGCGCCCGCGGGCTCGTCGTGCACGAGCACGCGGTTCGTGCGGCCGCCGCCGTGCGCCGAGGCGCCCACGACGAAGACGACCACGAGCAGCAGGCAGAGCGCCGCGAGGGCGACGGCGAGCCAGCTGCCGCCCGTGCCGCCGGCCGGGTCGAGGGGCGTGGCCGCGAGGGCGTCGCGCACCGACGAGGAGGCGGTCGAGACGGCGCCGCGCACGGTGCCGCCCGTGGAGCCGCCGTCGCCCGGCAGCGACGCCACGACGAGGAACGCGCCGACCGCGAGGGCGACGACCCCGGCCACGACCAGCAGCAGGCGGTTCAGGAACCGGTTGGACGAGGTCATGCGTCGAGCCTCCCGTGGTCGGCGACGCGGGTCGCCGCCGAGACGGCGGGTCGCCAGGCGGCCTCGTCGAGCTCCCGGCGCACGGCGCCGAGCACGGCCTGCTCGTCGACGGTGACGCCGGAGGCGGGGGTCAGGTCGACGCGCGCCTGCCGCCTCGAGACCCAGACGGTCACCTGCGACTCCCCGAGCCGCCCGGCGACGCGCGCCGTGCGCGCGAGGGACGCGGCCACGACCGTGTCGTCGACGACGGCCGCGACGCGCTCGTCGGCGAGCTCGTGGCGACCGCGGTGCCCGGCCGTGAGGCCGAGCGCGAGCAGGACGACGCCGACGACCGCGGAGGCGACGCCGGCGGCGAGGACGAGGCCCGCCTCGCGGTCGAGGGCGGTCTCGAGCGCGGGCAGCACGTCGAGCGGCGAGACGAGCAGCGCCGGCCGGGCGAGGGCCGCGAGCACGGCCTCGGTGCCGATCCAGGCGGCGACGAGCGCCAGCACGACGAGCACGACGATCGCGCTGCCGGAGCGGCTCGCGCGGGTCTCGCGCCGCACCAGCCGGGCGTACGAGCGGGTGTCGACCTCCGGTCGCGTGCCGACGCGGGCGGCCGGGGCCGGGGAGGCGGCGCTCACGACACCCTCGCCGTCCGGTCGAGCTGCGAGCGGCTGACGGTCACGTCGACGCGCGAGACGGTGCGGCCGGTGATCTCGGCGGTGCGGCGGGTGAGCGTCGACTGCAGCCGGCGCACGGTGCCGACGACGCCTCCCTCGGGCACCGGCATCGACTCGGAGAGCGCGGGGATGCGCACGGGCGTGCTGACCCGGAGGGCCAGGTGGCCCGCGTCGTCGGAGGCGTCGACCCGCACCTCCGACCGGTCGACCCGCAGCTCCTCGGCGACGACGGCCGCCGCGACGCGGGTGAGCACGCGCGCGGCCACGCTCACGTGGCCGGGCACGACGGGCCCGCGGCCGGAGCCCGGGTCGCCGTACGCGTCGTCGAGGGTGGTGGCCCCCGCCGGGGCCGCCGCGGGGCCGCTCACGACGACGAGCGCCGTCCGCGGAGGGCGTTCAGGAGGGCGCTCAGGTCGGTGCGGCCCGAGGCGACGCGGCCGACGAGCCCGCCGACGGCCATGCAGAGCGCGACGACGACGAGGGCGCCGAAGCCGTGCTCGAGGCCGACGATCGCGAGGACGGCCCCGACGGCGATGCCGACGACGGTGGCGGTCACGAGACGCGGCTCTCGGCGGCCTGGTCGTCGTCGTCCTCGCCGGGGATGTACACGTCGTTGATCGCGACGTTGATCTCGGCGACCTGCATGCCGACGAGCTGCTCGATCGCCACGGCGACGGCGGCGCGCACCTGCTCGGCGACCTGGTTCATGGGCTGCGGGTACTCGACGACGATCGTCACGTCGGCGGCGACCTGGGTCTCGCCGACCTCGACGCGCACGCCCTGGCTGAGGTCGCTGCTGCCGATCACGTCGCGCAGGGCGCCGAACGCGCGGGCCGCGCCGCCGCCGAGGGCGTGCACGCCGGGCACCTCGCGGGCGGCGATGCCGGCGACCTTCGAGATGACGCCGTCGGCGATGACGGTCTTGCCCGCGGTGGCGACGCCGGGCGTGCCGACGCTGCTCGCGGGGGTCGTGGTGGCCACGGGCGCCTTGTCGACGCGGCTGGTGCTCGCGGCGGGGACGGTCGCGCCGGAGGGCGTGGCGGAGGCGGGGGTGGCGGTGGTCTTGTCGCTGGCGGCCATGGGGTGCTCCTCGTTCGTCGTGGTGTCGGTCGTGGTGCGTGTCTCCGACGTCGCGGTCGCCTCGGGGCTCCTGCGACGGTACGGTCGGGGATGAGACGTGCGTCGGGGCGGGTTCGTCACGGTGCTCGTCACATCTTGTCCTACACGGCCCTGCAGGGGCCCGGTGCACGAGGAGGCGCGATGGCGGTCGACCTGGCCGGTGCGGCCGACGGCACGCTCGCGTCGCGGGCCGCCGAGGGCGACGAACGGGCCTTCGAGGTGCTGCTGCGCCGGCACCTCGGCCTGATGACCGCCTACGCGACGAGGCTGACGAGCTCCCGGGCCGACGCCTCCGACGCGGTCCAGGAGGCCTCGCTCGTGATCTGGCGCGAGCTGCCGCAGCTGCAGGCCCCCGACGCGGTGCGCGGCTGGATGATGCGGATCGTGTCGCGGAAGGCCTACGACCTGATCCGCAGCCGCCGCCTGGCCGACGACGTCGACGAGCTGGAGGTGCCGTCGACGAGCGGCGCCGTCGACGACCCCGAGCGGGTCGCCGCGTCGACCGACGCCATGGGCGCCCTGCGCTCGGCTCTCGACCGCCTGCCCGCGAAGCAGCGTGAAGTGTGGACCCTGAGGGAGGTCGGCGGCGAGTCGTACGCTGACATCGCCGAGACGACCGGCACGAGCGTGACCGCCGTCCGGGGCCTCCTCGCCCGAGCCCGCGAGACCCTGACCCGAGAGATGGAGGCCTGGCGATGAGCGACGACCCGACCGCTCCCGACCACCCGACAGCCGCTGAGCCGAGCGCGGCCGACGAGCTCGAGGTCGTCGACGACGGCCCGATCTCGATGGAGCGCCTCTCCGACTACCTCGACGCCGGCCGCGAGCCGTACGACCCCGAGATCGAGGCCGACCCGTCGGCGCTGGCGCAGCTGGCGGCCCTCACGCGCCTCCGGGCGATGACCGCGAGCATCGTCGCCGCCGACGCGGCCGCCGAGCCCGCCCCCGACCCGTCGTGGATCGCCGGCGTCATGAGCCGGGTGCGCCTCGAGTCGCGGGCCGGCCGTGAGATCCCGCTCGCGTCGAGCGACCCGCGCAGCACGCTGCACATCACGGAGGGCGCCGTGCGGGCGCTGATCCGCGAGGCGGGCGACTCCGTGCCGGGGGCCGTCGTCATCTCGTGCGGCATCGTCGGCGACGTCGCCGAGCCGGGTGCCGTCGTGCGCGTCGAGGTGGCGATCAGCGCCCTCTTCGGCACGGCCGTGCAGGAGCTCGCCGACGAGGTGCGCCGCGCCGTGCTCGACGACCTCGGGCGGCAGACGGAGCTCGTCGTCGAGGCCCTCGACGTGACCGTGCGCGACGTCCACCAGCTCGACACCGACGGAGGCCCCCGATGAGCGACCGCGACGACGCCCCGGGCCGCGAGCCCCTCACCGACGCCGAGCTCTCGCTGCTCGCCGCCGAGCTCGGCGCCCTCGCCGCCGGCTGCGCCGGCGTGCTGCGCGTGCAGGCCCGGCCGGGCTTCGGCTCCCTCGTGCGCGAGGCGATCGGCGGCCTCAGCGCCGTCGTGGGCGGCGGCTCCGGCGAGTCCGACGGAGGCGCGGACCCGTCGTCGACGGCCGCCGCGGTCGCGAGCGGCCGCCCCGTGCCGCTCGTCGGGGTCGCGGTCTCGGCCGCCGAGACGCGCGTCACGCTCGACATCGCCGTGGGCGACGACGTCTCGGGGCCGGCGGTGGCCCGGGAGGTCGCCGCGCGCCTCCTCGACCGGGTGGCGGCGGAGCCGCTGCCGCCCGCCTCCGTCGACGTGCGCATCGTCGGCATCTCGTAGCGCGCGGCGCCGCTGCGCTCGCCGGCCCGCCTCCCGACCCCAGGAACCCGCGCTGGCCCCCGGGCGCGCGCGGGGGTCGGCGCGGGTTCCTGGGGTCGGGGCGGCCGCGCGGGCCCGGCCGAGCCGAGCCGCGGGCGCCGGGGCGGCCTACCGTGGCCGGTGGGCCGACCGCTCGGGTCGGCCGCCCCGACACGAGGAGGACAGCATGAGCGACGAGCCCCTGGAGTTCCAGAGCAGCAGCGCGGACCCGGACGACGGCGGGAAGTGGGACCAGGCCCTCGCGGGCCGGGACTACGACCTCGACGGGGACGGCGACGTCGACGCCGACGTGGCGCCCGACCCCGACGCGGCGTCGGACCCCGGTGCGGCCTCGGACGACGAGGCACCCGCCCCGGGCACCACGCCCTCGCCCGACCAGGTCTGACCCGCCCGCGCGACACCGCGCACCACCGCCCGATCCGCGACGGACCCGGGATCGGACATCGGACCCCGACGACCGGGGCGTGATGTCCGATCGCGGGTCGTCCTGCGTGGGGGGGAGGCGCGGGGCGCGGGGAGCGAGGAGGCGCGGCTA
>Ga0265797_10012394_pt1 | contig 10457 bp, 9 predicted proteins | sample P2T30metagenome_FD_192433 | JGI IMG/M metagenome (GOLD analysis project Ga0265797, IMG submission 192433) | Plant litter microbial communities from East Loma Ridge, Irvine, California - P2 T30 | ecosystem: Environmental > Terrestrial > Plant litter > Unclassified | place: USA: California... | reverse complement strand
GAAACGGTGGCGCCAGCGAAAAGCCGTGTTGCGGTGCACTTGCACCTCGTCCGCCGCCGCGCGCACCGGGCGCGAGGCGCGCAGGGCGTCGAGGTAGGCCAGCCATTTTCCGCGCAGCCGCAGGCGCGCCAGGGGCGTGCCGGTGAGGTCGTTGAAGCTGCGCCGGCACGCGCGGCAGCGGTAGCGCTGCAGGTCGTTTGCATGGCCATGCCGGTGCCAATGTTCGCATTGGCAATGCGGGCAGCGGCGCGTGGCGCAGGTGGTGCGCTCGAGCAAGGCGAGCAGCTCGTGCAGCCCAGCCGCGGGACGCAGGGCGTCGAGCACTTTGAGCCGCTGGGGCTGGTTTAATGCGGGGAGTGCAGCGAACCACTTCGTGCAGCGCGGCGCTTTCATGGTCGTTCCGGATCGTTGGCGATACGGGTTCGACCGGGATTGCGCTCGACAGTTCAATGCTCGTCCATAGTTTACGGTAACAGCGCCTTTTGTATTGCAGAAAGTTCATTGCTCGCTTAGTGCTGGTATGCGCCGATGTCGTAGCCGGTGCTGGCATTACGCGGCTTGCCGTCGATGTCGGTCGGCAGTGCGAAGGTCGCGATACCGCGGTCGATCACGGGCGAGCTGGTGCTTGGCTTGAAGTTCGGCATGGCGGCGGTGCGCGAGTAGCCGGCCAGCAGCGCCGGAATCGGAACGCGTGTTAAATCGAACGATCAACGGGGGCGGCGGACGAAGCCACTTCCCGCTGCACCACCATGAACACGTGCTTGTGCGCTAGCTGGTCGAATTCGAGATGCCGGACGATGCAACCGCCCTCCTTCACCACCCCGAGCAGGCCGGGTATCCCGAGTGTGCTGTAAAGGACCGCCGGCCCCATCGCCGAATCGACGTGCGCATCGGCAGCGTCAAGCCCGCCTGCGGTGAAGATGAACACACCCTCCGGCTCCAGCGCGCCCATGAGCTTGAGCATCAGCGGCCACTGCTGGTCCAGCGCGATGTGCCAGAGGCTGTCCCAGCCCGATATGAAACGGTAGCGGCGCGCAGGCGTCCAGTGGCACATATCATGCTGGCGCACACCGTTGTCAAGCTTGAAGCAGTCGTCCAGCCAACGCTCCGCAATTGCATCGTAGGCGGAGGCGATGGCGGAATTGTCGGGTGGTGTGCTGGGATCCATATCGGGCAAGGCGGTTGCGGCCTGCAAAGGCCGAGGCGTGTCCGCATGCCGGACCCCAGCTGTTGTTATTGCACGTCGAGCAGTTCGACTTCGAAGACCAGGGTGGCGTTCGGGGGAATGGGGCCGGCGCCGCCTTCGCCGTAGCCCATGCTGGCCGGGACGATCAGGGTGCGCTTGCCGCCGACTTTCATGCCGGGCACGCCTTCGTCCCAGCCGGTGATGACCTGGCCGCCGCCGACGTTGAAGCTGAACGGGGAGCGGCCGACCGAGGAGTCGAACTGCACGCCGCGCTGCTGCGGGGCGTTCGGCTCGTACAGCCAGCCGGTGTAGTGGACGACGGCGGTGGCGCCCTTGATGGCTTCCTTGCCGGTGCCGGCGACGGTGTCGATCTTCTGGAAGGCGACCGCGGGGGCGGCAGCAGCGGTTTCGGTGGCGGCAGGCGTCTCGGCGCGCTTGCAGCCGGCGATCGCCAGGGTGAGGGTCGCGCCAATGAGGCAGCAGGAAAGCAGTTTTTTCAAGGTAGTCTCTCGTGATGGATGCCCGCAGCGGGCGCCGCAGGAGCATACATGGCGACCGGCCTTGTGACAACCGGCGCCCGCGTCAGGGCGTGATGCGGATGTGGTCGATGTCGGCCCGGGCGCCCGCTGCGCCGGTCGCGAACAGGCCGATCTGCGCGCCGACCCAGCGCCCCATCGCGGCCTCGAAGGGCGCGCCGAGCGGCGTGTAGCGCTGGCCGTCGGCACTGTAGGAGAAGGCGACGAAGGCGCCGGCGGTGACGTGCATGCGCAGCTGGACGGCTTTGCCCGGCACGGCGGCGCCCAGTGTTTCCGCGCACTGCAAGGCGTGGCCCTGCAGCGCCCAGTCGACCATGTCCTTCGAGACCAGCAGCGGCAGGCCGGGCGCGTTGGCAAAGCTCGACGCCACCATGTAGTAGGTGTCGCCGACGCGGATCACGTCCGGGTCCGGGTAGGCGGCATGCGGGATGGGATTGCGGTAGCGGCCATCGCCCAGGTCCGGCGACCAGGGCGGACGCGCCGGCGGCGGCGGCAACACGCGTGCGAGGAAGCCGCTCATCGCATCCACGGTCGGCGCCAGCCAGGGGTCGAACAGCCAGAAGGAATGCGGCGTATCCGGCAGCGCCACGGTGTCGGTCAGGATGCCATGCCGTGCCAGCTGCGCGCTCATCGCCTCGCGGCCCGTTGAAAAACGCGGCACGCCGCTGACGATGAACAGTACCGGCGGACTGTCCTTTCCCGCGTGGGTGAGCGGCGAGGCGTCGCGCCACAGGGCCGGCTTCTCGGCATAGCGCCCGCCAAACCAGGCGCCGGCGGCCGATGGGTTCTTGGCCGGATCATCCTCGTGCTTGCGCGCCTCGGCGGAAGTAAAGTCGGACAGGCCGTCAATGTTCACCACGGCGCGCACCGCACCAGGGCTGGTCATGCCGACCAATGCGGCGATCTGTCCGCCGGCCGAACCGCCGGCAATGGCCACCCGCGCCGGATCGATGCCGAAGCCAGCGCCATTCAAGCGCAGCCAGCGCAGCGCTTCCCGGACGTCGTCGATGGCCGCCGGATAGCGCGCCTGGCCGGACAATCGGTAGCTGACCGTCGCCGCCGCATAGCCTCGCGCGGCCAGGCGCGCCGCCAGCGGCGCCATCTCGCCGCGCTCGCCGCTGCGCCAGCCGCCGCCGTGTACCAGCAGCACCAGCGGCGCGGGCTGTCCGGCAGGCCCGGGCAAGTACAAGTCCAGCCCCAGCGCCAGCTCGCCGCGCTGGGCATAGACCAGGTCCTTGCGCACCTGTACCGGGGCCGGCGCCTCGGCGCTGGCGATGCGGATGAAGGGATAGTCGCGCACCAGCTTGCGGTGGGTGGTCTCGGCGTTGTACGGCGGCTGGGCCCAGGCAGTGGCCGTGGCCAGTGCCAGCAGCAGGCCAACCGGGAACCGCTTCACAGCGCGGCGCCCCGGAACACGCAGCGCCGCTGCAGGGCCGCACCCGGCGCCAGCACCGTCAGGCCCGGATACCCCGGCAAGTTGTGCGCATTCACCGGATGATCGACCGGTTCGAAGCAGAAGAAGTCGCGCCCCGGCGGCACATACAGGATGAAGTAGTCCATGTCGGCCTGCACCTGCAAGGCGACGCCGCGTCCCGGCCAGGCGATGCGCGCCGCGCCGTTCCAGCCTGCGAAGGCATGGTCGACGCCATGCGCGGGCAGCGTGCGCGGGTGCGCGAAGCGCCAGTCCCGGGGCACGGCCTCGCAGCGCAAGGACAGCTTGTCTTCCCCGGCCATCCACACGCCGCCGGCTTGCGCCTGCAGCAGCGCGCCTTGCGGATCCGGCATCCATGGATGCAGGCCGATCCCGAACGGCAGCGCCGCCAGGCCCGCATTGCGCACCGCGAGATCGGCAACGAGCGCGTCGCCGGCCAGGGTATAGCGCAGTTCGGCGCTGTACGAGAACGGCGCCGCACCGCCACGGTCGAGGGTGAGCAAGAGTACCGTGTCATTGTGCGCAGCGACCGTCCACGCCTGCTGCCAGCCGTCGCCATGAATCGGACAAGGCTCCCCTGCCCGGTTCGGCGCCGGTACATGGCGCAGCCCCTCGAACACGAAGCCCGACGGCGCCATGCGGTTCGACCAGGGCAGCAGCGGAAAGCAGGCCAGCTGGCCCGGCAGCGGCGTGCCATCGAAACCGTCCGGCAGCCCACGCAGCAGCGGCACGGGCTGCGCCGCACCAAGCCAGTCCAGCCGCGCCAGCGCGCCGCCGATCGCAGGGACCACCTGCGCCAGCAAGCGCGCGTTGCGCAGCGTGAGCCGTTGCAGCACGGGGCTAGTCGTATTGCGGACCGTCGAGCAGGAACTTGCCGCCCTGGTACATGGTGGTGACGTCGTCCTGCGCCGGGAATGCAGACGTGTCAGGGAACAGGTGCGCGAACCGGGACGAGCTGTCCCTGGGCTTGTAGCCCAGGTGCGAGGCCAGGCGGTTGTCCCACCAGACGCTGTCGTTATCCGACATGCCATACACGATCGTATGGCCGACACGCGGCGCGAACAGCGCGCAGCGCAGCAGCTCGGTCAGGTCGTCGTACGAGAACCAGGTGCTCATCATGCGTTTGTTCGCCGGCTCGGGGAAGCTCGAGCCGATGCGCACGCACACGGTCTCGATGCCGAAGCGGTCGTAGTAGTAGCGCGACATCTGCTCGCCGAAGACCTTCGACAGGCCGTAGTAGCTGTCCGGGCGCGTCGGCGAGTTGGCGTCGAGCACCGTGGTCACCGGATGGTAGCCGATGGCGTGGTTCGAGCTGGCGAAGATCACGCGCCGGGTGCCGGCCTTGTGCAGCGCCTCGTACAAATTGGCCACGCCGAGGATATTCGCCTGCATGATCGGCTCGAAGGCCTTTTCGGTGGAGATGCCGCCGAAGTGCAGCACCGCGTCCACGCCTTCCAGTAGTGTCAATACCGCTTCCTTGTCGGCCAGGTCGCACTGGACCAGTTCTTCGCCCGCGCGCGCTGCGCCCAGGTCGGCGATGTCGGACAGGCGCACCACCTCGGCCCAGGGCTTGATACGGTCGCGCAGCACCTTGCCCAGGCCGCCGGCGGCGCCGGTCAGCAGGATGCGTTTGAAGGGCTTGCCTTTGGCAGCGTCGGTCATGCTCAACTCCTTGTAGATCGTTCAGGTCACCGGCGCAGGATTGAACAGCGCCAGTGCATTATGCAGTTTCCAATGTTCGGCCCAGGTCTTGCGGCCGCTCGCCACGTCCAGGATCATCTGGAACAGTTCGAAGCCCACGTCCTCGATGCTCGCTTCGCCGCTGGCGATGCGCCCGGCGTCGAGGTCCATCAAGTCGTGCCAGCGTTTCGCCAGCTCGGTGCGCGTGGCCACCTTGATCACCGGGACGGCGGCAAGGCCGTAGGGCGTGCCGCGGCCGGTGGTGAAGATGTGGACGTTCATGCCGGCCGCCATCTGCAGCGTGCCGCAAATAAAATCGCTGGCCGGGGTGGCGGCGTAGATCAGGCCCTTCTGCTGCAGCCTGTCGCCCGGCGATAGCACGCCGGTGATCGCCGTGCTGCCCGACTTGACGATCGAGCCCATGGCCTTTTCCACGATGTTCGACAGGCCGCCCTTCTTGTTGCCGGGCGTGGTGTTGGCGCTGCGGTCGACGCCGCCGCGCACCAGGTAATCGTCGTACCACTGCATCTCGCGCACCATGGCCCGGGCGATTTCCGGCGTGGCGGCGCGCGCCGTGAGCTGGTCGATCCCGTCGCGCACTTCCGTCACTTCCGAGAACATCACGGCGGCGCCGGCGCGCACCAGCAAGTCGGTGGCGTAGCCGACGGCCGGGTTCGCGGTCACACCGGAAAAGGCGTCGCTGCCGCCGCACTGCACGCCGACCACCAGGTCGGCGGCCGGGCAGGTTTCGCGCTGGCGTGCATTCAGTTCCCGCAGGTGCTTCTCGGCGGTCGCCATCAGGGAATCGATCATCGACATGAAGCCGACGTGCTGCTGGTCCTGCAGCGTGACCACCGATGGCGCGCCGGTTCCGATCGGGATCGCGCCGGCCGGGAACAGGCGCGCCGGCGGCAGCTTTTCGCAGCCCAGGCTGACGACCATCACGCTGTCGCCGAAGTTGGGGTTGCGCGACAGGTTGCGGATGGTCTTGATCGGGATCTCGGCGCCGGGCGCGTCGATGGCCACGCCGCAGCCGTACACGTGTTCGAGCGCCACCACGTCTTCGACATTCGGGTAGCGCGGCAGCAGTTCGTCCCTGATGCGCTTGACCGCGTAGTCGATCACGCCCGACACGCACTGCACGGTGCTGGTAATGGCCATGATGTTGCGCGTGCCGACCGAGCCATCCTTGTTGCGGTAGCCCTCGAACGTGTAGCCTTCGAGCGGCTCGGTAGCGAACACGGCGCGGGTGCCGACCGGCAGGTCGTCGAGCGAGCGGGCGGCGGGCATGGCCAGCACGCGCTCCGAGACCCAGCTGCCGCGCGCGATCGGGCCGCTGGCGTAGCCGATGGTCACGCCGTAGCGCACCACGGCGGCGCCGTCGGCCAGGTCCTGGAGCGCCACCTTGTGCCCTTGCGGGACGCCTTCGACCAGGGTCAGCCCGTCGGGAAAGACGGTGCCCGCGGGCAGGCCGCCGTCGTTGACGACGATGGCGACATTGTCGCTGGCCTGCATGCGGATGATGCGTGGGACATGGGTGAGCATGAGCATTGCCTTGTGTGGTGCCTTGTGAGGAGGTTCTTTTTCAGTATGCCATACAAAGCCGAAAGGTGGCTAGTCCACCTTGCGGATTTGGCCGGACCAAATTAGAATGGCCTGACCAAATAAGCAGTCCTGCGCATCGACGTCAGAAAAAAGACTGGAGACACATGAAGAAGACCTTGCTGGCAGCCTGCGCTGCCGCTTTCCTCGGCTGCGCGCTCGCGTGCGGCCCCGCCCTGGCCGACGGCCCCTTCCGCAATCCCGACAACAGGAACCTGAAGGACCCGGGCGAAGGCACGTATCCGGTCCCGTATAAAAAGCCGGTGGTGGCCGAGGTTACCGCACAGTTGCGGACGATCCGCGCCTACATGGACCAGGCCACGCCGACCCGCATCGTCGACAAGCGCAGCGGCGCGCCGGTCACCGACCTGGCCAAGCCGAACCGCGAGGCCATCTTCGCCCCTAGCGCCGGCGACTACGGCATCCAGGTGTACGAGATGGGCGTGGTCCATTCCGGCCTGCTGAAGGCGGCCGAGGCCACCGGCGACGCCGGCTTCACGGCCATGACGCGGCGCCACTTCGGCTTCTTTGCCCAGACCCTGCCCTACTTCCGCGCCCAGGAACAGGCCTTCCACCTCGAACGCGGCAACAGCTTCTCGCGTTTCCTCGAACCGCGCTCGCTCGACGATGCCGGCTCGATGTGCGCGGCGCTGATCCGCGCGCGCCTGGCCAAGGTGGGGCCGGACCTGCAGCCGATGATCGACACCTGCAGCGACTGGGTCGCCAATAAACAGTTCCGGCTCGACGACGGCACCATGGCGCGCAAGCGTCCGCAGGAAGTGTCGCTGTGGGCCGACGACATGTACATGAGCATTCCGGCGCTGGCCGAGATGGGCCGCTTGACCGGCCAGCGCAAGTACTTCGACGATGCGGTAAACAATGTGGCCGGCATGTCGCGCCGCATGTTCAACCCGCAGCTGGGCATCTACACCCACGGCTGGCACGCCAACCATCCGGATGCACCGCGCTTCTACTGGGCGCGCGCGAACGGCTGGGCGGTGCTGGCCATGTCCGACCTGCTCGACGTGCTGCCGAAGGACCATCCGGGCTACCCCGCGGTGCTGGCCCAGTTGCGCGCGGCCATCAAGGGCATCGCCGAACTGCAGTCGGGCAGCGGCCTGTGGCACCAGATGATCGACCGTAGCGACTCCTACCTCGAGACCTCGGCCAGCGCGATCTTTACTTATGTGATCGCGCACGCGGTGAACCAGGGCTGGGTTCCGGCCGCCACCTACGGCTCGATCGCGCAGGCGGGATGGGCCGGACTGTCGACCCGCATCACCGCCCGGGGCCAGGTGGAAGGCACCTGCGTCGGCACCACGCTGGCGAGCGACATGGTCTATTACTACCACCGCCCGACCAGCGCCGACGCCCTGCACGGCTATGGCCCGGCGCTGCTGGCGGGCGCCGAGATCATCAAGCTGGTGACCAATCCCGCCTTCGAGGTGCAGCACAAGGTGCGCACCTACCACTACCTGCCGAAGGGCGGGCAGACCGACTACCGCGAACATCACTGAAGGAGGCGGCATGAAACTTCTCTTTGCCGCGGCACTGGCTGCCGCCGTTCCTGTCCCGCCCTTGCAGGCCGCCGAGCGCCTGGCCGTCAGCGTCGAACACGACCTGGCGATCGCGCGCCCGTCCGAGACCATCGCGATACCCTGGAGCGAAGTGAACGCCGTGCTGCCCGGCGCCCTGATCCAGAAGATCGCGGTCAAGGATGCGCAGGGCCGCGTGCTGCCCTACCAGGTGACGAATGTGGCGCCGCTTGCCAAGGACCCGGAGAACGCCGGCGCCGCCTATGGCGAGCTGCTGTTCCAGCACAGCTTTGCGCCGGGCGAGAAGCGCGCCGCCTTCACGGTCGAGAAGATCGACAGCGTGGCGCCGGTGTTCCCGGTAAAAGCCTTTGCGCGCTACGTGCCGGAGCGCCTCGACGACTTCGCCTGGGAAAACGACAAGGTCGCCCACCGCACCTACGGCCCGGCGCTGGCCGCACCGAGCCCGCCCGACGTGAAGAAGGAAGTGCTGGTGACGAGTGGCCTGGATTTGTGGTTCAAGCGCGTCGACTACCCGATCGTCGACCGCTGGTACAACAAGGGCCACGACCACTACCACCATGACGAAGGCGAAGGCATGGACATGTACAACGTCGGCAAGTCGCGCGGCGCCGGCGGCACCGGCGTCTGGGACGGCAAGCAGCTCTATGCCGGCGTGAACTACGCGTCGTGGAAAGTGCTGGCGAATGGCCCCGTGCGCGCGGTCTTCGAGCTGCACTATGCGGGTTGGGACGCGGGCGGCAGGCAGGTCAGCGAAGTGAAACGCTTCACCGTGGACGCCGGCCATTACCTCGACCGCATCGACAGCACCTTTACCCATGCGGGCGCCGAGCCGCTGACGGTGGCGGTGGGCCTGAACCGCACGCCCAGCGACAAGGGGCAGAACCCGCGGATCGCCACCCGGCGCGAAGGGGCGGTCCTGCTGCAGTGGGTGCAGCAGGCCAGCAACGACGCCTTCGGCACGGCGGTGGTGGTGCCGGGCGCCGCAGGATTCGCCCAGGATGCGCTGAACGACCTGATCCTGGCAAAGGCCGGCGCCGGCAAGCCGCTGCGCTACTACGCCGGCGGCGCCTGGAGCCGCGGCGGCGAGATCACCTCGCTCGACCAGTGGCTGCGCCTGGCGCAGGACACGGCGGCGCGCGACGCCAGTCCAGTACGGGTCACGCTCGCCCGCCAGCAGTAAGCGCATCAGCCGCACCGCGGCGCCTGAATCGCACCGACGGCCAAGCGGACATCCCTGTCCGCTTGGACCTTACCCGTCAGCGCAACGGAACAGGCCAGACCAATTGCTGTATTTATTTGTATTGGACTGACCAAAATGGCAAATATTGCTCTAGAATTCCGAAATCGGCCTGACCAAATCTAATAATGCCGTAAAGCGGTGGGCGCGCACACCTGCACCTGCCTCGATAAAAACGTATGGAGACAGCATGACCAACCACCATCCAAGTGCAGCCTTGCGCAAACTCACCCTGTGCCTCCTCGGCACGGCCTCCGTGTCCGCACTGTCGATCGGCGACGCGTTCGCCCAGGCCACCGCGCCAGCCGCCGGACCGAGCACCCAGCAGACCATGGCCGCCGCCGACGCGCAGCCGCCAATGCAGACCGTGCAGGTGACCGGCCTGCGCGCTTCGCTGGAAAGCGCCCTGAATGCCAAGCGCCAGGACAACGGCATCGTCGACGTCATCAAGTCCGAAGACATGGGCAAGTTCCCCGACACGAACCTGGCCGAGTCGCTGCAGCGCGTGCCGGGCGTGGTGATCGACCGCGATGCCGGCGAAGGCCGCAACATCACCGTGCGCGGCCTGGGCCAGGACTTTACCCGCGTGCGCATCAACGGCATCGAGGGCCTGGCCACCACCGGCGGCACCGACAGCTCGGGCGGCACCAACCGCGGCCGCGGCTTCGACTTCAACGTCTTCGCCTCGGAGCTGTTCTCCTCGCTCACGGTGCGCAAGAGCTCCTCGGCCGACGTCGACGAAGGCTCGCTCGGCGCCACCGTCGATTTGCAGACCCTGCGCCCATTCGACCTGCGCGGCTTCAACGCCACCATCGCGGCCAAGGGCAAGTACAACGACGGTTCGGAAAAGCTCGACCCGCGCGTGGCCTTCATGGTGTCCGACACCTTCCTCGACCGCAAATTCGGGGTGCTGGTCTCGGGCGCGTTTTCCAAGCGCCGCGTGCTCGAGGACGGCTTCAGCACCGTGCGCTGGGATAACGGCCCATCGTCCGGCGGCTGGTGCGCGCCGCAAGGCGTGGCCGCGAACCCGGCGAACTCCACCGCCACCACGTGCGGCCCTGCCGCCCAGGGCGTGGCGCGGCTGCCGAACACGCCCGAGAACATCGCCGCCTACAACGCCGCCAGCAACCCGAACAACTTCCACCCGCGCCTGCCGCGCTACGGCCGCCTGACCCACGACCAGGACCGCCTGGGCTTGACCGCCTCGGCCCAGTGGCGCCCGCAAAAG
>Ga0265797_10012393_pt1 | contig 10458 bp, 6 predicted proteins | sample P2T30metagenome_FD_192433 | JGI IMG/M metagenome (GOLD analysis project Ga0265797, IMG submission 192433) | Plant litter microbial communities from East Loma Ridge, Irvine, California - P2 T30 | ecosystem: Environmental > Terrestrial > Plant litter > Unclassified | place: USA: California... | reverse complement strand
GGCGGTGGAGTAGCGGCGGGTACGCGTAGTAACAGTCCCGGCAGCACCCAGACAAACCGCCAGCGATGGCGGTTTTTTTATTTTCAGGCCACTGACAGGCCAGTACCGACACAGCAGAATAGGGAGTCCAGCATGCCCCGCACCGACGATTTACGCATCCGCGAAATGAAGGAACTGACGCCGCCCTCGCACCTGATCCGCGAGTTTCCCGTGACGCCCAACGCCGAGCAGACCGCCGCCGGCGCGCGTGTCGACCTGCACCGCATCCTGCACGGCCAGGACGACCGCCTGATGGTGGTGATTGGCCCGTGCTCGATCCACGACCCGAAAGCCGCGCTGGAGTATGCGCGCCGGCTGGTTGAACAGCGCCAGCGCTTCAAGGGCGAACTCGAGATCGTGATGCGGGTTTACTTTGAGAAGCCGCGCACCACGGTCGGCTGGAAGGGGCTGATCAATGACCCGTACATGGACAACAGCTTCCGCATCAACGACGGCCTGCGCATGGCGCGCGAACTGCTGCGCGACATTAACGAGATGGGCCTGCCGGCCGGCACCGAATTCCTCGACGTGATCAGTCCGCAGTACATCGCCGACCTGGTCAGCTGGGGCGCGATCGGGGCCCGCACCACCGAGTCGCAGGTGCACCGCGAGCTGGCCTCCGGCCTGTCGTGCCCGGTCGGCTTCAAGAACGGCACCGACGGCAATATCAAGATTGCGACCGAGGCCATCAAGGCGGCGTCGCAGCCGCACCACTTCCTGTCGGTGACCAAGGGCGGCCACTCGGCGATCGTCTCGACCGCCGGCAATGAGGATTGCCACATCATCTTGCGCGGCGGCAAGGCCCCGAACTACGACGCCGCCAGCGTCGACGAGGCCTGCAGGCAGATCGCCGCACTGGGGCTGGCGAGCCGGCTGATGATCGATGCCTCGCACGCGAACAGCTCGAAGAAGCCGGAGAACCAGGTGCCGGTGTGCGCCGACATCGCCGGCCAGATCGCGGCGGGCGACGACCGCATCGTCGGTGTGATGATCGAGTCGCACCTGGTGGCGGGGCGCCAGGATCTGGTGCCGGGCAAGGAGCTGACGTATGGCCAGTCGGTGACGGATGGCTGTATTGACTGGGACGCCAGCCTGCAGGTGCTGGAGGGACTGGCCGACGCGGTGCGCCAGCGCCGTCTGCGCCAGGAGTGATCGTGGCCACGCCGTAAATGAAAAAGGGCGCACTGCGGTGCGCCCTTCCTGTTCTTGGACCCGGAGGATCTTTAGAACTTGGCGGTCAGGTTCAGGAACACATGACGGCCCATGGCGTCATACACCTGTGGGTAGGTGTTGCCGTTACCGAACACCTCGGCCACCACGCCCGACAGTGGAGGATCTTTATCCAGCGCGTTGTTCATGCCGGCGCGCAGGGTAAAGATCGGGGTGATCTGCCAATTGGCGACCAGGTCCAGGTAGTTACGTGCGCCCAGGCGTGCATCGGCTGGTTCCGACTCGGTGTCGAGCGAGGTGCCGCGCACATAACGCCAGGTAGCGCCCAGCTCCACGCCGCTCCATGGGGTGCCCCAGACGGCGCGCAGCTTGTGACGCCATTTCGGCAGCGGCACGCCGCAGGTGGTGCCGTGCAGGCCGGCGCAGTCGTACGCCTCTGCGCCAGGCATGTCCTGCTGCTTGAACTCCTTCAGGTAGGTGCCCATCAGCGACAGGTTCAGGCTGCCCCATGCGCCCAACTTGGTGTTGTAGTTGGCGCCCAGGTCGATACCCTTGGTCGAGGCCATGCCCAGGTTCTGGTTGGTGGCGACGATCTGCGCTGTTTCGAGCGCCCACAGGGTGCCGAGGCGGTCACGCGTAATGAGCGAGCAGTAGGTCGCGTCGCCGGTGGCCAGGCACTGGTCCAGGGTGGTCGAGGCCGGCAGGCCGCCGATGATGCCCTTGACCTTCATGTCGAAGGCGTCGATCGTGATCGAGCTGTTGCGGGTCGGGGTCAGCACCAGGCCCAGGGTGTACGAATCCGATTCCTCGGGTTCCAGGTTGTTGTTGCCGCCGCTGATCTGGTTGTACTGCTGGGCCGGGGAGTCCAGGATGGTGCCGTACTGGGCCGCGGTGACGCCGGTGCGGGCGCAGGCCTCGAGCGAGGCGGTCGGGTTGGTGCCCGAGCAAGGGTCCTCGGCCATGCCGTACAGTGACAGACCGGCCGGGGTGAACAGTTCCACCACGTTGGCGGCGCGCGCTGCGCGCTGGTAGCTGAAGCGGAACTTGGCTTGCTGGATCGGCGCCCATTCCAGGCCCGCACCGTACGAGCTGGTCTTCTGTCCGGTCGAGTAGTCCGATTTGCGGTACGACGCAGTCGCGGTCAACTGGTCGGCGAAGGGTTGCTTCTGCAGCAGCGGGATGCGGGTTTCGGCGTAGTAGTCGCGCACGCTGAACTGGCCTGCGACGTTCTTGGTCGGGCCACCCTGGCCGGCCAGGTCGCCCGATTCGAAGGCGACGTCCGAATTCAGGTCGAGCTTCTCGGTGCGGTGTTCCCAGCCCAGCGCCAGGCCAATGCCCTCGCTGCTGGTCGGAATTTTCAGGCCGTATTCACCGAGGTCGGTCGACAGGTTGACTCCCTGTACGGTCTGCGAGGTGGTGCCTTTCTGGAAGCCCGGGGTCTGCAGATAGTTCAGCGCTTCCTGGCTCACGCCGCCGAGGCGCCAGATATCGTACGGCACGCAGTTCGGGTCGACGCCGTTGGTGGTGCTGCGGCAGACCGGTTGGCCGTTGGCGCCGGTGATCACATCGAGCGCGCGGGCGCTGCGCGCCACCGAGAAGTCGTTGAAGTAGGTTTCCGAGTACTTGACCTTGCCGACCTGGGCGAAGGCGTCGTACTGCCAGTTGCCGATGTCGCCCTTGACGCCGACCACGCCGCGGTACGACGTGTGGTTCAGGTCGTCGCGGCGGCCACCGCCTTCGACGTTGCGGCGGAAGATGACCATGTCGGCGCTGTCGCCAGGGGCGTTCAGGCCCAGGGTCTGGCGCCAGGCGTTCGACAGCAGCGGGTTTTCGAAGCGGATCGCATTGGCGCCGGAAGCGTCGATGCCAAACAGGCCCGATGGGGCAATCTGGGCCACGGTGCTGTCATCGTGGAAGCTGGCCTCGGCGTACAGGCGCGCCTTGTCGTTGATGTCGTAGTGGGTGAACGAGCTGAAGGTGTAGCGTTCCGACGGACGGCGGAAGTAGTTGAGCGGGCCGAAGTTGTAGGCGTCGGTCGCGGAGACGTAGGGGCGCACGCCGCCGGCGGCATCGGCCACCGTGAAGCCGCGGCTGCCGAGCAGGAAGCGGCCCGGGTAGCTGGTGCCGGAACCGCCGCAATTGAAGGTGTCGCCGACGCTAGAGCCGCCCAGCGAGCACGAGGTGAAGTCGCGTTCGGATTGCAGCAGCGCGTCTTCTTTCTTGTAGCCGAAGAACACCACCGCGTTACCCTTGCCATCGGCAAAGTTACCGCCCATGGTCAGGCTGATGTCCTTGACCTTGCCGTCGGCGCCCTTGTCGCCTGGCAGGGCGAAGTTGCGGCGGGTGGCGGCATCGGCCGCCGGGCCGCCGTTCTGGTCGTGGTTGTAGAACTGGTAGTTGCTGTCGATCTGGATGCCCTGGAACTTGTCATCCATGATGAAGTTGACCACGCCGGCCACGGCGTCCGAGCCGTAGATGGCGCCGGCGCCGCCGGTGAGCACTTCGACGCGCTTGATCAGGCCCACCGGAATCTGGTTCAGGTCGGCTGCGGTATTGCGCGGGCTGCCGGCCGGCAGGCGGCGGCCATTGACCAGCACCAGGGTGCGGTCGGCGCCGAAGTTGCGCAGGTTGACGGTGGCGGTGCCGGACGCGCCGTTCGAGACCGAGCCGCCCTGGTCGGCGAACACCTGGGGCAGGTTGTTGAGCAGGCTCTCGACCGAGCGCACGCCTTCCAGCTTGATGTCCTTGGCATTGACCACGGTCACCGGGCTGACGCTTTCCAGGTTGGCGGTCGCGATGCGCGAACCGGTCACCTCAACGCGGGCGGCGGCCGGCTCGGCCGGCGCTTCCTGGGCGTGGGCCGCGGAAATGGCGACTACCAAGCCGCCAGCACAGATCAGTCGAACCGATCGCGATATAACTGTTTCAACCATCATGTCGAATCTTCCCAGGTAGGACCCGCCGGCGGTAAATCCGGCAGTAAATTTCAGTGAAGTTCGCGCCGCACATGGCAGCACAAAGTTTTTACTACTTGGCAATAAAAACATTTACGGTGAGATAGTGTCAACGCATACGTATGCGCCCATCAAAAATACAACTCTTTGATAACTCGTCTTTACAAGTGGTTTTTTTGATGCTAGTCACACAAAAGTCACAAATACTGAAATGTGGAATAAGATTGGGAAAAATATAGTTTGAAGAGGTTTTTAGGCCTTTCAAACTATATTATCTGGCATATTATTGCTTAAATGACTGATGGGTCATTTACGTATGTACGACACGATCCAATAATTTTCGGTGATAACAAGGTCATTCTTTGGCGATAACATTTGACTATCGAGGCATAAGATTGCGCATCTGTTGGCGCGTCCGGATATGCGTTATCGTTACGGTTTGTGTCACGCTGGATTTGGCGCGGCGGCAAATCCATGGGGCGGCCCGTTCGCCTAATCCGTCAATTCGGGAGCGCGATGTTTGCTTATATCCTCCGCCGGCTGTGGCAGATGCTGCCAACCATGGCGGGTGTCGTGGTGCTGGTATTCGTGCTGTTCAACTGGGTGGGCGGCGATCCGGCCTATCTATTGGCCGGCAAGATGGCCGATGCGGCGGCGATCGAGAATATCCGGCGCCAGCTCGGGACCGACCAGCCGTATTACGTGCAGCTGTGGATCTTCGTCCAGCAGATTGTCACCTTTGACTTCGGCAATGCCTGGAGCACGGGCGAGCCGGTCTCGCACATCATTGCCAGCCGGCTGGGGCCGTCGCTGACGGTGCTGATCCCGCTGACCGTACTCGAAACCGTGTTCGGCATTGCGCTGGCGCTGGGCATCGCCTTCGTGCGCGGCTCGCTGACCGACCGCGCGATCATGGTCGCCTGCACGGTCGGCATGTCGATCTCGATCCTGGTCTATATCATCGTGTTCCAGTACGTGTTCGCCTACCAGTGGGGGCTGTTCCCGGTGCAGGGGTGGGGCAACAGTCTGGGCGAGAACTTGCTCCGGTATGCGCTGCTGCCGATCATTATCGGTCTGGCGGTGTCGATCGCGCCGACTCTGCGCCTGTACCGCAGCTTTGTGCTCGACGAGGCCAGCCAGGACTATGTGCGCACCGCGCGCGCCAAGGGATTGGGCGAGCGCCGCATCGTCTGGGTCCACGTGCTGCGCAATGCCGCGATCCCGATCATCACCCACGTGATGGCCAGCCTGCCGGCGCTGCTGATCGGCGCCTTTTTGCTCGAGCGCTTCTTCGGCATTCCCGGCATCGGTCGCGAAGTCATCCTGGCGGTCGAGCGCAGCGATTTTCCGGTGATCAAGGCAATCACGGTCTATGTCGCCGCCGCCACCATGGTGTTCAACCTGCTGGCCGACCTGCTGTACCAGGCAGTCGATCCGCGCGTGCAGCTCAGGTAGGGGCAGGCGATGACGCACATGCATCTTCACTCCCCCAGCCTGTGGACGCTGGCCTGGCGGCGCTTGCGCGCCGACCGCGTCGCGATGGCGGCGCTGGCCGTGGTCGCCGGCTTCCTGCTGCTGGTGCTGCTGTCGGGTACCGGGCTGGTGGCCGGCGACTGGGAAGACGAGGTCGCGGTCAATTACGCGCCACCAAGCTTCGTTGGCGCCGATGCGGCGGCGCGCGCGTTGGCGCAGGCCCAATTGCCGCGCGCCACGCCATCGAACGCCTTCGATCCCTTGGCCGCGGAGCTGGCCGGGCTGAAGGCGCAGGTGGCGGCCACCCATCCGCCGGTCGAGAAACGCACCACGCTGCTGTTTGGGGCTGATAAATGGGGCCACGACATCGTCAAGAAGACCATCAAGGGCGGCGAGACCTCGATCGTGGTGGGGCTGGTCTCGGCCCTGCTGGCGGTCACGCTGGGCACCCTGTTCGGCGCCGTCTCGGGTTTTTACGGCGGCTGGGTCGACGACCTGTTCAACTGGTTCTACAGCATCTTCACCTCGATCCCCGCCATCCTGATGATCCTCACGGTCGCCGCCGTGCTGCAGCAGAAAGGCGTGACCACCATCGTGCTGATCCTGGGCCTGACCGGCTGGACCGGGCCGTACCGTTTGATGCGCGCCGAGTACATCAAGCACGCCGCGCGCGAGTACGTGATGGCGGCCAATGCGATCGGCGCGTCGGGCTGGGCCCGCATGTTCGGCCACATCCTGCCGAATGTGTCGCACGTGGCGCTGGTGCAGATGTCGATCCTGGTGGTCGGCTTCATCAAGGCCGAGGTGATCCTGTCGTTCCTGGGTTTTGGCGTGCCGGTCGGCACCGTGTCCTGGGGCAGCATGCTCAACGAGGCGCAGAACGAACTGATCCTGGGTAAGTGGTGGCAGCTGGCGGCGGCCGCGAGCGCGATGGCGCTGCTGGTGACGAGTTTCTCGCTGTTTGCCGACGCGCTGCGCGATGCGCTGGATCCAAAAATCAAATGAAAAGCGACATGATCCCGGCACCTCCACTGCTCCAGGTGCGCGACCTGCGCATTGCGTTTCGCGTCGACAAGAAGAACAGTGTCGAGGCCTTGAAGGGCATCTCGTTCGACGTGCCGGACGACAGTACGGTGGCGCTGGTGGGTGAATCCGGCAGCGGCAAGTCGGTCAGTTCGCTGGCCGTGATGGGCTTGCTGCCGCCTGAGACCACGATCGTGCAGCCGGGTTCCAGCATCCGCTTCGCTGGCCGCGAGCTGCTCGGCCTGCCATTGAGGGAGCGGCGTGCCTTGTGCGGCAAGGACATTGCCATGATCTTCCAGGAACCGATGTCCTCGCTCAATCCGGTGTTCACGGTGGGCTTCCAGATCGGCGAGGTGCTGCGCCTGCACCTGGGCATGAGCCAGCGCGCGGCGCGGGCGCGCACCCTTGCATTGCTGGATGACGTCGGCATTCCCGATCCGCAGCGCAAGATCGACGCCTACCCCGGCCAGATGTCGGGCGGCCAGCAGCAGCGCGTGATGATCGCGATGGCGATTGCCTGCGAGCCGCGGCTGCTGATCGCGGACGAGCCGACCACGGCGCTCGACGTGACGATCCAGAAGCAGGTGGTGGACCTGATCGCGCGCCTGCAGCGCGAGCGCCGCATGGCGGTGCTGTTCATTACCCACGACCTGGGACTGGTGGGCGAGATTGCCGACCGCGTGATCGTGATGCGCCATGGCGAGGTACGCGAGGAGGGGGAAGCGGCGCAGGTGTTTGGCGCGCCGCGCGACGCCTATACCCGGGCCTTGCTGCATTGCCGGCCCTCGCTCGATGCCCGTCCTTTGCGCCTGCCCGTGATCGACGATTTCCTGGAAGGGCGCATCGCGCCGGGGCAGGTGCTGGAGCAGCATGCGCGCGGGGCGGTGGCCGGTGACGAGCCGGTATTGGTGGTCAAGCACCTGGCCAAGAGTTTCTGGCTGCGCGAGGGCCTGTTCGGCAAGCGCGAATTCGCGGCGGTCAAGGATGTCTCGTTCACGCTGGGGCGCGGCAAGACGCTGGGTGTGGTGGGGGAGTCCGGTTCGGGCAAGACCACAGTCGGCCTGACCTTGCTGCGCCTGCACCGTGCAACCGGCGGCTCGGCGCTGTTCGAAGGCCGTGACCTGATGGCGATGGCCGACCGTGAGTTCCAGGCCTATAAACGGCGGATCCAGATCATCTTCCAGAACCCGTACGCCTCGCTCAATCCGCGCTTCACGGTCGGCCAGATCCTGCTCGAACCGATGCGCATCCACGGCATCGGCGCGACCGAGGCCGAGCGCATCGCCATGGCCCGTGCGCTGCTGGGGAGAGTGGGCCTGCCGGAGGCGGCCTACGGACGCTATCCGCACGAGTTTTCTGGCGGCCAGCGTCAGCGCATCGCGATCGCGCGCTGCCTGACCATGAAGCCCGAGATCCTGGTGTGCGACGAGTCGGTGTCGGCCCTCGATGTGTCGGTCCAGGCGCAGGTGCTGAACCTGCTGCAGGACTTGCAGGACGAGTACGGCATGAGCTATATCTTCATCTCGCACGACCTGTCGGTAGTCAAGTACATCTCGGACCAGGTGATGGTCATGCACCAGGGCAGCGTGGTGGAAATGGCCGATTCCGACGAGCTGTACCGCAATCCGCAACATCCTTATACCCGCAGCTTGCTGGCAGCAATCCCGAAAGGTGTAGGGTTGGCGGCTCTGCCGCCGACGCGGTGATCGTGGACAGCGTCATCATCCCGCACGCGATCGAAGCCCGCAAACCGTTGCATGTACGCCAAACGAAATAGCCTGTGCGCCGGTACGCCGTACGCAATTGCGCTAAACTACAAAAATGCCCCAGTTAGCCGAACTCATTCAGGTCTATGGCGTGCTGATCGTGTTCGGCATCGTTCTCGTCGAGCAGTTCGGCCTGCCCATTCCCGCCTACCCGATCCTGATCGTGGCCGGCGCGCTCTCGGTCACCGCCGACGTCAGCTGGCAACTGGTGTGGCTGGCGGCCATCACGGCGTGCCTGATCTGCGATGTGTTCTGGTTCCGCGCCGGCCGCTTCTACGGCAAACGCATCCTGCGCCTGCTGTGCAAGATTTCCCTGTCTCCCGATTCCTGCGTCAACCAGACCGAAGACCGCTTCCGCAAGTTCGGCGTCAAGTCGCTGCTGGTGTCCAAATTCGTGCCCGGCTTTAATACGATCGCGGCGCCGCTGTCGGGCGCCATGGGCGTGCAGGCGCGCCCCTTCCTGATGTATGCGGTCACCGGCGGCGCGCTGTGGAGCGGCACCGGCATCCTGCTCGGCATCTGGTTCCACAGCAGCGTCGACGGCCTGCTCGACACCCTGTCGACCATGGGCAGCACCGCGCTCATCACTGTCGCCAGCGTACTGGGCCTGTTCATCGCCTTCAAGTATGCTGAGCGGCGCCGCCACCGTTCGCGCACCTCGCTCGAGCGCATCGACATCGACGAATTGCTGGCCCTGATCGATAGCGGCGGCGATCCGCTGATCGTCGATGCGCGCAGCCTGACCGCGCAGCAGATGCAGGCCGCGATCCCCGGCGCCATCGTGTTCCGCGCCTGCCAGCCAGAGCATCTGATGGCCTCGCTCGACCGCAACCGCCATATCGTCGTCTACTGCAGTTGCCCGAATGACGTGACGGCAGCCGAGGTGGCGCACCAGTTCCTGGCCAACGGCTTCCACCGCGCGCGTCCGCTCAAGGGTGGCCTCGACGCCTGGCAGGCCCGCCAGGGCGACCATCCAGCGCTCGACCCCGCCACTTGCTGACGTGGCGAAGTAGTTCTACTACGGCTAATTCTCGTTTGTATGCGGCAAATCAAAGGGGTTTACCGCAGCCGATGTAGCTAAACTACAGATATTGCTTGTCTTCTGGGCATGATATTTAGTAAGCTTGGACAGTTTCCTTCTCCTGTCCCTGCGATGACCGATTCCTTGTTCAGCCAACCGACCGACCGCCTGCATGCTGGCGGCGCCCGCCTGCTTGCCGATATCGGCGGCACCAACTGCCGCTTCGTACTGGAGCTGGCTCCGGGCCGCCTCGATGCCGTCGAGGTGCTGCCATGCGCCGCCTACGCCACGCTGGGCGACGCCATGCGCGCTTATCTGGGCAGCGCCGCCGTCAAGGCTGTCTATGCCGAACCGATCCGTCACGCCGCCATCGCCATCGCCAACCCGGTCAATGGTGATTACGTGCGCATGACCAATCACCACTGGGAATTTTCGACCGAAGCCCTGCGTCTGGAATGCGGTTTCGATATTCTGCTGGTCGTCAATGACTTCTCGGCGTTGGCGCGTTCGCTGCCGCACCTGGGTGGCCAGAAACGGCAAGTCGGCGGCGGCATGCCGCAGCCGGACGCGGCACTGGGGCTGCTGGGCGCCGGCACCGGCCTCGGTGTTTCTGGCCTGGTCCCATGTGGGAACAGCTGGACCGCACTGCGCAGCGAAGGCGGCCACGTCAGCTTTGCCCCGACGAATGAACAAGAAATCGCCATCCTGCAATATGCCTGGCGCGAATTCGAGCACGTCTCGTTCGAGCGCTTCCTGTCCGGCGCCGGTGTCGAATTGATCTACCGCGCATTGGCCGACCGCGCCGGCCGGGCGGACGAGCGTCTCGGCGCCGCCGAGATCTCGCGCCGCGCCCTGGCAGGCGAATGCGCGCTGTCCGACGCCGTGCTGGAAGCCTTCTGCGGCATGCTCGGCACCGTGGCCGGCAACCTGGCCGTGACCCTGGGCGCCCAGGGCGGCGTGTACATCGGCGGCGGCATCGTGCCGCGCCTGGGCGAGCGCTTCGACCGCTCGT
>Ga0265797_10012391_pt1 | contig 10459 bp, 10 predicted proteins | sample P2T30metagenome_FD_192433 | JGI IMG/M metagenome (GOLD analysis project Ga0265797, IMG submission 192433) | Plant litter microbial communities from East Loma Ridge, Irvine, California - P2 T30 | ecosystem: Environmental > Terrestrial > Plant litter > Unclassified | place: USA: California... | reverse complement strand
ACTGTAGCCAGACGTTCACAGCATAATCAACAGTGTGTGGTGCGTATAGGTTTATGTATAGAAAAATCTCATTGGGGAATTGGGTATCTTGTGTAGCTATAGCAGCAATTAAACAATCAAGAGCGACAAAGGCTCGTGTTCTTAGCAAACATCCCGATATCCGCGGGTTCAGAATGCAATTCAGGTATGGGGGTTTGCCCGACGTAGCGGACACTGTACAACGGAGCTTTTGGTAGTGGTAGTGGTGGCGGTGAACAGGGGTGAAGCGCGGTCGGTCTTTCAAGTGGTTGTTGCAAAGAATCCAGAACTTTTCCGTCTCTTTTGCGTCACACGCAGTGACGACTACTACCCCCAGCGGTGTTGAATCTCCTGTTCCTCATAACATCATGGATTGTATATACAGTCGGGGTTATTACTACACTCAGCGTCACGGTGATAGGTCTCAGAAAAGGCCGATGCGCGGTCTCCAGTCGTTCTCGTTGACAGATTTTGGGTTGACGACGATCTGGTAAGGAAAGGGGTTGGCATCGGTGGTGGTGATGGGTGGAATGTGGTCCTTCTCTCGGTTTACGATGGCGATGATCTTATGCGCTGCTTTCTCTAGAGACTTTGTCATGGCACGGCGGACTTTTAGCACATCTATTGTCATGATCAGTAGCTTGCTTTGCAGAGAGTGTAAGAAAGCGTACCAGTCTCGGTCCGTGGTTGGGCGAGGGTAACGTCCAGCGTCCACTGCTCCCAGCAAACGTCCTCGTCTGCCTTGCTGAAGAAATACGACGTCTTCTTCCGCTTCTTCTCAAAGAACTGCACGACAATCTGCCCTCTTCCTCGCGGCTGGTGTGTGCTGTCTATCGCCCGTACTAGCGCAAACGTCTTCTGTTCGATGAGTGTCTCAAGATCGACATCGTCGATGGCGGGAAGGGTAAGGTCGAGGAGGTCGCGGGTCAAGGGCGAGATGGAGGTAAAGTATCGGTGGAAGAATATCGTGTGCAGTATCGCTGGAGCAAGGTCAACTATGGTCCACGGCGCTATCCGGGCGGGGAGACGTGTAGTGGGGTGACAAAGTCGCGCCGATGCTCAAAACAGACAGGTTGGAAAGGGAAAAAGGGACTCACCCTTGACAACATCCTTGACGCACGCCGCATCCGCAAAGATCTCGAGGTTGTACTCTGGTCGCCTCCGTGTGTCCATGCTGGCATGTGCTGTGCTGGAACCCGAAGCGTGGGCAGAAGTCCGGGTAATGCGCCGGGCGGCGTTGGCAGGCGATCGTGTCGCGGCGAGGCGCTCGAAGGCTGTCGACGTTGACGGTGCGGGAGTCGCGATAGCAGTCTCGTGGCGGTGAGTGGGGCGTTGTTGCGGGAGTTGTCGCGGGAGCAAGAAGTATGGAGCTGAAGATTTGGGGTTGTGCGGGGCAGGAACGGACGAACACGACGACGGAAATTGAGAAGGAGCGGCCGGCATGCGTGAGATCATCAAAGAAGCACAATCCTGGCTGGGCACCATTTTCGCCTAAGCCACGCCTATCAGCGTCTGTTGAATGCATATCCCGTGGAGCCCTACAGCTATTTGTAACCCCGTCTCAGCCACAGCCTGACATGTCTCACGCTCTGAGACATGTCCTCGAGTATCGCACATGAAGCCGTCATCTGCCTTGCCATATGAATCACAATCTCGTCACGTCTGACATACCACCACGGCGTGACTGCCACGCCCGGAGGCACCAAGTATCCGCTTACGAACGGGCCGCGAACATCCTGCTCAGCTTCCTGGACCAGGTTCCGACTGCGCTAGCATAGTTCGTAAGGCTGCTTGACATAATCCTGCATGACCAAATCTAGCTCCTCCAAGCCATCTCGTGTCTCGCATGCACGTAGCCTGGACCAACAGTTTGCAGCCCGTCCAAGTCTGGATGCATGCATGCTGTGGTTGTGAGCTTCTCAAAAAAGACGGGTGGGTGGCTCCAGTCAGGCTTCAGTCAGGCATCACTCGCCGCACGACGCTTGCTAGGCCCACGATCACATGTCAGCGCGAATCTACTAGCGACGAACAGTAGTAGTAAACTCGACCCTATGCTACCGCCTGTCGCGAACACTATGACTCTGTACAGTGAATATCAAATCCTATGCAGTTCGCAAAGGCACAGGCAAGCAAGACAGGTAGTAGCAATGAATGTGCAGTGGAAATAAGCCAGGTCCCAGTCGTCTCTCGCAAATAAGAATTAAGGTTGAGCCTCAACCATCACGCCAAGACCCAAGTCGCGCAAGTCGCGTCACCCTGTCCTGCCCAAACATCCACCCAACGAACAAGACATGGTCGGCACAAAGCGGAGACGCGACGAAGAAGACGTTGATGAGGGGACACCGCAGAAGTCACGCGCACGATTTGCAGAAGACGCTCCCGATGAGCTAGAACCGCCCGAAGCGCAGACACCGTCCAGAAAGGGGAGGACACAACATCTGGCCGAGCATGGGACACCACGATCCATCTTGAAGAAAACTGGCCTGATAAATGGAATCGCTGCGACGCCCAAGTCCAACCGGAAACTGGTGTTTGAAACCCCTACAAAGTCCGCAAAACGAGACTCGCCAAACGGCACACCCACCATTGTTCGCAACGCCGATCGCAGCGCACGAAGGAAAAGCAACCGACGTATACTAGAGCGCACACTGAATGGCGATGAGAGCGACGAGGATGCCTTGGATGAGGAGGAAGACCTTGCAGAACATATCTTAGGGGAAGACGCAGACGACACTGAGCAAGGTGAAGAGGGAACAGTACAAGATGAGGTACCTGTGCCAGAGACACCTTCAAAGCGTGGAAGAGGTCGACCTAAGGGGTCAGGAAAGGTAGGACGACCGCGAAAGCAGCGCTCACCTACGCCTCCGACTGAACTGCCACCGCATGAGGAGTACTTCTGGCAAAACCGTCCTGGCGGCACCAAAACCTCCAACAACACCCTCTCTGCGCAGAGCCTACTCAACCACGATGAATACTTCCAAGCAATACAAACTTACCAAGACCGTCACCAATCCGAGAGAGAGTTCCTACTTGAACTGCATGGCCGTGCATACAACCAATGGATCTTCGAGCTGGAGGAAGGATTCAACATCTGTCTCTACGGTTACGGTTCGAAGCGCATCATCACGGAGCGATTCACCGCACGCCTCTATCGACATCTTATAAATTCCGCGCCGTATAAAGGGACAAAGAAGACACCGAAGATTGTGGTCATAAATGGATACACAGCTGGCACAACAATCAAAGATCTGTTGTTGACCATTGCATCAGCAGTGGTACCAGCAGGACTGAAGTTGCCTAATCAACCTGCACTCCTACTCGATTTTATTCTCGAGCATCTCACAAGCAACTCGCCGTCGCATCCAGTACCCGTCATCTTGAACTCCATCGACTCGCCCTACCTTCGGAAGACGCCAGTACCCTCCATGATTGCCCGTCTAGCTACCCATCCCTCCATCAACCTCCTGTGCACGGCCGATACACCCCACTTCCCTCTCTTGTGGGATGTCGGTATGAAAACGCAATACAAATTCCTTTTCCACGACGCAACAACCTTCGCCCCTTATGACGCGGAGATAGACACGGTTGAGACTGTGAATGAACTCTTGGGACGCAGCGGTAGACGTGTCGGCGGAAGAGACGGTGTAGGCTTCGTCTTGCGGTCATTACCAGAACAAGCCCGAGAACTGTTCCGCATCCTTGTCATGGAGCAGCTAGCACTTTCACTCATGGAGGGTGGTGATATGGAACAAGACGACGAAATCACTGCTACGCCAAGGTCCAAGAAAGTGGAGAAAACCAAGAACGTTCTTCCAGAGTCTGCGCAAGGCGTTGAGTACCGTGTGCTGTACCACAAGGCTGTCGAAGCATTCGTTTGCACAAGTGAAGTTAGCTTCAGGACGCTGCTTAAGGAGTTCCACGATCATCAGATGATTGAAAGTAGGAAGGATGCTATGGGTACAGAGAGATTGTGGGTGCCTTTTAGACAAGAAGAGTTGGAAGGTCTCGCAGAAGATCTCGCTGGAGAGGCATTTTGATCGGTTTATGGGTCGACGTTAATTGTATACTTTACTCTCTTCTTCCTCTTCTCTCTGCTATGTTTATTTCTCGTCTCTACTTCTTACCATATGTTTCCTTACTTTCCTCTCTCTAAGACACGTCGTTTCACTTTCTCTTCACAGAGTGTCGGTCATCATTCCCGTCCTCGTCACGTTGTTCTTTTCCATATGTTGATTGTCTTACTTCAGAATATCTCGGCTCAGTAAACGACTAACATGCAGGCCCGCATCCCTGGTGAGATCTCTTCTTCTGTAATCTGCCTGCCTGATTCAATTGGTATGCAGGCATCAAAGAGCAGTATAGCTTTGTTCTCCAGAGTTACAGTATATCTTGGAAAGCTGGGTATGGTGTTTGTGGAGTTTTAAGCTGGGTGGGGTCAGCCCGGCAAAGATCGACTCGGAGTTGACCAACTGCAAGATGTTCTGAACCCCGCACCTGAGCCGATTTCAACTATGCTGACCCTATAGATTTTTGATAACAATATATATTACATTGTTTGACAATCTTTCATCGAACAACAACAGGTCGCTTAGCTCAGTTGGTTAGAGCGTGGTGCTAATAACGCCAAGGTCGCGAGTTCGACCCTCGTAGTGACCATCACAGCCGTTTCTTTTTGCAAATGTGTAAATTTCGTTATAAAGTTGTTGCAGCAGCCTTCCTTTTTGCCAGGTCAGTCGGTCTAGGATGGGAAACATAACACACACATACAAGAAGAAAAGGAAAATTCGGCAAAGAGAGACAAAAGAAGCAGCTAAGGAATCTATATATCTAGCAGATGGTTAAGGTAAATACAACGAAATATCCTTGATATAGTGTAGCAGTACCTTCCTCTCTTACTGTATACATCACTTTCCGAGTGTCAGCTTTACCACAGTTGCAGACCCTGACTCACTCCTTGCATATCGACGCTTCGGCAGTTTGATTCTTAATAGTATAATGTCGTCGCTCGAGGCTATATTTCTCGACGTAACATAAGTGTGTTGTGTGGACTATTCAGGCATTGACTCTAGTCTTTTGGTAGGAAGTCTGGAAGTTGTTCTCTGCCATATCCAGTGCGAGTTTACTAAGTGGGAAATGCTACATCATACCAGATCTTGGAAAAGTATGTGAGCGAATCACATGGTATGCATAACGAAGATGTTATCTTGTATATTTATGGTGATACTTTGTATATACATTTTTGAGACGTGAGTTATAAAGTAAGTAAAACAGTACCTAGGTAGACAAACTTGCCGTATAGCTGATTTTGTATAGCATTTCAGTGCAGTGAGATTACATGTAATGCGTGACTGCCCACGTCAGCGCCGAATGGTAAACCGATACTCGTACCACTTCCTTTGTAATCATGGTAAAATCCTACCTATATACGGGCCTGATCCGCCCAAATTTCGGGTCAATCGTTCAGACCTCACGAGGTTGTAGCCTTGCACAACTATGCCTCACAAGAAACTGTGCTTGCGAGTACTCGCATAGAAGCAGTTATGTTTTCTTGCCAGCGAAGACTTCGTCCTTCCTGGATAAAGACTAGTGTTTGGTATGCACATATAATCTGCCCATAGAGCGCCCGAGATCATGGTCGCTATTAGGAGAAAGCTGATTGGGGAAGAGGGTTCGAAGACCTATACGAAGAAGTAAACGATATAGTGATATCTTGAAGCTTGGGTCAGCCAGAGTCAGCACCGGCAGGCGGGTTAATGTTTGCGCACCGGCAGGTGTTTATCATTGCCGATTTGGAAATCTTCCGAAGTGCGGGGAGGGTATCTATATACAATCAAATCTCCGACGCTTGATCGTTTCAGCCCTTGTACACCGCACTACCAAGCCAATGTACATTAAACATCATCCGTGCGCCATGGAAAGGTATCATGCGTGGCCGAATGATAGTGTTTGCTGGATGGGAGTAATATTTCTGCGCTTCGACCCACATGCCATCTCATATGTCCGCCTCCCTAATCTGGTTGTATAGCCGCTCCTGATTACAACCACTACAACAAAGGAGGTGTGAGTGGTAATCAGTAGTGGGGACAAATCAAAAGAGAAATCGAGATATATCAATAGGCATACCGTAGTACTCCCCGAGATGCAAGCTTTCCACAGCCAGCAACCACATCTCTTGTGTCGATACGAGCAATCACATCTACCGTCATGCAATTCTCTCTTCTTCTCGTCGCGGCATATGCTTGCAGCGCATCTGCACGCCTGACTTGGTCTTTGGCAAAAGCTTCCAACCCCACTGCTGACCAAAGAGATGCATACACCAAGATCGAAGCCGCGATGACCAAGGCCGTTGCGCGCTACGAAAAGTACTCTGATGCCAACAAAACGATCCGCGTAGCATATGCACCAGGTGTTCCTACTGCCGAAGCAAACTACAACGGCGACCTACGCTTCGGCTCGGATCGCGCTTACATGACCGAAAGGACAGCGATGCACGAAATATCCCATACGTTGGGAGTTGGCCAGACGGCGGCTTTCAACACGAAGTGCGCAGCGGGTGATTGGAAGACAGCGCTACCATTGTTGAGAAGCTTTGATGGGGCGAATGCGAAGATTACTTGTGGTGGTGGGCATTTCTGGCCATATGGTAAGTTCCCGTTCTACAAAATGCACGTGAGACATACACTTACTTCATACTTCCATATATGTAGGGCTGAACTATGAGACGGAGTGGAGCGAAACAAATGCAAACCGGCATGTGCAGATAGTCGAGGCTATGCTGACTGATGGGATGTGAGATGGTACTCGGGACTAGGTAGACTATAAGAGTTTAGCATTGCTACCATGTCAATGGAACCTTGATTGGTCGTCATGATGTCACATTGGAAGGCTTCTAGGCTTCGTGTGCGAACAGTGTTACCATGTGGAAATTTGCTGCTGAAAGTTGTTGATGGAGCATGACAACAAGCCCCAATTACGTCGGGGTCTACTGCTTTAACTTCCATACGCTGAGCATGTCTTCACCGCGGCTCTGCTTAAACGAAACTGGTGGCTTCCAGTATACGACTCTCTCGAATGAGCCCTTTTCTTGGCCGCCTCCAAGAAGATTGCCGGATTCGTCAAATAGACCGTCAGCACCTTCAGCCAAAAGATTCCAGTGTACGCCATTGAGACCCCAAGGCGGGCCCTGATCTTTCAACGGCTTCCACATAGGGAACTCGAGGCATACGAGGACGCCAGTTGGCGACAAAAGACTTTTCATGCGCTCAGCCCAGTCTTTTCTCATCTCAGGAAGTAGGGCACACAGGAACTGGATCGAGACCATCAGCCCTCATCATGAGTACATCGAACTGCCGAAGCCCGGCATTCGGAACTTACCGTATAATCATAGATCAGATCGAAGCCATGGAAGTCTGGCCCAAGATGGGCCTCGATATCCTTCTTGAAGAAGTCGCCGAGCACGACGTCAGCATGATGACCAGCCGAAGGCTCCAAGTAGGATTTTACGTTTTGATTTGCAACATCCACTGCTCCCTGAGAAATTTCAAGACCCCACGTCTTGAAGCGATGGCGTGCTAAGAGCGCCACATCATGTCCTTTTCCGCAGCCCTAGTGTATGATGAGCCTCTTTTGTGGACCAGTTCGTCAAGAGAAACCTACGGGTACAAAGGCCTTCAATTGTCGTCTAGTCTTGTCTTGAAACAGCGTCTCACGATAAGGATGTTCTTCCAGGAATGTAGTCAATGCAGGCGAAGGCTGGCCCCGATCCCACAGATCCTGCTCATTCTTTTCCCATAGTTTGGCCCACCCGTCGCCTTGCGCATCCCGTGTCCTGAAACCGTTAGCTATGGCTACGGAAGTGGCGGAACGTAGCGCTCGGTACTTGTATTCATCAAAGTGGGAAACCAAACGGGTTCTGTTCTCAACGAAGCGGGCCTCGGACGCCATGATCTGGAATAATGCAAGGATTCAGGATGTGACGGCAGAGTGTGAGACCGTTTCCGTGAGGCTTGAGATCCGTTGATCAGTGCGCTGCGCTAATTCGGTACCTGGCACTTGGACCTGACTGGGTGACAGCACATCCTTGACGTCACCCCACCTTTTTATTGACAACACCAGATATTCGGATACCATACTCCAGAATCGCAAAAGCTTGGAATACTTGGAACTATCTTGTTGCGGCCCATGTCTCATGGAGCTGTTAGCCTGAGGCTGTGTCGAGCTTAGTGCTTCTACCAAGCCAACGGCGTGGTAGCTCGAAGATCAACAACTCGTCGAAAAACATGTAGCATCAACAGTAAGCACAGGCCGGCTGTGTAACACCCACTACTGACTCCAGTCTGGCACTAGGGGATATACAGCCTGATATGGTACGCTACCGGATAGATGCCGTCCTCGTCTACGACTGGTAGCCAATGATGATCTGAGCATTGCTCTAATTTACATAACTTGGAGATTGGCTATGCTGTGGCCCAGCCGAGATCCGAATGGGACTATCTGACTTCCTGTTTCCTCGCTTCAAAGAGCCACATCTCAGCCACTTAGAAGCCAAGAGCTTGGAGATGGACGTCATAGGGGCGCAGTATGAAGAGCAAGAATAGCGCTTTGCGCCTGGCAGTAGGAGCCGAGATACCCTTTGGTCCCACGAGAGCCACTCAGAGCTTGAATCGTTCGATTGCGCTCGCGCGCCGTCCCAGTGCGCTGGCGCATAACAGTCTCCTATGATGTTCGAAGGGGGTGCCGCTTGTGATTCTACAAGAGTCACAGCAGCCGCACCCTCTTGGTATGAGTCCTGAGCCCCAGTAAACGGTTCTCTCCTCACCAAGCCAATATCGTCTCCTGAGACATACATCAGCATATATGGGTCGCCTTCTCTCTAATCCAATACCACACAGCACTCGGACTTTGTACCACTTGCGCTATCGGGTCACTGTTGTATTCTGCATACTTGCGCTATTCCGGCAACAACAGCTGTACCTGTCTAGTAGACAAGCACTCTTCGAGAAGTACTCCGCAACCAACTTCAACTCATACAACGAAGAAGACCTACAAGCTCGATCTTGGCCGCCTAATGACGAGCAAACAAACTTTCAAGATGAGCTAGTAGCGAATCGAGCGTCTTGGAAAGTGCTTGGTGAAGGTTGGGAAGGCAAGGTATTCGCCTATGAAGAGTGGGTTATCAAGACATTTACGCCAGGGCGGAGTCCGTTCCGGAATTGCGCGCCCGACGCGTCTAAATGGCCCACGGAGATACCCGCATCACTCCAATTTGGAGGTTCAGTTGATGACTACGGAAATGCGACACATAACGGCTTCCTTCCTGTGAAGGCACATTTCATGGCTTCCACGGCGCCTGGTGAGCTGGCAGAATGGCACCTTGTTACTCCTCTGTTGAGAGGCGGTAATCTTGCCTCGCTCTCCAAGAAGCTTTCCTTGGACGAACAACCAATGTCTTACGAGCAGATTGATGCAATCTATCGACCGGCCTTCAACGAATTACTGAAGGACATGGGCATCCTTCACGATGCAGGCTACTGCCACGACGATGTCAAGCCTGGGAACGTGTTCATCCAAGACGAGTCACATTGGGCGGTAGGGGACTTGGGCAACGTACGAGAGGTAGAACACCCCTATCATTCGTCACGCATTTGGAGAGACAATGGCCAGCTAGAAGATTGCCGTGCGAACGATGTGGTACGAGCTTTGCAGTCGTACCTGAAGTTTGTTCAGTCTTCTGCTGCTGACGAGGATGATTTCAACGCAGCCTTGTACGAAGGCCAGACACCCTTGAGCAGACTTTTTTGGTGGATGCTTGCGGATGCGCCGTACATGAGTACAGAGAAACTTGGTCAACAATCTCTTGCAGAGCACCCCGAAGCAGCGTATGAGCTTGAGGTTGGTGATAGATATCCCAAACCGGCTCGGCCTTATACTTTTCTGGACTTGTTCTCCAAGCGTCGAGCTCTGAAGAGGGCGGTCGATCTGGCACTTAGTACACGGATTGGTGAAAAGCGCGCAAGGCTGTGGGGTATGGTTTGGCTGTTCGGTGTACCCGAGTCAAAGGTCTGTTGAGCAACTTTTAGCGATTTGCGGCGTTTGATACCCAGGATACTCGACGTTCTCATCACTATTTAATGAAATCATTTCCTCTGTTGCAACAACTTAGTAGGCTCTACGTCATATGACATATGATATCTATCTGAACAAAGCAACGGCACCTTTTTGTTGCGTTGGGTATACCTCTCCTTTCAAGAATGTGCAGTTGGGTCGACGTATATGCGGTGTGATTTGCGGTGAGCGAGTGGGTGTCTAGAGAAGGAAGCGGGTATATGACAGGGGGGAAGCTTGCTGTCGCATGGCTTGAGCGGCTAGCGTGCGGATCATGACATGGCCAACACCAGACTCGATCCTCGAGTTATACACAACTCGCAGCCCTCGACGGTTT
>Ga0265797_10012389_pt1 | contig 10460 bp, 6 predicted proteins | sample P2T30metagenome_FD_192433 | JGI IMG/M metagenome (GOLD analysis project Ga0265797, IMG submission 192433) | Plant litter microbial communities from East Loma Ridge, Irvine, California - P2 T30 | ecosystem: Environmental > Terrestrial > Plant litter > Unclassified | place: USA: California... | reverse complement strand
AGAAGGGAGTCTCGTCTAACTGGGTTGTGGACTTGTCCCGCGCGGATGTTGATGATGAAGATGCGCGCTTGAGTAGCCTGGTGGCGAAGATGGATCTGAATGGGGAGGATGAGGAGTGAAACGTATAATGATGATCGACGTAGAACCATATATGTGGATATGAGTTTAGAGAATCATAGCCAGTGCTAAATGCCGTGGTGTTACTTCGAACACGGTCTTAACTCGAAAGCAACAGAAGTGCTTGAAGACCTGATATGATCCAATAGCGGCTACATGTTTGCATTGTGGAAATTGCGCAGTCGCCGCGCGCGATCCTGACTTCGAACGGCTCTGGAGCTCTCTTTTTGCCACCGAGACTCCGCAGCATCTTTCGCGGGGCTTCACCCCACGGGATCTCGAAGTCATCGACTCTTTGTCATTCTGTCATGTATTCTCTTGCCAACTACGTTTTTGTTCAGCAGAATCTTTCTTGTCTTCTCATACATTCGAATGCTTGCGCAATTTCTTCAAATACCTGGGCTCGGGAAGTAAGTGCCCGAAAGAAGCCGCTTCCACGTCCACAGACATTCATCCTTGTTCGCTTGTGTATATAGCGGCTTCCGGTGGTTAGCGATGCATCCGTTCCCGCCATTGACATACATAAAAGGTGGGCACCAATTTGACATACACTTCAATCGCGATCACACTATCTACTCTGTTAGTCTGAGAGAGACCTTTGAAACTTCTTACAAGCATCAGACACAATGGAGCTTACCAAAACGACTGTGCTTATCACAGGCTGCTCCGACGGCGGAATGGGTGCAGCGCTGGCTGAAGAGTTCCATCGCTCTGGATATAATGTGTACGCAACAGCCCGAAACCAATCGAAGATGGCCAGCCTCTCGGCACTTGATATCAAGACCATGACACTGGATATTCAATCTCAACCATCCATCGACCACTGTGTCGAGTCCATCCCACATCTGGATATCTTGGTCAACAACGCTGGAGCATCTTACACCATGCCGATTGTGGACATGTCAATACCCGAAGCGAAGAAGCTCTTCGACTGCAACGTATGGGGCCACCTTGCCTTGACACAAGCTTTCATGCCACGACTACTCGCATCCAAAAAGGCCATGGTCTTGAATCATACTTCAGTCGGAGTTCACGCCGCTCTGCCATTCCAAGCCGCTTACAACGCCTCAAAAGCGGCAATGTCCATGTTCTCCGATATCCTCCGCCTGGAACTCCAGCCTTTCGACATCACAGTCGTAAATCTGAAGACCGCCGGCGTGAAGACAAACATCGTACAAAACATACGAGCCAGACAACCCCAATTGCCGGCGTCGTCCATTTATAGTCCGGCGAAAGAATTGGTTGAAAGTGCTCTCCGCAGCGAGTGGGTCGGAGACCGGAGTGTTACTGCTGCAGAACAATGGGCTAAGGAAGTTGTGGCGGATTTGCAGAGAAGTACTGTGCCGCCAGTCATTTGGAGGGGAGAGTCGGCCTGGTTGGCACGGTTCGCCAGTGCTCTACCTTTTGGATGGCTCGACGGGACGTACAAGAAGATGACGGGCCTGGAGAAGATCGAGCAGACGATACGTATGCGCTAGAGACATTAGCTCGGGTGCGGATGTATCAGATCAAAGCATTGCGAGTGTGTACGACTATCAGAGTAACTCTCAGAACATTGGAAGCCACGCGCGATGGACTTCACTCTGTCTCCTTTATCATGTCTTTGTCAGTGCCAACTGCTTTCTGGGCTGTCTTGAGCCTCGCGTGAGTAGCCGCAACCCAATCTCCAGCCTCCGTGACTTTCTCTGCGCCAAGGGGTTTGGTCGCGGCGAGGGCGCTAGCAGCAGTCCTCTGAGGTCCAAGAATTAGCAAGTGTACTCTCATATCAACGGACAGACGACCAGAGTTACCTTGAAAAGTACTCTGTGACACGAGAAGATGTAGCGGAAAATTTCGTTGACGAGCTCGGAAGGGATACCTTCCTGGGTGATGCCGTCGATGAGCTGGCTGATGGCTCTGTACTGGACAAGTGCCTGGGAAAGATGTTAGAATTGTGCTCTAGGCTCACGTGGTTTGAACGTACCTTGCCCAAAGCATCGAAGACTGCCTGGGCAGCTCCTTCTTTGCCGGCCGCTTCGTCTAGTTGCTCAGGCAGTCTTCTCCAGCAGTTTGCAATGTTACAGCATGTGTCCACGATTCTCTTCGTAAAGTCAGCATGTGAGGCACGATCCTCGGAAGACATATGGACAGTTTTAGCCTACGTGATAGTAAGGTCCGCCCTCGTTGTTGTAGCCGACAGATCCTGTTGACGAAGGCGACCGCTCTTGTACATTCTCTCTGAGTTGCATAAAGTGCTTCTTGCAGTGACCGTCGGCGTAAGCCTTAGCGGGGCCCGCCTCCATGTCCTTGAGACGAGTAGCAGATTAGAGTAGGCTGGACAGACTGCGAATCGCACTAAGCGTCTGTACAGCAGGGATGATGTCGTGGCCTCCGGCGCGCATGACAACCTTCACGACTGCTTCATCCACGGCCTTCTGCATAGCGAGACGCTTATCTCCGGTCAAGGGTGATTTCAAATCTGCCTCAGTGATCCCAGGTGGTTCGAGACCCCACGATAGGGTATAGAACAATGCTCTGTCCAGAAACTCTTTGGGATCGAGGTCAGCGATCTCAAGAGACCTGAGCGTGTCGTAGATTTCGGGCTCCTTTTTGATTTCAACCATGGTGATTGAGGCGTTGATTGCGATAAGATACCGATGTCTTCGCAAAACTTTAGAAGGTGTGGTCAATCGTGATGGCTTCTATGCCTTCGTAGTGCCTATAAACGACGACGATAGATGACAACTGGTTGGCCCACGAGCACCGGAGCGGTGTGACGGACAGCGTTGTAACGAGACCAGCTTCACCGTAGCCCAAGATCATGCACCTCCACGTTGCAAGATTGTTATGCATGGTCTTCTACATGAGCTCCACTGGCTTCCTTGCGCAGAGTAACGATCGGCACCCAAGAGCTGTGGCTCTGTGGAGAACACTTACCCACAACACTTTGACCATATGCCATGACCATGATGAGCTACAACCTTGTCAATAGGTAGTCATAGTAGGCCTCACCAAGCTTTGATGGTCGGCTGAATGGACAGGCCATCGACAACCGATCTGCCCTGGAGCATCCGACGCATTGAATGGTTACTAATAGTACTTTTCCGATAGCTTCTATATTCCAAAGAGCTACAAACTAATCATGTCATTCGCCCAATATATTGCAGATGCGATTCGGATGCACTAACCTCCGAAGCAACACTATTACACATAGCCAGAGAAATTGCTTGGAAAGTCGCAACAGCCTCAAGCGGAAAATGCACCACAGCGCAGGGATATGGGTGTGTGCCGAGTGAGCCATGTACATCGTCGAGCACCTGCGTTGAACGCAATTGCGGTGTCGAGGATGCAGACTGGATCATCCCCACTTCGTCGGTTTGCGTGCGGCGGTGAGGTCGACTTGCAGGCACCTCCTGCCCCAGAACTTTGCTTTGTGTCATGCGGTGATCGGTTGCTCACTTTCCTTAGCCAACGATCGGGCTATCATGCCATTCCAGCGTGTGTCCATGATCCAGGCACAGCTCTCTGCCTCAATTCTTCGACCCATCGATCGACCGACCGACCGACACTCAGCTCCAATTGTGACCACAAACCATCTACCCCTGCCACTTCACCTTCTGGTCCCGGAACAAACCCACCATGCCAATAGGCAACAGCCCAGATTCCACCACACTCAGTCCGCCGAAGCGCTCAATCATTTCCGGGCCGTAGAGTTCCGCCATCCATTTCCAGTACGCATCCATCGAAGGCCAATGGTGCGTGATGCCTCTCGCGTGAGCGTGTGATCTCAATTTCTCGAGAGCTTGCAGCATCGGAGGACTGGCGCTGATGCTGCGCTCAGATGGAGTCTCCATCAGCTCTTCGTAGGCCATGAGCAGGAAGTTTTCCGCGTCCGTGGTTGTGAACTCTTCACGGTATCGGGTGTACTCTTCGAACGACATGAACTCGTCTGCACCCTCTGCAGGTTTCCAGTTCGGCTCGTCGACTTCGTCACGGTATGCTGGATCGTTGCCTTTGTCGAAGTCAGCTTTGAGTTCATCGTATGCTTCCTTTTCGTGCTCTTCGAACTCGTTAAGGATCTTGACGGGAGTAGCTGCCACGTTGTCCCTGATCTGCAGCGGCGAGACGAAAGGGCTCTTCAACTCCAGACCACCGAGCTCCACTGGGAAGAATAGGAAGCCGTCGGCCAGGTTCTTGACTCCGAAGCGTTCTTCGATCATGAACTTGAGATGCTGCGCTACGTCCTTGCCATCGAACACCGTCTTCTGGATTCGCTGGTGTGTTGCCAGAATCTCGTCGATGTGGTCTCGGCCGAAGCAGTTGGCTGTTTTCCCAAAGTTGGAAGTGAAGAAGGTGTTGGCGTATGCGTTCCAGACTTGGATCCAGTCGAAGACGCTTTCTTTGGCCGACAGTTGTTTCTTCAATTCGTCGATATGCTCGTCGACTATCTTCTGGTCGATCCTGAAGCGGAGTGATTCTGGGTCGAAGTACATCATTCCCCATCTGATGCGGCCGGATGGTAACGAAGTGGCAGCAGATGCTGCCTTCGCATCTTCTTTGTTGACAGAGATGGATCCGCTCTTCTCTTCGCTGTTTGTCAAGCCCATCACTCTGGCGAATTTCTGGACTTCGTTCCATGCTGTGACAGCTTTGCCGTGGTCATGCGACCAGAACCAGAAGTCATCTGCGAGTCTATACAAGGACAAGCCATTCGTGTGCTTGTTGATAGAGAAGTCAACACACGATAGAACCGTCTCGCTGAAGACATCGCTGAGCGTGTGCGAAGCGGGCGCGCCACGTTTCCTTGTCCGGAGCTCTGCATCATTATTCTCATCTTCGAGGAAGCGCAAAGGCGCCTGTAAGTACGTTGAGAAGAAGCTAAGCCATTTCTTCGAAACCCCAAAGAACTCCATGACCGCTGAGACTGTCTGATGAGGCAATGCGTTCTGCAACTCATCAAAGACGGATCGGAAAGCGGTGAAACTGCCATGAATGCGTTTGTTTACAGCCGCTTCAGTGGTGAGCAAGTGAAGCAAGTCTTGCTTCCGCTCCATCGGTTTCTTGGGCGCATGGTCGTGCATCGAGTCATCATCGCTCTCTTCGTCGTCCGCTTGGGCCACATGTGCTACTCTTCGATGGCGCTTCGCACCGCCAACGCCCAAGCCCATGGGTCTAGAATACCGTGCAGCTTTGCTTGACACTGATGCCTGTAATGAGGCAGCCACAGCTACCTCCTCATCTTCCGTGGCGCCAAAATCTGCCTCTTCCTCTCCGTCTCCCACCTCAAACTCCTGTTCTGGCGAGTTGAGAAGATGGTAGAGGAAATAGCCTCGGCGATAGGTCCGACGTCTGAGCCTCGCAAGCACTTGCTCTGTCTCTTGCGTTCCCAAGTAGTACTCGCGACGTTTCCTTTCGACCCGCGAGATTTGCTTGAAATTGGACTTCCAGGCTTGACGCCGGAATCGGCTGAGGGCTGTCTTGAAGAATACCGACCATTCGGTGCCGATAAACTGCAGGAAGATCGCTTGCAATAGATCTTCGTGCATGAAGATGTCGAAACGTCCGTTAAGCTTCCGTCGCTGCTCAACGGGCACGCCGTCACTTCCCCAGGACCAGTTTGCAAGCGCGGACATGCGCATGTTGAGTACATCGGCGATTTCAGAAAGGATGATCTCGTTGTTCTGGAAGTTCTTGAGGACTGTACGCTTTTCGCCTGCGAACAGACTGCCCTTCAGCAGGCCTGCGATGCAGCGAGTGACAGTGAAAGTGTTGAACTGATCAGACTTCGCGAGCTGGACCTCGAAATGTTGGGTGCTTTTACGCAGGGCGGCGACAGATTTGCGCGTGTTTCTGCCTTCTGAGCCTTCTTCGTCATCGAAAAGGTCTTTTAGATAGCGCTTGATTGCATCTTCGTCGACGTTGGCAGAGGTGAAGACCGTGTTTTCGAACTGCTCCCGTGCTTCGAGACGTTTCTTTCCGGGTAGCTCTTCGAAGCCATCGCCCATCTCGACATCAGGCGATGGTACGGTAGCAGTAGCGGCCTGCGCTTTGTCGTCCGGCGAAAGCCACTCTGTGACAAGCTGACCGTACAGAGTGGCGTATTGGTAACGTTGTGACTGGACCTCGAGGTGGCGATCAAGCTTCTCCTCCCACTTGCTTAGGATACTTTCCGTCAGCGAAGGGTCGACTCTGGCCTGTTCAAGAAAGCGGTCCAGACGGCGCAGATCATTCGCTAGCTGATTTTGCTGGCTTTCTTCCTGTATACTGATGCTCTCCGTGACACCGTTGTTGTTCGTGTCGATATTGAAGCAGTGCTTCACGCCTTCCAGTAAAGTAGTGACACGTGTCAGAGGATCTGATTGGATTTGCAGGCTGCTGATGATGGCTTCATGTCTTGCATCGAAAGTGGCACGCTTGTTCGAAAGCTCGGAAAGTTTGGCGGTGGTGATGGCCTGGAGGGTCTCTGAAAAGACGCTGCCGGTAGCCATGACTGTGGATGATGGTTGTGTCAAGTTGAACTGTTCGTCAATGGATTGAATGAGTAATAGTAATGTTTTTGTGGCTTGATGGATGAATGATGTAAGCAGACTGAGGTAGGTGAAGAGAAGGAAGATGGGGGAAGAGTGGCACAGCACTTAACCCATGTTGCCAAGAGCTGGTTGCCTGGCTGGCTTGGCAATGCAGGAGAGGTCCCATGACCACGCAAACGCTAACTCCGGGCATCTGCATTAGCATGATAGATATAATATTACACTATGCAAACGGCGTGCCCTCGCCTGGCTCATCAACACCAAGACCCATCTTGCCAACAGACTTGCCCGACTCAATGAGGCGATGAGCTTCCTTCAAGTTCTCCAATGTGAACTTCGCCCGTTTCGTGAGATGACACCTAATAACACCATCATCAATGAGATTCGCCAGCTCCTCGTACCACTCGTGGTGTTTCTCCTGGTCGTCGTTGACATAGTGGTGATACGCTCCAGAGCCCAACCAGCACCAGACAAATGTCAGAGACTTGCTCATGAACTGAGTGCCGTACATATCAAATTTGGCTTGCACGATGCTGCAGACTTTGCCGAAAGGAACGAGGATGTCTGCGATGGGCTTGATGTACTGCTCTGTCCGCGAAGTGATGTAGGCGTATTTGATGGGGACGTCCGCGGGGAGATCGCCCTTGGCTTGCAGGTCCTGGATCTGCTGCGCGATGTCTTCGCGGTGGTTGATTACATGAGTCGCACCCATATCACGAGAGAAGCTTTCCGTCTCGGGCCGAGATGCTGTAGTGATTACGACAGGTAGCTTGAGGTATTGCCTTGCGAGCTGACATGCGATGGAGCCCATGCCGCCGCCACCATTGATGATGAGAATGCCTGCGTGCTCGTTCTTCTGTACGCCTAGTCTGGTAACGATGGACTCATACGCTGTTGCCCATGTCAGCGGCATAGCAGCAGCTTGAACCCAGTCCAAGGACTTCGGCTTCCGCCCAGCGTGGCGTTCATCAACAGTCTGTTGCTCGGCGTAGGAACCTTGGCCAACAATACTGCCCAAGTAGAAGATCTCGTCGCCAGGTTTGTAGTAGCGAACATCCGGGCCGACTTGGGTCACGATGCCAGCGCCATCGTATCCCATGACATGGAGGCCATTCTCATCCAGTGTCAACGGTTTGGCACGTTCGTAGTAGTCAGGCGCATCATCGTAACTTCCATCGCGAACTTTGATGTCGATAGGGTTGACGGAGATGCCTTTGACTTGTACCACGAGCTGGCGACCAGTTGACTTAGGTGGTTCGGGTAGCTTTTGTGATTTCAGATTCCCGATGGGCCCATACTCAGAGACTCCGATTGCGTTCATGATGAAGTTCGAGGGGGGATGCTGGTAGATGTTGATAGAGGTAAAGAAGTATTGACGTGCCAGACTTGTGCTACATTTCGAGGAGATCGAAATGCCGCCTTCTAAGATGTCTCCGTGACGTTGTACCTACATGATATCATGATGAATCGGCGCGACACCCTGGTATTTACGCGTTAGCTCCTCCGTGACGAGAGTGCTGTTGTTACGCCGTCAGCATTGACTGTCGCCCCTGCCCATCGAGAGTGCCGATGACAGCAGCTTCCCAAATAGAAGTGCGGTAATGTAAGGTATTGAGTGGGCATCCAAAAAGATCCGACTATCCTATCTCCTGGAATGCCAGGGTCTTATCATTATCCAACAAGTGCCTATCTCGGCCGTTATCAGGATGTGGCTCTAGGAGGCTGTTCTCAAACCACACTGCTGCCCTGAGGAAGGCGACGGCAGGTATGCGCCGCGACCGGTGTCATCGAGACGACTGCGCGCACTGTCGAAGCGAGTTAATGGAGGAGTCTCTCGTCTGCCTCCGCCTATGAGTCTCAAAAGTGTCCGGTCCCTCGATCGGGCTCTGACGCCACCGGGCAAAACGCCGAGTGCCGGCCATCGCTGACATACACATGGCAGTTTCGAGAAAGATGGCGGGCCTCTCTCGCCTCAAGTAAGTGTCGCCGCAGCAAGTACCAGCATACATTCCTGATCACTAATACCACTCTCAGAGCATGCACAAGACATAACGACTCCTCACCCAGCGCCGCCTCCTCCTACGATCATCCACACTATGGCCGACTCCCCACCACAGAAGATGCGCTGGTCTGCACAATTCACCGTCACCGACAACGGCCGCAGCAGACAACTGCCCGGCGACAAGATCCTCCTACCACAATCGGCCCTCGAGAATCTGCTATCGGCCTCCGCCAACGCTGCCGCCGAGTCAAGTCGCCGCGACCTGCCCGCCTACGATCCCTACAATTCAGCCACTTACTCCGCCTACCGCCAGGCAGAGTCACAATATCAGGACCAGCGACACCAGTTGCCATATCCTCTCACTTTTCGGCTAGTGAATCCGGAGAACGGGCGTGTTGTGCATGCTGGCATACGGGAGTTCTCCGCTGAAGAGGATGAGGTGGTGCTCAGCCCGTTTCTTCTTGAAGCATTGGGTTTGACCGAAGGCGCAGAAAGCAATGGTACAAAGCAGGAGGTGTCAGAAGGTGGGCGGATTGCAGAGCACAAAATCACCGTACATGTCAAGGAACTACCAAAGGGTACCTTTGTCAAGCTACGGCCGCTGGAACCTGGCTACGATCCTGACGACTGGAAGGCATTGCTCGAGCAGCATTTACGACAAGAGTATACGACGTTGACGAATGGCGAGGTCCTGGTGGTGCCGGGCGGTAGAGGAGTGGGAGGAAAGAAAGAAGAGTTCCGATTCCTGGTCGATGGCTTCAAGCCAGAGGGTTCCGACGGTGTCTGCATTGTTGATACCGACCTGGAGGTTGACATTGAGGCCTTGAACGAAGAGCAGGCTAGGGAAACCATGAAGCGGATTGCTGAGAAGATTGCCAAAGCACCTGGGACTGGAGAGTGTAGTTCTGTAGGCGGCGAGCTCAATCTGTTCAACGCCAAAGAAGGCCAGATTCTGCCTGGCGACTACATCGACTATGAGTTGACATCTTGGAACAAGTCTCTGCCTCTAGAACTTGAGCTTACTGGAGAAGACAACGAAGACGAGGTGGACCTGATTGTCAATCCGGTCTCTTCAACCCAGCGAACGAGGCCCAGGATCGAGGAGCACGTTTTTGCTGATTTTGATGGACGGCCTTCGAAGAGAATACGCCTCGAGCCCACAAACATCGAACTCGAAAATGCGGAGAGCCTCTACGTGAGCGTACATGCGTACCCATCAACAACCACACAGACAAACGGCAATGCTTCACCAAGCGAGCTCAGACATTTCACTCTGCGTGCGCGGCACGTAGATGGCAATGAGACGACATCGAACGGCACTAGCAAAGCAGTTCAAGAGCGACCCAATCCGGATGAAGTGCAGTGCAAAAACTGCGGACAATGGGTCCCGCAACGGACCCTCATGCTACACGAGAACTTCTGCCTGCGTAACAACCTGCTATGTCGCAAAGGCTGTGGTCAAGTCTTCAAGAAAGGTTCACCGGAGTTCGAAACCCACTGGCACTGTCCTCATGATTCTGCATATGGAAACACCACCCTTGCCCATGAAAAGCACGAGCAGCTCTTCCACCCACCCGAGGTTTTGCGTTGCACCGAATGCAGTACCGCCGAAACATTCTCATCTCTGCCATCGCTTGCCCACCACCGCACATCCACATGCCCAGCCAAGCTCATCCTCTGTCGCTTCTGCCACCTCATCGTCCCTCAAGAAGGCGACCCAGACGTTCCCAACGCCGAAGCCCTATTGTCCGGCATGACACCCCACGAACTGGCAGATGGAGCAAGGACAACAGAGTGCCACATGTGCAACAAAATCGTCCGCCTCAGGGACA
>Ga0265797_10012388_pt1 | contig 10460 bp, 2 predicted proteins | sample P2T30metagenome_FD_192433 | JGI IMG/M metagenome (GOLD analysis project Ga0265797, IMG submission 192433) | Plant litter microbial communities from East Loma Ridge, Irvine, California - P2 T30 | ecosystem: Environmental > Terrestrial > Plant litter > Unclassified | place: USA: California... | reverse complement strand
CGCTGGCGCGGTATTCAACCATCACATCTCGATCTTCAGCAGCTGGAGCCACACAAGATGACCGCATCTCACCCGCTCAAGCTTTACATCAAGATGTCTCATCCATGCCGCCTGCTACCTCAACGGAGACACCTCGATCAGCCTCCCAGCTCAGCACTCCAGTTAAGGCGGGCATCGTTACTGCCTCCATCGTGGTGTTCCTGCTCGTGCTTCTACTGGTACTCGAGCATACCTATCTCCGCCGCAAACGCCACGAACGCGCAGTCGAACGCGCAGTCGAACGAGCGATAGACGAGGTAGAACGAGGGACTGAGCTGAAGAGGGTAACAAAGAGTGAGAGTGAAGAGAATATGGTGTTGGAGAGTAGAGTTGAGATTGTCGTGGAAAATGAAGAGCAGGATGATGTGGGGAGCTGGGATGGAGAGGGTCCATGGGATGTATGTACACACGACGAAGATGAGGATGGAGACTTACATGAGTGGGGAAGAGGGCGAAGGCGCGAGATTGGGCGGAATGGGATGAGTCTTCCGCGAAGGGGACATTAGTTTCGGGACCGTTATAACGACACGGTGGCTGGCGTCGCAAGGATCTTGTCTCCCATTGGTCTCCGATGTTTGCTATATCAAGACTTCGAGCATGCCTTGCTTGTTGAGGTTTTGTAAGCTTTGATTCCTTCCGGTGAGACTATACGCTGTGGAATGACATTTTCTAGTTCTCCTTTTTTAGAAGGGAGCCTAAAAAGCAGTAGTATTTGCTGCCCAACTCAATAAGCTACGATTACACGTATGTCTTACGCGAGGGCAATATTGATAATTCGAGTGCTAATATTACCTTGAAGTTGCACGGAGCTTTACTACGCTGCCTTTATCAGGCTGCAGATCAGATCTGTGGCTGCTCCCTTGCATAGAGTGTGTATCCAGATTTGCTAATTTATAACTCACATCTAGTTCCATCGCTTGCAAGCTAAGTATGCGGTCGAAATGCCGGCATATATGCCTGACTCAGGGACCTGGCCACGAAAGCAATCGCCTAAATATCTGACTACTTAGACTAAGCAATGCCGATCAGCTTAGCCAACCTACAGTAAGGACTCTTGGGATACGATAATCAGGCCAAATGAGGCAGGTAAGATGTCGCACTCTGCATGCTGCGCTTACTGTCAGAACGAAGAGCCGTGGGGGGGGGGGGGTTGTTCTCTTCAGGCAACAGCATCCCACCTGGCCAGTATATAAGGCCTGCCGCATAGCCGCCCCCAATATCCCTTCTCTGTCTGCGTTTGCCAACAACTTTTACATCACACCCATATCACCAATATCGGCCGCCATGGACAACACGGTGTACGTCGTTACCGGAGCAAACCGAGGTCTTGGTCTTGGCTTGGTGCAGTCACTTCTTGCGCGTCCTCAACACACGGTGGTCGCCATAGTCCGTAGCGAGCAAGCCAAATATCTCTTGGAAGACGAGATCAAGAACATCTCGACAGGGACTAACAGCAAGCTGGAGATCATACTGTACGATTTCTCCACGGCTACCGATCCCAAGCAGGTGGATAGCAACTTCGCCGAATTGGACATTCAACATATTGACGTTCTGGTGCTCAATGCTGGAGGCGCACAGCCAATGGTACCACCAAGCGAGACCACAGCCGAGGACTTGCGTGTAGCGTTCGAGACCAATACCATCGCGCCTCTGCTCGTCTTCCAGGGCCTGAAGCAGTATCTGCTGCGAGCCAAATCCATCCCCAAACTCATCTGGGTTAGCTCTTCGGTTGGAAGCATCGCCGACATGGACCCGTTTGGCGGCGGCGCCTATGGTCCAAGCCGAGCGGCACAGAACTGGCTAGCGCGCTCCATCCATCTAGAAATCAACGGCACAAAGGGGCACGCGCGTTTGATTGCCATTTCCTTGCATCCTGGATGGGTCCAAACGCGAGCGGGCCAATTCGTCCTGGATCAGTGCCAGTCGGCGCTCAAAGCCATCAATCACGACATTGAGAAGCCGCCGACGAAGTTGGAAGAGAGCGTTTGTGGTATGATCAAAGTCATTGACAATGCGACGGTGGAACATTCAGGCCAGTTCCTAACGTATGAAGGCAAGAATCTGCCGTGGTAAATTAGCGGTAGTAGAGGAACTTGTACTTTCGCGCATTTATTAGATATACAAAGCTATAGCGATAGTAGAATACATTGATAATACCTAGCTTTCTCTAAACTATAACAAAAAGACAACTCTATTATCTTCTTCTGTATCTACTTAGAGAACCTATTAGGACTTTTAAGTGTCGCTTCTCTATATCTCTCTTCTTATGGCTTTCTTCGATTAGTTATATAAAGCCGTCCGTCCAACACACCAAGAGCTGGGTCGCCCGAATCGCAGTATTCGTCGTTGAACACGTTGACTGATACAAGACACCGCTTGTTAACATCGTAGCGATCAATGCAAGGCTTCTGATCTGGTTCGATCGTTGCATAGGCGATGTAAATCTGACCCTTCCGCACAGTAGCGGATATACCCCCGCGAGTCTCAAATGGTGCGAGATCATAGTCTTCGATGCTGTCTCGGTTTCCGTGTACGTGCTCCCAACGTATAACAGCGACCCGAATTCTATAACTGCTGTCGGCGTAGAAGTAGTATATTGCGTCTCCGAGTGCGCAGGCTCCAGCAGGGCCAGCGGACGGTCTATGAGCCTGCATCCTATGACGCTTTCCGCCATCGTTGTTGGACAACTTCATCCAGTAGTGGCTCTGATTGCGACAGTAGAAGATACCGATGAGCTCATCCCTGATCTGGCATATGTTCGGGGCCTTTGCGATGATAGTCTTTTGAAAATCGTTGGAAGACCGGGAGGTAAAGTCGAAACTTCCCCTGACATACATGAGCCGGTCATCCATGGTTTGATAGACGAGGTGGATAGCGCTATGATCGACGAGTATGTCTACGCGTGATACACTTCGGTGGTCCTTGATCTTATTGAGATCACCAATGTGGACCAAGGGTTTATCTGTAACGCCGATGGAGTCATCCGCGTCCAGTGCCACCGCTGACCATAACTTCCCTGCCTGTTCATCCATAGAAACAGTGCCATTGATATTGGAGCTCTTGGGCGTATCCCATGACGTCAAGGAGTTGGACGTGAATGTTCTCACAAGTCGACCCGGAAAGTTGTTGCTTTGACGCTCGCGTTTGATATACAGGTCGTGTTTCCCTCCGTCTCCCCCATCGAACTTGACACAAATTTCGGACAACGGGTGGTCCATGTGCATCTTGTTGAGAGCTGGAATGCTCCAGGCTAAGTGAGCTTCTGAGACTTTGTCATCGTGGTTCCGAAACACCTCCAGAAACCTGGAAATGAGACCCGCTGTGAGCTCTGCCCAGTACAGGATATCCATGGCCCCACCAACCCCTGGGAGGACTCCAATGAGTTCATCAAGTATTCCATCGCCGGTGACTGAAAACTCTGCACATTTATCCGAAATTGCTCGTGTCACCTTGATCAGTTGGTCGTACCAATCGCTATTGCTGTTGTCTGCTTCCCAGCACACTATGTAGGCCGACAAGACTCGACTAACTCGTCCGTCAAACAGGACATAGTTTGATGGAAAATTGTACCATGTTTTACTCCGCACAGAGCCAGTCTCGGGAGTTATTTGATGTGCCGAAAGGCGGTCGCCAGAATCCGCTCCAGATGCCAGTGTCCAGAATATCTCGTCTTTGCTTTTCTCTCCTGACTTATGGTGGCAGTAGAAGAGTGTAGGTCGAAGCTTGACGCGAACGCCATCCCAGGAGGCAGTAGAAATGCTGGAACCGTCATCGGTGTCCTCGAAGTCACTCCAGTAAAGGGTTGTGGATCGACCCGCTTCCTTCACTCCCACTTGGAATGATGCGTCCTCCGCGTCATCCAGTTGTTCGCTTGTGCTAGGGTCGATCACCCTACAATGGGCTGGCAACTGCGGAGATGTACTATTTGCACTAAACCCCATGGAGGCGAGATCTTTCTGGAAGTGCTCTTTGGTGTATGGTTCGTCTTCACCGAGGGCCAAAGTCGCTGGGGTTAGCCAGCCACCATCCCCTCCTGATCTGGAGCGTCTTGTAGATGACACTGCTTCGATGAAGGCATCAAGCTCGTCATCGCTCTCTACCATCTTGTCGTACAATCCCATCGTGAGTTTTTCAAGCTCGCTTAGCGGTGTTTTGCCGCGCCTCTGGCGACCCAGAGCGTGAAGGGCAATGGAGGTCAGGATGTTGCCGTCGGCTGGTTTACCAAGAGTTGAGCGCGATCTCTTGCCCTGCAGGCCAGCCCGCAGACGGTCAAGTCGATCCTTGCTTGATGAAATAGAAGGCATGATGTTGTAGTCGTAGAAGGTAGCTTAATCTTAGGATGGGTTGAGTCTGTAGAGGAATGTTGGTGGCTATAGAATTGTTGAAATAATAGGACATTTATATGTGATACGCTGGCTCTTCACGAGTTCGCGTAGCATTGTCAGTTTCGAGAACGAGAGGGGGCAGGATCTACTGCCCCACTCGAAAACGTAGCGGATGATGGCTTTCTGACCACTCGAAGATCTAGAACCGACCCCGTGGTCTTGACTTCATGTCTCAAGGAGGGTCAGGTTACGAATTGAATGAAAAAAAGCAAGAGTCGCACAGAAAATGGAAGAAGCAAAGGATAGGATCAGTTGATCTGAACGATTGGTTGGTAAGAAACTCTCCCCTCAACAACTTGGTTGCAACCTCACGGAGAGTCGCTGTCTTTGCCGAGATTGAAAATTACTTTTCGTGTCACAAAGGTTCATGCCTAAATAGCTTGCATATGCACCAACGCCAACGAAGTCCGGGTGGGTGGGGCATATATCTATAACCCATATGCTGTTTCTGGTCATGTCAGGTCGATCTAGAAACAAGTGGAACAGACTTATTGTTAGGCGTGTTTTGAATCAAGAGATACGTGCGCGACGTCTCACCGCCGTGATGCAGGTTTACATTGGCAGTGGGAACAAGGATACTAACACCGTAGGTAGTTTGTAGTGAGGAAAGTCATTGAGTCGATGTATTACAGTGCGCAAACAGAACTAAGGTGGCGGGTGGAGCGGGAACGCCAGCGTTTCTCCGCGACGTTTTGGCGGGCCGCTAACGGGTGTATGGAAGGAAGGATGCCGCGAGCAACGCTAAGAGCTTGCTTTTTCGAAAAACGCGGGCCTATGTACGTTAGGGACACCGCAGATAGTGTGCTGTTATCTCGCAATACTCTAATACGTTTACATGTAACTTAACGCATAATAGAAGTAGAGAGAATAGAAAGCCTAATTATACTAGACTGTTACCTATCTTTTAGTGTTAGCTATTAGACTTCTATAATAGTAACAGTAGAAATAATACTAAAAGATTCTTAAGAAATAGTAAAGGCTATAACTTTAGACTAGATAACGTTTCTTTGTTCTTAATGAATGTTTTAATTTTATTATATCTTACTATCTAATATAAAATTAGAATAGCTATATTATAGTTTATATATATATAGTTAGTAAAGAACTATAAAAGAGAAATATTAGCTTAGACTTACTAATTCTATTACTATAGTTAAAATCATATAAATTATATAACTATTTTAGTACTTTAAGTCTAATTTAGAGTTATCTTTATAGTAAAAAGATATTAAAAGATATTAAAAGGCGTTAAAAGACTCTAAGCTAGCTCTTTTAGAGCTGCTAAATATTTTTAATATTAATTTAGATATTACTATAGTAATAAGGTTATTACTAGCCTATAGTATAGACTAACTCTATACTTATCTATATAACTTTCTAGTTTATACTATAACTAGAAACAACTAGAAATAACATAATATATAGTAATAGGTACACTAAACTTACTATATTTATTCTCTATTAACTCTAACTATAATATTATAATTATTTTAAGCTAAGTAGCTAATAACTATAATATAATAACTATTTTTATACTTTTAATAGCTTTAGTAAAACTCTAATACTACTACTATCTACATAACAGTATTTACCTACTAGAAATAACTTATAAATACTTTTTTATCTTTATTCTATTTCTTATTACTTTTTTTAAGAATCTCTCTTAATATAGTCTACTACTAGTAAATATAACTTTCTATTAATTTACTTAGATATAGCTTTACTTCTATTTTAATTATATATTTAGTAAAGTAGATATAGATAGTATTTCTACTTTAAAAAGAGTACTTAATTATTATTAGTATATCTAAAATAAGCTTCTCTAGAATTTTAGTAATATATAGATTTCTAGCTACTAAGTAATTTCTAATATTAAGATTTAGCTTATAAAAAAACTATTCTATTTTATTAATAAAGTTCTTAAATATAAAGTCTTAGTAAAAAATAATAGTAAAATCTACTTACTTTAGATACTTATAAAAAGTATATATAAAGTAATAACTATTAATAGTTCTAGTAAGTACTATATTATTAGTAAAGTAGGCCTTAAGAGCGCGTATAATAGTAGTAGTTATAAGAATAATAAAGAAGATTATAAAATTTAATAAAACACTATTTCTTATAATAATCTTAAGAGAACTTATAAAAGTAGATAGTAATAATAAAGTAACTTAGTAGAGCTCTAGTAAGGTAGTAAGATAATATAACTAGTAAGAAATTAGTTTTATTCTTATAATTACTAAGAAGACTTATAAATTATTTAACATACTAGCGTAATATCTAGTATTAGATTTAAGCTATTTACGTCTTTAACGTATTTTTAGATTTCTAAGAGTAACTTATAAAATAAAAAAAGCACGCTTTTACTAAGATCTTAGTGTATATATTCTAACTATAAACTTTTAAAATATATTACTTTATTAGTTATAAACTAATAAGCGCAAGTAATTATATTATAATCTCTTTATAGAGTATTTAGAGTTAGAATAGCTTTATAGCTAGCCTAAACTTAAAAGCTTTAACTACTTTAGAAGTAGTAGCGCTAAAGCTCTAAGCTATAGTCTATCTACCTTTAGAGTGCTAAAACCTTTAGTTATATATTCTTTAGTGTGCTAGTAATAGATCTTACTTTTTTAGAACTAGTTTATAAGCTATAGAATTATTAGTTTACTAATTAATATAATTATTTCTTTTATATTATTCTATAATATAAGTATATAGTAAGTAGCTAGAATAAGTAGCTTTTAGCTTTTAGTAAAACTTTATATAAATATTATCTACTCTATGTTGATTAGAATAGATAGAAAATTTTTAAACGTAAAAAGATTTTAAATAAGCTTGTACTATATTTTCTTAAGCTAAATATAGTGCTTATAATATATTAAACTATAAAAGCTTATAAAGTAGTTAAGTTAATACTTTAATAATAATACGTAAAACTATTTATTAATATAGTAGTATACTTAATCTAATTCTTATAGTGCTTAAAACGTTAGGCATTATATTATATATAATATCTTATTCTATAGCTACTAGAATAGCTTTTAAAATAGCCTTTCTAATAGTCTCTTTTCTAGTAGATATAGAGTAGCTTATAGCAGCTTTATATAGTAATAGTAATATAAGTTAGAGAAAAGTAATTAAATAATAATAAAACAATTTAGTTAAGTATTAGTAAGTAGCGTAACGTAACTAGTAATAAAATTAGTTTTAAACTTACAATCGCCTTAGAGACTTGTAAAAGAGTTATTTAGATAGTATAGCTTAAAGTATTAGCTTTAAGTTACTATTAGCGTTTTTAATTTATTTTTAGAGTTCTAAAAGTTAAAGAAATATAAAAAATAAAAGATACGCGCTTTTATTAAGAGAAATTTTAGTATACGTATTCTAACTATAAAGCTTTAGAATATATTACTATATTAGTTATAAGCTAATAAGCGTATATAATTATATTATAATTCTCTTATAAAGTACTTAGTATTTATAGAATAGCTTCTTAGCTAGTCTAAAAGATTAAGAAGCTTTAACTACCTTATAGATAGTAGCGCTAGAGCTTTAAGCCTTAGCCTAACGCTACACCTCTAAAAGTAGGTAAAACCTTTAGTTATACGTTTTTTAGAGTACTAGTAATAGTTCTTATCTCTTTAGAATTAGTAGCTCTTAAAGCTATAAGTATTACTACTTAAGATTTAGATTTCTACTTAATAATACCTAATCTATTATTCTTCTAGATTTATTATAAGAAGAAATAATATAATATATTTTAAAGTAATTTAAGTAAGTTAATGCTATAAGCTTAAAGTAATTAGATAAATAGTAGATAGCTTACTATAAATCTTAAAAAAAAACTTAGCTAGTAAAAAGTAAGCTCTAAACTAAATATATATATAGATTATTCTAGAGTACTTAGTAACTAGCTTTTAAGAAAAAGTAATTAAAATAGAAAGAGTTAAGTGCTAGTATATTATAAAAATAATACTAAAATAATATAATAGTTAGTCCTTAGAATATAAGTAAGTATAATAAAATAAGTTAGAATACTAATACGATAGACAGATAGATAAAAATAGTATAGTAGTCTAATAGTATATTTAGTTAAATAATAGAATATTAAAAAAAGTAAAGAAGAAAGTTAAATTATTAAATTAAATACTAAAGTTTTTTATAAGGTTAAATACACTTAATTATAAAAGTATAGTATTTAAGCTATATACCTATTAAGTAGTTATAGTAACTTTTAGTAATATAAGATATAACCTTTTAGTAGTAGTTATAATAGTAATAATTACTTATAGTAATAGTTCTTAATAGAAGCACTATTTCTATAACTACTTATAGTTATTATCTAGAAAAATCGCTTATTTAGCTCTAAGTTATATAGTATAGTTAAGGTAAAGTTATAAGCGTTTTAACACTAAGTTATATTACTATTTCTTTTTTCTTAAAGACGTTTTTTAAATTAGGTAACTTTAATTTTATTTAGCTTATAAGTAAACTTACTTAATACATAAAATAAGCTCTAGAGTCTATTATAATATTAATATTCTATAAATACTAAACTTATCTTAACTAAAAAACTCTTAACACTAATATTCTCTTCTAAATTACTTATAATAAATCCTTTCTTAGAAATTAGCTTTATTATATTATAAAAAACTATTCTCTAAAGTATATAAACTATACTAATTTTATCTAGTTATAAATTTATTAGTAAACTAATAATCTTATAGCCTATAAACTAGTTCTAAAAAAGTAAAGTCTATTACTAGTATACTAAAGAACGTATAACTAAAAGTTTTAGCACTCTAAAGATAGATAAGCTAAGGCTTAGAGCCTTAGTGTTACTACCTCTAAAGTAGTTAAAGCTTCTAAATTTAGGCTAGCTATAGAGCTATTCTAACTCTAAATACTTTATAAAGAAATTATAATATAATTATATACGCTTATTGGCTTATAACTAATAGAGTAATAATTTCTAAGAGTTTATAGTTAGAATACGTATACTAAGATCTTAGTAAAAGCGCGCTTCTTCTATTTATAAAAGTTGTTCTAAGATAACCTAAGAGTTAGTTCTTAGAAAGTAAGTAAGGTAGAATAAGAGGTGTACTAGTATAATTAGAAGATTAATATAATAGTATAAAGGTATAATAGCATATTTAGTAGAATAATATAATATTACAAGAGGTTAAGAAAGAAGTATAATTTTTAGATTAAATACTAGAGTCTTATATAAAGTTAAACACACTAAGCTATAAGAGTTTAGTATCTAAGCTATATATTTAATAAGAGTTATACTTATAGACAAGCGTATAAGTAGTTATAGATAAGTAATAATATATCTTACTAGTTATTAGTCTAACTACTTATACTTATTAACAAGCGCTCTATATAGGTTTAGTATTATCCTACTTATAGATAAGTAGTTACGTAACTATAGCGTAGTTTTATACTATAATTCTATAACTATACTATATAATTCTTTAAAGTAATAACACTAGCCTCTAGATATCTTCTAGGTTAGATTATAATACTATTCTATAAGTTACTCTTAAGGATTTAAAGATATATTCAAGATATAAGTAGCTTAAATCTAATACTAAACATTACGCTAGTATATAAAATAATTTATAAGTCTTCTTAGTAATTATAAGAATAAAACTAATCTCTTACTAGTTATATTACCTTACTACCTTACTAGAGCTCTACTAAGTTACTTTATTATTACTATCTCTATAAGTTCTCTTAAGGTTATTATAAGAGATAGTATTTTATTAAATTTTATAACTTTTATTATTATTTTTATAACTACTACTATTATACGCGCTCTTAAGGCCTACTTTACTAATAATATAGTACTTACTAAAACTATTAATAGCTATTAACTTATATACGTCTCTTATAAGTACTTAGAGTAAGTAAATTTTACTATTATCTTTTACTAGAACTTTACGTTTAAGAATCTTATTAATAAAATAGAATAGTTCTTTTATAAGCTAGATCTTAATATTATAAATTATCTAGTAGCTAAAAATTTAT
>Ga0265797_10012387_pt1 | contig 10461 bp, 9 predicted proteins | sample P2T30metagenome_FD_192433 | JGI IMG/M metagenome (GOLD analysis project Ga0265797, IMG submission 192433) | Plant litter microbial communities from East Loma Ridge, Irvine, California - P2 T30 | ecosystem: Environmental > Terrestrial > Plant litter > Unclassified | place: USA: California... | reverse complement strand
TGGGGAAAGCTCGCCTGCGAGATCCTCTCCGTCAACTGGGACTCGGCCATGGAGGAGATCAACAAGCTCAAGGAGATCATCGACACACGCCTCTTCAATAACCCACTCGCACAACTCCAGCACCGCACCTGGTTGATCCACTGGTCGTTGTTCCCCCTCTTCAACCACGAAACCTCACGCGAAACCCTCACCGACATGTTCTTCTCGCCCGCCTACATCAACACCATCCAGACAAACTGCCCATGGATCCTGCGCTACCTCGCCGCCGCCGTCATCACTGCCCGCAACCGTGGCAGGAACTCGAACCAGTACCAGAAGCAGCTCAAGGACCTGATCAGGATCGTACGTCAGGAGGGCTACGAGTACAGCGACCCTGTCACCGACTTCATCAAGGCCTTGTACATCGACTTTGACTTTGAGGAGGCACAGAAGAAGCTCAGCGAGACAGAAGAGATTCTCAAGAACGACTTCTTCCTGCTGGGTGCAGCTGACCAATTCGTCGATGCCGCGAGACATCTCATCTCAGAGAGCTACTGCAAGATCCATCAGAGGATCGACATCAAGTGAGTTATTGCCAGACTGCAGCCACCAATCCACGTTACTGACTTTTGTTAACCAGGGACCTCTCCACCCGCCTCGGCCTCTCGCAAGACGAGGGTGAGAAGTGGATTGTCAACCTCATCCGCGACACACGCGTAGACGCAAAGATTGATTACCAAGCCGGCACAGTCGTTATGAACCACCCACCACAATCCGTCTATCAACAAGTCATCGAGCGGACAAAGGGCGGCTTCTTCAGGACTCAAGTCCTGAGCGCTGCGGTCGCGAAATGAGCGTGGAGGATCACACACATCTTTGGTAGGCACTGAGTGCATGGTACGTGGCGTACATCTCCCGCTTCTGGGGAGGTTCTTTTTCACATGATGTATGACGGGGTTGATCAAAGGAGGAAAATGAGCGGGAAAAGTACGGCTTCTGCGCTTTTAGGCTTTACAATCGGCGTGGGGAAGGATAGGGGCTCGCGCATTTATATGCATCAGGACTGGCGTCTTATTTGTGGCTCTTTTCCAAAAGAAGAGCTCACTACAGCACAAAGGCGGCTGCTTTTTTTTATACAAGATGTGAATTGGCCTTGTTCATGAATCAATACTCAAACCAATGTGTTTGTCATGTCTTTGGTTACGAAACACTTGCCTTCTCATGATTCAGTGAGCCTGTAGTTGAATGCGAAGAAAACGATATTTTGCTATATTTATACAATCTACACTCGACCTTTTTACTCCACCACTAACTTAACCCTTCCACACCCTTCCCCCCCATCAACCCTTCCCCTCCAATCAAGCATAGTACCTAGGTTCATCGAAAACATGATATCTATGTCCACGGACACCCTGGCCCTTGAACAGATCCGGGAAGCGGAGACCAGGAGGAACCTGACTCTCATGCACCATGTCATTACCATTCTCCGGCTCACCCACGACAAACTTGCCAACCTAGTAATTTCTATTAGCACTTGCACTTGTCTAATCTCACCTTGAGCGGGAGAAGGAATGGTAACGCACCTGCAACTCCGTATCCGTAATGGTATGTCTCGATACTCTGGCGTATCCGCTTCTCTTCAATCCCTTGTAGAGAATGTACTCGCACCATCTATCCCAATCTGTAGGATCAATGTCCTTCATGCCGCTCTTCTCACCAACATAGGTGTTGTAGTTGCCCTCGCCAGGCTTGATGACGAGGTAGGAGAGGAGAATGGCAGGGCGAGGTGTGGCCTTCATGCGTTCAGCCAGGTACTCGGACTGCAACCGACGGTCCTCCGGGTCCTCCTCTTGGCCCGAGTGGAAGACGAAGATGTCAATCATTTCTCCGTAGGCATCAATCGTGGCCTCGATGGCTGGCGCTAGCTCACCGACAGGAGAGGGGAGAAGGTGGTGTGTGCTGTTTACAATGGGGAACTTGGAAAGCAGGGCGGAGCCCCACGTATGCTTGTTGGGACCTGGGCCGTAGTCGACATACATGCCCAGATCTTCGGCGAGAAACTGGGTTGTGTCGCGGTTGCCCATGATGATGCGCTGGAGATCGCTTTCTAACAAGCCAATGACGTCGACTTCGAGTTCCTTGATCAGATCACGCATCCTGTACTCAGAAGACCACATGTCGTTGTCGAGCGAGAAGTGAATTGTCCAAATGCCGGCTGTGATGGACTTGGTTTCGGGATGGTAGGGCTTGTAGTCGTACGATGGGAAGCGCAAGTATGCTGTGGCGATAGCAACGAGCTCCAGAGCACCAAGAATATAGAGGTAGTAAGACCGTTGTCTGCTAGCAGCTGCAGTGACAACAGCTTTGCCCTTGTAGCTCTTGAGTGCTGGTGGTTGGGTAGAGACGCTGAAGATACCAGCACCAATCAGAAGCATCATGGTCGTCATGACCCAATCTGTGCGTTCGCGGACAAGAGGACCACCGGGAACGAAAGCATAGGCTACGACCCAGACGTGGAAGAGCACTGTGAAATTGTAAATCAAGAAGGCGAGACCGAATGTTCGGCCTGGTGCATGGCGTGCTGCGTGGCTTATGAGGGCAGGTGCTGCTGCCATGGTGTACACAGCTAGAACAAGGGCGCCATAGAATCCAGTCCAGTGGCTAGTTGTTGTTAAGACAGCAGCGCCAATCGAGCCTACGCCGTAGAAAGCCCATGACCGCGAAAGGTTTGGCGCGAATAGTCCAATCATCACACCCAAGCCCATAGCCATCAAAGTTACACTGCCATGAGGAACAGCCAGCGGTCCACGGACTGGGTAGCCTTCCCATACCCAAGAGATCATGGTGCTCGAATCCGAGAGTAGCGAGTGCATGGAAAAGAGCACACCAGCAAGGCCGAAGCTAGCAAAGACGGAAGATCCCTTGGTAGGGCCCTGGGCCGGGACGTCAGACCCAGCGCCAGCAGTTGATCTCGTCGATATGAGCATGGCAAACACAGCCAACACAAGACCAGTCTTGTTCCATCCGCCGTTTGGCTCGTGCATAATTGGCCAAATGGGGTTGTTCGTCCAGAACGCGAACTTTGCGATACTGGAGGCTATTAGACCAATAGAGAAAGCCGAGATGCGCGCCTCAAGACGGTGCGGCTGCGACCGTTCTGCGAAGAAGGTGGCAGACCAGGCGAGGCAGGACATGGATAGACCGAATCCGACAGCAAAGAGACGGTTGACAGGTGTCTCGGCGAGAAAGGCGAGAAGGCCGGAAAGGGATAGCAGGTGGAAGAACCATGGGTAGCGAGAAGCAAGGAAGCGGAGAGGCTTGATCCCGAGGAAAAAGGGAGATATGGTACACATGACCAGGGCTTCATAACCGGAGATGCCCATGTGCCAGAGAGGGAAGTCTGCATATATAGTCAGCAACAACCCTTCCATAATTGCAGCAGAGAACGTACACCAGACGCATACACCAAGTGATGTCAACATTGACCAGAATACGAACTAGGGTTGTTAGGACCATGTATCACAAGCTCCGGTCCAACTCACTCCGTTGTACACATCTGCAGCAGCAAAGATGAGTCCAGCCCAGGAAAATGCACCCGAAAAGGTAGCACTCATCTCCTTGTTCTTCCTACTTAGGGGTCAGAGCTTCGCTTGATTGCTTAGAATCGAGCACTTACTCCAAAGTGGCGTCGGATGTTGACTTGGAACCCGCACTACAAGGGGAGAGGATCAGAGGGTGGTCGTAATATTATGGATTGGTGATGGGGTGTCTATCTATTTCGGAAGACGTGGAACGTACACGCGAGATACACCTCGTACATCCTTTACAACCACCTCGAGGTGTTGGAACTCGAACATAGTGACAGCATCGAAGCCTACGTCGAGCAAGACCAGCGCCCATTCAAAGAAAGCGTAGATGGTGTACGCTACAGACGTTAGTATGTACCATCCACTAGGTTTAAGGAGGAGACATACCTCCGGCAACACGGTGTACTTTGTGCTGAATGAAGAAATATATCAATGGCACAAGAGTAGCAAAGAAACTGCCGGCAAGAGCCTTGCGGTACTTGAGTGCAGTGGGGTTCTTAGGGCTCAGAGCAACGCAACCCACTGTCCATGGCAGTGTTGCAACGAGGTAAGAGATCATGAAGATATCATGCCAGTCGTGATCATCGGTGGAGGTTACGTATGTCCATCCTCCGCAGGTCAAAGTCCGAAAGATGCCTACGCCAGCGACGAACTTGGGAAGGGACGAGTTCGGTCGACGGGTCAGGGCATACCAAAGACCGACCAGTGCGAATCGAGGGCCTGCGTGGCTTAGTATGTTTCTCCATCAGCCATTTTATTAAAGCGCACCAGATGTAAGCGCAATGAAGAGCATAAAGACGGAGCGTTCGGGATATCGGTCGCCAATGGTTGCCGACACGGAGGGGAACCACTCGTCCGGGTAGCCCTGGATGTATTATCATCAGTACGGTTATCCGTCTGACGATTGCGAGTGCAAGTACTAACGTAAAACTCATTTTCTACAATCTTATGGTAATGGAGACCTCTGTGCATGTTTAGACACGTCGTGGGGGTAGGATTAGGCAGAGTGATGCGCCTACATTCCGACTATGAGGGCTCCGACAAAGGCACCTGCAGTTGCAATCAGCTTGATGATATTGTAGATGGCTTGATGTTCTGACATACAATAGGCCATTGCCGTATGCGAATACGCTATCCATTTTCCGTTGAACTACATCTTGTGAGCATGCGGAGCTCTCGGGGGTGACGGCTGGCTGCGCGTACCGTTGCGATCGTGTCGCCGTCCTTGTCTTTGACCATGGTGAAGCAATTGGGTTATCCCTCAGCAACGCTCGCACATTGGGATAGCAAAAAAGAAGCAAAAGAGCGTCGAGAATGGAAGACCAGTTGTCCAAACGCAAGCCTCCTGAAGTGGCAGCGCATTGCCAGGGATCGCGGTCCGTAGGCCAAGGCGCTATGAGCGGGATCAGGAACCTGGGAACTTTAGGCGAACAACTTTTCTGGGGCGGACAACTTTTCTGATTCCTGACTACAACTGCAACTTCCCCTAGCAACCACGGGCTGCAAACATGGCTGGTCCGAGTGACAAGGCGCGCTTCTACCTCGAGCAGTCGGCCACGGAGCTGAATGAGCTCGAGCGCAAGAAAATCTTCACACGAGTAAGTGCAGCAGAGACTTGGCGCAACCGCGTGAGTACTAACAGACGCGTTTAGGAAGAGATCAGCTCCATAGCAAAGAAGCGCTCTGACTTTGAGCATATAATCAACGCCCGCGGCTCGCACCCCGAAGACTACATGCGATATATTGAATTTGAGAAGAATGTCGACGCACTCCGCCGTAAACGCATAAAGCGCCTGGGCGCTCGATACAAGGGCCATGGGCAGCGGACAATATACTTCCTCTACAATCGCGCGACCAGGAAATTCTCGGGTGACCTCACATTGTGGATGCAGTACATTGATTTTGCACGCAAGGACAAGGCATACAAAAGGCTAAACGACATCTTCACATCCGTTGCACGCCTTCACCCCACCAAGCCAGACATATGGCTTCTCGCCGCCAACTACTTCATGGAGACCCAGGCAGACATGACCAATGCGCGCAGCTATATGCAGCGGGGACTGCGCTTCTGCAAAAATTCGGAAAACATGTGGGTGGAATATGCCAAGCTGGAGACGATCTACATTGGCAAGATTGCAGGCCGGAGGAAGATTCTCGGTCTAGACATTGATCGTACAAAGAAGCCAGGGACGGATGGAGATGGCGATGAGGATATGATTGCGCTCCCGCAGGTGACAGCAGAGGACGTGAACCCGAGCTTAAAGCAGAACGATGGCGTAGATGAGGTTGCGCTGCAAAACCTGGCTTCTGCCCCAGTTCTCACAGGCGCCATTCCGCTGGCTATTTTCGATGCAGCCATGAAGCAGTTCCAGGGCAGGCCCAAGCTCGCCGAGAGATTTTTCGACATGTTTGCCGAGTTTGAACAGCTCTCATGCATACCCCGTATTTTGCAGCACGTGCTTGATTACCTACAAGAGCAATGCCCACACGCCATTGAGGCAGACATCTGCAGGTTTCGCATGCAACTTTTCGGCTGCCACGCTACCGGCCCCGAAATGGTGGCCGCATTGAGCCAGGCGTTGGACCAGATAAGCTCTACCGTTCAACAGCATCCCAATGAAATGGCCAGAGTGTCCGAAGTCGCTGTTCGACATTTGTTATCTCTACATCGGTTACTTGCGGATGCAGATCCGGGCTTACACAAGGCATGGCGTGCAGCCCTGCGGAAATATGTGCGAGCAATGGAGGACGGTGAAGGATGTGGCGATAAGATTGCTAGCATGGCCGAGTCATTACGGAATGAGGGAAAGAAGCACGAGTCGGACGTGTTGGCTCGGACAGGTATCAAATACTGGGCTGCGAATGAAGGGCTGCAGAAGTTTGTTTCCGCGACGGAAAGGTAAAGGAATTCAAGGGGCCTCTGGTCAGCGGACTGATTATACCAAGCATACCCTGCATGAAATACTGTCCTATCTCTTATCGGGCTATGAGCCATGGCCTACACCGCTGCGGCTATATTCGCTCTATCGTGAGATGAGTGCCACTGTCGAACCACGTCACCCGCGCATCCGGCAGGCAGGAAGTTTCCCCGCAGACCAGACCGCTTCAATCATCGCCCCGGCTTCGCCTCGAGATTTTCTTAGCGCTCTGCTGCTTCTTGTGCTTCAAGCGGCGCTCGTTATCAGACTGCTGTCTAGCTTGTTATCAGCTTTCGGGCCGTCGGCAGGGCCCTCGGAAACGGGGCTCGGGCTGTAAAGTAGTGGGTGTGTACTACGTACAGGAGTTTGACACGCTGTGCCTGTTCTGCAGACGTCTCGGATGGTACAGCGCGCTGTGCCGCCTCGGCGATGGCCTGGTAGAGACGCCTGTAGCAGCTTTGTGCATTGTCGCTCTGCTTGCGACTGTCGTCGGCCTGGACGACGATGGTGTTTGACTTTGTAGCTACATGGCGCGAACGTCGGATGTCGCTGTGCAGAGCGACAGGCACATGGCGCAAAAGGGTGTCCAGCGGCACCTTGAGAGTGGCCTTGGAATTGACTCTTGCAGCACACTGGGTTTAGCGGCGCCGTTGACGCAAAACTAGAGTTCAAAGTTGGTCATACTTGTTTACGTTTTGACCACCGGGCCCGGAAGATCTGCTAAAGCTCAATTCGCCAATGCTCTGGAGAGGGATCGCCTCCGCATGCAGCTCCGCGAGCCACTTGCGCGCAGCGTGGAGCTCCTCGTCGCTTGCACCGCTGCCGGTGCTGCGAGACGATGGGTGCGTGTGTCGCACTGCATGCTCCGGCCGTCGTCTCGCAGCCACGGGCAGAGCCAGGGCCTGGCTCAGGAGGCGCGGGCGCGGGCGCAGCCGCAAAGAGAGCAGCATGGAAAACGGCGGATGCAAAATTGGGCGCGGTGCAACTTTGTCAAGATGAAATCATGCAGCAAACGGTGAAGGCGTCGACTAGAGCCAGAAGGTGCGCGAAAGTCAATGTCACCCATGTCTGCGGGCGCTAGAGAGGGCGCTAGAAGAGCAATGTCACGTGCACGAAGCTTGACCCAGCCAAAGTGAGATTCCAGGCTCTCCTCGGAGCCTACAGGGCCGAGAGCCCAAGACCCCCCAGTCACTGTCTGGCTCTGCGCTGCACAACTTCTTCCTGCACTCTGCACTTGCAGGTCTTAGTCTTCACCAAACTCCCTCTTGCCACTTTTGCAGGCCTGCATATCGCTTCCGTGCCTGTGGACGCGGCTTGCTAGAGTCCATCGTCGCGCGCCTCTCTACCCACATCTTCTAACCCAACTCCGGAACCATTCTCATAGAGCACGTATTACCAGCCCCGCCATCACCACCAGCTTCTTCTCCTCCTAGTAGCTCCACCTGCAGCCCTTGCACCCTTGTCGCGACGGTGCGTTTCGTACAGTAGATGCTTTTGCGTTGACCTCCCTCACTCCGTCGTGTTCCGCCAGCATTGCCAGCTCTGCGCTCGCAGCTCGCAGCTCCACAGTCTACATGAGACCCAACTCGAGCCCGCCGCAAGAAGCTGAGCACATACGGCACCAGTCACTGACGCCAGAGAGCCCGCGTCCGCAAAACGTACCCTCGCCCGCCAACATCCCCATTCTGGCTGAGCACATGGATGCAAGCTATCATGAACTCACACACTCCAACGGCCCTGCTTCCACTCCAGCCTCGCACTTTCCGCACCAGTCGCACCCATCCAACGCGAACGCGGCCAGCGCCAGCACCATCACCACGCCGTACTTCGCCGACCAGCCATCGACGCAGAGCTATCAGCACCAGCACATAGCAGCGCAGGGCGGAGGTGATGCGACCCAAGCCGGCACCACTTTCCACCACTCATCTGCATTTGGCACCACCATGGCTACCCAGGCGCATGACACCTCTTCAATGCAGAATTTCGCACCACACCACCACCAGGCGCGCGCCGCCGCTGCTGCCAGTGACGCGCCCCCGGCATCGGCTCAAAATCTTCACTCTGCCTACCCATACTCTCATGACAATGCCTATGCTGCGCAGCCGGCCCAAACTGCCGCCAATGTTGACATTCAAGCCTTGTTGGATTCTCTGACGCCTGCTGCACACAATGCGCCGACAAGTCAATATGCTGCTCCTAATGCCTCGTTGCCGTCGGCCACCACTCTCCCTCCTCGACCGCCCACCCAAGAACAGCCCGCTACACATCCCAACTATAACCCAAGCGACGACATCGCATCCTACCACCCACAGAACCAGAGAGCGCCCAGTGCCCAGCAGAGGGGGAATGGCGCTCTGCAGCTTTCGAATACCCACAATCAGCCCAGTCATGCTCAACAACAACAACCAGGCCTGCGTAGTGAAACACCCGATGATGAGGACCAACGGTGGCCACCAGAAGTGAACAGGAGATACGAGGAGTTTCTGGAGCAGGAGCGGAGGTTTGTCACCGAGGGCCAGTGGGATCAGTTTCCCATGGGTTCCCGTCTGTTTATCGGTACGTAAAGAGCCGTCGCATGGGCAAACGGTGCCTCTAACACCCACCCAGGCAACCTCCCTACCGAAAAGGTCACTAAGCGTGACATCTTCCATCGATTCTACCGACACGGTCAACTCGCGCAGATATCCATAAAGCAGGCATACGGCTTCGTCCAGTTCTTGGACGCGGAATCATGCCGCAGGGCACTAGACGCCGAGCAAGGACAGGCAGTGCGCGGCAGGAAGATGCGTAGGTTAAGCCGTTACTGCAGCATCTGTTGGCCACCACATTGACAGTAGTAGATCTCGAAATATCCAAACCTCAGCGAAACACCAAGAAGATCGAGCCACAGAACCAGCCTCCGCGACGGCGATCACGTTCGCCAGACTATACCAGAGGCGGTGCAGGCCCCCCACCTCGGGACAGTCGCTACGGAGCTCACCCGAACTCCATGTCTCCTCGAGATAGAGATCGGCGGTTTCGCGATCGGGACGATTATCGACCCATGCGATCGCCATCACCGCGGGCTGCCCCTCGGGGCATCAGATCGCGCGACCGGAGCCGCGACAGGTTCGAGACGCGATACCGCAGCAGATCGAGAACACCGCCCCGCAGGCATAGGAGCCCGTCTCCGCGACGTGATTACACCGAGGATGGGTTGGATCTCCGCCGCCGACTACCACATGAGGTTCCTGATATACAGATCCTTGTGCTTAACGAGGGTTTGCCTCGGTACGTTCTCCACGAGCCATCATCTGTCGAATGCAAGGTGATACTGATTTCATGTTAGGGACTTCATCCGCTACGTCGAGGATACATTCCGTACACAACAGCTTCGGAGTAATGTTCTGATACTCAGCGGTCGCTTTCCCGAGCCAGCTGTGGTCCGAAGACAGATCCTGGAAGGCGTTTTGGCGATAGTGAGACTGGACACTACAGGTTTAACTAAGGGCAAGGTCAGCGTTCAGATCTTTGATCGGCGGGGCGGTGCCAACAATGTCCAATTTAACGGTATGTGAACATCTCTACCACTTGAACGCATACTAACTCGGTATCGTAGAATACGCTGATCTGGACCCCACGACAGCTGGCCTTCTCGTCAACAATGCCAAACAAAACCAATCTCGTCCAGTCCTGCCACCCTCATCCTCATACGCCTTCGGCCAGAACCTGCCACCGCACTTTTCGCAGCCGAGCAACCCCTTCCCTGCTCTGACGACCAGCCAGCCCAACATCTCGAACCTCATCGCGTCTCTTGATGGTGCTAGCTTGTCACAGTTGCTCGGTGCAATGTCTGGCAACAACATGCCTCAGAACGCGCAACCCCAACCCAACCCAGGACTGAATGCCGATCTTGCACGATTGCTCGCCCAGGTGCCCAGCCCTGTTCAAACCCCAGGTTTCACTGCACAACATCAACCGCACCTTGCGCAGTTGAC
>Ga0265797_10012386_pt1 | contig 10461 bp, 13 predicted proteins | sample P2T30metagenome_FD_192433 | JGI IMG/M metagenome (GOLD analysis project Ga0265797, IMG submission 192433) | Plant litter microbial communities from East Loma Ridge, Irvine, California - P2 T30 | ecosystem: Environmental > Terrestrial > Plant litter > Unclassified | place: USA: California... | reverse complement strand
CTCCTTTCCTCGGAATTGAAAGCACGTCAGTTCTTCTCGAAAGGTCTTGTCGGCCTTGGGGTCTCCCGCACGGGCCGGCACTGTTTGCTCCAGGTTCCACCGCATGTTTGCTCTCACGCACTTCCCCATTAGGACTAGTGCGTGCTCCCTTCAGTACATAGGTCTCTCTCTCCCGTAGCATAATACGACATGATCCTCCCCAACCTTAACGCTTGACAGGTCTAAATTTATCGTTTTTAACTTACTCAAAAGCCTGTTTGAAAATCTATCATGTCCGGCTCCCGTTCGCTCCTGAAGAGGCTGCATATCAGAACGCAATTCGTCCTCCGCGTGTTGAAAACTCCAATTGCGCCAGCTCATGATCTGAACCGAGAATTGAAAGACCAACATATCCGCGACACATACCCTGTTTCTAAACTTACTTCAAACTCTGCGTATGTTCGCGCCCATCCGACCTTCCTGCCATATAAAACTCCTTCCCCTGCCTCAGGCATCCCCATCTTCAGCTCACTTCACTTCTCTGGGTACCAAAATGAGGTCTGGGATAAGTACATGTCCTGCCCCTCTCGCTCCCTTCCAGAAATCAATATCCGTAAAACCTATGTTCTTTCTCTGCGTTCGAAAAAGACAAGGCACCAAACACTATGCTTAAGTCAAAAACAAAAGCGGGCATGGATGGTACATGTGCCACGCTTCCGAACTCAGCATGCACATTAGAGCATGTTGGGCGCCGCCCAACAACTCTAAACATCAATTCTTCTCCTTCGGCTCGCCTTGCAACACTACAAAGCAATTATCTTTACATCAATGATAACAAGAAAGCGAAATACATAAGCGACATGTCTCTCCCCGCCGCTCTTTGTTCGAAAAGTTTATCCCTGAAGATCCATGGTCCTGTGTTCTCCGCGCCCCAAAATCTCCTATATTCTGAAGTCATGACGGGAAGAGCACCAAAGCAGGCTCTCATGCTATGAAATTCCAGATTTGGCTGAAAAGACGCATGACCCAAAAATGCAGTACGCGACCCGCCTATAAGTATGTTGTTCTCCTCCTCACAATCACACTTATCTTCCCACTCATCCGCTGTTCTAAAATCAAGAAATATTCACCAATCGCTTACATGCCTCGTTTTTGCTCCCCCCCTCCTAAAACAAACCCCGCATGTGCTTGAAGAACAGGAATCCACATTGCGTGCACAAATTCGCTGGAGGAACTGCGAGAAAAGATACGACAAACCTTGCATGCTGTCCCGCGCTGATGTTGAAATCCCAGGACGGTCCACTTCATGAGATTCGCGAGACTTGTGGGCTGGTACTCAACATGGCGAAGTGAAATAGCTCCCAACGAAGTGTGATGCGCTGCTATGGTAGGAGAGTATAGCCACTCAGCGAGCGGAGGTTTGATGGGTTCACTGCTGTTCGAAGAAAGATGGAACTAGAAAAAGAAACCCTCTGACTCAATGTGAGCGGCGAAGAAAGGCAAGGAGTGAGTATGCACATTCCTCTCGTTCTCAAATGTGGCGTATACATATCCTCAGATACCCTGACATATAAATATATATACCCTCTAACACCCCACCCAGTCTCCCCTCACCCCACAATCTACCTCTTCCTACTCCCCCACACCCCCAAAAACCTAACCTTATCCCCGACCCCCAACCCGACCCTCTTCACCCTCCCCAAGCGCGCCAAATCCTCGCCCACACGGTCAAGCACACCCTGTTCCTCCACACTCACTTCACCATCGCTATATCCCCCCGCATCAACATGCATCGCCCCGTCGTCTGAGCTCGATTCCTTGAACGCAGGCTGGTCGAAGATATTCGTGTCGTAGCCGCTTGCACGTGCTTTGGCTGGTGAACTGGAACTCGAGGAAGTGGAGGTGTTATACGTCTTCGTAGCGATGCGCACGCGCATTTGGTGCGTGGGTTTGTGCAGTAACTGCCAGAGCCAAAAGACGTAATGCCCAGGTACAGGCGTCGTAATGTCCTGCGGCGTATACCTCAAATTAACCGGATAAATCGGCGTTTTGCTACCCGCACTAAGTAAACACGGACTAAGCGGTAATATGCCGCGCCCATTCGTCGTCGTCGTCTCGGGGAACACGCATATAATCTTACCCGGGTTGGACTGCGTGAGGTGTGCGAGGGAGACGAGGTTCTTCTTGGACGTAGGCGCGGGGTGCAGGGATGGTGGAGAGAAGGCGAGCCGGATGGCGGAGAAGAGGGTTATGCGTTCGACGTGGCGGGTGGAGGGGTAGGAGCGTGTGAAGATTGGTTGGAAGATTGCGGCGAGGTAGAGGGGGTCGAGGGGGGAGGTGAAGGATGAGGCGATGATGGAGCCGGGGCGGGGTAGGTGGGAACCTGCTGTTGCAAGTTGGCTGTTATATTGTCAGCCTCATACTCCCCTCTTTCATTTGTTCCCCTCCGTCCAACTCCCATTGATCTTTCCCAGCATAGAATGTAGGAAATGTATAAACTCACCCCCTCCTAACCCCATCAACCTGCAAATCAACCCACCACACCCCCGGAATCCCCAACATCAACCACAGCGCACAATACTTGACTCCCGCCCCCACAACCCCCACCATAACCCATTCCAGCACACAAAAGTACAGCACCGATATGCTCAGTAGGAACGGCAGGCGGAAGAGGAACAAGCCGATAGACACGGGTGCCCAGACGATGCTGAAGGGCGCGGGAGGGACGGGCAGGAAGGGCGCTATGGCGGTGCCTATATGGTGTTAGGAAGAGAGGTGCAGATGTGAGGCTGAGGCTGCGGTACCTTTGTCCCGGAATTGGGAGTACTTCTCCATAGCTGGCGGGCTGGTGTGGACGCTTGGGCTACGTGTCACCGAGACATGTAGTCCTGTGTGTGTGCGACGAGAGGAGCGAGTGTCGAATCGGAGGGAGTGTCAAGTAGCAGTCGAAGCCTATAGAAAACAAATGCGGTGAAGCAAACAACGTAAGACAGCGTCAGTACCCAATCGCGCAAGGTGCAGCCAGCTCCCACCGTCTTTGTCGTGTGCGCTAAGTGGCGAGTCATGCAAGAAAACGGCTTAACATGTGAACGCCAAGATATCACACATAGCGAGCAAACGTCATGGTCATGCAATGTGCGCAGTGCAAGTAAGTACCACCGGTTATTATTGCGTGCAAGTACTGCACTTTGGCATGTAAAGCGATCTCACGAGCACAAGGAGATTTTGTATTAGAGATTTTTATTCCACTGCCTGCCTATCCCTTTCCCTCTGCTATATCCGCATGCCACTCCCCTTCAACGCGCAAAGTGAGAGAAGAGTGAAGATACAAAATGCACGCTCCAGTCGTGGAGTTTGGAACAGAGGACAAACGATGCCTGTACCCGCCAGCAATGCTAACAAAACAATACGCACCAATGAAATGCAGCTCAACGTTCAAGTGTGCACAAAGGAAACATAATCGATAGTCTGACGCTCGGCGACATTGCGCTCCGCCTAGGGAGAATGATGGGATGGGGTATGTGTGTGGTGTGATGGGTAGATGCCAATATTACAACTTTTCTTCTGCGAGTTACCGGAACGCCCGACTGCATCAGCGCACACTCCGCTCTCTCGATGCAAATTACAAGTCTGATTACAAAAACAATGGTCTATGGCGGTCGACCGGGAGAATAAGACTTTCCGCGCAGCAAACAGGGTATACGCATGCGTACTTTTCGCAATCACGGCGCCTCCTAGAGCGCTACGTCGAGCACTAGGCTGACGTCGCTGACCTGGTTGCCGGCGAGATCCTCGAGAACTGGTATCAGGTCGAGCAGTTCGTTGTCGTGCGCGTCTGAGAACCAACTGCTAATGGGTACGGCGTGCTGGGGGTGGAAGATATACGATGTGGGCGAGTTGTCGATAATGATGGTGTCTTTGAGGTCGCGTCCGATTTGCGAGAGATCCTATGGCTGTTAGCTGAAGCTCTGAGGCGGGCTGTCTGAATGAGCATACCTTCACGTAGTTTCCTTGGTGGTTGTAACAGCTCTCACGGAAAAGCCTGTGGTGTACAACGCCGTGGATGTCGAGCTGGTCCAGCAATGGGTCGCCGTACTGTGTTTGTTAGCTACCGTCCTCTTGCGAAAGTAGTATCTCCTTACCTTAGAGACCGAAGCGGTGAAGACAACCACCTCGTACAGCTCGCCCACTCTCTTCATGAACTGATCGACACCCGGCCGCTTGATCACATACACGTTGTGATACTGTCCTTCGATCTCGACGGGGATAGTGAAATCGGCCTGATGCAGTATCTAGAAGATGTCAGCGTCGTGTCCAAGTACTCAAACAAAACAATGACAAACCTTAAAGCTGCTGTGGACGAGCGTCTCGTCCAGATCAAGCACCAAGCACTTCTTCCCCTTGAATCGTGGTGCAATTGGGCCAAGCAGGTACTTTTGCGGCTCTGAGGCTTCGGACGCTTCAGACGTCTGGCTTTGCACAATGTTCTGCCTCTGCTCGAGCGGCGGCGGAGGAGGGAGATCGACCTTGGGGTGATCGGGGTCTACAGCGGCGTTGGGGTCTTCGCCCTCCTGGTGGACATCGTTGGTGGAAAGCGGTACATCTTTCATCTCAATGTCGGTGTCAAGCTGCTTCTGCTCCTCGGTCTGATCCTCTATTATGCGTGATTGCTCAGCTGACGGCCGTGGGAAAGTTGGGGTCGATCCGGGAGTGGGTTGCGTGACGTGAATGTCAATGGGAACGGGCTGCAGGGTGCCAGGCTGGGCGGGTGAAGTTTGCTCTGCTTGTTGCCGCTTAGAAGAACTTCTCGTGATGATTGGGGCGCGGTTCTCATGGGAGTTCCTCTCAGCTGTACCATCAATCTTGGTGGGCTTGTCACCTGCACCTGCACCATGTGTCTCAGCACCAGCCTTCTCATCGACGGGAACGCTCGAGTCCGCCGTGCTCGACTCGGCCGCACTTGTCTCCTGCTTCTTCACCGGAGTCGACTGGGAGGTCCGACTTGTCTTGCCTGGCACAGCCGGTTTGACATTCTCGTGTGGGGCGGCATCTCCGTTGGATTGGTGCTCTTTGGGCGCAAAGCACGGGAGGCAGGAAAGCAGGCCGCCGGATCGTTTTGACTTACTTCGCGTCGAGCCTTCGCGCTGTGCCGATGCTGGGACGGGCGGTTGCTGGCTGGTCTTCTCGGAGGCGGCAGCGCGCTGCTGGGAACGCTTGCTGCTGGCGGTGCTACCGGCGCGTCGCTTGTTCAAGAAGCTGCGCTTGGAGTGCTTCGAGCCCCGGCCAATGCTGTCCGAGTCTGCGGCAGTGACGCCGCTCAGGCCAGTGCTAGGTGTCTGGTCGTCTGTGGACCCTGAGGCGGCGCCTGTTTGGGGGACGCCGAGAAACGATTGCTTTTGCTTGGAGTCGGCATCTGTGCCTGCAGCTCTCCGCGGCTCGTCTGTGGCCGGCTCGCGGGACGATGATCGGGGTGGAACGACTGTGTTTTGGGGGCCGACTGGGAGAAGTCAGTATATAGTACTTGAATTCGAGCATGCATTGCTCCAGTGGTGCACCACATACCTGTGCCGTTGGGCTGTTGGGTGGTCATGGTGGCCTGCGGCTTGTCGGTCGTCGGCAGCACGGTAGTGACGGGCGCGGGCATCACGGGCTCGGTGCTCATAGCTGCGCGGCGGGTACCTCAAACAGGTAGCGCGCGATAGTTCGAGGTCGTAGCAATGGGCAAGGCGTGCTGCAGGTGGGAGCTCCTTGCGTCGTCGCGTGGTGGAATGCCTCGTGTGGTGAGGAAGCGATGGCTGGCTGGCTGACTGAGCGGTGTCCGGTCGCTACTTCCAAGTTGGTAAACAAGCTGTGCAGATAGCAATCGCAGTCGCGCGAGATGGAAGGTGCGATCGCGACGTCGGAGGCACTGGTGGACGGGCGATCTGCTCGAGGGCGCGACGGTGGACGGTGTAGGGGGAGCTTGTCTCGAGCGAGCGAGGTTAGGATCTGAGGCGGCTGGGCTGGTTCGCTAACGCGAGCGGGAAATGAGAGCGCCGCCTTTCACCGTCATCAGTGGCTCCACCGGCTAGCTGTGCGTCTATCTGGACGACACGGGAGGCTCTTGCACGCGTGAAAACAATGCGCCTGGGAATGCGATGCGGCTCTAGTGAATGATGGAGATGCGAAACAGAGATCGAGTATGTATGGTAGTGACTGGGGCTGCGCAAGAGCGGCCACACGGTACAGGGGGCCTTTATGGGTGGCTCAATTGCAGCTTGATTTGGCCTCTAATACAAAACTGTCCTAGCCGGCCAAACGGCCTGGCCATGTACATTCACCTCCACGCTGCACCTCGTCCACTCAGAGATGGGCGAGTGGGTTATCCATCTAAGCCGACCAATGGCAGCGCAAGAGTCCATCGCTGAGCAAGCGCGTCACACAAGGAAATAAGGCCAAGCACACATTATCCAGAGCAGACCGCGCTGCTGATAATCACGCAGCCCTTTCGCCATGCCCTGGACGTAATCGAGTGAGTGGAAGTCCGGTACGAATACCTCCATCTCATAAACAGCGTCGCAAAGACGCGAGACCGTCCCCAAGACCAGGCCGCTTGTGCAGCCTGTGCAGCCACAGCTTGCGGGCGGACTCATTGCTAACCGCTGATATGGGGAAGCGATGTGCCACCCAGCGAATCAGCGAGTATATCAACTGTAAGACTTCTGCGCTTCTGCCGCCACATCCTTGCTCATCCGACATCGATAACATGGACACTCCCTACTGTATCGAGGGCTGTTGACCTCCAACTTGATTTCCGCTTCCTACAGGTCAGACGGTCAAGATCGAAGTCTACCAGACCTGTCACATGCCAACTGTAGTGCGTTTCACTGTGGCGAGTGCACTGCGCCGGGCCGTCGCACGTCCAAGGTCATCCGCGACGATCTTGCAGCATCCGGAAAGAAACCGTCCGGGGTTGCTGGCCTGCATGGAATGTCACGAGCGCAGCATCGAAGCTCTGGAGGGTGTGCAGAGGTTAGCTTGTTCCGCATTCCCCGTCGAGATGGTGGACAGTCGCATCAGGCGATCGTTCTGAGCCTCATCGACGCCTCATAGAGCTCATATCTGGTAGCGAGCTAAGAATGCCGAAAGGTACCTTGCTTGTGTTCAAGACAAGCTTCAGTCTGACACGCTTGGATGGACGAAAAGAAATATGACAGTTGCTGTGCTACCTTTCGTGATACTGACAGGTAACGGTTTAAGACTCGATGAGACTTTTACATATTTCGAGAAGTTTTGCTGATCAAAGGAATGATTGTTCGTGCCTGGGTATGTTTGGAGCGATCTGAACTTCCTTTCAGCTTGACATGTAGCTCTTCACGAAGCCTACCGTTGTAGATCAGTCTTTGCATATGCACGGACTTGGCGCGGTGCAGTTCTAGTGGTGAAAATGCCTCCCAAAGCAATTTCGACGATGTGCTTCGTCACTCTATGACCAGAGTGAGCCGAACCAGGTGCTGGGTGCCGAAACGATCACACCACAAATGGCCTTCTTCAGAGCCGAGTGAGAGCCTTTGACATCCCTTCCCCAAACGCACGATGATTAGCTTCCGCAATTAGTGCATGGTCAGACGCAAAGACCAACATGGGGTTTCGCGAACGATGAAATGCTGAAGCTTGGGCGCCGTCGTCATTCCGATGGACCCTGGCTTGGCGGACGCTGTTTCCCACGCAACTTCCTCCTGATCGCAGAGGCAGTCACGTTCACGATCCGAGACTTCATTTGGCTGCCTGTCCCGCGTACAGTCATCGCCTACCGATCAGCGAGACATATACACTGCAGACGCCGTCACCTTTCTTCCCATCTACTGCACGATGACCGAACCAAACGGTGCCCCACCTGGCGATGAGCTTGCCCCCACGACCAACGACGCGAATGGCGGCACCTAGGCACGCGACCAAGATATGGAGGACCACAAGCCACGGGATAGCAAGGGTTGGGACGGAAAGCTAAGGGTATATAAGCTCGCTTTGAGTGAAGAGCCCAGGGATCCAAATGTCGAGATACAGAGCGAGCCAGAGGACTCGGAAGATGAAGGGCCGCCTCCAGAACAGCTGCCAGCAGACGAGGATCTGCTCGACGACACACCGGAGGACGAAGACGACATCGAGTTGGTGCACCTCAAGATCTCAGACATGGCGTCATTACGGCTGGACAGGTTCAAGCAAATGAGGGTACTGAATCATCTGGCTCTTCGACAGGCAGACATACTGACAGTATGCGCAGCGGTTGTGTCTTCGCCAGAACCGAATAGAAACCATAGACATACCCACCACGGTCGCTCCAACCCTCACAGACGTTGACTTCTACGACAACCTCATAGCACACATCAAAGGCCTCGATGCCTTCACCGAACTCACCTCCCTCGACCTCTCTTTCAACAAGATCAAGACCATCAAGCGCCTAAACCACCTCACCAAACTCAAGGACCTCTACTTTGTCCAAAACAAAATCGCCACAATCGAGAACCTCGAAAGCCTCACAAACCTCAAGCAAATTGAGCTCGGCGCAAACCGTATACGAGAAATCTGCGGACTAGGCACCCTGACGAAGCTCGAAGAACTCTGGCTCGGCAAGAACAAACTCACAGAGATCAAGGGCCTCACCACACTCACAAACCTGCGCATCCTCTCCATACAATCCAACCGCCTCCGCACAATCTCCGGCCTCGAATCCCTCACCAACCTCGAAGAACTCCACATCTCCCACAACCTCCTCACCGAGATCTCCGGCCTCGAACACAACACTAAGCTCGAAGTAATCGACATCAGCGCAAACCCCATCGAGCATCTCGGCGGTCTGAATGGCTTGACACACTTGGCCGAGTTCTGGGCGAGTAATTGCAAGCTGAGCAGTTTCCAGGAAATCGAGCGCGAACTGAGGGATAAAGAGGTGCTGGCGACGGTGTACTTCGAGGGCAACCCGTTGCAGAGGGCGCAGCCGGCGTTGTATAGGAATAAGATTCGCTTGGCGTTGCCGCAGATTAAGCAGATTGATGCGAGTAAGTTGTTTGTTGAGTACTGGTGCGAGGAGAGTTGGTTGACTGACATGTGTACAGCGTATGTTAAACAAGTGTAAGAAGAAAGTGTGTAGATTGTTGGCTAAGGGGTTCGGTTCGTATGAGTGAGGAAGAATGTAATGGTGTGGGCATATACGCGGCGCAAATGGGATGGATATCATGTCTTAGCATTTTCTCGGGCGTTCTCGAATATGATTACGAAGATGTGTAATGCAGAATCGAAGAATACTACCTGTGTCTTGTCGTTCTGTGTATTTGTGCTGTCTGTCAGAACATTCCTACTGCGCAGTAGAATCGCATGTCTTACGACTATCTTGGGCGCTGGAACATACGTTTAGGGCAATACATGGTTTAAAATTGATAGCGTGGTACGACTTGCACTCTTTTCTTGTTCGGCCCTGGCATATTGTGCTCCTGCCCATATGAGGTGGATTAGTCAGCGTGTCGGTCTAGTTAGCGTGCGGTACCGTACCATTTGGTATCGCTGAAGCATCCTCACACCCTCACTTCTTCATCACTGAACAACGATGTTTCGTCATAGCAGCGTCGTACGCTTGTTCTCTGTACGCGCTTCCTTAGCCTTGGTGCAGTAGTGCCTGTTGCGAGGCGCACCTCCTCGATGATCCGCCTGGCCTGATATTGATTGGCCTTTATAAGTCACTCGTTTGGTCTTTGCTGCTATCCCGCAGGTGGTTTATTGCGCATGCTCTTCACTCCTTTCTATTCATCACAACTGGTTACTGTTGACCTTGAGTCTTCGTTGACGATTGGTCGGTGTTCCTCACACCGAGCCCTCATGTGGTGGCTGTGCCATGCACCAGATATGCACGTCTGTCCAGCCACGATGCTGTAACCCCTTAGGCTGATTCGCTTCTTGAATGTCCTCAGCCTGATGCACCCTCATTGCGGTGCCCCTCTATCATTCTCTTTGCTCCATCCCTCACTCATGCACACCTTCACGTTTGTTATTCCATATCGACATGGATCCGCTCAGCGTCACTGCTAGCATCATCGCCATCCTGCAGCTCTCGAACAAGGTCCTGGGCTACCTCAACGACGTCAAAGATGCTTCTAAGGAATGCGCCAAATGCACGATTGAAGCCTCAAACCTCCACAGTCTGCTTGTGAACCTTAGATTCCGACTCGAAAACGGCGATTCGGATACATCGTGGTTCACAGCTATACGAGCCCTTGCTGTCGAGAATGGACCGCTCGACCAATTCAAGCAAGCGCTAGAACTGCTACAGAACCGCATGACCAATGGCGAAACATGGCATCAGGTCGGCCATGCGCTGTTATGGAAGATTAAGAAGGATGAGATCGCTTCTGTTCTGGTTCGGATGGAGCGATTGAAGACGTTGGTAGCCATCGCGTTGCAGATGGACCACTTGTGAGCCTTCAAAAAAAAGAAAATCACTCAGCTTGT
>Ga0265797_10012384_pt1 | contig 10462 bp, 4 predicted proteins | sample P2T30metagenome_FD_192433 | JGI IMG/M metagenome (GOLD analysis project Ga0265797, IMG submission 192433) | Plant litter microbial communities from East Loma Ridge, Irvine, California - P2 T30 | ecosystem: Environmental > Terrestrial > Plant litter > Unclassified | place: USA: California... | reverse complement strand
ATCGGTGGTTGGATGGTTTCTAACAAAGTAGCTCATGTCTTCTTGGCAGGCACGCACGTCGATCTCCTGCAGCAACAAGAGAGTTGACTCGGCGCTTTCTTGTGGGCGGCGTGTGTCGAGGCAGCCAATGCAGATCTCTGAGTACGCCGCATGCACCTTGACGTCCATTCGTTGTTGGTTTACTATAGAGAATCCTACGACCACGGCTATCACAACACAGATGTTTGACTCTCTCATGGACGCTGTGTTGTTTGCATTCGTTGCCAGAAGTACCTACGTCTGGTATTGATGGAGCGCACAAGGACCAACTTCCTCTTACCTCAAAGAGAGCAAAAAGTGAACCCACTTAATCGCACTGTAGTCAATGCCCAGGAGGCATGGACCACTTTCGATCAAAGCATCACGTCATATGATAGCCATCGTCCTAGTACGTTCGGCTCTACAGACTAGGATCGACAGCGGATACCGCCCAGCTTAGCCCTGTTGGAAACATCGACTAGTTGACGCTGGTATGCGGCGTTGGTTACATCAATCGAACAAGGACATGGCCTCGAAGACAGCGGTATGGTCTTGGCTACGATGCCGATAGCATGTTGGGTGTTGCATCATCGATCACAGCAACGCCAACGACCGCAGACCAGGAGGCAGATGTGTGTGAGTCGTGGGTATATAAGGGTGTACCTACGATCCGGAATCCAGCATCATTCAGCACCAACAAGACTCAGCACAAAGATTTCATCTGAATACTTACTTACCAAAATCACTTTGACACTTTCACATTTGTCTACAATTAGGCACACGACTTTCACACCATGGGCCTCACAACCGTCACCGCAGCAGCCGTTCTGGCTTTCAATGCTTTCATGGCCAGTGCTCAGGTCTACACTTGTGAATGTGATGGCCTGGATGCACCTGTTTGGGACGATTGTAAGACAACTGACACTATCCCCCGATCTTTTGTTAACGATTGATGGAATCAGGTGACACCATTGTCAGCACCTTAGACGCCAGCCCTATGTGGTACCGGGCTCCCTCTGACCAGCTGCCTTGCGGTTTCGTAAGTACATCAACAGAGGCATGGACGGATTTTCTGATCGTCCGACCAACTGTCGCGTTCGCTGTTTGTAAAACCTTCCAACTAATCCACACTGTCTTTACCAGGTTGACCCACCAGCCGGCACTGACCCAGATTCACTCAACTGCGTCGTGTCTTACTGCAAAAGGGACGGCGTGGCTCGAGGTGAAGACATCTTGTACTCGGACATCCTACTCTGGTATACGTCGTTGACTTCCAACTGCAAATCCACACCTGGTGAACCCGGCGGAAAGTGCGGGCCTACGGGGCCTGTGACGAGCGACCGCAAGGTGACAGTACATGCTCAAGCTAACCCACACTACTCCGGAGGGTCACGCCGCCGCAACGCCGAACCTTTGGTGCCGGTGAACGAGACCTTGGTGTTGGCTGAGCCTCCGAACTCCGAAAGAGAGCATGCTCGTGACTTTCCTCACGACATCTCGAAACGTGAAACTCCTCCTGACTCTGTGAGTACACAGGCCGAATCGCGACAGCCTTTCATCCAAGACGCTGACTGTGCCTCATAGGACGATCGCTTCGAACTTTTCGTGACGGCCAAAAACGTTCAAAATCCATATGGCGGCCGTATCAAAGTCTTCGGCCCAAGCCCAAGCGGCAGCACGTACACCGTCTCCTCTAGCCATTCCGAGACCAACAGCGTGTCTTCATCTGCCAGCTTGTCTGCAGGATTCTTCGAAGTCTTCGAGGCTTCGGTCAGTATTGACGTCGGGTATGAAGAGACTACCTCAGAGACAGAGGGTTTCTCGGTGACCATCGATTGCCCCAGCGGCCAACGGGGTGTCAGTAAGTCATAACTTTCTGGATCGTTGCTTTGGGGGAGACGTGGGACCTCTGGCTGACCTTATCTACCAGTCTACTGGGTGCCTCTGTACAATTCTTACTCGGGCTTGTATCAGCCGTCCGGCACGCAGGTGGAGTGGTATGTTGCGAATGGTGGTCCCCAGACCAGCTACTCTACGCAGTGTGTCGGGCAGTAAGAAGCCCACAATTCGACGTAGGTATTGGGTAGGATGATTGGAGACAGACTTGTCAAGAATGGAAAAGGGAGAAGACGGGTTGGGACAGCTGGTTGTTGAGGGATTGTCAAAGTTTTGGTTTCCACACCCGGTCGTTCACCTGGTATAGTGGTAGCAAGGTTTTAGGTGTATCACACTCGTTCAACATGGTACTGCGCAGCACCACGTTCACCTTCAACTTTTATGTATTGTTCAGCTTGCCTTGAAGCTTTTCAATTTCGTCGATCTTCCTCCCAGTCTTTCAACATCTAATCACCTTTAGGGAAGACAAAGCTGCAGCTCGACTGATGCCACCATGGTATCTGTCAGTATAAAGAATTGGCCAGGTTCCAACGTCCCTCATTATTACATGAGATCTTAACAATCATAGGAAGTGGATGAAAAGGCTTTTCGGGCGAGCAATCGCGGTTCGTCGTAATCGCCCACGGAGCAGGGTTGATATCAAGAAGATGCTTCCCGACTTGCCGAAAGCTTCCATACCCATCTGACAATTGTGTTGACAGACACAGGCTGAGCGCGCGACGTGGCGATGATTGGTGATTCGGACGTCAGGCTTTGCAACGATCAGAAGGAGCTTCGGGGCATGAACTACTGTACTGTTAAACTTGAAAGATGTGTTCCATTACAGTGCGGGAAAAGCCGCACATATACTGTCAAGGCACCCGCGGATGCAGCGAGGCTTGCCTTGACAAGTGCTAATTACGAGAAGAAGAGAAAAATTATACTAAGAGCCCCCCAATCACGCTAGCTCGCATCCAACAATATCGTCACTTCGCTTTGATCTCCGGACAGGGGGGCTGTTTCGTTGTCATAGTCGTTCGCAGTCGTCAATGAGGCGCTGCATACCAGCTCAGAGAAGAACTCCATGCACGCTTCGCAAGTTGTTGTGCTCGTACTGACCAAGCTCTTTTTGTGTATCTTTGATAATCACGCCAAACTCCAAATACCGTTGTTCGACCTATCGATCTACAAGGCGAAGCCGAAGGCGGCAAGAATGCCGACGGCGAGGACACCAGTGCTGGCGATGTTCAGGCCAGATGCGGCGCCGGAATCGGCAGTAGCAGAGGCGGACTGGCTGGCGGTCGACGAAGCCTCACCACCTGAGGTTGAGCTGGCAGTCTCGGAGGCACCAGAGCCAGAAGCAGAGCGGGTGGACGAGGAAGTGGCAGAGGAGCTCTCAGAGCTGAGGCTTGAGGTGGCTTCTTCGACGGTCTTGTTGCCACAGTTGGTGCTGCGGCACGCGGCGATGCCCTCGGCGTCGTCGGGGTGGGCGATGACACACTGAGACACGTACGTGCGGCAGAGTTGACCAGGAAGGGTCTGCTCGTAGTCGGCAACGTCGGGGCTCTGGTTGTCGGAGGCGCAAACGCAGCTGTACTCGAGGGTGTTCTGGGGAAAGTATCAGCATGTGCGCCAACTACGACATGGAAGGGTATCGACTTACGACGTCACAAGTGTTTCCACCAGCAGTAGTGCGCTGGTCCGGGCAAAGCTGAGGGCAGGTCTGGAGCTGAGCACGGCACCATGTCTGACGAAGAGTTGATGGGACAGAGTTGGGATCGATGGTGATAGTCGAGTTACCGCTCTGGGCGGCAACGAGGCCAGAGAAGGCCGCGGCGGCAATGACAACGGTGGAGTAGAACATGGTGCTGGTGAGGTGTGGAGATGGAGATCTGATCGGCGGGTCGTCGTCAGCAGAGTATTTGCGAAGGAACAGGCAGACCGTGCTCGGTGGCAGGGTTGTTGTTTGGTGAGTGAACGAGCGCGTCAATGCTTACCTGGTTGTTCGTGGAGAGGGAGTGGGGTATCAATGGCAGAGGATCAGCAAGTCGTGGCTTGTGAGAGTGGTGTGCGGATGAAGTGAGGTATCGTCGGAGGCGAGAAGAGTGTTGGGGTGGCGGCGGGATTGGGCAGGGCGGGTATTTGTACAGCAGGCAAGCAGGGCAGGCGCGCGATAGAGGACGGCAAGCTAGAGGCAAAGCTCTGGCCAGCAGCCGTGCCCGGACAACCACCCAAGGCAGCTTGGCGGCGGCGAGATTGAGATTAAGCTACTGAGAGCGCAGCGCCGTGCACGCTCTGTATAATTTTGCTTCTGCACACCCGCTGCCAGAGCGAGATTGCACACTGTGGTCCGAGGGTGCCATGGCGCGGTGCTGCCGTGTGAGCGTTTGTAGGCGGTGGATAGCAGTACATAAGGTAAACATTTCTCCACATGCACTGTTCAAGTGTTTGCCCATCTGTATGCACATCACTTCCCAACCCGGCCGCCATCTCACTGCCAAGTGGGTTCCATTACAAGATCCCAGGATCGCCGCGGAGGGTATGCACGAAATGCCTTTCCCGCCTCTACAACCCGTACAACGCCCGCAGCCCGCATGATCTAAAATCCCAAATGCCTCAGCCTGTATCTCCTAGTCTTTGTCTACCTCGCCTAGTCTCCACCGCCCGGAACTGAGCTCCTCCGTCTTGTTGATTGGACACTCAAAGTGAAGCTCGATAGCAGCTCTGAGGCGCTACGGAGGTACTGTATTGTATCATCCTGCGACTGCTCAAACTGTACCTGAAACACTTGATGATACACCGTCTCCTCGGCACTGATATCTTTTCCGTGCTCTCAGGCAGACAGCAAACGCTCGCTGTCATTTAAACCGCTCAGCACCGTCCACGTGCTTCTTAGGGCAAAAATCTCCAACCGATAGCCGAACCTTCCGCTCCATCATCAAAACTTGACTTCAACGGCTAACGAACGTTGTGAGCTGTGCTGGCAGACGTGCTGCTGTCACGTGCATGCTATGTAATCAATGAAAGTGCTACTTTTTCGCGCACGAGTATCCTCGCGAAAATCACGCTGACTACTCGGTCGCTGTGTAAAAGGTCTGTGTAAAGGGGTTTGGGAGCAGCTCGAAGTCATCCCAAAGCCGAGAATGTATCTCAATAGCGGCTCAAGCTGGGTGAAAACTTGTCATGTATTTTCAAAAAGCTTGGAGTACTAGTATGATATGAGTGGTACTACCCTTACAATACCTGTAACGGAAGTGTTACTGTCATCATTCGCATATCAAGATGATTAAGCGAGGCTTATTGTACTATTTATGCTGCAAGCACGCTCGGAAGGACCCATAGATCGTGCTAGCCTCATTGGGACACGCTTGTTGCAATGACAAGCCAAATGACAAGCCGAACGTCGGCGCAGCTTTTCCGTGACACCGACCAGGCAATCAAACCACCAACACAATGACTCGAAAGTGCATTTTAGCGACTTCGCAACTGAACCAGTGGGTGCTGGACTACGAGGGCAACAGAGACCGCATTATCGAGGCCATCACACAGGCCAAAACTGCCGGCGCATCGATCATCCTCACACCGGAGCTCTGCATTCCGGGATATGGCTTGCTTGACCACTGGCTAGAGAACGATGTGTACGACAACTCATGGGATGTCGCCGCCGACATCATCTCGCGTCCGGAGTGTCAAGACATCGTCCTCGACCTAGGTCTTCCCATCCGTCACAGAGGTTCAAGTTACAATGCCAGGCTCATCGCTCTCAATGGCGAAGTGCTTGCCATCAGGCCCAAGCTGGACATGGCCAACGACGGTAACTACAGAGAGATGAGATACTTCACTCCCTGGCCACGTGGTAGAGTCGATGATTATGTCCTCCCTGCCGTCATCCGGGATCTGCCACGCAACCAGACACGCTGTCGCATTGGTGAGGTTGTATTCGAGGCACTCGATGGCACCTTCGCCACCGAGACTTGTGAGGAGCTCTGGACGCCTCTGTCGCCACACACGCTCTACAGTCTTGCCGGTATCGAGATCATCATGAACTCGAGTGGTAGTCACCATGAGCTTCGCAAGCTCGACACCCGCATCAACCTCATCACAGAAGCTACCGCCAAGACTGGAGGTGTCTACATGTATTCCAACCAACGAGGTTGTGATGGTGACAGGCTGTACTACGATGGATGTTCCATGATCCTCAACTCTGGTCACGTTCTCGCCCAAGGCTCTCAGTTCTCGCTTCTTGACGTGGAACTGCAGACCGCCACAGTGGATCTTGACGAGATCTGGGCGTACCGTACTTCACCAAGTCGTGGCATGCAGGCACAAGACCCGAATTCTCAGAAGTTCGAGCGTATTCAGGTTGACTTCAAGCTCTGCAAAGCATCAAAAGTGCTCGATCCCCGTCTGAGTCTGGCACCAAGGAAGAAGCCGTTCTATCATGTTCCCGAAGAAGAGATTGCCCTCGGTCCGGCCTGCTGGCTGTGGGATTATCTCCGCCGTAGCAGGACTGCAGGTTATCTTGTACCACTCAGCGGCGGTATTGATAGCTGTGCTACTGCTACCATCGTCTTCAGTATGTGTCGACTTGTTGTGCAAGAGGTCAAGAATGGAAACGAGGTTGTCATCAGCGATGCCAAACGCCTGTGTGGCGGTATCGAAGTCGATCAGCTGACACCACAGCAATTCTGCAACAAGATTTTTACGACAGTCTTCATGGGAATGAAGCAGCAGTCGTCTAAAGAGACACGCGACAGAGCCAGGGACCTCGCCGCTGCCATCGGCTCCTACCACATCGATACCAACATCGATCCTATGTTCAACGCTCTTTCCGAGGTTGTCACAGACACTCTGAACTTCAAGCCAAAATTCAAGACTGAAGGCGGCCAAGTATCCGAGAACCTCGCCCTCCAGAACTTCCAATCCCGCTCAAGAATGGTCCTCGCCTATGGTCTGGCACAGCTCATTCCCTCTTCACGAGGTGGCGCCGGCAATCTCCTTGTCCTCGGCTCTGCCAACGTCGACGAGTGCCTCCGCGGCTACCTCACCAAATATGACTGCTCGTCCGCCGACATCAACCCCATCGGTGGCATCTCCAAGACCGATCTAAAGTCCTTCATCTCCTGGGCCGAGACCAACTTCTCCCTCCCCATCCTGCACGAATTCATCACCGCAGTCCCCACCGCCGAACTCGAACCCATCACAGACTCTTACGTACAATCCGACGAGGCAGACATGGGCTTCACCTACGATGAGCTCTCCACTCTTGGTCGCCTGCGCAAGACCTTCAAGCTCGGCATGGTCGGCATGTTCGAACGCCTCGTCGTCGACTGGAGCGACCACATGTCTCCCAAGCAGGTGTACGCCAAGGTCGGCGATTTCATGAGGTTCTACGCCATCAACAGGCACAAGATGACGACCATGACGCCCGGGCTGTACCTGGAGAATTACACGCCTGACGACAATCGCTTTGATCTCAGGCCGTTCTTGTACCCTGTCTGGTTCCCTTTTGAGAGGAGGAAGATCGAGAATATCCTGCGGAAGATGGAGGAGGGCGAGGCGGCTTAGAGCAAAGCCGAGTTTCGTGTCAGAGAAGTATACAGGTCTAGACTAAACCCTTTACAGTACATGTAGCATTTTCTCACCCATGACCAACATCACAACCGGACCTCAACCAATCAAGCACACAAAAACTAAACTCCGAGTAAGAGAAACGCCGATTCTTCCAATAGCTAATCTATCTACCCAGAGCTAGCAATAGTAAACCTCTGGCACTTGCCCGGCCCATATCCCAACTGTCCATTGCCTCCCCTGCCAGCCCTGACCGACTGCGCGCACACCTGGTACAACTGCGAAATGCAGTACTTGCGCGGCACCCACGCGGGTTTCCCGCCGCAGTTGCGGCCGGTGATGCTGACGCGCACTTTGCGGTTTTTGCTGTAGGCGCCGAGGTTGGCTCTGGCGCTTGGGACGGTCTGTGTTGTGAGTAAATGGTTAGCTAGCGGAGCGGGAAGATGTGTGGGGGAAATGCATATGTGAGAACAGAAGACGAAGTGTACTGACCAAATCCCAAGTCCAGCCGCAGAAAGCGTTGATGGCTTGCACGATGTCGCGGTTTTGCTCGCCGTTCCAGTTGCTGGAGCGGCAGACGACGGTGTCGGGTTCGGCGAGGACGAGGGTGGCGAGGAGAGCCAGGAGGGTGGTTAGGAGGAGGAGACGCATGGTTTTGATTTGTATTTTATTAGTGAGGACTGCTGCAGAGTCTTGTGTTTGCTTGAGAGATTGATCAAGAGAGATTGGGGTGGAGAGGTGGGACAGTGGATGGAGTGATCGATTTTACAATTGATTGTTGGGAATATACTTCTCTCTTTCTTTGATGGTGTCTAGCTAGTGGCGGACTCATTGTGGTACTGATGCATACGCTTTTTTCTTTCAAGCTGAACTCTTATTGAGGACAGAATTCGGATGTTGGTTTTTGTGGAAGGAGCTGTTCGTTTGCTTGCAATGCTGGGCGGTTGGATTAGATGTTCCTTTGTTCGATGATTAGGGTTGGTTTAGGGTATGGGGTTGTCGGAGGAGTACGCGGACGGCCGACAGCGATGGCACTCGAAGCGCCTGAGACGTAAATTATACATATGATGTATCTTGCAATTCTAGAATTCTGTTTCAGGAGTATTTGAGTGCTCAGAGGAGGAGCTTGGAGGAGGTATGGTAACGTGATGAATTTGGCCGAAGGTGTTGTCCAAACGCCTGGCCGATCTACAAGATCTACGCTCATATGAACGAGCTTGGTAACCTGAAACCAAACTGTAATTCGTGTACTTTCTGAAAAGTATCGTCGGGCTGTAAACTCAAACAAACCAAGCATGTGAACCGGTACATTGGTTCCGTATCCTAGTGTAAAAGTCTGTCCTCGTTATTATGGCAAGAGTGATCGCGACATCTCCTCCGAGGATCATCATTCGGCTTCCGGCAACACAGAAGCCGAACAGACCAGAGAAGCATCAACATCTATCACCTTGATACGACGAACAGACCACGTACTCTGAGGCGCTCACTGTGCTTTTGAAGCCACTTCCAGCCTTGCTCATTCACATGTGCATTCTCCTTGTGCGGTATATACCCACCATCATCCGCTATACCAGGTCCCCACCCGGGATATAGACTGGCTGTTAATTCTCCGAGAGAAAGGGAAAGAAAAGCAAAATGGAGCTTTTGCTTTTTCCTCACGGGGCTGCGAGGGATGGTGAGTGACTTAAGGGGAATTGTCTGATAGTTGGTCGGTAGCAATCGATCGTGTGGGCATGAATGCCGAATTTCCTCATCTCGTGTCGCTACTACCGACGATGGCCTATAGTTTGGTATCATCACATCACGTGTGATTCGAGCGTTCGCGATGCCCTATTGTGGCACGGCTTTGTGAGCGGCATGGGAATCTTGCGCTACCTACCACAAGCTGCTGTCACCAGAAATTCGCGCACATTGTTATTGTTATTGTGATTGTTATCAGCAGTCGCAACCTCTCACACTCCAACCCTCGCTTGCGCCACTAAAACACACCACATGCATGGCATGCATTGAGGCTCTCCGGCAGTTGGGCGTGGCTGGAGTGACACACGACGCGCACACACCTTGCGTCTTGCCGATGGAGGTGTCGATGACCAGGCCATCAGAAAAGCCGGCGCAGTGTGGTGGCACTCGGTGCAGGAACAACGCAGCCGTGCATACGGTGGTATGGATGTAGCCGAACAGCTGACTCTGACCCTGAGAGAAATATTGTAAGGGCACAGGTATCCGAGGTGTCATGTACGATGTGATGATCACGGTGACCGTCGACCCGGTCAGCTAGATGGTCGCTGCACGACGCAGGGAGTTGGAGCACCAGCATGCGCACTAAGAAAACACGAATCGACTCGTGGTTGTTCTCTAATCAAGAAATCCGTGCAAAAATGGTAAAAAGGGGACCTGTCAGAAAAATCGGCGTATGCATGCACGACCACACATGGCTTAGGCTGTGCGAAATTTCCCCTACATGTTGTAACAAGGCCAGCCTACTGCAAAGCCTACATGAATGGTGCGGCAAAAGAAAATGCGTGACAGGTATCGTGCGAGAGCCCTTTGGAGGCGGTGGTGCGTTCGTCGTCGCGGAAGACATGGGACGGACGGCGCTAGCAGCCATAGGCTTCGACGCTTGCCTGCGAGTGCCTGCAGATCTCATCATCTCCCACGCTCGCCCGGCCGCCGGGGCGCGCAGAGCCGGTGCAAGCCCCGTCACAACAGAAGGGCCTGCGCTTTTTCGTTGCTTGCCCTTGGCCTGGTTTTCGGGTCGGTGGATATGCAGTAGGGTGCTGACTGGGTACATGTATGCGGTTGCATTGGCGGAAAAGGGTTGCTGCCAGATTGATGAGGCGAGGCGAGTGGACGAAGGATGCACTGGTGGAAGGAGGGTAAGCGTCCTCTATCTTGGGCAGGCGAGATACAAGTCCAGCTCGCTTCGCATTGATCGACTGAGAGCCCGGCTAGTCGGGACTGGTAGGGCAGCGGCTCTTGTTGACCATGACGTGGAGAG
>Ga0265797_10012383_pt1 | contig 10462 bp, 6 predicted proteins | sample P2T30metagenome_FD_192433 | JGI IMG/M metagenome (GOLD analysis project Ga0265797, IMG submission 192433) | Plant litter microbial communities from East Loma Ridge, Irvine, California - P2 T30 | ecosystem: Environmental > Terrestrial > Plant litter > Unclassified | place: USA: California... | reverse complement strand
CTTTATTACTACGGCTACCGCTACTACCAGCCCCGGGCGGGGCGGTGGCTGAGCGCGGACCCGGCGGGCACGGCGGACGGGCTCAACCTGTTCAGGATGTGCAGGAATAATCCTGTCACACTTTATGATGCCGATGGGCGTGTACCCGGCAAGATAAATATTCATGATGAGGCGGCATCACAGGGTGAAACTGTAATTGGAGCAGGACTGAGAGAGATTGAAAGAAAAAATCGTCCGTTTGCAGTCAGAATTGCGGCAGCATATAAGATTGCAAAACAAGCCGTGGAATTTGCACGGGAGGCAGTAGAATACCTGAGAAATACGTTTTCTGATAGTGAGAGTGCTCAGCTAGCCAATGGATTATTTAACGCTCCCGGGAGCCCGGATAGCATGACAACAGGAAATATTGATCATATTTCAGATAAAATAAAGACAATGGATAATTTCTTAAAAGGTTACTCTACAGATAAGATTGTTGGCGTCACAAACTCAAGCTCTAAAAAGAACGGCCCGTGGGTGAATGTTGAAGATTCGGATAAGCATATTTTTATTAAAGACTCCAGTAACTATCAGGATACGTCACGGTTCGTATGGGATATCATTCACGAAATATCGCATCTGGCGACAGGCTCAAAGGATATCTGGTACATTCAGCCACCGCTGCCTGAAAAAGATTCTTACAGCAAAATGCTAAAGATGAGAAGTGCAGTGCAATCTGTTCAGCTGAGAACTGAAAATGTGAAAAATATAATATGGGACGGTAAGGATATTGATTACCTGGACAGAGATCTTTTTCTGATAAATCAGGATTACCGGGTCAATACCATCATGGAAAATGCGGACAGTATTTCTTTACTGATTGCCCGGCTCAATGACAGTTTTGACGGCCCCTCATCTCTAGCGGAAATAGCTGAACAGGAGAAATTTCCATCAGCAAGAGCTCAGTTCACTCAGTATAATAAAAACAATCCGGGGGGCCGACGTCACTCCGTGTAACGTACGTTTTCAGAGGGTTTAGTCAAATGAGACACTTTTTTTTCTCATTTTAATCCCTTCTGTCCCATTCTGGTATGACGTTTTGCTCATCAAGGCTGGAAGCTGTTTAGAGACCGGCGGGCGGCCCCCCCCGGACCGTATTAAAGTTAACCCAGACGTGAGTCTGGCTTTCCATAACAGCAGAACGTGGCCAGTCCTGAATATGGCCAATGACGTAATGTAATCGTGCCTGGCTGTACACGGTTAAGCGCGCAGATTCAGAACAGCGTTCACTCACCACCGGCCTCTTAACAGTCCAGCGGTCACTTGTTCGTTTAACACCGCAACCAGGCTTCCGTTGAGAAATATGTTTTCTTACCGCCCTTCTTTTTCATCGGGCAGGGATATGGTTGCAGACGTACCAGTCGGTGATCACTTTTGTTTTGACATTATAACCCCACAGTAAAAAGCTTTAGTCGTCACATCAGCCAGGTACAGGCAATGTGTTTCAGCGACAGACTACTGTGGCGTCGCACGACGCAAGCGTGACCACCATCTTATCTTCCAGTGCTTTAATCTGTGAACCCGGAACCAGATAATTATTGGTGATAATAGAAAACACCAGAGGCCTCCCGGTGGCTGAATTCACATAACCGCTTATAGACGATACGCCTGTCAGCGAGCCGGTTTTAGCATATGCCCGCCCGGCGGCTGGCGTGTTATTCATGCGGTTGCGTAAGGTTCCCCCTTCAAGGAGCTCTGGTTCACCTGCTACCGGCAAGGCATTATGCCAGACTTTGAACCACGGCTGTTTGCGGGCAACCAGCAACACTGACGTAAGCTGTTCTGGTGTTATCAGATTCATGCGTGACAACCCTGAGCCGTCTACCTGCCGTAAAGCATCCGTGTTAATTCCCTGCTGACTCAGGTACTGCTGAATAGCCTGCAGACCTGTATGCCAGCTGCCAGTTCCCTGCGCCTGACGGCCCATGGCCTTTGTAAGAATCTCGCCATAACCATTATTTGACAGTTTAAGAAAAGTCAGTGCCAGTTCAGAAAGCGGGGCTGACGTTTTGCGGGCCAGTTCCACCGCGCCTTCAGGGGCGGCGGCCCTGTTTACTCCCCCTTTAGCTTCAATCCCATGTCTTTGCAGGGCGGCATAAAAAAGAGCGCCGACAACCTGAGCAGGGTCACTTACCGTTAACTGCCGCGAGTATGTTTTGCTATTCGCGGCAATTGTGCCATTCACGACGATTTGATTACTGCCCGGCCGCCGGTTAAAACTCAGCGCAGTTGCATCTCCTGTGGTGGTGCTATTAATTACCGTGACGGCGTCAGTGACGGGGTTAACGTTTATTATACCGGGCGATGTCCTGCTGGCGCCCGGGCTGACATCAACACGTACAACATTAATGTCTCCTGCGGGTAAGTTTAAGGTGTAGTTCAGCGCAGAAACAGGGGCTGAAAACGCGAAGAGCTCGTCATCCCAGCTCCAGCCCTGACCAAAGGGAACGTTGTCAAAGGCGCTATCATCTGTCAGCAGTTGCCCGTATATATGCCTGATGCCCTGCTTAGCAAGCTGAGCGGCGAGCGCGTCAAGATCGGCGGGCTGCAGGGTCGGATCGCCGCTGCCCTGCAGATAGATATCACCTTCAAGTCTGTCGCTGTGCTGACGGCCAGTGGTCAGCAGTCGGGTCTCAAAGCGGTAATCCGGACCCAAAATGCCGAAAGCCGCCACTGACGTCAGCAATTTCATATTTGAGGCAGGCACCATTCGCTGGTCACTGTGCGTCTGATACAATACTTTGCCACTGCTGGCATCACGTACGATGACTCCCATCGACGCGCCTGCCAGGGAAGGCGCCGCGCCGACAGATGTCAGCGCCTGACTCAGTGTCATGTTACCATCATGCCCGGAGCCAAAGGTAGCGCACCCGGACAGCGTCAAAAGTATGGGCAGCAGCCACCCTGCCTTTTTCATCATCTGAAATCCCTATGTAGAGTCTGTAAAGATAAAAAAACGCGTACCTGTAACATTAATGGATTCTGTCAAACCGTTCAGGGTCTGTCAGACTGCGAACGCATCGCGCGAAAATATTATCTGCCCCCGAGTCCTGCAGATGGCGGTCTTTTTCAATGACGCCGGATTAAAGAGAATAAAGATAGCTCATTAATTTTTAAGATCATCCTTGCTGATTTTTCAGACTTTGTGTCAAGTAACTGCAGGATATAATCGGATACTCCACTGGTATGATTAATACTATGAGTAGAGTAAGCGGCCATACATGAACATATCGAAAGTCAGGATATAATTTCTGCCGTTTAACACACTGGGTTTTGTCGTAAAAGGCCCAGCAATACCAGCTCCGATAAAAACATCATTCAGGTCGAAACCATAATTTTATAAACCGCTCTCAAAATTCAATCATAAGTCACCGCAGGCTCACTCGTGCGCCCGGCATATCATTTCTGTCATTCACTCTCACTCTGACAGCTGAAAACTTTCCTTCCTCCAAATCAAGACAGTTCCGGCTGACTTTACATTCATGAACAAAATCATTCTCCCCTTTCTCATGCTCCTCAATAATCTTAATCTCTTTAAGTTAAACGGCCGTATAACGCAAACAAGTTGTTATATTTTTAATAAAAACCCGGCTTATAAGCAAACAGATGGGACGTAAAAAACATGAGGCTCTACTGCAACAGGTCTTTTGAGCCGGCTTTCTTTTAAGCTTTATTATGCCGCTCCGGAAAGGCCCCCTTAAGAAAGGCGATTATGTTTTCGCATTCCTTCTGCTCATCGCATGATTCAGTTACAGAGGTACTGCGCGGGTACGCACTTGTGTAAGGGGAGGTAGTCTGGGCAGAAGACTTTCTAACTGCGGGTGAAGCCCTGAAGCCGGGCCTGAAAAGGCCCGCATAAAATATTCCTGCACAGGCAATTATGGCCCGGATGATATCTTACTCAGGCAGACTTTACGCGATATACGGGGACGCCGTCGCCGGTATCGCTCAGGCCAGATCTGACAAGCAGGGATACCGATAAAACGGGCAATTATCCGCTCGCCCTTGGGCCAGGGGGTGGTAAAAACGTTTGAAAGGGTACCGGGTGCAAGACCCGCTTCGGTTGAGAGCTGTACCATCGTTCCGCCTTTCTTTTTCACCGCGGCAAGAATGTCTGCGCGATGCCAGTCGGAAATCGGGGGCGGTCCTGCGTACAGGGAATCTACGTCACGTGTCTCTCGTCCGGCGGTCAACCCTTGTTCAATGCACATTTCACACATAGCGTTGCTCCATGGTGGCGAATCGAACAGGGTTGACAGACCAGATAAATCCATTCTGGCGAACGCGCCCGGAAGACAACAAGACATCCGGACAGCGTTCCCCTGCCCGACCCGCCATTGAAAATGGCGCAGCCGTGCAGCCCGCCGGTAAAGGCGGATTGGATTTATTAAGGGCTGTCAATCCCTGCCGCCGGAACTCCCGGCGGCAGAAGAAGAATAGCGTAACGTAAGCTGTGTGACAATCCGGTTGTACCGAGTATTTACTGACGGCGTTCAGCCTCCTTCGCCCCCTGTTATTCCCGTTAAGAGGCATCAGCTTAAGTTCGTTCCAGCCAGGCAACCAGGCTCCTATAGCAACAGCCGGATGTCTCTGTCGGGAGGAAAGACGGCTGGATTAACCTGAATTTCAGAGACCTTAGCTGTATTTTTAATCTGTATCACTGGTGTTACATAGCCGCTCAGCGGTGACGGTGAGAGATATTGCTGGATTGCTCAACTCAAAGCAGGAGAAATGCAGACATCAGCGCATACGACTCTGTAGAGGCTCAGCTGCAACTGTAAACGGGTAAGACATACGCCAGCACAGATCAGCTAAGGCTGAATGCGCTGAGCTATAGCTGCCTGTCGTGGCCCGCCTGAACTCTAAGACGGCGAGGCTGCCATCAGCATTAAACAGAACTATCTGGAAAGATAACAGGCCGTGCAGTGTCATGATGGCAGAAAAATATTTTAAAACGCTTAGCCAGCTTTTACATCCTTACATGCGACACGAGATGAATTTTTAGCCATTTAATGTTGAAACCAGCGGAATAACCCGGACCTTTTTTTAGCGCTGTGGTTAATAATTTTTAAACAGTATCCACCCTGTTCAAAGGTCACTATTTTCACAGGCATTTCATGCGCTGCCTGAGGATTCAATAATAACGCCTGAAAAACAGCCGAACATCGTGAGTGCCGATTGTCAAAAGGTATACAACGTCTCCTCAGGTATCTGCCTGCTTTGCCACCGAAATATATGTCATAAAAAACAGAAATACATGCGGCAGGAAGAGCAGTATACCAGCCCGCTTATTGTGGTAACGGCACTGTGCAGTTGAGCGCCTCTCAACACCGGATAAAATCCACAGGCTTATGCTGGCGCTATATATTTCTGGAGCGTTCATTATCCGCTCTTCCAGGACTTCGTACAGACTTTCTGTGCAGTATAATCTGAACAGGACCTCTCAATGAACTTATTACCATTCAGCAGTACCCCGGCGGTCGCGGTCTCCTGCAGCCGTGGTATGACCGTGCGTGCCATCGCGTATTACCGCCATCCGGACGCCACGGACATCACAGAAGCGCGCGTCACCCGTTATTATTACGGTGCCCGCGGCTTCCTGACTCACAGCGCCGACCCTCGCCTGTTCGGCTCCGGGCTCGCGAACTTCACGTACGTCACCGGTCTGGCTGGCATCCCCGTCCGCACGTCCGGTGTCGACAACGGCACCACAGTCACGCTGAACGACGCCGACGGGCGGCCCTGCCTCGCAGTAAGCAGCATCCACACCGCGGACGGCGGCGCGGACGACAGCAGTCAGGCCCTCACCCGCCTCTGGCAGTATGAGGAGGCCGCATTGCCGGGCCGCCTGCTCAGCGTGACTGAACAGATCAGCGGCGGCGACGCCCTCGTCGTCGAGCGCACTTTGTACGCCGGCAACACGGATGCGCAGAAGTCCCGGAACCAGGCCGGCTCGTGCTTCTGCCGCTACGACACGGCGGGCATGGTGCATACCGATGGCGCGGCCCTTAACGGTGTGCCCATCTCTGTCACGCGCCGCCTGCTGAAGGACGCGGACAGTTCAGACAGCACGGCGGGCTGGCAGGGAGATGAGTCCTCATGGAGCGCCATGCTCAGCGCTGAGCCTTACCCTACCCTGACCATCGCGGACGCCACCGGGGCAGTGCTAACCGTCACTGACGCCCGCGGCAACCGCCAGCGCGTGACGTACGACGTGGCGGGCAGGCTCTCTGCCAGCTGGTTCAGCCTGAAGGGCGGCGCGGAGCGGGTCATCATCGCCTCACTGACCTGGTCTGCCGCCGGGCAGACACTGCGGGAGGCGCACGGCAACGGCGTGGTGACCACGTGTGCCTGTGAGCCGCGTACACAGCGTCTTTCCCGAATAATAACAGAGCGGCCCGCCGGGCACCCATCGGGAGCGAAGGTGCTGCAGGACCTGCGCTACGTGTACGACCCGGTGGGCAACGTGCTCAGGGTCCGCAACGACGCGGAGCAGATCCGCTTCTGGCGCAGCCGGAAAGTGGTGCCAGAGAACACATACGGCTACGACAGCCTGTACCGGCTGGTTCGCGCTACCGGCCGTGAGATGGCAAACGCCTCCCGACAGAGCAGCAACTTCTCTCCCGTAATAATACCCCTTCACGCAGACGACTCCGCGTATGCAGACTACAACCGCACGTTCACCTACGACAATGCCGGCAACCTGACGCAAATACGCCACCACACTCCGGCCACAGGCAACAGCTACACTACGAGCATAACAGTGAGCAGCCGCAGCAACAGGGGCGTGCTGAACACGCTAACGGAAGACCATGCTGAGGTAGAAGCCCTGTTTACCGCAGGCGGGCAGCAGACACGACTGATGCCGGGGCAGACGCTCAGCTGGACACCTCGCGGGGAGCTGATGAGCGTGGCGCCTGTATCCCGTCGGGCAGGCCCGGACGACCGGGAGAGCTACCGCTATGATGCTGGCAGTCAGCGCATTCTGAAGGTGAGCGTACAGCAAACCAGAACAGGCCCACAGACTCGGCGGGTACTTTACCTGCCGCATCTGGAGCTGAAGAGGGTAAAAACCGGCGAAAGCGAAACCGAAAGCCTGCAGGTTATTACCGCAGGCAGGGCCGCCCGGGCGCAGGTGCGTGTGCTGCACTGGGAAAACGGCACACCGGCCGGGCTCAGTAATGACCAGGTGCGCTGGAGCTACGGCAGCCTGAACGACAGCAGTGGCCTGGAGCTCGACGATAACGGCAACATTATCAGCCTTGAAGAGTACTATCCGTTCGGGGGCACAGCGGTATGGGCGGCACGAAGTGCGGCCGAGGCGGATTACAAAACAGTTCGTTACTCGGGAAAGGAACGGGATGCCACAGGCCTCTACTGCTACGGTTACCGTTACTACCAGCCGTGGGCAGGACGGTGGCTCTCGGCCGACCCTGCAGGCACTATCGACGGGCTTAACCTGTTCAGGATGTGCCGTAATAATCCGGTAACCTTCTACGATAAAGATGGCCTTGCTCCGGAAGGTTTACAACAGTTTATACTGGAGAATCATCATAAATTTGCAACAAAGGAACTGTCATATAACGATCGACCGGCGTGGGATATTGGTGGTTTTGATCCTGACGACAGCGCGGTGATAGCGGCAGCGCAAAGAGCAGGATTCACATCCAAAGATTTTGAAGAAAGGAATAAGACAGTTGGAGCAAAAAGCAGGATTTCAGTCTTGATACAGGCCATGAGAACTGCGCCGGCTGATATCTATATAACATCAAGTAGTTATTATAATATTCCCCTGAGAGCCAGGCTCAATCCCGTCAATATACCGGAGGGTCAACAACATATCCCGACCATGAATGATATCATTAGTAAGTATATGAGAGAAAGTGAAGATGCTGCCTATTCATCTGGAATTTCTTTAAAGACTCAAACCGAAGCTATGCACATACTGGGGCGCAGGGAAAAAATGCAGCAGATTTTTCTGCTAGAAGATTATCTATCAGACAACAAAAAATATAATGAGACATACAGAGGAGTGGCAGCATCTCCTTTGTTTATAAAGGATCTGGACTATCAGGCGAGAAAAAATGCTGTTTTAAAAACAGATCAGTTTTTCTCAACCACGAAAAGTTATGCGACTGCTCACGAATTTGCTTCGGGAAAATATGACGCGCTGAGAGAAAGCGGAGATTCAAAGGTAATCTTCGAAATCCAGGGCAGTTCAGGAGCCAGAATTTCAGCGTTTCTGGATGAAGAAGAAGTGTTATATCCACCAGAAACCTGTTTCCAGATTTCATCAGGTAACTGGGGGAAAAGATTATTTCACCTTGGCGCCAAAGTTTATAATCTGAGAGAGGTCACAGCGCCAGCAGAGCGGACTAAAATTCCCTTCCTGAGTGACACAGGCAAGACGCAAAGACTTAGGATGCGGCAGAATTAACAGATCAACAGATTACCGGAAGAGAACAGCCATTTATCTGGCTGTTCTCTTCAGATAAATGTAAAGAAACACTGAACATGAACAGCACCGTTACTCTGCCTGTTTCATTTGATATGAGAGCGGCATCTTATGATGCAATCAACGGTCTGCAACAATACTGCTTCATGTCTGGCCTTCTTTCAACTACCGGACCCTCTTATCCATCGTGGATTTACCGACATTTATTGCCATGACTGCGGCGGCAACGGTGTAATGCTGATCGAGTACAAGCCAGGCAGCTTCGAGGTGAAACCCGGGGCTAAAATGCGCCTGTTACGCCCGGTCAAAATGTCACCGTTTTGACTTTGAGGCGATGATCTCACCTCTGTTCAGGTGGCCAACTTCACGATGCCACTACACCTGTAATATAATGGTCCGGTGCTATTACCCTTTGTAGACAGCTACCGCAAACTTAAAACTACTTCTGGTGACTTTATGATCTTCAAAGATTACATCCGTGAAATTTATCTCAGGGTGGCTACATTGAATTGTAATAATATTATCTGAATAAGGAGGGAAGAGTTACACACTGGTAATGCAGAACGTAAAAAAGCTTATGTGATTACTGGCGAAGCTATACTCAGCCTGCCGCCTGGGGGGAAATCAATATCAACTCTATGTTCAAAGTATTAAACCGGATAGACAGGAATGCTAATCCATGTACGCGACTGGTACGTATTATTGAAGCCAGAAATCTGCCTGCCACTTTTGTTATACTGCAATCGACGATGTTGCAGCAACCTTTCCTGCTAAAACTTTCAGGCCTGAACGACGATATAAGCTAAAAAGTCGGTATTAACAATACAGATGCAGACATTGTTCATTGCTGTTTAACTATGATGTTTTAAGATTACTTCTCTGGCTATATGCACGGACCAGAGGTGGAATCCAGGCTGTTGTTTTCCCAACCTGATTGGTTACCATGATAATTGATAATTTGTAAAAAAAATCAAAAATAGTGACCATCACGCCAATACAAAACCGCTCCTCGGGTGCCGGTTATGAAGAGGCGCTGCGACGGCTGATTTTTCCACCCTTTCTGCCCGCCTCAACTGCACGCTCAGGATTATTTTTGAAATTGCCGCCGCTCATTTTTCCGCCTTTACTGCCAGCTTCAGACGCGCGCTGCGTATCTTCTGCAAAGTTACCTTTACCACCACGATGCGTGCTCATTTTATGTGCAACTCCAGCTAAGCAGGGTCATCCGGGCCTTATCGGCAGTAGCTGATAAGTTAAGCTCATAATCACTAGAGCCGCAAAAAAATAAAACATTACCTGACGGTTGTCACAAATATGCACAGATGGCTAAATTGCTCCTGATAAATTATATTCCCAGCAAATCTGCAAAACAAACCTTAACCGATGACTTGCCGGTAATGCAGCCTTAAAACTGGCATGTTTCAGAACATCTTTGGGCATCAGACAAGCACGACAATCATCTGAGCAAATCAGTATGTATTTCACATGGGGCTTTTGAATCGGTTTATTCATATTAACGGCCCTGTCTGAGAGCCGTCCGGTGGAGCAGAAATCGCATATAACTCATTAAATTTACTTAGTATTCTGACGCAGTTCAATCTGAGCAGGCAATGCAGAGTAATTTTTTTAGTGCCATAACAACAAGTAAGTCCGGGTTATGATTTCATCTGAAACGAGTGGCACTCCGGATGCACAATTCTTTCAGAATCTTCAGTCCATTATGTTTGACCCATCTTTCTGGAACTGCCTTCCCTTTCCGGTATGCTGTGCCTTAATGCTCTATCTTTCTGCGAGAGTACATATTTCTCCTGTTTGTGCCAGGCTTATTGATTCGCATCTTATGATTTATACAGATGTTCTGTATTCCGGGTAATTTTTATACTGGCTGAATCAATAGCCTGCCGGATAATAAACGATGCGGTACGGCTGCGTGGCGGTAAGTCTGGTATAAATGACTGGATTTTTGCA
>Ga0265797_10012381_pt1 | contig 10463 bp, 5 predicted proteins | sample P2T30metagenome_FD_192433 | JGI IMG/M metagenome (GOLD analysis project Ga0265797, IMG submission 192433) | Plant litter microbial communities from East Loma Ridge, Irvine, California - P2 T30 | ecosystem: Environmental > Terrestrial > Plant litter > Unclassified | place: USA: California... | reverse complement strand
GAAAATTATTTCGGCCAATGATAAAGCCAGTTTTATGGTTACCGGGATTGTGCGGGATCTGCCAAAGAATTCAAGTATTCAGGGAGATCTGTTTTTACCAATTTCCCGGTTATTTAAAAATATGTATAGCAGGCGGCAGGATGGAAAGAATTCGGATAACGATTTTAATGAGTTTGATTATTCTACCTACCTGCTTTTACAACCCGGAAAACCCATTGGAAACCTGGCAGATAAGCTGAGAAATATTCATTTGCGTAACAAACCCGATGACACGGATGTTGCTTACCTTTTGCAGCCTTTGCCGAAGGTACATCTTTACCGGTCCGATGGCTCTGACAAAGGCATAGAAACGGTTAGGATGTTTGTCATCATTGCATTGCTCATTCTTGGTATCGCTTGTATCAACTATGTCAATCTTTCCACGGCAAGATCGCTCTTACGTTCCAAAGAAGTAAGTATGAGAAAAATAGTCGGGGCAGCTAAAATTCAGCTTTTTCTGCAATTTCTGATTGAAACTGCCTTACTGTTTTTATTGGCAGCAATATCTGCGCTGATTCTATTGTATCTGCTGATGCCGGTTTACAATCAGATTGCAGGAAAAGAAATGGTTATCGATTTTACCAGTTACCGTATCTGGCAGGTTATCGGCTTTACGATTGGAAGTACGTTGGTTGCCTCCAGCATTTATCCTGCCCTGCTTCTTACTTCTTTTGATCCGTTAAAGGCATTAAAGGGAAAGGTTTCGGGTAAAATAAATGAGGCGCTGTTTCGGAAAGGGCTGGTTGTGGTTCAGTTTTCTATTTCCGTCATGCTGATAGCCGGTACTTTTATAATCAGTAATCAGCTTAAATACATTCGTTCCAAGGAGTTGGGGTATGACAAAAGCCATGTTTTGTCTTTCCCTATGTACAGCATTGGTAAACATTACGACGCCGTTAAAGCGGATTTGCTCAGCAGGCCAGGTGTAACGGCAGTGACAAGAGGTAGTTCAAATGTTGTCCGGCTGGAATCGCAAACCGGCAACAATGAATGGGAGGGAAAAGAGGCAGGAGAAACACTTATGCTGCGTCCTATGGCAATCGATAAAGACTTTATGCCCTTTTTTAGGATGCAGCTCGTGCAGGGAGCTAATTTTACCGGATCGGTAGCAGATTCTCTTCATTTTATTCTCAACGAAACGGCAGTGAAAGCGGCGCGTATCAAGGATCCAATCGGTAAAAAATTCAGGTTGTGGAATTTTAACGGAACTATAATCGGTGTAGTTAAAGACTTTCATTTTGAATCGATGAAACAAAAAATAGAACCGGCGATCTTTTCCTATTACCCTAATTATATGAACCGTATTTATATCAAAACCACAGGAGAGGATGCTGCAAAGGCAATTGCTGCGGCGGAAAAATCATGGAAGCAATACAACGGGCAGTTCCCGTTCAGCTACGCTTTTCTCGATGATACCTTCAATGATATGTATAAAACGGAAAAGCAGACAGGACTTCTTTTTAATATTTTCGCTTCTATTGCCATACTGATTTCATGCCTGGGATTATTCGGACTCGCAGCTTACACGGCTCAGATACGAACCAGGGAAATCGGGGTTCGTAAAGTACTGGGTTCAAGTGTGGCCGGGATCATAGGACTTTTGGCAAAAGAATTTATGAAAATGGTTCTGGTTGGCATCGTGATTGCCGTTCCCGTTGCCTGGTATGCGATGGATAAATGGCTGCAGGGTTTTGCTTATAAGATCGATATTCAATGGCCTGTTTTTGCGCTGTCAGGTCTGCTGGCGCTTACCGTTGCGTTGCTTACAGTCAGTTATCAAAGTATAAAAGCAGCTTTAATGGATCCTGTAAAATCCCTTAAAACGGAATAGAGCGAAAGGATTAAAATTAGAAATCTGATGCTTGGCTTATCTCATAATCATCGATGTTCACAGCTGAACGAATGTGTTCGTTTATGAACACTTTATTTGTGATTTCAATGGTTAAGTACTTGATATATAGTAACTTGCAAGTGTGGCACAAATTTCCTGTGAAAGATTTAAAATGAATCGCTTCTAGCCAAACAGCCATGCTTAAAAATTATCTCAAAATTGCGTTTCGTAACCTTTGGAAACACAAGGTTTTTTCTTTCATCAACATCATGGGGCTGACTGTCGGGATGTCGGCATGTTTCCTCATATTTCTTTATGTGAGTTTTGAACTGAGTTATGATAACTTCAATTCGAAGTCTGACAGGATTTACAGGCTGGTAACGGATGTGATCACACCGTCTGAAACAATTAAGGCCGATGTAACCAGCTGGGCTTATGCACCCAATATCAAAGCAGATTTTCCAGAGGTTGAATCTTTCGTGCGTGTAAACGGCGGCAGCTTTCTGGTCAGAAAAGGGGATATAAAATTTCAGGAAGAAAAAACGGTTTTTGCAGATTCAACACTGTTTAGTGTGTTCGATTTTGAGCTTATTAAAGGAGATCCGAAGACAGCCCTGAAGAATACTATGAGCGTCGTTTTTACCGAAGAAGCAGCCGAAAAATATTTTGGGAAGTCGGATCCGCTCGGACAGACGTTGCTTTTATCCGGAGAAGGGTTTCCCGTAACCGTAACCGGCGTGATGAAAAACATCCCGGAAAACTCACAAATTAAAGGTGATATGTTTGTTTCCATGTCAACGCTCACAGAAAAGCTAAACAAAGGAATCGACGAAGAATGGGGGAATTTTGGTGTTTCAACTTATCTGCTTCTAAAACCCGGAACAACAGCAAAAGCACTTGAAAAAAAGTTCCCGGCATTCCTGACCAATCGCGCGGGCAGTATGATGCGTAAATTGAATATGCATTATACATTGTTTCTGGAACCTCTGGAAGATGTTCATCTGCTTTCTGAAAGAGGTTCAAACGAACCCGGAAGCTTAAACAACGTATATATATTCTCGGTTGTCGCGATATTTATTCTGCTCATAGCCTGTATCAACTTTGTCAATCTAACCACGGCACGTTCTGTGGAAAGAGCCAAAGAAGTAGGGATCCGGAAGGTTGTTGGTGCTCCGAAGGGACTGCTTGCCAGACAGTTCATCAGTGAGTCTGTCCTGTTGTGTCTGATTGCTTTTGTATTTGCCATAACGTTATCGGCTTTATTAATTCCTTTGTTCAATAATTTATCCGGCAAAATTATCAGTACCGGTATCCTGAGCAATTTGAGTTATGTAGCCGGTATGTTTATCGCCTCTATTCTCATAGGGCTTCTGTCGGGTATGTATCCGGCGTTTGTACTTTCCTCATTTGAACCTGTTGTAGTTTTAAAAGGAAGATTTACCACGAGTGTAAAAGGAATCATGCTCCGAAAAGGACTGGTAACGCTGCAGTTCGGAATTTCTATCGCTCTGATCATTGCTACGATCATTGTGTATACACAAATGAAATTTATGCGGGATCGGGATCTTGGATTCAGTAAGGATCAGATGCTGGTCATAGATACCGGGGGAGATCCCAAGAAGGAGGCGTTCAAAGAGTCATTGCTGAATGTGAGCGGGGTGAAATCCACGGCTACTTCGGGCAGTGTTCCCGGAGGTGGCAATTCGAGTGCTTATTCGGAAATAGAAAATAAAAGCGGCGACCTGCAGGTAGCCAATCTGGATCTGTACTTTGTTGATTTCGATTATATAAAGCAATTTAATCTGAAAGTGGTTGCCGGCCGGGCTTTTTCAAAAGATTTCGGTACAGATTCGACACAGGCCATGATCCTTAATGAAGCTACTGTAAAACTGCTCGGTTACAATTCTCCTGAACAGGCTATCGGAAAAAGGTTTAAGCAGTGGGGACGCGAGGGGAAAATCATTGGCGTAATAAAAGATTTTCATTTCCGCGCCTTGCAGGAAGTAATCAAGCCATTAACTATGCGGATTGAGCCACGCCAGACAGAAATTGTGTCCGTTAAAATTGAAGGAGGTGATCCCAAGGGTGTTCTTTCGGGGATTGAAACCAAGTGGAAAACCATTATGCCGGACCGTCCTTTCAACTATTTTTTTATGGATGAGTTCTTTGACCGTCAATACCGCAGTGAAGAGCGTTTTGAAAAGCTGTTCTTCAACTTCGCTATACTCGCTATATTCATTTCCTGCCTCGGATTGTTGGGACTTGCTTCATATAGCACCATGCAGCGCACCAAGGAAATTGGTGTCCGGAAGGTAATGGGAGCTTCTGTCGGTAGTATCGTAGGGCTTTTATCAATGGATTTCCTGAAACTTGTATTTGTTGCTTTTATGATTGCTTCACCTGTTGCGTATTACGGAATGCACCAGTGGCTGGATAAATTTGCCTACCGAACAGATATTCATTGGTGGGTTTTTGTAGCAGCGGCAATGCTTTCCTTTTTTATCGCCTTTGCAACAGTCAGCTTCCAAAGTATCAAGGCAGCGTTGATGAATCCGGTGAGAAGTTTGAAATCGGAATAGGAAAGAATGGAAATGTAGGAAGGGTTATCTTAAAGTAATCGGTCATGGTTCGTAATTATTTCAAAATTGCCTATAGGAACCTGTTGTCGGGCGGGTGGTATTCTGCTTTAAATATTGGCGGTCTCTCGCTGGTTTTAGCCGTCAGTTTACTGCTTTTCCGGTGGGTCAGTGATGAATTAAGTTTCGACCGTTTTCATAAAGATGCCAATCTTATTTATCAGGTTAATGCACATTTTGGAAAAGGAACGGATGAAAATACCTTTACTTCCACACCCGGACCGGTTGCTGTTTTTGCCAAAAAACAAGTTCCTGAAGTTGCTGCTGCAGTCCGTATGGGGTATTTTCCTTCGGGGACATTTCGGGCAAATGGAAAGACCTTTACCGAGAAAGACAATCTGATTTATACAGACAGAAATTTTTTGGAAATATTCAATGGTTTTAAACTTCTTCATGGCAACTGGCAACGGCCGTTTACAGAACCCAATTCGGCAGTGCTCAGTGAGAAGTTAGCTTTGCGGTTCTTTGGAACTGCGGATGCGGTTGGAAAAGTATTTACCAATGTTGAAACCAAAGTCTCGTATACGGTAAGTGCGATACTGGCCAATGCACCTGGCAATTCTTCGTTCCAAAACAACATGTATGTAAACATGGAAGCGCGGAATAGGGTAGACGGAGCCAACGAAACGGATGTAAACTGGGACAATTATGACTTTGAAACTTACGTAAAATTAATTCCTGGGGCGAAGCCCGCAATGGTTGAAAAAAAACTAACTGCCATTCAGAAAGCAGTATTGAAAAATAAAGAAAATGCAGTCGATTTTCAGTTGCAGTCATTGGCAGACATTCATCTTTATGCTGTTGAAGGAAATGACTCATCCATGCAGCAGGTGAGAATACTGGGAATGGTTGGCCTGCTTTTACTGAGCATTGGCTGTATCAATTATGTGAACCTGACCACTGCCCGTGCTACAAGACGCAGGAAGGAAGTTGGAATACGAAAAGTAGTGGGTGCAAAATCTCGTCAGCTTGCCGGGCAACTGCTTATTGAATCCCTGACTACACTCAGTTTATCCTTATTGCTTGCCATTATGCTGGTACAGGTCCTTGTGCCTTTCTATTCAGATATAACGGGAAAGTCAGGCCATTTTTCGTTATCGGATCCACAGATCTGGGAGGTATTGCTTGGTACGCTTTTATTTTGTTTTGTTGTTGCAGGTATTTATCCCGCGCTTTTGGTATCCGGGTTTAATCCGATTCATGCACTTCGTGGAAGAGCCAGCCAGTCTGGCGGTGCAGGATTACGAAAATCTTTGGTAGTCACACAATTCGCTTTGTCTGCCATACTGATAACCGGCACATTGATTATCGGAAGCCAGCTTCGTTTTATCACCGAACGTGATCCCGGTTTTAACCGGAAACATGTTTTTACATTCAACGGGCGCAAATTTACGTCTCAGTTTAAACAGGTGCTTGCCGGAGAATCAAGTATTTTGGGTATAAGTACCTCTACCGATACGCCCGTAAATGTCATGAGCGGAACGACCTCACACGACTGGGACGGTAAAGAAAAAGACCGTGTACTGGTCATGGTGCAAATGGGCGTAGATACCGATTTTATTCCAAATTTTGGTATCAGACTTCTTGCAGGACATAATTTCGAAGGCAGTAAGGCAGATTCTACACATTTTATCCTGAACGAAACGGCTGTAAAGCAGACGGGGATTAAAGATCCGCTTGGAAAAAGGTTTAAGATGGAAGGTACCGAGGGTACGATTATCGGAATTGTTAAAGATTTTAATATCACGTCTATTCGCGAGCCAGTCTGGCCACTGGTTATTTACAGCAAGCCGAACCGGAATCATATGGTACATATACATACAACAGGCGCGTTAGCACCAGCTGCATTGGCAAAAACGGAGAAGCTGTGGAAACAATATTCACCCGAATTTCCATTTGAATATAATTTTGTGGACGCGGAATATGATCAGCTTTATAAGTCTGAACAGCAGACGGAGAAATTGTTTAATTTCTTTGCTGGTATCGCCATCTTAATTTCATGCCTCGGTCTTCTGGGCCTGGTTTCCTTTACAGCCGAGCAGCGTACGAAAGAGATTGGGATAAGAAAGGTACTGGGAGCCAGTGTTTTTAATATTACGGCTCTACTGTCTACTGATTTCCTGAAACTGGTCATAATCGCCATTGTTGTTGCCTCACCAATCGCCTGGTTTGCCATGGATTGGTGGCTGAAAGGTTTTGCATACAGGATCACCATTGAATGGTGGATGTTTGCCGTGGCCGGCTTACTGGCAATAATTACCGCTTTATTCACCATCAGCTTCCAAAGTATTAAAGCTGCACTGGCAAATCCTGTTAACAGCCTTAAATTAGAATAGTATGGGAGAATAGAATTCAGATCCCGGTTTGCTGTTTTTCCAGTTCAATAAAATCTTCGCGTACAGGCGTGAAGCAGTCCATCACTTTACATGCTGTGAGCGCTTTTGCAGAATGCGGAGCCCAGGAAGGAATGAAAGCTGACATACCGGCACTTAAAATTTTTTTCTCTCCGGCAATATCAAATTCAAGTTCGCCTTCCAGTATGTGGCACCATTGTTCGTGCACATGGCTGTGCTCAGGTAAAACCGTTCCGTTATCGATGGTGAAACGGCAAAATGTAGACGTATCCGAATGTGCCAGCGTACCGTAAATTCCGTCCCAGATCTTAACTGTCTGCTTGTTGTTATAATCTATAAATGGCATAACAATATAATTTTCAGATTTGAAATGCCAAGTTAGTAAAAAGTAAAAGCAACAATAAAATTTAAAGCTGCTAATGAATTGTAATCAGTCTTGCGATTCATTAGCAGCTTTATGGTTTGTACGCGAATTTAAACAGGCTGTTATAATCCCAAAAGCGCTTTCCCACGTACATAAGCGTGCGGGGATTTTAGTAAGCAGAATGTTAATACCGGTGATGCCGGATATAATATTTACATTTAGGCTATGAAATTAGGCTGGTGATAGCTGATTGATTGGATAAAAATAAATATACAGTATGGGTTCACGTTACTGATTTGCATTTATGCGTTTTTTAAAAGCTTCGCTTTCCCTTATATTTTTAAAGCTATTTCTCACGATTTCAGTCAGTTTTGGTCAGTCGTTAACCAAATACCGGATTGGTGCAGAGGCTGAGTTGGGGACTACACTTGCTTCGGATTCATCGATTCCCTTTTGGCTAAGGACCAACCAGTTTGGCGTTATTCCTTCGCAGGCGCCGGCAGGAATAGGGCAGGTTAAAATCTGGCGGGATTACGCCCTGACCGATAGTTTGAAGAATAAAAAAAAATTATTTGACTGGGGTTTTGTCGTTAATCCCGTTTCAATCTACGAAAAGGCAAATAAATTTAGTTTTGTGCTTCCTGAGGCACACGTCAAAGTCAGGTACAAATCAATCGAGTTTTTTGCCGGCAGAAGAAGGGAATTGATGGGGCTTGGTGATTCCGTGCTGTCCTCGGGTTTTTATGCTGTTTCAGGCAATGCACTTCCTATTCCCAAAGTCCAGCTTGGTACAGTTGGCTATGTGCCGGTTGCGTTCAAAAAATTTCTATCGATCAACGCTGGTTTTGCGCATGGCTGGATCAATACGCCGCCGTATATTTATGGTGCAAGGTTTCATCAGAAATATCTGTACTTCCGGCTTGGCAAATCTGTTTCCAAATCTAAATGGTATTTCGGGATCAATCACCAGGCGACCTGGGCAGGTCATTCCGATTATCTGCTGCAGCGTCCGGATTTGGCGACAAATGGCAGGCTGCCTGATGACTGGAAATATTATAAGTATATCGTTTTGGGATATACACCCAAAGACTGGCAGGAAAGCACGACCATTACCTACTTTGACAGCTACCGAATCGGGAATCATCTAGGGAGCTATGATTTTGCATTTGAAACAAAAGTGAACGGGAATAAACTGCTTTTGTATCATCAGCATGCTTTTGAAGATGTATCCAGTCTGGCGTTCCAGAATTTTCCGGATGGGCTGTACGGTGCCAATTTAGTCTTACAGCAAGCCAACAAATTTGGAAATTTTAAGCTGACCAGGCTTACGATGGAATTCCTGACAACCAAAGATCAGTCGGGATCCGAATTTAATATTCCCGGAAGTGTTTTTCAGGGAGGGGACAATTACTTCAATCATACCCAGTATTATGAAGGATGGTCTTACAGGAGCGCCGGAATAGGTACGCCGTTTATCACACCGCGTTCAACACTCGATCTTTCAAAACCTGTATCACCCCGTTTTTTTCCGAATAACAGAGTCAATATGTTTTACCTGGGCGCTCAGGGAATATATCGAAAGTCGCTGCTGCTGACTCTGCGTTCTTCTTACAGCCGCAACTATGGCATGCTGGGGGACGGCTTTACGCCTCCGCGCAACCAGTTTTCTTTTCTTTTAAGCGGGCAGTTAAAGTTGAAATCCCTTTATAATACATCTCTTCTGGCAAAACTATCAGTAGATCAGGGTGATCTTTTTGTCAATTCCTATGGAGGTTATCTGGGTATCAGAAAGAGTTGGTAGATGCCATTCCAGCAATATAATATTGACTAATCATTCCGTACAGCCTCGGACATCACTGTTCGTTATTGAACAGTGATGTATAGTTTTTTATATATAAATGATTGATATTTAGTTCTTTAAAATATTGGCATAAAATTATTGCTTGTGTAGTTTTTAACTTATGGGAAGCGTTTTTTCAGCTTAAACATTTTTCAAAAAACTAAATATGCTAAGGAATTATCTGAAAATTGCTTTTCGCAATATCTGGAAAAACAAGGTGTTCTCTGCTATCAATATTGTCGGACTTTCGATTGGAATGGCTGCATGTATTGTGATCATGCTTTTCGTTTCGTACGAGAGGAGTTTTGATAAAATGCACAGTAAAAATATTTACAGGCTGGACGAAGTTCAGAAGTTCAAGGGCATGGCAGCGCCTCAGAACGTAGCGCTCTCGATGTTTCCGATGGGTCCTACACTTAAAAATGACTACCCGGAAATAAAGGATTTCTGCCGGATCAATTATCTGGAAAAAAGAATAGTCCAATACGCGGACACAAAAGCAGAACTGCCGCAGGTGTACCTCGCTGACGCTAGTTTTTTTCAAATGTTTGGTTATAAATTAATCAGCGGGGACAGGGGAAATGTGCTGAGAGAGCCCAATACGACTGTACTCACACAGAAAACAGCTGCCCGGCTTTTTGGCAAACAGGATCCGATCGGCAAGTTGATTGCACATTACGGCAACGATACGATTTCCCTTAAAGTAACGGGAGTCATGGAAGATGTTCCTGTAAATTCCCATCAGCAATTTGATGCAATTTTTTCTTTCAGCACCATCATCAAGCCCAACTTTATAGAAAACTGGGGGGGGAACTGGCTTGTCACTTATCTGGAGCTTTCACGTGATGCGGACATTGCGGAACTGGAAAAAAAGTTTCCTGCTTTTCTCAGAAAATACATGAAGGGTGATAGCTGGAAGGAATACGAACTGTTTTTGCAGCCATTGGCAGAAGTGCATTCGAATTCAACCAATATCACGCACGACTATATAAATTTTAAGAAGTTCGACGGGAGCTATACTTACATTTTTTCGGTCATTGGGATCATCGTTCTGATTATTGCCTGTGTCAATTTTATGAATTTGTCTACGGCGCGTTCCATGGGAAGGGCAAAAGAAGTAGGTGTCCGCAAGGCAATTGGAGCACAGCGTTTTCAGCTTGGGGCGCAGTTTATCGGAGAGTCGGTTTTACTTTCTCTTTTAGCACTTGTTTTAGCCGTTGTATTTGTTAAGTTGTGCCTGCCCTACGTTTCTCAGTTCAGTCAGCGGGTCATTGATTTTTCGGTTTTTAAAAATCCGGTACTGCTTTTGCAGGTTTTTGCCGGTGCACTGCTTATTGGCATATTCTCTGGCTTATATCCTGCGGTCTTCCTATCTGCTTTTGAACCGATCAGTGTATTA
>Ga0265797_10012379_pt1 | contig 10464 bp, 8 predicted proteins | sample P2T30metagenome_FD_192433 | JGI IMG/M metagenome (GOLD analysis project Ga0265797, IMG submission 192433) | Plant litter microbial communities from East Loma Ridge, Irvine, California - P2 T30 | ecosystem: Environmental > Terrestrial > Plant litter > Unclassified | place: USA: California... | reverse complement strand
CTAAGGAAAGCCCAACAGAAACTTTTTTTTGGGTTTAGTAGCGTTGTCGCTGTCACGATTTGAGATGAAGACATCACCGAGTCTGTGAGCCAAATGCGTCATTACAGCAGAGATGAAATGTCGGAAAGGGGTGTAGTATATGAAAACGTACCTGCTCTGCACTAAACAGAACCATCACGAGGCTTACCGTCGATCAGCTTGTCAAGAGATATAATTCGCGTATCATGTTCGTAAGCTCAACGCTTGGTATTGCTCTTGACCGAGCGGCATTAGCTACATATTCCTTGGCGCTTGGCCAGAAGAAGTGCAACCGCAACTTGTCATCCTACCCTTGACTATGACGATTTCGACTTTCTCTTCGCAAAACTCCCGACACTGCATAACATCATTGTTAAGATACCCGTCCATGGACCGAACACTCTTCCAGTATTTTGGCGCTTACCTTGTTTACAGCCCTCATCTCCACCGTGCTGCTCAACGGCAGTGTCTCAACTCACTCCAATCATGTTTAGCAGAATGGTACCTGCATCTCCGGAGGAAACTCTTAAGCATGCTAGTATGAGCCTCACTCGGCACTCCACCTTGTCTTGGCCCGCCGAATACTGCCATTGTCGTCTGGAGTGTTGTCTTCCAGTATTTTACGGGCGATTGGAATTGTTTCGGCGACCCCTTCTTGGTACAACTCCGCTGCTTCGGGGGCTCAGCCACTGCGCTCCGAGTCAGAGTCTCCATCGCCAGTCTTTCGTTGTTGAGCACTTCAGCATGTCGCTTGGTAGAGCCTCTACAGACAGCATATTTCTCATCATTGAAGCATTCGACTTGGTTGTGGCTATCGAATCCAGCTGGTTCCATCTTGTCTTGTTCAGTTTTTGTTCTACCTCAAAGAGCACGGTTGGACAGTTAGGTACTACGCTAACATCGCTGTTTGACTAACAAGAGAGTACTGTCGCCTTTGGATCTTACTACTACCCAAGGAGCGCCGCTACTGTCTAACCGCTAGCTAATCTCATATTGTTTCCTCTTTTGATCACCATCAGATCGCGGATCTGTAAAGAATAGGAGAGGCGATCTGCCTAGGGATAAACGTTATCCCAGAAATGATCAAAATGTCGATCAGTTCCCTGACCAGTAAGGAGAACAACGCCCGGCCTGACTTCGGCTTAGTCACTGCCTAGACTGTACTGCTACTGCTTACAACGCTTATTCTCAACTTGGCCTTCTATCCAGACTTCGTTAGCTGGCCAAGTTCAAGGAGAAGTTGGACGGGCTTATGGTGGAAGGAAATGTGCTTGGGTTCAACACTTCCAGCGCTACATTGTGACCGAGCATTACCCTTTGGGAGCAGTACGTATACGAGATTTCGAAAGGTTATGATGACCATTGTCATAGCTTTCTGTCAGTTCTAAGCAAAAGACAGTTGTAGTGGTGAGTTGGCAATGAAGTCTAGCAATAGGCTATACCATGAGATGGCCATTTCTGAGAGATCTCACGAGATGCCACATATCTCGGCCAATCGTGTAGGATGACTATAGAATCGGGCTCGAGGTCCTGTTGTTTGAATGCTTGGCTTGTGAGAAAAGAAGACCCACATACGAGTAGCTACACCGCGATGTTGCACGGTACAATTCGCAGTACGCCGACGGAGATTCCTTCGGTGCTGATCGTAACAGTACACAACTTATCCGACACAGTATATACCTCATACAACTTACCCGACACGGTATAGACTCATACAGTCTGCGAACAGTATAAGTATCACGGTCAGAGTCACTCATTTTCTAATCAGCGCCTTTCACATCAACATCTTCAGCCAACACTCCACTACTTTCACCTCACCTAAAGTATTCTCATACTTTCCGCCATCATGCGATTCTCCAAGATCAGCTGCTTGAGCGTTCTCGCTCTTACGTCTTCGGCCATGGCCGCCGCTGACCCCGTCGTAAACGTCGAGGGATCGGTCGAGGTTGTCCCAGTGAGAATGACCAGCTGAAGACAATGGGTATCGCATAAGCTAACTTGTAAAAAGGATGTCGTCGAGAAGAGACTTGCTCCTATCGCCATTGCGCTCATCAAGGTCATCGGAGGACAGCTTCTTGCAGGTGCTGCCAAGATCGCAGTGGACGCAACCAAGGCTCACCTTGAAGTTGAAAAGGCCGATTTCAACAACTTCGACGACGTAGGTCGATACTACATAATTTTTTGAATTTTGCTGACAACTCGCACTAGGCTCGTGAGGCCTTCACGAAATCATTGAGCAAGGATCTCTACGAGAAGAGAGTAGCTGGTGTAAGGGGTGTGGCTTGCTACAACGGCCCCTATGCTTTCAGCTCAGGTGCCTCCTACGAGGGCCCCGTTACTGTCAAGTTCGAATGGGACATGTACAACACCGAGTAAGTCTGGTGCTCTTTTGCTGGCTGGATAAATCCCTTTCTAACAGTTCTCTACTAGCTACGACTGCTTCGAGATCAAATCCGGTACCGCAATCAACAAGGGTGATGGAGGATTCATCAACGTAAGTTTTACCTCAAATTCATATCAGACTTTGATACTAAGCTGTTTTTAGATTGCCTACTACGGCCAATGCCAGCATGCTGGTGCTGAATACCGCTGCTAAGCAAATTCTTGCTTGAATCACTTTTTAGGCGGTACCAGTAGCGACAATCACAGGAAATGGAGAGATTATAGTTCAGTTCAGGCGTCGAAGTTAAACTTAGAAGCTCTTATGGTTTTATATCTCAAGAGCGGACAGTATAATGTTACAATATAGTCATTTCCAACCATGCCCCAGAATACAAATGAATGACCGCTATCGTATACATCAGACTTCCTCAGGCTGACTTGAAAGCGATTTTACACACTTGTGAAGTGTGGTTGTTTTTTAAGGAATGGGATTTGCGACGCCCTTGATTAGGTCTAGCGTGTATCCAGCATACGCTTGGCACCCGAGCTGAGTTCCAAGTTGCTCTTTGACACTTGTCAAGCGACAACAGCAGCCTCGAAGAACGGCGACAAATTCTTCATACAGCCAGAGGCTCGTCTGTCCAGCGAAAAATTCACACCGAGCGCCATTGCGGTGGCCGGCACGATGGAAGATGTGGTGCTGGATTGACGCAGAGCGCTGCTCTGCCCGAGATCCCCGCAACGTGGGCAACTCACGCAGTGGGATGCACCGCACGAGGGACTTGGCGAGCAAAACGGACGCATCAATGCAGGCTTCTTCCTATTCATCCATGATGTGCATCTCCACAGGGCGTCAGCGGAGTTCTCGAAGGGTCCGATTGACTATACTTACTTCTTATCTCCCAAATTCCGCGATCCGCAAAGTGAGCATCTCTCTGAACGAGGATCAATGCCACAAGCGCATACTCCCTTTTGATCCATACATATTGCGACGATTGTGGTTGAGGTACTGTAGGCGTCCTCTCCACATCCACCCGAGCTATCTCTGTCAGCATGATCGCTGTCGCAGTCCACTGGCGTAGGTACCCACGTTGCTTCTCAGCGCGCAATCGTCTATGACGGAGCAGTTGTGCAGCGATCAGGATAAATACAGGTGTGCAGCTTGCGAAGAGGGCGAGCACGGAAATTGTGTTATCTTTTGACCAACTCATCGTAGGAGGTGCGTGTTGTTAAGTCGTCAAGGTAAGTATGATTGTTGGTGTGCTGATTTACAGCGGTCTCTCGTGCCCAACATATCTACTGACAGAGAATCAGATTTCCAAGAAAGAGTTCCAGTTCAGATTCGGAGGTTGCTATCAAGAATCCGAAATTTCGAGATTTACGTCCGGTGTCGCTGAGGCTTGGTCGGTTACAATCAGAATTCTAATTCAGATTTGAGTGATGCTGCTGAAGAAAACAGATTCTACCCGCACATGCGCCAAGTGAAACTAATGCGCTGGCAGGACATTGAGATTTGAGCCTCGCATCATGAAAGAATGATGCAAAGAATCTCGGATTCCGATTCAGGGGAGGTCAGGCGTGTTAAAATCTGATTTGGGCGAGGCTGAAGGTGCTGAAATCTTGATTAGGCGGGCGCAGTCGTGACGATTACGACGAACCAGCCACACGAGCAGGCTTCAAATCAGATTTCGCTTCATGGGTTGCATGTAGGCGTAAGCACTCTAGGTCGCATCGGGCCAACATGCATGAGCTGGGTGCCTGAGTCCAGATTGCGAACGCCACCTGGGCAGTGACATCACGTGCGCTCTCACAATAGATGCAGGCGCCCCGCTCCCAGCCTGATGTGCAAGAATCACTCTTTCAATAACATTGACATCACCTTTCTCACGGCACAGATCGTATCGCAGAACGTAACTATGTCGGAGACCAGGTATTCACAACGCATACCGGAGTCGAAGTGGCAGCTTCACAAGACCACTATCCACCGCCTGTATGTCCTTGAAAACAAGCCTTTAACAGCCTCAGAGGGCGTCAGGGACATCATGTTTGCTAGACACGGTTTCATGGCGACGTAAGTGCATATTGTAACATATCACCACAGGCCAAGCTGGTTGATTCAAGGGCAGCAAAGCGCAGTATGAGACGAGGCTGAAGAAATGGGGTTTCTATAAATACACATCAGCACACGATCGACGCAGTCGAGCATCAATGCTCCAAAGTCATCGAGCAGAAGGACAAGAAAACGATCGACCCACAAGAGACCACGAGTGCAACATACCCTCTGAAAGTAAGAGCAACGGAGTACTTCGATTGTCAAGTACTGAGAAGTGTTAATCACCGTTTACAGCCTACTCAGCTTCACGACACCTGCCGATTAGGACGTCATCTCCAGGTCGTTCTTCTCTGCAACCTCCATTACAGGGCATCAGCTCATGCTCTGTGGCTAGCGCTGCGTCTCAATTTCCCATTTCTCACCTTGCAACTGGATCATGGACCTCCGGGGATCAGACAACAATCTCCAACTCCAGTCTAGGTGTAAACGTTACGTCCAATCCACCATGGTCGATACTCACCACTGACAACATAACGGCGACGTCAAGAACCTTCGATTACCGGGAGTTATCTGGAAACTCCATAAGCCTAAGCTCTTTCGCATACGAGACGAACATTCGCGACCAGATCGGGTGGAGTAATCATGGACCATCTACATCACATGACTTCATAGCCCACTTATCCCAAAAGTCCACAGGTCTTTTCACTGAGATATCTACGCCTCAATTCGCGACTGCAATAACGTCACTTATCTTACGAATGTTTCCAAAAACCGGCTCATCCGCGTCCATCGTTCTTCTCGGAGACAGCAGTGCATTCGAATCTGCGATCAGCAGCGTATCTGATCCAAGTACTTCCCAGCTTATACGTCAGCTCGGCATTGATCATCAGTTCATCTACATGATCTTCCAACGACTGGTCAATGATGGTAATTCTGTCCGAGCACTCGATAAGCCGCAGACAAAGCTGGACCACTTCTTCAAGATTGGCATAACGTATTGCTTCTCACTTGGAGAGGAAGTCCTCGTCAATATCATCAATGCCACTCCACCTCCATACAATCTGCCGTTGATGCAGAATATGTTCTGTGCGGCGCTCGTTCTTGGGGATGGGGCTGTTTTGAAAGTCATCATGATGTTGGACCGAGAAAGTTTTGTAAATCGACCTGTCCTTCTAGGAGACGTTCAGTATTATCCCTTGGAATATACCAGCCTTGAAAATCACGTTCAAGCAACGCAAATCCTCCTTGATCACGGCGCTGACCCCAACCGGCGAAAGGATCAGAGCAATCTAGATACAATCGGGAGAATATCACAGGCACCAGACGAGACCATCGACGCAAGAGTTCAAATCATGCGAATGTTAATAGACCGTGGTCTAGACATCCGTCCCAATTTCCATTCGTACCGAGGTATCTCTTACAACAAGGATCTGTTTTCAATGTTGCTCACACATTGCCTCACCAAGAGCTTCGAGATATTCCTCCATGCCCGCGCCTTACCAAAGATCTTACAGCATCCGCTCTGGGATGATTCATTCCTGAACGTTCTACAAGCTATTTTAGACCAAGGATATTCAGAAAGAATGAATTGTCAAGATCTCTGGAATTCAGTCCTGACGGAAGCATTATCTAGCGCAGCGCTATGGAGCCATACATCATCAGTTGACATGCTACTGAATATGGGTGCAATACCAGATGTTCACTGCTTAATCAGCGCTGCACAGGGAAATGAATTGGTTACCTTCGAGAAGTTTCTAAATCATGGTCTGGACCCCAATACACGAGTATCCATTCCACAGTTTGAACTTAGATTCGATTACGAGAGGAATTTCAATCGAAGATGCGACTCTACCGCGCTATCCGAGGCAATCAAAAACCAATCTAGAGGAGCAATACAACTTCTTCAAGCTCGAGGTAGCATTTCGAGTTCTGTCGACCAGCCGGCCGGCTTTGCCTCGGCTCTAGCGGCAGCGTGTCGGATCGGTGACAATACCCTTATTGAGCAGTTTCTGTCACTGCCAAATTTCCCAAGGCGGGAGGTGACACTTGAGAAGGCTATCGATAGTGCAATGGAAGGGAATTATCATCACATCGTCAAACGGCTCTTGTCTGTGGGAATCAAGCCATCGCTCCGAAGCCTTGAACTAGCACTGCGGAAGAAGCAGCTAGCAGTTGTCGAATTGATGACCAGTTGCATGAACATACCTGAACTTATAGAGGCGAACCATGGATACTATGAACTTGACGACTCAGGAATCAGAGACAGATATTACAGTTCCATTATGCTTGAGGCTCTCCGGTGGGGTCATCAAACAGCGACCGAATGCGTTCTCAGAACTGGCCACCCTGTCAATGTGGTAATCGAAATGGCGTTTGGTGGTGACCCCCTGCCAGATTGGAATATCAGTACGAACCTGCAGCCGGCTAAGGCCGTCGGCGATCGCTGGTTCTTTACACCCCTAAGTGCCGCGATCCTGAAAGGAGATTCAACTGCAGCGAAGGCTTTGATAGCATATGGCGCAGATACCGAGTTATTCGGCTCGCGGCTTACGTCGCACCAGTGCCTCATGATTAAACAAGACTCAGGTAATTGGCATGGGTGGACTTTAACGCCGCTTACTGCAGCTGTGATCAGAAATAACTTGTCTCTGATTGGAGAGTTCTTGAGCACAGGAATAGATCCGTTCGATAACTCCGCCTTTTTTGCGTGCGCAGTACTTGACTCGGAAGAAATCCTGATCTTGCTGCTCTCTACTTTCAAAGATCGGTACCCGAACGGAGCGCGGTCTTTCGGTTCCGACGCACTATATCAGCTCATAAAAGATGGAAATCCGCGGCTGCCCAGGCTTTTAGCTAAGAGTGCTGATATCACTGCACCTGTTCTCGACCATTGGCGCGGATATTACGACAATTCGTTCACGAGTCCATTTGGCGAAGCAATACGTCTCTATTCTACAGCCGATAACCCCGACAGCGCACTTGATTTGCTTCTGCCCCTAGTCAAAGATCTCAATGCCATTGTACACAAGGACTACGAGAGTGGTCATATGACTGCTTTACTCTACGCTACCTCCCTGGGATCATTGAAAGCTGTTCAGAAGCTGGATCGGGCTGGTGCAAACATATCGCTACAAGCTGAATATATGATACCACGCACACCATTACAAGAAGCAGCACAAGCAGGGTGTAAGGATATCGTGCAATACTTCCTGGCGCGAGGTGTCAGTCCAAACGAGCCTCCGGCACGACGAGGTGGCGCAACAGCTCTTCAACTGGCCGCTATTACAGGAAACATCAGCATCGCTACAATCTTGCTAGAAGCTGGCGCTGAGGTTAATGCGCCGCCAGCGTTCTGCGATGGCAGAACTGCCTTCGAAGGCGCCACAGAGCATGGACGCATCGAGATGATGCTCTTCCTGGTCAATCATGGCGCAGATCTCGTTTCAAATGGAAACAAACAGTATCAACGTGCTGTCGACTTCGCCGAGGATAATCTGCAACATGCTGCGAAGAAATTCGCGGACGAATTGTTTGAGAAAGTCTTGACCAGCAGTCAGGTGACTGGTTTCCTCGGTATGAGTGAAGATGCATTGACTGGAACTGGTATGGACAGTTTTGGTAGTTTCCTATTCTGAAGAGATTCACAGTTCTTCATTCGCATCTCGGAGCTTACGTAATAGAAATGCAACTCAGACAGTAATGACCTCTTTTGCGATTACTGCAATTGGAAGCATATACTGCGTGTCCAGGTATCAAAGGCCGTGTCGCCGCTACCATACACAGTTGGATCTTTCTAATCTTGATCAGAGAGCTCAACTTGCTGCATCAGTATCATTCTGACTACATATCTAATGGATCATCTTAACCATTTACAGCTTACTCGCCTCCCCACTCGTCCTGTTAAGATACAACGGATCCCTCGGCTCAATACCATACTTCCTGCACAACTCCTCACCCTTCTTCTGCTGCGCCTCAATCCTCTGCTTATGCGCCAACCCCCTCTTATTCTCATTCTTACCCAGCTGCAACAAATGCACCTCATCCGGCCCATCCACGATCCTCATCGTACGACCACTCGACCACATCTGCGCGAGCGGCGTATCCTGACTAACACCCGCACCACCATAAGCCTGCATCGCCCAGTCGATAACCTTGAGGTTGACTTCGGGGACAAGGACCTTGACTTCGGCAATCTCCTTGAGCGCGCCTTTTGCATTCGTCTCGTCAATCTTGATAGCGGCGTTCAAGACGGCGAGACGCGCAGCATCGATTTCGATGCGGGAGCGGGCGACGCGCTCGAGCATGATGCCGTGCTTGTTGAGCAGCTGGCCAAACGGCTTCTTGCGCTCGTCGTTGATGCGCGCCAGGAACCATTCTAGCGCCTTCTCGGCAGATCCGATGCTGCGCATGGCGTGGTGGATACGGCCGGGTCCGAGACGGCCTTGGATGATTTCGAAACCGCGGCCCTCGCCGAGCACCATGTTGCTGGCGGGGACACGGACGTTCTCAAAGGTAACGTGGCCGTGGCCGTGGGGCGCGTCGTCGAAACCCATGACTGAGAGCATGCGGTGGATCGTCACACCGGGTGTGTCGTTGGAGACGAGGATGACGGATTGCTGCTTGTATTTGTCGGAGTTGTTGGGGTCCGTCTTTCCGAGGACGATGAAGATCTTGCAGCGAGGGTCGCCGATGCCTGATGACCACCATTTCTGGAGAGGTGTTAGTGGGGTGGAGGATGGGGTGGGTTGAAGGCAGACTAACCTGGCCGTTCAATACGTAGTGGTCGCCGTCCTTCTTGATGGTCATCTCAATGTTGGTAGCATCACTCGACGCAACCTGAGGCTCCGTCATCAAGAACGCAGACCTGATCTTCCCCTGGAGCAGCGGATCCAGCCACTTCCTCTTCTGTGCCTCGGTACCGTACTTGGCAATGACCTCCATGTTGCCGGTATCAGGAGCAGCGCAGTTGACAGCCTCAGACGCTGTCCGGCTCTTGCCCAGGTACTCAGCCATGAGTCCGTACTCCAAGTTACTGAAACCAGCACCCTCCTTGAAGTGTGCCTTGGGCAGGAACATGTTCCACAGTCCGAGTTCTTGTGCCCGCTTCTTCAAGTCCTCGATTATGGATGGATGTGACGAAAAGCGCTCTTGGACCGTCTGGCCGATCTGGCGCACGTAAACAGCGTCGGCGGGGATGCATTCTTCCTCGACAAACTTCTCTACCTATGCAGACGTTAGCATACCATGTGACATAGCTTGTAGGGCATCTCACGATGTCGAGAGTCTTCGCCGCTCTCTCGCTGACGAATGGCCGCGCGATGGCGGGAATGCGCTGAGAGGCGGAGACATGGCCATTCTGGCTGTTGCTCAGCAAGTCCATGGCGCGGTCGTACGGTACAGACATGATTGCAGTCTGTAGGGGTGAGTATGAGGTAGGGAAGAAGTTCAGGGAGGAAATCCGGGGTAGTTTAACAAAAGATGCGGAGACGAGTCGTCCATGGCTACTGCTTCGGTCATTGACGTTGGGGAGCTAAGAGTTGCCGAGGTACGATCTGGAACATCTCCGCTTTGGACCTCGTAATCAGCCAGACTCACACCACGAAGGCATGATACTTTGCCGATGGGAAATGCACTCCAGGGAAACATGTCGTTGACCGAGGCATTAATGGAGTGATGGCGTTGAAGGTGTTGCAGTTGTACTTGGCGATGGGTGCGCTATGAACGCGACGCCGCCGTTACGCGTGGCGCGCTTTGTTCAACCTCCCACGAGACGTGAAGCTTTATATATATATATATGTATAGATATATATCGAGAAGATAATTATGTTTCACCTAATGAAGCTCTAGAACATTGCAAGGCTCGTGATGTAGAAAACCAACGTTTGCACTGCCTCCATATGCAACTGGGTGACTCATCTTGACATAGTACTTACAAGGCGTCCAGTCGAGCAACCGACTGTGATTCAGCTTGTACACCAGAACCTCCAATTCATGATTATTAAAGATGCCGC